>Ga0134127_10004128_pt1 | contig 10466 bp, 5 predicted proteins | sample KB31753_FD_96459 | JGI IMG/M metagenome (GOLD analysis project Ga0134127, IMG submission 96459) | Terrestrial soil microbial communities with excess Nitrogen fertilizer from Kellogg Biological Station, Michigan, USA - KB3-175-3 | ecosystem: Environmental > Terrestrial > Soil > Unclassified ...
GATCGAACCTCGCCATATGCGCTGACCGGGTCGGTCTTCAGCACCGAGCGTGCCGCGATTCTCGAGGCAACGGACACGCTTCGCAATGCAGCCGGCAACTTCTACATCAACGACAAGCCAACGGGCGCGGTCGTCGGTCAGCAGCCCTTTGGCGGCGCGAGAGCCTCGGGCACCAACGACAAGGCCGGATCGAAAATCAATCTGCTGCGCTGGGTGAGCGCGCGGACGATCAAGGAGACGTTCTCGCCGCCGCGTGATCACAAATATCCGTACATGTCTGAGGAGTAGGCGGACCTGAGGAGTAGGCGGACCTAAAGGTCCGCCTCTACGGACGAAGATGCGTAGAGGCGGGTCTTTAGACCCGCCTAAGATTCAAGCAGCAAATTCCCCGGGTCCTCGATGTACTCCTTCACCTTGACGAGAAACTGCACCGCCTCGCGGCCGTCGACGATGCGGTGGTCGTAGCTGAGGGCGAGGTACATCATCGGTCGAATCACGACCTGACCGTCGAGAGCTACCGCGCGATCCTGGATCTTATGCAGCCCAAGGATGCCGACCTGCGGCGGATTCAGGATCGGCGTACTCATCAATGAACCGAATACCCCGCCGTTGGTGATCGTGAATGTCCCGCCCTTGAGATCTTCGAGGGTCAACGTTCCGTCGGCCGCTCGCTTGGCAAAATCACGAATCGCGCGCTCAAGCTCCGCGAACGACATCCGATCGGCATTGCGGAGAACAGGAACAACGAGGCCGCCTTCGGCACCCACAGCCACGCCGATGTCGTAATACCGCTTGATGACGATTTCCTCGCCCTGGACCTCCGCGTTCAACAACGGAAACGCGCGGAGCGCGCCAACGCTCGCTTTCACGAAAAACGATGCGATTCCGAGCGGGACGCCGTGCTGTTCCTTGAACGATTCCTTCCGGCGCTCGCGCAGCGCCATCACCGCGCTCATGTCGACCTCGTTGAACGTCGTCAACATCGCCGCGTTGTGCTGTGCTTCGACGAGCCGCCGCGCAATCGTCGCGCGACGCTTCGACATGCGTTGACGCTCTTCGCGCTGCTCGGCGGACCTTGCGGGCGCAATTGCCTTCTCGACGTCGTGCTTCATCACGCGCCCCGCCGCGCCGGAGCCCTGGACCGACGCGATGTTGACGTCGTGATTCTTCGCAACGTTGCGGGCAGTGGGAGTCGCTCGCCTATCGGAGGCGGGTGGGGCGGATGGGGCGGGTAAGGCGGATGGGGCGGATGGGGCGGGTAAGGCGGGTGAGCGCTCGCCGCCATTTCCCGATGGCTTGGCAGCCGGGGCGCTGGCGCTCTCGTCCATCACCGCCAGCACCTCGCCAATCTTCACGTCATCGCCCTCGCCGTGTTTGATGCTGGTAAGAACCCCACCGCGGTCGGCATTGACCTCGAGATCGATTTTCTCGGTCTCGAGCTCGACGATCGGCTCGCCGACTTCGACACGGTCGCCCTCTTTTTTCAACCAGCGCGCCACGCGCGCTTCGACGACGGATTCACCGAGTTCAGGAACGACGATGTTGGTCATCGGATTGGTCAGACTTCCTTCGACAGCACCATTGACGGTTCCGTTTCGGTGCCGTCGATGTCGAATGCCTGCTGAATGAGTTTTCGTTGGTTTGCCTGGTGCCACGCCGCCGAGCCCTCCGAGGGGCTCGCGCTGCGCGCGCGGCCGATGTAGCGCAGCGGACAGCGATCGCCGATCAGCTCCTCGAGCAGCGGCTGCATGAATTGCCACGCACCCATGTTCTCGGGCTCTTCCTGCAGCCAGACAACGTCTCGCACCGATGGATACCGGCCGAGCACTTCGTTGAGCGCGATTTTTGGAAACGGATAGAGCTGCTCGACGCGGCAGATGGCGACGTTCCGTGCGGTGCCGCGACGGTCGCTGGTGATCAGATCGACGTAGACCTTTCCGCTGCACAGTACCACGCGATCGATGCCGTTGCCGCGGACGCGCGCGTCTTCGTCATCGATCACCGACAGGAAGCGTCCTTGCTCGAGCTCGCGCGGCGTGGATGCGACTGATGGATGGCGCAGCAGGCTCTTGGGTGTGAGAACGAAGAGCGGCAACGGATCTCGCTCGAGCAAGGCCGCCTGGCGGCGAAGCACGTGGAAGTACTGAGCCGCCGTCGTGCAGTTGACGAGGCGAAGGTTGATATCGGCCGCCGCATCGAGAAAGCGCTCGGGCCGCGCGCTCGAGTGCTCCGGTCCCTGGCCTTCGTAGCCGTGCGGCAGCAGGAATACGAGCGAGGGTGTCAGGCCCCATTTCGCACGAGCGGAGGTGACAAACTGATCGAGCATCACCTGTGCGCCGTTGATGAAGTCGCCGTACTGCGCTTCCCAAATCACCAGCCGCTTCGGCTCCTGGACGTTGTAACCGAACTCGAAGCCGACCGTCGCGTTTTCGCTGAGCGGACTGTTGTGGATCTCAAACGCGGCCCGCGCTTGTGGAAATTCCTGCAGCGGAATCAGCTGGGTGCCGCTGACGGCATCGTGAAACACCGCGTGACGATGGCTGAAGGTGCCGCGTTCGACATCTTCGCCCGTCAGGCGAATGGGAACGCCGTCCGCGAGGATTGTCGCGAGCGCCAGTTCCTCGGCCGCCGCCCAATCGATCGAGCGTCCATCGGGGTTCGCAAAAACCGCGCGGCGCCGCTCCATTCCGCGCCCCAGCTTGCGGTGAAAGGTGAAACCGTCCGGCCGGGCAAGCAGCGCGTCGTTGATCTCACGGAGACGATCAAGCGCCACGCCGGTCGCGATCTTCGCGGCCGTTCCAGCTGGAGGCGTGGCAGGCGCCGGTGGAACGTATTCCTGCTCCGGCTTCAGCGAAGCGTACGCCGCTTCGAGCTGGTCGAAGTGTTTCCTGACGAGCGCTTCCGGCAGTTCGGCCGGAATACTGCCCTTGTCGACCAATGTCCGTGCCCAGCGTTCGCGAACAGTCGCCAGCGCCCCGATGGTCTGGTACATCATCGGCTGTGTGAACGACGGCTCGTCGCCCTCGTTGTGCCCGTACCGCCGGTAGCCAACGAGATCGATGAGAAAGTCGAGCCCGAATCGAACCCGGTATTCCCACGCGAGCCGCGCCGCCTCGAGGCAGGCGACCGGGTCATCGGCATTGACGTGCACGATGGGAATCTTGAATCCGCGCGCCAGGCCGCTCGCATAGCTGGTGCTGTAGGACTCCTGCGGCGTGGCGGTAAATCCAAGCTGGTTGTTCGCGATGATGTGAATCGTGCCGCCCGCCGAGTAACCGGGCAGACGCGAGAGGTTCAATGTCTCCGCGACGATGCCCTGACCCGAGAACGCCGCGTCGCCATGGATGAGAATCGGCACGGTGATGCCACCGTCGAACTGTGCGGCGCCTCGTCGATTTGCGGACGTTCCAGCGGCGCGAGCCATGCCGACGGCCACCGGATCGACCGCTTCGAGATGGCTCGGGTTCGGAGGCATCGTGATGTACATCTGGCCACGCGGCGCGGCGGTACGCGCTCCCGAGTGGTACTTCACGTCTCCCATCCATCCCAGATCGGTACGGAGCGATCTGGCGGCGACCGGATCTTTGAACTCCGCGAGGATATCTGTGTACGGCTTGTGAAGGATGTGGGCGAGCACGTTGAGGCGCCCGCGGTGAGCCATACCGAGCACCGCGTGCCGCGCGCCATGCTCCGCCGCCCCGCAGATGATCTCGTCTAGGACCGGCACGAGCATGTCCAGCCCTTCAATCGAAAATCGCGTCTTGCCGGGAAACGTGCGGTGCAGAAATCGCTCGAACACCTCCACCCGCGTCAGACGGTCGAGAACGGCCTCGACGCTCGGCCGGTCCATCGGCGGAAGGAATCGGCCAGATTCGGCGGCATGCCTGAGCCACTCACGCTCCTCCGGAACGAAGATGTGCGCATAGTCGAAACCGGTGGTCGAGCAGTAAATGCGGCACAGCTTTTCGATGGCTTCGTACGCGTTCGCTGACGATTCGGCTACCGGCCCCCCGACCAGTGACGCGGGGAGCGCCTTCAGATCCGCATCGGTGATCCTGTGCGCGGCAGGAGAGAGTGACGGATCGCCGACGGGCTCAGAGCCGAGCGGATCGAGCCGCGCGGCCAGATGTCCGTAACGCCGGATGCATTCCGCAAGGTTCGCGACGCCGACGATCTTGTGAACGTCGAACCCAGTCTGCTGGGTCGGCGCGCGTTCGGCCGTTTCCTCCGCAGCAGGTGTCCACGACTCGAACATCTTGCGGGTCTGCGGATCGACCGAGTGCGGGTTCTGCTGGTAACGCTCGTACAACTCGAGCACATAACCCGCATTCACGCCGCTGAACTCATCCAGACGCATTCGTACCCTTCGTGAACTTATCGTACCCGTGCCCGTCGAAGGCACAATACTCACGAACGCGCATGATCAGGCTGATCGCCATCGACGTTGACGGCACCCTCCTCGACACACGCGGGCAGATCCCACAGGCTAATATCGACGCGATTCAGGACGCCGTGAAGGCCGGCATCCACATCGCGCTGGTCACCGGCCGCAGTTATCCGTTCGCCCGCCCCATCGCAGACCCACTTCCCGATTCGATCGCACTGATCGTCAGCAACGGCGCCGTGGAGCGCGACATGGATGGTTCGCGTGTCGCGCGACGCCTGCTCGATCGGCAGATTGCGCGGGCGGTGCTCGATTCCACCAGGCCGTTCCGCGAGTCCGCGGCGCTCGTTTTCGATCGTGATGCCGACCGGCAGGTCATGTTCGAAACGATGGACTGGGAACATCCGGGCCGAAAGGCGTACTGGGCGCGGAACCAGTCGCTGATTGCGAAGTCGGTGCCGCTCGAGGACGCGCTCGTCGAAGATCCGATTCAGGTGATGTTCAATGGTGGCGTTGACGCGATGCGCTCGCTGCACGGCGCCCTCCATGCGGAGGCGGATGGATTCGCGGTATCGCTGACAGAGTACGCACATCGTGACTTTTCGCTGATCGACGTCACGGCACCGACCGCGACGAAGGGGCGCGCGCTCGCCTGGCGCGCGGCACAACTCGGCCTCTCTCGCGAAGAAGTGATGGCCGTCGGCGACAACTTCAATGATGTCGAGATGCTGGAGTTTGCCGGGCTGCCGGTCGTGATGGCGAATTCAGTGGATGGACTGAAGCAGCGGGGATGGGCGGTTACCGGCGATAACGAGAGTGCGGGTGTGGCGGATGCGATTCGCCGGTTCGCGTTAGTTGATTGCTAAGAAAATATCCTTCGCCGATTCTACAGTCACTTCTCTCTCGATCCTTTTACGAACCACGGAGACACGGAGGTCACGGAGTCTTCCTTGTCTCTCTACAGCATCACCCGCCTGACGCCATGTCGAAGATACGGCGTGTTGAAATTCAGGAGCAAGCCAATGCTCTTGATTTCCACAACGATTCGATCGGCCACAATCAGATCGGGACGGTGCTCTGAAATCAGTTCGCCCTTGTAATAAAGCGGAATCCCCATCTGACGTTTGAAATCAATTGAGGCCATTTTGAGTTCGATGCAAAGGGCGGTTTCGTATACCGATTCCAGCAGACCAGGACCGAGCTCGCGATGAACTTCGATCGCGCAGCCAATGATTCCTTCAGAGAGGCCGTTCAGGTCTAAGTCACCGTAGAGCAAAGCAATCTCCGTGTCTCCGTGCCTCCGTGGCTCGTGATCATGAGAATCACGAGACTCAGAGGAGACTGTTGAAGCGACCAATGGCGGCAGACTTCACCTCGTTCGGGATCAACGGAAACGTCGCCAGCACGTGCGCAAACTCGACCTCCGTCAACCCATAGAGCCGCGCGACCAATCCCTGCAGTTCCGCGTACTCCGGCTGCTGCTCCGCTGCTGCCGGCGAGTGCATCAGCGTCCGGGCGAGTGTCGACACGCGGTTGAATGTGCGACTGTCACGATCGAGCACTGGCACGCGGAGCCCCGAGACCAGCGAAACAGTGACGTGCGTGTTGACGCGCAGCCGAATCAAGTAGTTCGCGACGAAGCTGTTGAGCAGCGCACAGAGGACGTGTTGCGCATCCAGAGCGAGCGGCGTTTTCAGGCAGAACAGCGTGTGCGTGGTGACTGCCTCGGCCGGGATGATGGCGGCGATGAGCGTCAGGCGATTCGTCGCACTGGCAATGTCGCGATACGCGAGACGGGGACGCCGCGGGATCTTCGCGGCCGCATCAGCGCGTAGCTGATAGCGGCACCCCTCGACAGAAGCGCGGAAGGAATCGATCTGTTTGCCTTCGAGCACCGGACGGCCCGGAGCACCGCATTCGAACGAAACAAAGCGGTGGCGATCGTCACTCGCATTGAGCTCGCGGCCGAATGCGGCCTTCCATCCTTCCTGCAGCATCGGAGTAGATGCGCTGATCCGCTCAATGATCTGAAGATCAATCGGACTCCGGATTTCTGGAATCGCCAGATCCTCCTCTCCGGACAGCCTGGCGATGAAGGCACGCGTCAGTTCGACAAAATTCGGCCTGTCGGGCGTGACCTGTTCGAGGTCGTCCGGACGGGTGAGTCCGAAGCGACAGCGAACGTTTTCGGTCGGAGTCCCAACGGTCGCGGTAATCGCGATGAACCGCACGCTGCGATGAATGGGAAAGATGCCGTGCCGGTTGTCGAAGCCGACGATGGTGTCGAGACCGGCGTGATCGAAGACGTGCCGGCGAAGTGGTCCACATCCACTGTCGGTGACGGTGCCGGCCGGAAGGATCAGTCCGATTCGTCCGCCCTTTCTCGTGAGCTGCAGCGCACGTTCGACGAACAGCTGATACCGATTGACGTGTGAACGTGTTTCGACACGGTAGATGCCCGACTCGCGGACGAAGCTCGTGAGATGTTGTGCGTGCGCCCGCCGCGAAGTTCGCTCGATACCTTGGCCGCTGTCGCCGCGCACCATGTCCCACGGCGGGTTGCCGATGATGGCATCGAAGCCTGCGTCGGCCAGCGGCTGGCCGTCTTCGTCGATGAACACTTCGGGAAACGTCAACGGCCAGTGCAGAAACCGTTGGTCGGCGGCCGCGTCTTGTGCAAGCGCCAGAAGCGGGCTGGCAATACGCCGAGGCAGCGCGCTTCCACGCTCGAGCAGCAGGTCGACCAGATCGCCAAACGTTCGACGGTCCGGAGCGTGGCGATTGGGCCAGAACCAGGCAGCGCACCACAAGTCGAGAACCCGCGCGCGGCGCCCAAGCGGTCCGTCTGGCGACTGGAGGGCTGCGAGCGTTTTCTCCTTTGCTCGCACGATCGCGGCGGTTTCATCCGCCTGATCAGCCAGCTGCGTTCGTGTTGCTACCGCGTCGCGCAGCACCGGCACGAGATCGGTTGCCTCGAACAATCCGTCTTCGCGTGCCCGCGTGCCGCGCTTCGTCCCGCCGCCCGGTTGGCGCGCGACGTCGATGGGCGACGCCCCAACCAGACTGTTACCCGCGACGAGACGGTGGTCGAGAAACGTCAACGCCTTGTCGGCCGCAAGCGTGGTCAGCCAGAGAGACAGGCGCGCGACCTGTACAGCCGTCGGATTGAGATCGACACCAAACAAGCAGCGCTGGGCTACCTGCCGTCGCAGGGCAATACGGTCGGCCGGCGTCACATCCGATCGCTGCCAGGCCCCGTCACGCGTCAACGCGTCCTCGACCGCCTCGGCGAGCTGAGTGCACGCAGCGACGAGGAAGGCGCCGCTTCCCATCGCAGGATCGAGGATCCGCAGACGAAGAATTTGATCGGCGGTTCGCCCCGCCAGCAGGGGTGCCAGAGTCTCGCGAACGAGGTATGAAGTGAGTTCCCGCGGCGTGTAGAACGCCCCTGTGGATTTTCGGAGGTCGCGCGTGCGAGCGAGTTGGCCGGCTCGTGGCTCGTATTCGAGCACCTGCTCGTAGACGGCGCCAAGTTCCTCGACATCGAGGTCGCGATAGGTGATTCGCGTTCGGCCGTTGCTGCGCGATGCGCGGGTGCTGCTGATCGACAGCACGGCCTGCGACATCAAGGCATCGTCAATGCGCGTGCGATCGATGGCGCCGGTTGCGGACGGTGAAAACAGGCGGCCGTTGAATGCGGTGACCTTCAATTCACCAGCGACGCAGCCGTTGTAAACGAGCCGCGAGATGGCGTTCACCGCGTTCCACACGCCGCGCACGCGCGCTCCCGCCAGCAGCGTCGAGACAATCGAATCAATCGTGTAGCGATCGCGGTAGACCGGGTGCCACATTGGCACAAGGCCGCGCGCTTCCGCGAAGAGGAGAAACAGGATGCGGTATACGACGGTCAGTGCCTGATCGAGGAGCGATTCGGCAGGCGACCGCCTGGTCCTGGCACCGAGCGCTCGCAGCAGCAGATCGAGCGCGTCGAGGACGCCGTCGGCGAGTGCGCCGCAGATGGCAACGCCGTGGCGTGCCGAGAGATCGACCGCGCGATCGAGAAGGCGCGGCGGCGTCGCCAGTGATTCCGCACGGACAAGACGCCAGAGCAGTGCGAATGCACGTTCATCGTGGGAGAGAAGCGCAAGGTCGAACTCCAGATATTGGCGCGACCAGGTCCTGTGGGCATCGACGATTCGTAATGACGAACCGTTGACAGCGAATCCCCACCGTTCATCCGCCCGTACTGCGTCGAGAATCGATTGACGCCAAATTCCGTCGAGCGGGCCATCCCAGCCAGCGATCATGACCGGCACGAGCGGCATGCCTTGCCACCCTGCCTCGAGTCGCGCGTACCCTTTGTCGTCCTGGCGACGCATGATGGTGAACCCCAGGATCTTCAGCAGCGGAATCGCGATGCCGTCAGCAATGGCGCGAACGCCTGACGCAGGACCAAACGTTGTCTCGCGCCGTGTAGCCCATTCGTGAAGGGCGCGCAGCGTATCGCGGGGAGGAGTGGAGCTCCCGGAGACGGCGGGCAGTTCGGTTTCAGCGAACGACGCGGTGACCAGCCGGCCACGGACGCCGGCAATCATGGCCGAAAGTGAATTTCGAACAGCAGCCGGCGTTCATCGCAGCGCAGCCGTCGCAATCGCTCAAGTGCATCCAATCGCACGCGGGACTTGACCATCGCGTCGTCGACGCGCGAGGCCTGCGCGGCTGCAGCCCGTTCAGCCCGACGGTCAAAAAGACCGGGTTGCAGGAGTCCCACGGAGAGTCGCGCGTGACTCTCACGAAGCGCGCGCATGATGGCTGCTTCGCGGCGCCGAAAGAGTTCCAGCCACGGTGCGATCTCGGCCGCCACCGATGCGAGCACCCGCTCCTGATGACCTGCAGCAATCTTTTCGCACAGCTCAAGGTCACCCAATTCAGCGCTGGTACGTAGGCCGGCGATCGTTTCAAATGCGGGGCGTCCACCCTCGTCGGCGAAAGACAGCTGAAATACGCGCACTGCTCCGCTACCTTGATGTCCTCGTCGAATTGACGTGAGGAATGCCGGGCCTGATGACGCCGGCAGGCGCGGCGGTGCTGAGAGATTCCTTGCCGTGAGGAGGCGAGCCGCTTCAAGTTCCGACAGGCGCCCGAGCTCGCCGCGGCGAATTGGTTGATCCAGAGCGGCTTCTATCCGCAGCATGCGTTCGCCAAGTTGCCGCACCATCAGTTCGTCATGCGTGCCGGCCGCGACCAGGTTCAAGGCATGAACACGACGAGCTTGACCAATGCGGTCGACGCGGCCGACACGCTGCTCGAGACGGAGCGGCGTCCACGGGATTTCGAGATTGACGACGAGACGGCAGCGGAGGTGGAGGTTCAGCCCCTCGCTGGCGGCATCGGTTGCGAGCAGCAACGAAGTCCGTCCTTCGTTGAATCCTCGGATGACCTCGGCGCGTTCACGAGACGTAAGGCCGCCGTGCAGCGCCAGCGGATCAAAGCCCCGAAGCGCGGCGCAGATGTGCTGCAGCGTGTCTCGGTATTCGGTAAAAACGATCGCCGGTTCATCGATCCGCCGCAGAAGCCGCCGGAGCACCTGCACCTTGCTCTCACGCTCCACGGCGGTCGCCGCGAGCGTCGCCAAGTGTTGCAGCCATCGTTGTTCCTCAACTTCGTCACGGAGGCCGGCAACTCCAAGTTCGAATCCCGGTTCGTCATCGGAATCGGTGCCGAAGGGAAGGGTCAGTTGTTCGCGTGCAGGAACCTCGCTATCGAACAGGAGCGCCATCCGGCGCTCGATCGAGCGCGCGAGCGACGCCGGACTCGAACAGGCGCGGCGCAGGAGAATTGACGACAGGAGGGACGTCCCGCCGCCACGCATTGACGTGTCGTCAGCGAGGCGTCGCAGGTAGTCGTTCAGCGCACCGTGCATCGCCGATTCGGCGCTCGTGAGCCGCACTTTGAAAACGGTGGAGCGCCGGTTCTGGCGCAGGCCGACGTCGGCACGTGCGCGACGGAACGTCATCAAAGGAAACGCGTCGCCGATATCGCCCACCGCGGACAGACGCGAAAACGCGTCCTCGTCGCCAGA
>Ga0134127_10004129_pt1 | contig 10464 bp, 6 predicted proteins | sample KB31753_FD_96459 | JGI IMG/M metagenome (GOLD analysis project Ga0134127, IMG submission 96459) | Terrestrial soil microbial communities with excess Nitrogen fertilizer from Kellogg Biological Station, Michigan, USA - KB3-175-3 | ecosystem: Environmental > Terrestrial > Soil > Unclassified ...
CGACGACCCAGGCGACGCTTCCGAACCATAAGAAAAAGGTGGTCAGTGAAAGACTGCCGGCCACCGCTGGCCAACCGACCAAAGCGCCCCAGGAGAAGACGATCCCGAGCCACGCCTGCGGCCACCAGGTGATCCGCTTCATGAATGGGTAAGCCGCAACCGGAACGATGCTGACAAGCGCTGCGATCGCTGCGGTCAGGTTGAGCTGGAGGAGCACGATCAGTCCGATCAGCGACAAGAGGCCGATCAGCAGCCAGGCGGCGCGAAGCGACACGCGGTTGCTGGCGAGCGGGCGCAGCCGCGTGCGCTCCACCCGCCGGTCGAGATCGCGGTCCACGATGTCGTTGTAAACGCAGCCGGCGCTCCGCATGGCGAAAGCACCCAGGCCGAGCCACAGGAACAAGTCCCAGCGGCCGTGCACGCCGGCGAGAGCGACGCCCCATGCGCACGGCCAATAGAGCAGCCAGCTGCCGATCGGCCGGTCGAGACGCATTAGCGACGCGTAGGGGCGTAGCCGCGGCGGAAGCGCGCCGATGAAGCCGCGCCGCTCGCTGTCGGGGACGATGTCGGTGGCGGTCACGCTCGCACCTAAGTAGGGGACGCCAATGCCCGCAACCCCCTCATGGCCGCCGAAGAGCCTTCCTCGGTTATTTGTTAGAGAGCCCCTGGACGAAGGCGCGACGGTCGAGCTCGATCCCGCGCAGGCCAATTATCTCGGCAACGTGCTGCGGTTGGAATTGGGCGCGAACCTGCTCGTCTTCGATGGAACGAGCGGCGAATGGCTCGCGCGGATCTCAGCGACGGGCAAGAAGCGCATGAGCTTGACCATCGAACGCCGCACGCGCCAGCCGGAGATCATTCCGGATGTCTGGCTCGCCTTCGCGCCCATCAAGCGGATGCAAACCGACTGGCTGGTCGAAAAAGCCACCGAGCTCGGCGCCGCCCGGCTGGTGCCGGTAATGACTCAGCGCACGGTGGCCGAGCGCGTCCGGCTCGATCGTCTCGAAAGCATTGCGATCGAAGCCGCCGAGCAGTGCGGCCGGACGCGCGTGCCGCAGACCGCCGAACCGATGCCGCTCCGACAATTTGTCGAGAAACGCGACCCCGCTCGCCATTTCTACTTCGCGGACGAGGGCGGAGGAGACCCCATGGCCGCCGCGTTCCACGAAGGCCCGGCAGTCATCCTCATCGGCCCCGAGGGCGGCTTCACCGAGGACGAGCGCGCCTTCGTGCGCGCCAGCGGGGCGTCGGCAATCTCGCTCGGCCCGCGCATCCTGCGTGCCGAAACCGCCGCACTTGCAGCGCTGTCAGCCTATATGGCGCTCGCCGGAGACTGGCGCTAAGCGCCGCCGCCCATGACGCAGCGCACTGACACAGGTGATAGTCGGCCGATCGAGAGCCGAACCGATTTGCTGTCGGTCTTTTCCGGCGGCGAGAAACCGCGCCAGGCGTGGCGTATCGGCACCGAGCATGAGAAGTTCGTCTATTGCGTCTCGGATCATCGCGCGCCTTCCTACGACGAGCCCGCGGGTATTCGCGATCTGCTCAATGGCCTCACAGAATTCGGCTGGAAGCCCGTCATCGAGAACGGCAACCTGATCGCGCTGTCCGGTCCGGACGGCACCGTCAGCCTCGAGCCCGCGGGGCAATTAGAGCTGTCGGGCGCCGCGCTCGAGAATCTGCATCAGACCTGCGCGGAAGCCGCTCGGCATCTCGAGCAATGCAAGACTGTGGGTGAGCGTCTCGGGCTCGGCTTCCTCGGCATCGGCATGTGGCCCGACAAGACCCGCGCCGACCTTCCGGTGATGCCCAAAGGCCGCTACGCGATCATGCTCAACTACATGCCGAAGGTGGGCAGCCTCGGCCTCGACATGATGCTTCGCACCTGCACCATCCAGACCAATCTCGATTATTCGTCCGAAGCCGACATGGTGAAGAAGTTCCGGGTCGGGCTCGCGCTCCAGCCGGTTGCGACCGCTTTGTTCGCCAACTCGCCGTTCACCGAGGGCAAGCCCAATGGCTACAAGAGCTTCCGAAGCCATATCTGGGAAGATACCGACTCCGACCGCACCGGTATGCTTCCCTTCGTTTTCGAGGACGGGTTCGGGTACGAACGCTACTGCGACTATGCGCTCGATGTGCCGATGTACTTCGTCTACCGCGACGGCAGATACATCGACGTCGCGGGCGAGAGCTTTCGAGCCTTCCTCGACGGCAAATTGCCGCAGCTCCCAGGCGAGAAACCGCTGCTGACCGACTGGGTCGACCATCTTTCGACGGCTTTCCCGGAAGTGCGCTTGAAGAGCTTCCTCGAAATGCGCGGCGCCGACGGCGGCCGCTGGAGCCGCATCTGCGCGCTTCCGGCGCTGTGGGTTTGCTTGCTCTACGAAGAGCAGGCGCTGGATGCGGCTTGGGACCTGGTGAAGCACTGGACCATCGAGGAGCGCGAGAAGTTGCGGCACGAGGTGCCGATGCTGGCGCTGGACGCCGCCACGCCTGACGGGGAGTCGATGCGCGATTTCGCCTCGCGCGTGCTCGACATCGCGGGTGACGGGCTGACGCGCCGCGCGAAGCTCAACAGCGCCGGCGATAATGAAGGGGGATTCCTCGACCCGTTGCGCGATGTCGTCGCAACCGGCATGACGCCTTCCGACCGCCTGCTCGCCCGTTACCATGGCGAGTGGCACGGCGACGTGTCCCACATCTACGAGGAATTCAGCTTCTGATGGACATTCAGACCGCGAGCCGCCGGACGCTTTATCCGGAAATCCAGCCGTATCAGACGGGCATGCTCGACGTCGGCGACGGGCATAATCTCTATTGGGAGCTCAGCGGCAACCCCGACGGTAAGCCGGTCGTGTTCCTTCACGGCGGCCCCGGCGGCGGGTCGAGCCCGGAGCATCGGCGCCAGTTCAATCCCGAGAAGTACAAGATCCTCGTCTTCGACCAGCGCGGCTGCGGCAAATCGACGCCTTACGCCGAGCTCAATCACAATACGACCTGGGACCTTGTCGAGGACATCGAGAAGCTGAGGACCGAGGTCGCCAAAGTCGACAAATGGCAGGTGTTCGGCGGCAGCTGGGGCTCGACACTGGCGATCACCTATGCCGAGACCTATCCAGAGCGCGTTACCGAGCTCGTGCTTCGCGGCATTTTCCTGTTCGACCAATATGAGATCGATTGGATGTATACGCCTGGCGGCGCGTCGCAGATCTATCCGGACAAGTTCGATGACTTTATCAGCTTCATTCCTGAGCCAGAACGCGGCGACCTCGTAGCGGCCTATCGCAAGCGGCTGACCAGCAGCGACAAGGACGAGCAGCTGCGCGCGGCTCAGGCGTGGAGCAAGTGGGAGGGGGACATCGTCACCTTGCTCCCGAGCCCGTCGACGATCGAGCATTTCACCTCGCCCGAAGTCGCGATCGCGGTCGCTCGAATCGAGAATCATTATATGGCGGAGCACGGCTGGTTCGAGGAAGGGCAGCTGCTGCGCGATGCCGCGAAGCTGCGCGGAATTCCCGGCGTGATTGTCCAAGGGCGGCACGACACCTGCACGCCGCCGATGACCGCGTGGCGGCTGAAGCAAACGTGGCCCGAGGTCGAGCTCAACATCATCCCCGACGGCGGGCATCTGTTCAGCGAACCCGGAGTGCTCGACGGCCTGATCCGCGCGACCGACAAGTTTGCGGGCGTCTAGCTAGCCGCCCGGGTGATACGCTCGCTCCGTGTGGGCCTTGAGCTGCGCGGAGGTGAAATAGACCTCGCGCAAATTGCCTGACGCGTAGCGTTGGGCCTCATCGTCGAAGTGGGGCGAATTGGGATTTCCGCTTTCGCCGCCGGCGGTCACCGCGCGCGCCTTCGGGCCGTGCGGCGTGAACTCGACCACTGCGACGAAGCTGTTGCCGTTGGTTCCATACCAACGTTTGGTGCCCGGCTTCTGCGACGCACCGAACGACGCAAGCGAGCCCCATTTGTTCGAGGTGAAGCCGACGGGAATGCTCGGCGCCGAATCGCTGAAGGGCGAATCGATGGCCGGCGAAATGCGCTGGAAGCGGTTGACTTCCCCCCAGGGGACGCGCCAGTCGCCGAAATCGCGCTCGAGCCGGTCGAGGCCGCGGGTGAAGGTATCGAGCTTCTCGGCGGGGCTGAGCGCTTCCATGTGGCGGAAGAAATTGCGGTGATCGTTCCAATCGCGGGACGTCGCGACCTTGGCGAGCTCATCGCCCCAGAATTGCGCGAGCGTGTTGGGGATCGACTTGACGTCCCAGCGCTTGTTCCAGCTCGCCAGCGCGGCGATCGGCTCGGCGAGACGCACTCGGCGAGGATCGGTGGCGGGAAGTGCCTGCCACGCGGAGACGAGCATTGGCACCAGCACTTCGAACGACGGCTGGGCGCTGTCGAACGCCGCCGTCTGCAGCCGGTCGAGGCTCCATTTGCCGGGCTGCGTCAGGAGGCGCGTCGCGTGGATCGTGCGGTAGCTCTCGCCTGCGGTATCGAGATAGGCGGGAAAGTTCGCCGGCTTGGGCGAATAAGGACCCGCGGCCGAATAGAGCCAGTCATTGCTGTTGAAGGCCCAGCCATTGGGCGGGTCGATGCTGTTCGGAAGCTGCGACGGCTCGTGGAGCCCATGCCAGTCGGCGGCCGGATTGCTCCCGTCGACCGGCCGCGTGTAGTCGAAGCGATTGTCGCGTCGCGGCATGAACTGCGGCGACAGCACCGCGATCTCGCCTTTGTCGTCGGCAAACACCGTGTTGTTGGAGCTGTTCGCCTTGAGATCCGAGATGCGCATGTACGAGGCGAGGTCGCTCGCCTTGGTTCGCAAGTAGCTCTGCTGAAGCGCTTCGACCGGGCGGTTCATCATCGCAAGCGCGATCCAGCGATTCTGATCCGAAGCGACAATCGGGCCGCGGTGGGTCATCCACGCGGTGAAGCTGCGCGAGGCCATGCGGCCATCGGGCGTTCGGTAGCGGATGGTAATCGGGCGCGGCTCGAGCGGACGGCAGGTGCGGCCGAACCAATAGCAATAACCCTTGCCGCGCCGCTCCACCTTCTCGGCGAACTCGTCGACATTATCGACGCCGGTCGAGGTGTGCATCCAGCCGACGTGCGGATTGAACCCCTGATAGATGAAGAGCTGGCCCCAAGTCGCCGCGCCGTAGACGTCGAGGCCCTGGTCGCTCGACATCTGCAGTTCCGAACGGAAGTAGAAGCTGGTGTGCGGGTTGATCAGCAGCAGCGACCCGCCGTCGGCGGTGAGCTTCGGAGCGATGGCGATGCCGTTGGAGCCTTGCGGCTCAGTAACATCCTCCCCTGCATTTGCAGGGGAGGGGGACCACAAAGTGGTGGAGGGGCCCCTCCGGCTCGCTGCGCTCGCCACCTCCCCTCGAAATCGAGGGGAGGATGAATAGAAATCCCGCAGCTTATCCAGATCGATCCGCTCGATGTCGCCGCCGATGCTGCCTTCGGTGAAGCTCATCGCCATCCACGGCTCGAAGTGGGTGATCACGCGCGGATGGACGTTGGGGTGCGTGCCGAGGAAGTAATTGAGGCCGTCGGCCCAGGCATCCATCAGCTTGCGCATCGCCGGTGGGCTCTCGGCATAATCCGCCTTGAGCTCCGACGGGCTGACGTAGAGCCGCGCGCGCAAATCCTGCCAAATGGCCTTCTCGCCGTCGGCCTCGGCGGTGAGCCCGAGGTTGGTCAGATAATTGGCTTCGATGCGCGGGAAATCGTCCTCGGCCTGCGCATAAATCATCCCGAACACCGCGTCGGCGTCGGTGTGGCCGTGGACATGCGCGATGCCCCAATCGTCGCGCGCGATGGTGACGCGCGACGCCTCGGCGCGAAGTCGAGCGAGCTCGGGCGGCGGCGAAGCGGCGGTCGAGAGGAAGAGCAAGAGCGGAAGGACGAGCGTACGCATGCCTCCTTGTACCCCGGCGAAGGCCGGGGTCCAGATTCTCCTGTTCGGACTGTTGATGTACGCACCGCAGGCGGCGTTCATCACCGAGCTGTTCCCGACGCGAATCCGCTATTCGGGCGTGTCGATCGCCTATCGGCTGACCGCGATCTTCGCCGACAGCCTCGCGCCGATCATCGCTGTGGCTGTACAAGGACCTGCACTCGTTGGTGCCGGTGTCGATCTACGTCGCCATCGCCTGCGCGATTAGCGGCGCGAGCGCGCTGCTGGCGCGGGAGACGAAGGGCGTCGAGCTGTCGGAGATTCGCTGACGGCCAACGGTCTTAGTTTTGCTTCAAGCCAGTGATTATGTACTCTTACGCAGATGAAGTTGCTCATGATTTTGCTTTCCGCCGTTGGCCTGATCCCGACGCCTTCTGCTGCTGAATACGGCTCACCTGCAGCTAACGCTGCGTCAGCGACAGTTTGCGAGATCAATCATGGTACCTCGTCACGCGTGCGCACCGTGTCGATCACGGCATTCGTAGAGTACGATTTTGAGCACGGATTCTACTTGGAAGATCCAAGGTGTGAGAAAGGCAAGGATCTATCCAATTTGGCGTTTCTGCTGAGAATAGACTCGTCTTCATCCAAGTCCGGCTGGGACGATCCAGAGCTCGCCAAGGCCGGATCGCAAGAATGGTTGAAAGGCGCGATCGGCAAGCATGTATACTGTACCTGCATCGGAAGAGTCAGTTATTCCGATGGATATCCCAAGTTTGTACTAGACCACGCGGAGCGCGTCTGGGCCAGCAGCGAGGACATATTCAAATAAGCGGCGCTTGAAAGACCTGCTCGCCTCAGATCAGCGTCAGGCCGGAAACGACGGAATCATCAGGCATCCGGAAGCGCCTGCTTCGCCTGCCCCCACCCCTCCAGCGCCTTCGACCCCGCGCGTTCGAGCAGCTCGTCGGCGTCGCGGATGGTGAAGTGGTTGCCGCCTTCATACTTGTCGAGCTCGTCCCAGGCGATCGGCGCCGCCACCGGCGCGCCTTCGCGGGCGCGGGCGGAATAAGGCATTACCGCCGTCGCTCCGCGCTGGTTGCGGAGCCAGTCGAGGAAGATGCGGCCCTTGCGCTGGACCTTGCGGATGTTGGCGGTGAACATGTCCGGCTCGGCTTCGGAGATCGCTCGGCTGAACCGCTCGGCGAAGCTCTTGACCGCGCCCCAGTCCTTCGACGCGTCAAGCGGCACGACGACATGGATGCCCTTGCCGCCCGAGAGCAACGGGAAGCTCTCGAGACCCAGGTCTTTGAGCAGGCCGCGCAAGCGCACGGCAGCTTCCTTCACCTTGTCGAAGTCCAGCCCGACGTCGGGGTCGAGATCAAACACCATGCGATCCGGATATTCGATCTTGTCGCTCCGGCTGCCCCAGCCGTGGAACTCGACCGTGCCCATCTGCACGCAGGCGAGCAGGCCGCGGATGTCGTCGAAATAGAGATAGTCCTGAACTGTCCCGTTCTTCTCCTTCACGGGCACGTGCTTGACGTGCTCGCCCATGGTGCCGTTGTCATGCTTCTGGAAGAAGCATTTCTTCGCCCGGCCTTGGGGACAGCGGATCAAAGTTATCGGGCGCTTCGCCGCATCGACCATGATCAGCGGGTCGATCGCGGCATAATAGTTGGCGAGATCGGCCTTGGTGAGGCCCTCATCGGGATAAATCAGACGGGTCGGATTGCTGATTGCGATCCCGAAGCTCTCCGCCGTTCGCGCGTCCTGCTTCTCTGACTTGGTCAAATGCTTGGGAGTCTCGACGACGACCTCGGAGGCGGGCTTGTCTTCGCGCAGGCCGATGAAGCTCGGGTGGCGCAACAGGCCTTCATCCGTGACCTCGGTGAAGGCGATCTCCGCGACCAGCTTCGGTTCGATCCAATGCGCGCCCTTGCGCTCGAGGCGCGGCACGTCGGCGGGCGCTTTGTCGGTTGCGAGCGGCTCCATCCGCTCCATCAGCTCTTCGATCAGCTTGGCGTTGAAGCCGGTTCCGACCTTTCCGGCATAACGGAGCTTGCCCCCGTCGCGCACCCCGAGCAGGAGCGAGCGGAAGCCGCGGCGCTTGTCGCTTTTCGACCAGCCGATGATGACGAATTCCTGGCGCTGGATGCATTTGATCTTCAGCCAATTGCGGGTGCGCGCGCCCTTGTAGGGCGCGTCGGAGCGCTTCGCGAGGATGCCTTCGCCGCTTTGCTTGCAGATCTGGTTGAACAAAGCCTCGCCCTTGCCGATCACATGGTCGCCGTAGATGATCGGCGGATTGACGCCGGCGAGCAGCGAGGCGAGCCGGTCCTTGCGGACGATGTTGGGCAGGCGCTTGATATCCTCGCCACGGTCGACGAGCAGGTCGAAGGCGTAGAAGACGAGGTTGGCGCCCTGACGGTCCTTGAGGGTCGACTGGAGCAGCTGGAAGCTGGGCTTGCCGTTCTTGTCGAGCGCGACCGCTTCACCGTCGATCAGGCATCCCGCGGGGAGGTTGGCGGCGGCCTTCACCAGCGGCTTGAACTTGTCGCTCCAGTCCTTGCCGTGACGGGTCCAGGCGGTCGCGACGCCGTCGCCGACGGAAATCAGCAGCCGGTAACCGTCATATTTATATTCGTAGAGCCACTCACTGCCGGTCGGGACATCGTCGACCAAGGTCGCCAGTTGCGGCGGCTGGAAAGCGGGCGGCGCCTTGCCGGCCTTCTTCTTGGCGCGGCCGCCCTTCTGCCCGCCGCGGTTCGAGCGCCACACGTCCTCGCCCGCGGCGATCTCGGCCATTGTCCGGCCAGTGGTGACGCTGGTCGTGCCCTCATCGACCAGCGCCTCGCCATTCTCGGGGTCTGCATATTCGTCGCTGACCTTCTTCAGCATCCACGGCTCGCCGCGTTCGCCGGGGCGCGGGCTTAAGCGGAACAGCACCCATTCGCCCTTCATCCGCTCGCCCTCGAGGGTGAAGTGAAGGTGCCCTTCCTCGATCGTTTTCGACGGATCCTTGCCGGGCTGCGGGATCCAGCGGCCCTGGTCCCACAGCATCACCGTGCCGCCGCCATATTCGCCAGCGGGGATCGTGCCCTCGAAGCTGCCGTAATCGAGCGGATGGTCCTCGGTGCGCATTGCGAGCCGCTTGTCGGCGGGATCGATGCTTGGCCCTTTGGGGACCGCCCAACTCTTGAGCACGCCGTCGAGCTCGAGCCGGAAGTCCCAATGCAGGCGGGAGGCTTCGTGCTTCTGAACGACGAAGCTGTCACCCCCACCTTTGAGCTTGCGTCCCTTGGGCTCCTTCGTCTTGGTGAAGTCGCGCTTGCGGTTGTAGGTTGCGATGTCGAGCTTCTTAGTCGCCACCGGTCTTCCCCCTACCGTTCGTCCCGAGCCTGTCGAGGGACTGCTTTTCCCCTTCGCCCGCCAAGGGAAAGCAGCCCTTCAACAAGCTCAGGGCAAACGGACGTTGAATTGGCCACGCTCAGCGCTTCCGGCCGCCGGACGCGGCTTTCTTGGCCGGCGCTTTCTTGGGCGCATGGCGCGGCGCCGGCTTCTTAGCGGCGGCCTTCTTGGCCGAACCGCGCTTGTTCTCATTAGCTGCGCCGCCGCCCTCTTCGGAATTGCCGAGGCTTCGCTTCAGCGCGGCCATCAGGTCGATGACGTTCGAGCCCTTGGCGGGAGGCGCGTTCGCATTGGGATCTTCGATGATCCGCTCGCCCTTGGCGCGCTGCTTCTCCTCGATCAGCCTGTGAAGCGCATCGACATAGCGGTTGTGGAACTCGGCCGGGTCGAATTTGCCGGTCTTCCGCTCGATCAGCATCGAAGCCATGTCGAGCAGGTCAGCGTCGGGCTTCTGGTCGCCGATCTCGCGGAAATAGGACTGCGCCTTGTGTACCTCGTCGGCATAGCGCAGCGTCTCAAGCAGCAGGCCGCGGCCGCACGGCTTCAGCGCCACCACATATTCCTGCCCGCGCATCGCCAGCTGTCCGACGCCGATCTTTCTCGCGGCTTTGAGCGCGTCGCGAAGCACGACATACGCTTCCTCGGCGAGATCGTCGGCGGGCACGACGAAATAGGGCTTGTCGTAATACATTGCGTCGATGTCGCCGAAATCGACGAACTCGACCAGGTCGAGCGTCTTCTTGCTTTCGAGCTTGACGCTGTCGATCTCCTCCTGGTCGAGCAGGACGTAATGGCCCTTCGAGACTTCGTAGCCCTTGACGATCTGGTCGCGGTCGACCGGACCGACGCCTGGCACGACCTTCTCATATTGGATGCGCTGGCCGGTCGGCTCGTAGACCTGGTGGAACTGGATCTGCGCGCCGCTCTTGGTCGCGGGATAAAGCTCGACCGGAATCGACACCAGCGCCAGGCGGACTTGCCCTCGCCAGATCGCGCGTGCGGCCATTCTTCCGTCTCCTTGCCTTCGAGGAGACTCAATTATTGCGCCGCCGACTCGTTCCCTGTCGCGGCCTTGAGCGAGCGGACAAATGCCGCGACGTCACCGCCGCGATGCGCCAGATCGACGATCGCCGAGCCGCAGATCACGCCCTTAG
>Ga0134127_10004130_pt1 | contig 10464 bp, 5 predicted proteins | sample KB31753_FD_96459 | JGI IMG/M metagenome (GOLD analysis project Ga0134127, IMG submission 96459) | Terrestrial soil microbial communities with excess Nitrogen fertilizer from Kellogg Biological Station, Michigan, USA - KB3-175-3 | ecosystem: Environmental > Terrestrial > Soil > Unclassified ...
CAAGGTCGAGCCGGACTCAGCCAGAATATTAACCCGCAGCGTAAAGGAAAGTGACCCTCCACGAACGATCCCGTCGGTGAGGGTACTCAGGCCACACTGAAGCACGCCCGTGCTGCCGGGCATCGGGGCACTACATAACGACTCACTCACGGGTGCGAAGGTCGTACCGTCGGGTATCCGATCTATCAAAGAAAACACACGTGCCGTGTCCGGTCCCGCGTTTGACACCCTAAGGGTATAGGTGAGCCGATTCCCTGCGGCGATCGTACCTGAAGATCCGGTAGTAGTGACCGACAAATCGGAGACCCCAAGCTCCTCATCAGTGATAACGGCAGTGGTCAGAGTCGCAGAGTTACTGCCAGGATTCGGATCACTGGATGTGCTCGTTACGGTTGCAGTATCGACGATCGTCGAACCCGTAGACGCTATGACAATCACCGTGATCTTGATGGTCGCCACGCCTCCCGGAAGGATCGAACCGAGCGATATACTGATTGCACCGGTGTCGCCGAATTGCGGAACTATCAACGAACCCTGGCTCGCCTGGGCGAAGATAAACTGCGTGCCAGCCGGCGTAGGATTGCTAACAGTGACTCCCGTCGCGGTGCCAGGACCACCGTTTGTGACCTTAATCGAGTAAGTGATCAGGGATTTTGTCACTGCGGTGAACGTCGACGCGCTGGCGGCAATCAATAGGTCGGTTCCTTGGGTAGTCGGATCTGTACACCTCGAGAACTCCGATGTATTCCCATTAGCGTCGGTGGCAGTAGCCGTTACGCGCTGTCCTGAAGAGATCTGTGCCGAAACGCTTAAACTTGCAGCGCCCCTGGTGTCGGTTTGAATCACTGCAGATTGAACCAGCAGTTGCCCTTCTCCAAAGCCCGAAGGGTCACATGCGGCGTTAGAAAAGAACTGAACAGTGAAGATACTGTTTGGCGCACCTTTGATTACTCCCTGAATCCTCCCGGTCCCGTCCTCGAAGGCAACCGAAGTCAATGCGGGCGGGCCTTGATCGTTATTGGCGCCTGGCTGCAGACGAATACCGAGGCCGCTATTTGAGAAGATGGAGTTGGAGAGAATTGCATTGCCGCTGGCGCCAGTGGAGTCGCTTCGGATCAGTATCCCCTCACCGCCGTTGAAGGCTATCGTATTACCGGCGCCGTCGGTCCCGCCAATCGTATTCCTGGAAGCACCCAAAAGAGAAATGCCTCTCTTCGAATTGCCGAGCGCGACATTGCCGGCAACGGTTGTCCCGATGAAGTTGTTTTGTATCTGATTTCCGGTTGACAATTCTATGGCGAGTCCGGCCGTGTTGTTCCCTGAGATCACGTTCCGAGCACCGATCGATGCGCCTCCGACCGCGCTATTCTGGGCCCCTGTCAGAAACACACCGCTGAAATCATTGCCTAGGTCGATTACACCGCTAACATCCGTGCCGATAAAATTACCCTGGACCAGATTGTTGCTCCCAGAGACACCGATTCCATCCGAGTGATTACCGGATAAGACATTTCGCGCAGCCGGAGTAGTGCCTCCGACGGTACTCGCGCCTCCAACCGAAACCCCGTCAAGTCCGTTGCCGATCGCAGCGTTGCCAGCGCTGTTGACACCGATCAAGTTTCCCTGCACCAGGGCCCCACGGCTTCCAGCAATAATACCCCACGATGAGTTGCCCGATATCACGTTGCGCGCCCCCGGTGCTGTCCCTCCGATAGTAGTTCCAGCGACCGGCGCGGAGAAGGATCCAATCACTATCCCTTCGCCAGCATTTGGCAGCGCGAATGCACCGGTAACATTGGTTCCAATAAAATTACCTTGAATCTGATTTCCAGTTGCGGCAGCGCCGACAATCTGTATTCCGAGCCCAGTCAACGATCCGTTGACTATTCGGCCATTGCCCGAAATTATGTTTCGTGCAGCAACCGTAGTTCCCCCGATGATGTTATTGGGCGAGTTGTTGACGAAGACCCCAGCAATGTTCCCCCGGGCGAAGCTTCCCGTTGGATCGCAACCGAGACGATTGCCCTCGAGCACGTTGCCCCCGTTGGCCGCAAGCTCGATCGCGTCATCCCCAAATCGATTGATGACAAGCCCACGCACGACGCTTGCGCCGGCAGTTATAAGCAGGCCGTCTACGCCGGGGCCCGGTAGCGCTGGAAAATTACTTCCATCGAGTTCAATGATTGGAGATCCGGAGAACCCCGGCTGGCTGGTTCCGTCTATTGTGACTGCATCCGTGATTGCCGGTAGTGCCTGACTCAGAAAGATAGACCGCACTCCGCTGCCAGAAATACTGAATCTGATTGTGTCCGCTCCCAAACTGTTGTTCGCCTGAAGAATCATGTCCCGCAAGGTACCCACGCCATTATCGGCCGTGCTAGTTACAGTGAAGACAGCCTGTGCCTCGGTCAGCGTGACGGTGGGGGCGCTCCGGCCGGATCTTAGAATGACGAGATCCATGAGGGCGTCTTCATTCAACCGCATCGGCAACAACGCCGCCGCCCCGTACTCAATATCAAGTTTGGCTGATATACCATCATAACTTGCCGCTGCGACAGTGCCGCGTTCTCGATTGCGCCATCCTTCGGCTTTATCTCCAATGAGCTGGAGCGATTCTCTCTTAGAATCGATGACCATGAGAGTATCGATTGGAATGCTGGAAACACGGGCGCATGTGAGCCGAGCGAATCCACTCGATTCGACCAACGCAAGCTGCTGACTTCTCCACTCAGCAAGAGGATGGCTGACGAGCCCGTGACTTGGTGGACTCAGCAACTGCAAATCCCCCCCAGCCGACAATACGGCGATTTCTGAAGAGCGATGGCCCGAGAAATCTCCGATAGCTATGGACCTGATCTCGTACCCAAAGGGTCGAACAGTTTGTCGGGCAGCGGCGACTTCCGAGCGCGTGGTTTCGTCCAGCGATAGCTTCCTGTCGCGACCGTAAAGGATTATCACGTTGGCGCCTGCAGCGATGACGAGGTCTCTTTCGGAATCATTGTCGAGTTGACCAAGCGCAAGCGACCTAACATCACTCGGCACAGGAAATTTTTCGTGCGCCGAGTTCAGTGCTCCTTCTGGCCCTTCGAATACCAGGACGCTCTGGCCAGCAGGTGTCTCTACGCCAATTACCAAATCTTCCAAGCCGTCGGGGCGGTTGATTTCTCCCGCGAGCATCGCGCTGACTCGTCCGGGAAGTTGTATCGCCCTAGGCTCTCCCAGAGTTCCTCGGCCGTCTCCTGACAGCAGCCAGAGTCTATCACTTTCGCGGGCTGCCAATGCGATGTCACAGTTTCCATCGCCGTCAAAGTCCCCGCCTTCGACATAGTCCGGCACCTCGGGCGTGCCGAAGACTCGACTGGATGAAAGGAAAGGGGCAAGCGCAAACGTGTTTTGACCGGTGCGCTGGGAGGATTCACGTGTGTTTGCATAAATGGCGTCTGCGTTTCCCTGATATAGCATTACAATGCCTCGACCGGACCAGCCATATCCGCTAATCAGATCGGTAACACCGTCCTCGTTAAAGTCCCCGGATGTCAGCGATAACGGCTGCGCTTGGTTCTCAGCGAGCGCCTGACACAGGTCATCAGCACCGTCATAGCTGCTCAGTAAATCGTGTCCGTCTCCGAGGTTGATCCAGGGATTTCCCTTTCCCGCAGCTCGTACGCTCACGTGCTCGTGCATTCGAGCAAACTTCCCTGCCTCCCTTCCCTTCGACCGATACGTTTTGGCATATGACGCAACAAGACCGATCACACTCTGCGCTGAGAGCAAAATTGTGAGGAGCGCTATAGAACGCCAAAAATTTATGTTCCAAAAACAATGTTTACTCAACACTGAATCCGGTCGCAGTTCTAAACATACTCGCATGACAATGAAGCCTCCGCGTATGGAAATTTGGAGTTCCAGTCTATGACGTCACAGTTGAATTCCGTTGCGAATCCTCTTCAGAGCGATGCTCGACAATGTTCTCGCCAAAACTCGCTCACATCGCGAAATGGACTCACGCTATCATCGGCTGGAATCCGTTTATGCGCGCATGAAGTAGCCTACTTAGAATCGGTTCTCACAACGCATTGACGTTTTCGGTACCTTAATACTGGGTAGCTGGGTCAGTGACCAGCACTCTTTATCGATCCACCTTGGGTTAGGCCGGCATTATGTTATGCAGTTTGTCATACACGGTCAAGCACGTAATGTGGTTTATAAACCGGGGGTAGGCAGGCGGGTTGTGTGCCCAATGGTGTTGGTTGCTGTTTTAGAACAGCGTCCGCGAATGCTGTTCTTCCTCGAATGTCGGTTCAGAAATGCAGTTAAGCGTTTAGACTCGCAGTCAAAAGGTTGGTGCGTTCGCACCAGAGGTAGATTAGTCCTAATGAATGCAAGTTAGGGTCTTATCTTGCGTTCGAGCTACACGGAATTCGCTCGACCAATAATCCTAGTTCCGTGCCGTATCCGACAGACGGTACTACATCATGGCGTGACACAATTCGTCGCCCTTCAGGCACCGGGGTTGACGGCAATTATCTTCGCTGGGTCTGCCGCCGTGCCTCTTGAAAAGATCACCTCGCAGCGCATATTTCCCATCCAGTCTATGTACCTCAGCTCGAGTGATCCGTCGGCCTTTAGGGTTAAGATGCAATAGCCATTATTGCCACGATCTTGTCGCAGGCCGGTGCCCTCAGGGAAGCGCGCCCGCGTCTCCAAAAACACGAGCGGCGCGGGCATATTCTTGCCCGTCCTCTCTCGGTCATAGGGATATCCCCCGTGCCCTATGCAACTTCCAGTGAAGGGCAGGGCCGGCCGGTTCGGATTCGCGACGCCCCGGTCAAACAGCGCGCAATAGTGAGTGTTACCCCAGAACCATAGGTCTACTAACGGGGTCTGGTTATTTAATACAATCTCCGCCAGGTCCTTGCGGAGAAGCTTGGTGAGCTTCAGGTCACCATACTCATAAGGCTGGTCCGCGCTTAGAAGTATATTTACACACCCCGCGTCCTTGCCGTCTTTTAAGACCGTGCTCAGCCACTCTAGAAGCTCGGGCTCTTTATAGCGGCCGTGTTCGAAGAATGCGGTGTCAATGCCGACGATTTGGAACTTAGAGTTTCTCAGGCAGAAGTAGCTCCCCTGCTGCTTCTGGGTGTCCGGGTGGGACTGGGCTCGCTGGTCTATATATTCGAAGTAAGGTATCCCGCCTGAATACATCTCGTGGTTCGAATTTAGCGCGAACACTCCCGTGCCCGCGAGTATCGGCGCGAGCGGCTCGATGAAGTACTCCTCAAACTCAGAACGCCTACCCGCGTAGTAAACGTCACCAACGTGTATGGCGTACGGGAAGCCTCTCGTACGGAATTGCTTGGCAATGTATCTGGAGTGATACCGCCCTGTGCCGAAGTCGCTGAACAACGCGACCTCCATGGGGGAGCCTGGCGTGGGTTCCTCCAGGTCATAAATGAAACCTGAAGCGGAGGTAGAATGGCGTCGGAAATCATCTTTGTCGGGCTGGGTGAGGGCGAAAGGTCCGGCCCCGAAAATCCAGCCCAGAGCGTCGGCTACGGTCTCGAATTTGGTGTCGCCAGGGTCTATCGGAATTTCGGCGATGTCCATGCCATCGAACGTAAAGTCGGGCGGGAGCGTGCTAGCAACCGCAGCGTGGGCCCTGGCCGTCTCCAAAGCGGCGATAGCCGTCTCGGGGGATCGCACTGCCCGCCGCGCGCGGTCGATCACTTCTCGGAGGTAGTCTTCTGTCACTCTCTTGTCCCATATCTCGCGGAACCTCGCCACGGTCTCGTTGGGCGCACGATTCAGCCTGTCCGCCAGTTCCTCAAGTCCCTCAGGGCTGAGCGGCGGCATCTCCGCCGGGTCCTCGGCGATCACGCCTCGGGGCGCGCGAGGCCTCTCGGCTGCGCGAGGCTGAGCGGCAGGGGCTGGAATAACCGACGCGTTAGATTCGCCCCCTATCGGCTGTACATCCGGTAAAGGGCCTTTGTAACCAAGTGTGCGATACAGTTTCGTTAATTTATCATCCATGACTGGATCTCCTATTAGAGCAACCGCGCGATCCAACCTGATCGGCCGTATCGTCTCCGGGGCTAAGGGAAGGGGCTTAACGATGCGACTGAGTAAGTGAACGTTCCATGCGCAGTCTTCACATCGTGGAAGGCGGAGAAGACATCGGGCAAGGTGCTCGTTTCGGCCCGGCTCTCGCATCATTAGTGCTAGCCACGACGGGCTGGCCCTTGTTCATGGTCGTCTTAGATTTGTTCACGACTTCCTCGCCGGACGTGTTTTGCCCGTTGGTGCGGCTCTGATTCCGACGTTTCTCTGATTTTGTCATAGCGGATTCCGTGATCTGACTCTACATTCTTATGACAGAACTCCAAATAACATTTCATACTCTTGACATTCTTAATAGGGCGAAATACTGTCCGGGTTCGTCATCCGATGATATCGCACGGCGCCGTTGACTTACTTTTTGGCGCCTCGGGGTTCGATATCTGGCGTCGCGATGAGACTGCCGGCTTCGCACCAGATTCCCGTTGAGCCGGTCAGCTTTGTCAGTACAGATCGGGGAGACACATATGGCCTCGCCGCAGATTATCAAACAACCAAAAGTCTATGACGTAATTGTGATCGGTTCGGGCGCTTCAGGCGGGATGGCTGCCTGGAACCTCACTCGACAGGGAGTGAGTGTGCTCGTGCTCGATGCCGGTCAACGTTTCGACAGGAACAATTTCTGGACTCACGTCATGCCGTACGAATGGCGGGAACGTGTACGCAATGGAGAGCATCCACCCGAGGTTTACCTCAGCACAAAGGAACAGCCTTATTTCACTCCCGAAGGCAGGCCATTCGAATTGACTCGAGTTTGGGGACTGGGCGGGAAGACAAACGTGTGGGGCAGAGTGAGCCTCCGATATTCCGATCTTGATTTCAAAGCAGCGGAGCGCGACGGCTGGGAGATTTCCTGGCCGATCAGTTACAAAGACATCGCACCCTACTACGACAAAGTGGACCAGCTCATAGGCGTCTGCGGCGGGGATGACGATTCGGACGTTTTGCCCGGAAGCAAGTATCACATGCCTCCCCCGAATCCTCGATGTGGAGAGTTATTGCTAAAGAAGGCGTCTGCTCGCGTGGGCATCCCCATCGTAAGCGGGCGCCGCGCGGTGTTGACTCGCAATCACAACGGCTTTTCAAAGTGCCACTATTGCGGCAACTGCGGCAGAGGATGCGACACGTCCAGCTTCTTCAATGCCGCCGATTACTTGATGACGCCCGCATTAAAGACCGGGCGTCTTGAACTGCGCAGCAATGCGGTCGCCGCGCGGATCCTCGTCGACAATAAAGGAAAGGCAAGCGGAGTACAGTATTTCGACCGTTACTCGAAACAAGAGTACCAGGTGCGCGGGAGGGTGGTAGTTGTCGGAGCGTCCTGCATAGATTCGACTCGCATACTCCTCAACTCAAAGTCTGACAAATACCCGAACGGCATCGGCAACGAGTCTGATGTGATCGGCAAATACCTTTGCGAGCAGGTTCGTATCGAAGCAAGGGCTTTCCTCCCGGAATTATTCGGGAGGGAGACCACGAACGATGACGGCATCGGAGGCGAACACATCTACATGCCGCGCTTCAACCATCGCGGGAGGAAACGCGATTACCTCAGAGGCTTCGGAGTGCAGTTTTGGGGCATAGGCTGTCAGGCAGGCGTGGGCAACTATGCCTCGAGCGTGGCGGGCTTTGGAGCGCCCTTGAAGCAAGAGATAAAGCGCCGTTATCCTGCGTGGATTGAAGTTCATCCCTTCGGGGAAGTCCTGCCTCGCAGCGATAATTTTGTGACGGTCGAAGGCACGCCGGAGGATCAGTATGGAGTGCCGCTTCCAAAGATATCCTACTCAATCGGAGAGAATGAGCGCCGGATGGCCAAGGAAATGTATGAGACCGTCGAGATGCTTCTGCATGACGCTAAAGCGGAGATCTTCCAGCTTGAGCGAGAACGAACTAACCGCAACGGCTCTGCCATTCATGAGCACGGCACATGCAGAATGGGTGATGATCCTAAGAGGTCGGCCCTTAACAAGTTCAACCAGATGCACCGCGTCGAGAACCTATTCGTTGTCGACGGCAGCGCCTTCCCTACGGCGACGGAAAAGAACCCAACGCTCACGATACTGGCGATGGCGTGGCGAGCAACCGATTATCTTGCCGATCAATTGAAGAAAGGTAATCTATGAAACCATCATCCGGGAAAACTCTTCTAGCGGCGGCGATCATCCTCGCCGGCGCGCTATCAGCAGGAGCGTCAGGCGCAGATCGCGTCAAGATCTCGAACGGGGTGATCGAAGGCCTTGGCGCTCAGAAATCCGGCGTCCGTACATTCAAAGGGATTCCCTTTGCACAACCGCCCACTGGTGTTCTCAGGTGGAAGGAGCCCCAGCCAGTCAAGAACTGGGATGGTGTGCGGCAGGCCACACAGTTCGGCCCGCGCGCTATGCAAGCTCCGATATTTGGGGACATGGGATTCCGCTCCAACGGTATGAGCGAAGACTGTCTCTACTTAAACGTCTGGACTCCGGCCAGGTCCGGTAACGAGCGCCTGCCGGTGCTGGTTTACTTTTACGGGGGCGGATTCGTAGCCGGTGACGGCTCTGAACCCCGTTACGACGGGGAAAGTATGGCGGCGAAGGGCATCGTAACCGTCACTACTAATTATCGCCTGGGAATATTTGGATTCCTGGCTCATCCCGAACTGACGGCGGAATCTCCCCATCACGCTTCAGGCAACTATGGCCTCCTGGATCAGGCGGCGGCTTTGCGCTGGGTGCAGGAGAATATCGCGGCCTTTGGGGGTGACCCGAAGAGAGTGACCATCGCAGGCGAGTCTGCGGGTTCGATCTCCGTCAGTGCGCTGATGGCCTCGCCGCTGTCTAAGAATCTGATCGCGGGCGCAATCGGTGAGAGCGGCGGGATTACCGGGACGCTGCCTGCGGTGTCTCTTTCGCAGGCCGAGCAAGCCGGAGCGAAGTTCGCAGCTGAGTTAGGCACCCCCTCACTCGCAGGTTTGCGGGCGATGAACAGCCAGCAGATTTTCGAGCCGGCGACGAAAGGCGGATTCGCCAGCGTCGGGCGCTTCCCAATCACAATCGACGGCTACTTTTTGCCGGAAGATCCCTCAGCGATATACGCCACAGGCCGCCAGTCACAGGTTCCTTTGCTAATCGGGTGGAACTCCGAGGAGATGACCTGGCGCTTCCTCATTGGGGGGCAGGAACCGACGCGGGAGAACTACGAGAAGGTGGTTCGGGAGGCATTTGGGGCGCGTGCTGACGAGGCCTTGAAACTCTACTCTGGTGCAACGCGCGAGGAGATCATCAGATCCGCAACCGACCTGGCTGGAGACAGGTTCATCGGGTACAGCACATGGAAGTGGGCGGAGCTGCACGGCAAGAGCGGCGGTAAAAATGTCTACCGTTACTTCTACGCGCGGCCACGTCCACCGATGAGGCCGGAACTGGCTAACGGAACGCCAGGCTTGGCCGGTGGCGTGGTGAGGGAACAGAATGCTGCGGTCCCTCCGATGCCGCCGGCGACTGGCGCAGTGCATTCGGCAGAGATCGAGTACGCTCTGGGTAATCTTTCAACAAATAATGTCTATAGCTGGTCACCCGATGACTACAAGGTTTCCAAAGTCATGCAGGAATATTTTGCGAACTTTATCAAGAAGGGTGACCCAAACGGACCCGGATTGCCGAAATGGGCAGCGGCCAATAAAAGTGGCGGGGACGCAGGCGCGGCAGTGGTCATGCGATTGGATGTAGAGTCACGCGCCGAGCCGGATAAACATCGGGCGCGCTACCTGTTCCTTGATAAGTCCTCGCAAAAACCATAAGAGGGGGAGAGGGGGAGAGGGGGGAGAGGTAGGAGGCAGAAAGTTTAAAGCTTCTTCGTTATCGGCTTCTTAGTGCGCGGTCGACCAGGTTTGCGATTCTGAACGTGCTTCAAGTCTGCGGGGTTGAGCGCCCCGACATTACGTAGCGCCTCACGCTTCATTATTTTGGCAAGCAGCCCCGGCTCGTAGTAGCGCTGCTTGAGTTGCGAAAGTTCGATGACTGTATTGCCGACGACCCCATGCAATCCTTTAATATCGCCACCGTTCGAGGCATCATAGCGGCCTTCGGAATCAATGATCGCCCAACTGCCATCGTCGAACGAAATCAATCGGCAAATCTCTTTGCCATCCGTCAGGCCCCAGAATCGAGTTGTCCCGTCCGCGCCGCCGGTGACCAGATACCTGTCGTCGCCACTCAAAGCGACCGAGATACCACTACTGAAATGCCCGGTGAAGGTGCGCACCAACCTGCCGGTTTCCACCTCCCACAGCTTCGCAGTCTTGTCATCGCTGCCGGTGACCAGATACTTGCCATCGCCGCTCAAAACCGGGGAGGACACCTCCTCAGAATG
>Ga0134127_10004131_pt1 | contig 10459 bp, 9 predicted proteins | sample KB31753_FD_96459 | JGI IMG/M metagenome (GOLD analysis project Ga0134127, IMG submission 96459) | Terrestrial soil microbial communities with excess Nitrogen fertilizer from Kellogg Biological Station, Michigan, USA - KB3-175-3 | ecosystem: Environmental > Terrestrial > Soil > Unclassified ...
GGAGCCGAGCACCACTGTCGCTGATGCTTGTTGAGCACGCACGATCGCGACGTCGCGCGCGTTGTAATAAGGCGACTCCTGTTGCCTGTATGACGATTCGTGCTCTTCGTCGACGACGATGAGCCCGAGGTTTTTCACCGGCGCGAAGACGGCAGAACGCGTTCCGATGACGACACGCGCATCGCCGTTTCGCACTCTGGTCCATTCATCGAACCGCTCGCCCTTTTGAAGCGACGAGTGAAAAATCGCAACCTGATCGCCGAAGCGCGCGCGCAGTCCTCGCGAAAAGACGGGCGTCAGAGCGATTTCGGGCACAAGCATCATCGCCGATCGACCAAGCTTCAGCGCTTTATCCATCTCTCGCATGTAGATCTCCGTCTTGCCGCTGCCGGTCACGCCGTGCAGCAGAAACGCCGAGTAAGTTTCGGAGTTCATCTGCTGTTCGATCTGTGCGAGCACGGATGCTTGCGCGCGCGTCAGTGTGTGGGCTTCGGATTTCAGGCCCAGATCCTCGCTCAACGGATCGCGACGAACGGCTTCCGCGTAAGCTTCAACGAGGCCTTTCTTTTCGAGCGATGAGATGGTCGAGGCACTCACGTCTGCTGATTGAAGCAACGACTGCAAGGGCATTGGGCCATCGGTTTCGAGAGTTGCGATCACGCGACGCTGCGCGCCTGTGAGTTTCTGTTCGTTTGCGCTGCTGAGCAGTCGAACGAAGCGTCGCAGTTTCGGTTTGACGGACGACGTTGCATTGCTGACGCCGGGTGGCAAAGCGGCTTTGATTACTTCACCGACGGGACAGGCGTAATACTCGGCGACCCAGCGAGCGAGTTGCAGAATTTCGGGTGTGCAGACCGGATTGGTGTCGACCAGTGTTTCTGCGTCTTTGATTTCGATGTCTTCAAGCTCAACGGGAACTTCATCTCGAAGATCGACGATGTAACCGGTGACGAGATTTCGTCCGAGTGGAACGATCACACGCGCGCCGACCTGCGCCTGGCTGCTCTGCTCAGCGCTCAGCCTGTAAGTGAACGTTTGAAAGACATGACGTGGAACTGCGACTTCAGCAAAGCGCACTGCTTCGTGAGGATCTTTCTTTAAGGAGGGTTCAGCCACAGATTGAACAGATTAACATGGATCTGTTTTGTGGCTATCCAGGTAGTCGCGGACTTTCTTCAGATCTTCCCACGTCTCGCGTTTCTTCGAAGGGTCGCGCAGCAGGTACGCCGGATGAAACGTCGGCATCACTTTGATGCCTTTGTAATCCTGGAACGTACCGCGCAGTCGCGTGATGCCTTCGCGCGTGTCGAGAAGATTTTTCATAGCGGTGTTGCCGAGCACGACGATCACTTGAGGTTGCACGATCGCGATTTCGCGCAGCAGATACGGTTTACACGTTGATGCTTCTTCGGCGGTCGGCGCCCTGTTGCCCGGCGGCCGGCAGCGATTGACGTTGCCAATCAAAACCTCTTCACGCTTCAGGCCGATGGCTTCGATGATCTTTGTGAGCAACTGTCCGGCGCGTCCGACGAATGGACGTGCTTGAGCGTCTTCATCTGCGCCGGGCGCTTCGCCAACGAACATCAGGCGCGCTTTTCGGTTGCCTTCGGTGTGGACCACGTTGGTGCGTTGCTCGTGCAGTGGGCAACGTGTGCAGGGGCCGATCTCGCAGTGGATTGCCTCGAATGTTTCGTTTGATTGTGTGAGTGTTTGTGCAACTGGTGCGATATCACCGAAGAGTGATGGCGGCGGAGGCGAGTCAACGTGCTTGACGTCCGGGCGTATTCCTTCGACGCCGAGGATGCGTAGGTGTTCGAGTTGTTTCTTTGTGTCTGCGATTAGGGCTGTCAGTTTTGTGGACATTTTTGACAGGATTTACGAGATTTTTTCAGGATTTACGCAGATTTACTATTACGTCCAAAATTCGGTCTGCGGCGTCGCGTTTGGACATGACCGGCAACTCAGCCACGTCATCGCGCGTGATGATCGTGATTGCATTTGTAGCTGAATCGAAACCGGAGTCGGCACGCGAGACGTCGTTCGCCACGATTGCATCGAGGTTTTTGTTTCGCAGTTTTTCTCGAGCGTTGTCGAGCACGTTTTCAGTCTCGGCCGCAAACCCGATCACCAGCATTCCATTCGCACGCGATGCAGCGACCTGCGACAGAACGTCGGGCGTTCGCTCGAGCGTCAATGTTATCGCGTCGTTCGACTTCTTGATTTTCTGATCCGCTCGTTGCGCGGGACGGTAGTCTGCAATCGCCGCTGCGCCGATGAACACAGAAGCGCTCGCGCGCTCACGTGCCACAGCCTGCGACATCTCTTCGGCGGACAATGCATCGACGATTTTGACTCCAGCCGGCGCAGCGACTGTCGTCGTTCCGGCGACGACAGTCACTTCACCACCACGTCTCAACGCAGCTTCAGCGAGCGCATAGCCCATTCTTCCCGAAGATCGATTCGAGATGAATCGCACCGGATCGATCTCTTCACGCGTCGCGCCGACAGTTATCAGAAACCGCTCACCCGCGAGATCCTGCGCGCGTCCAAATTTCGAGGAAGCAAGAAGCTCCAAAGCTGCAGCGACGATGCGTTCAGGCTCACTTAACCGACCTGGACCAATCGTGCCGCACGCCATCTCGCCTGCATCAGGTTCCATGATGTGAACGCCGTCAGCTCGCAGTTGCTGAAGATTGCGCTGCGTTGCCGGATGTTCCCACATCGTCGTGTTCATTGCAGGCGCAATGAGCACGGGCGCGGAGCACGCGAGGTAGGTCGAAGTTAGAAAATCATCTGCGACTCCGTTCGCAAACTTGGCAATGATGTTCGCGGTCGCGGGCGCCACGATCAAGAGATCGGCAGTCTGTGAAAAGGTGATATGTGCGATCGGATCGGGATTATCCGGCGCATAGTCGTCCACAACCACGTGACTCCCGGACAGCGCACGGAACGTCAGCGGCTGCACAAACTCACACGCCCTCTTCGTCATCGCGACTCGGACCACACAGCCCGCCTTCTGTAGACCACGCAGCACTTCGACAGCCTTGTAGGCCGCGATGCCACCACATACTCCGAGCGCGATGTTGGGTTTCGAAGAATGAGTTTGCAGATCAGAAGCAGGCATGCCACTTAACGGAAAACGAAGATCAATGTAACATTGCCGAAAGACGGGCGCAATTTAGTGAATCTGAACGCTGGTATAATTCGCCTCCATAATAAAAAAACAGGATTCCGCCCGTCTGGAACGAAACCATGGGAACGGTCAAGGAAATCATTTCCGCTTTTCTGTTGGTAGTCTTCTTCGGGTGCGCATGTGTTCAGGCCACTCAAACCCTCTCTTACTCAGAAGACGAATTTGGTCCAGTGGTTCGTGCGTACCTGGGATATTTGAAGGCCGAGCAGGAAGTGGTTGACGATCGGGTCAGCCGCAGGGAAGTGAGCTCGCATTACTATCGGCGCAACTCGAACCGGATCAAAGCATTGCGCCAAATGGCGATACGTCTTGCGCGGCAGACTCACAATGATTATCTGCCGGAGCTGGAGGCGGTCGCCGGCGACGAAATGCGACTTCTTTTTGGGTCGCAACCACCTCAACCTGCGCAATTGAAGGCCGGGGAAGTGTTGCGGAACACGTTCCGGTTCCTGGGCGTGGTCCGGGCTGGTGAGACTTTTTACCTGTTCGCGCGATTGGATCCGTACGAACAAGCCGAGCTTAGCGAGAAATCGTCCGCCGTTCGTCGGCCCTAGTCCGGTGTGGTCCTTTGTGTCTCATTATAGGCCTCCCACCCCTGACACAGTTTTGTGGCAAACTTAAGCCAAATGATTGTTGACACAGGGCTTGTATTAGTGTAATAAATCCCAAGTGTAGTGGCCCAGAGTCCATCATCCAAGCATTAACGGGCTTCTTCCGGGTTGCTATTCAACTATCAGTTTTTCCCACGACTGTTCAGCCGTCGCGGTACGCAATTAAGAGCTTTGTGTTTCACTATACGGGAGGAAAGTTAATGATCAGCAAATCTTGGAGCCGCAAGTCCATCGCGACTGCTGTGGCAGTTGCCGTTTTGAGTGTCTACTCAATGGTGGTGTTGGCTGCGCCAGGCGCCAAGGCGTCAGGCGAGCTGTCGGTTTCTGGACAAGTAACGGTGAACGGCCAAAAGGTAATTTCCGGTGGCACGGTCTTCTCCGATTCAACGATTAGCACCGCGGCTCAAAGCAACGCGTCAGTGAGCATCAGCAAGGTTGGTCGAGTTGAACTCGCACCGAACAGCAATCTTCGCCTCAGTTTCGCGGAGAACAACATCACGGCAATGCTCGAGACCGGTAGTGCCCAGGTATCAACGTTAACGGGAACCACTGTTAGCTTGACTACCAAGGACGGCATCGTCGTTGTCGATGGAAAACAGCCGACGGCCTTCACTGTCAGCGCTTCACGTGGACGCACGTCACTTGCGACTCTTTCGGGCATCGCACAATTCAAAGCCGGTGGATCTGTTAAGCAAGTCGCCGCAGGCGAGAGTGCAACTGCTGGAGTTCCGACTCCTCAGACCGACGATGATGACGATGATCTGAGTGGTGGTGCATTAGCCGTGTTGCTGCTGGCTATCGGCGGCGCCGTGGCAGGTGTTCTTTACGCCGTGCTTCACGACAACGACCTTAACTTCGGCGGCAGCGTTACCGTAGTCAGCCCGACCAAGTAACTCGTTCGTCTCGTTCGGCTTTGACTAAAAACACTGCGGCACTGGTACCAGCGCTGCGGTCACCCAGAATTGACCTTGCGGGTCACGCGATCCAAGCGCGTGACCCGCAAGGTTTTGATTGTCACCCACAAATAGCGTAAAAAGCTCAGATGCATATTGCTGTTATTGGTACCGGTTATGTAGGTCTTGTAACCGGAGCGTGTTTCGCTGAATTCGGTGTCGACGTCACCTGCGTCGACGTCGACAAAGACAAGATCGAGCGCCTGAACAACGGCGTCATGCCGATTTACGAACCCGGGCTCGAACAGCTTGTCTCCAAAAATACTCAAGCCGGGCGCCTCAGATTTACCATCGACGTTCAGCAAGCCGTCGAGCAGGCCCTCGTTATTTTTCTCGCCGTCGGGACACCTCCAAAACCTGACGGCTCTCCCGATCTCAGTTTTGTCGAATCGGCCGCACTGTCCATCGCCGACTACATGAACGGCTACAAGGTAGTTGTCACCAAGTCGACGGTCCCGATCGGCACCGGCGAACACATTCGCAAGCTGATCGGTGAGCGAAAGAAGACACGCGCAAACTTCGGCGTCGTTTCCAATCCCGAGTTTCTCAGGGAAGGCGCAGCGATTAACGACTTCATGCGTCCGGATCGCGTGGTCATCGGCAGTCGTGACGAAGAAGCAATCGCGATCATGAAGGATCTGTATCGTCCTTTGTACCTGATCGAAGCGCCGTTTGTGATTACTTCACTCGAAGCGGCGGAGCTTACAAAATACGCGGCCAATGCGTTTCTCGCGACGAAAGTCTCGTTCATTAACGAAGTCGCAAACCTGTGCGAGAAGATTGGTTGCGACGTGCACGACGTTGCACGTGCGATTGGTATGGACAAACGAATCGGAAGCAAGTTTCTTCATCCGGGGCCGGGCTTCGGTGGCTCCTGTTTTCCCAAAGACACTCGCGCGCTTGCGTCAGTCGCGCGTCACTACGATTCTGCATCGCTCATCGTCGACGCAGTTATCGAAGTCAATCAGCGTCAAGGCCAGCAGATGTTGACCAAGATCAGGAAGCTTGTTGGTCCGCTCCAGGGAAAGACGATCGCGGTGCTCGGTCTTGCTTTCAAACCTGAAACCGACGACATGCGCGAAGCGCCCGCAGTCGCGATCATCCGCAGCCTGCTCGAGGATGGCGCCGCGGTCCACGCTTATGATCCGGTTGCGAAAGCGGAAGCGGTGAAGCTGCTGCCTGAGATTGTTTACGCTGACGACGAGTATGCGGCTGTGAAAGGCGCTGACGCGCTGGTCTTCGTTACTGAATGGAATCAGTTCCGCGCGCTCGACATGACCCGCATTCGCGACTTGATGACGACTCCGAAGATCGCGGACCTCCGAAATATTTACGACCCGGAAGACATGCGCGGGCTGGGATTCGAGTACGTGGGAGTTGGAAGGTAGCCGCGGATGTCACTGACGGGAACAGTCTTGATCACGGGCGGCGCGGGTTTTATTGGCTCCCACATCGCTTCGGCTATGCTGCAAAGCGGCGCGCGCGTGCGAGTGCTCGACGATTTATCGACGGGTCACCGCGAGAACATCGACGAGATCGGCGGCGGAGTCGACTTCATCCACGGCAGTGTTGCGGACGAAGATCTGCTGGCAAAGGTGCTTGATGGTGTCGAAGTGGTTTTTCACGAAGCCGCGATTCCTTCCGTGCCGCGTTCGGTCGAAGCTCCACGGCAATCCCACATCGCGTCCGTCGATGGAACTTTTTCTCTACTCCTTGCAGCACGCGACAGGAAAGTAAGACGTGTGGTCTACGCGGCGTCGAGCTCTGCTTACGGCGATCAACCGACGTTGCCGAAGTCTGAGCAGATGCTGCCGGATCCGTTGTCGCCTTACGCGGTGGCGAAACTTGTGGGCGAGTATTACTGCCAGGTGTTCACGCGCGTTTACGGTTTGGAGACAGTTTCGCTGCGCTACTTCAACGTATTTGGACCACGTCAGGATCCTGGTTCGCAGTATTCCGGTGTGGTTTCACGTTTCATCAGCGCGTTACTTTCAGGCGAGCAGCCGGTGATTTACGGAGACGGCGAGCAGTCGCGCGATTTCACTTACATCGAGAATGTCGTCGCCGCGAATCTCAGTGCGGCTGAAGCGAAAGACGCGGCCGGCAAGGTAATCAACGTCGCGAACGGCGAGCGCATAACGCTGAATCAGTTGTTGGCGGAGTTGAAAGAGTTGACCGGCAATCACGATGTGAAGGTTAAGTATCTGGAACCGCGCGTCGGCGACGTGCGCCACAGTCTCGCGGACATCTCACTGGCGCGACAACTGCTGAACTACGAATCGAAAGTCGACCTTCGCGAGGGCCTTCAGCGCACGATCGATTGGTGGAAGTCGAGCCGCTTCAGCCACAGATGATCCGCGTCATCTGTTGCTAAAAAGCATCTTCAAACTCTCAACGTAAGGTGGTCTCGCCACCCCTTTATCAGTAATTATCGCCGTGATGAGTTCATTCGGCGTGACGTCGAACGCGGGATTGTGCACGTCAATGCCCTCCGGCGCGAGTCGATACTCGCGAATGTGCGTTATCTCCGTCGAATCGCGTTCTTCAATCGGAATTTCTTCACCAGACGCAAGCGACAGATCGAGGGTCGTCAACGGCGCCGCCACGTAAAACGGCACGTTGTGTTCTCGCGCCATCACGGCGACCATGTAGGTGCCAATCTTGTTCGCTGTATCGCCATTCGCCGCGATGCGATCCGCGCCCACTACAACCGCGTCGACTTTACCGCTCTTCATCACGTGACCCGCCATGTTGTCAGTGATCACTGTGACTGGAATCTCGTCCTTCGCAAGCTCCCAGGCAGTGAGTCGCAGACCCTGCAAGTAAGGACGGGTTTCATCTGCGATCACGGCAACTTTCTTTCCTGCATCGCGAGCGCCGCGAATGACTCCGAGTGCTGTACCGTAATCGCCGCCAGTGGCGAGTGCGCCGGCGTTGCAGTGTGTGAGCACAGTGGCTCCATCCGGAATTAACAGTCCGCCAAAGTTTCCGATGGCGCGATTCGACGCGAGGTCTTCTTTGTGAATCGCGAGCGCTTCGGCAATTAACTCTTTTTTCACTGCCTCGACGTCGCCGAGATGTTTGTTACGTTGAAACGACGAGCGCATTCGCTCGATCGCCCAGAACAGATTGACGGCGGTCGGGCGAGTCTTGCCCATCACGTCGCAGATGTATTGCAGATCGTCGTCGAGGTCGGCGACGGAAGTTCCGACTGATTGGCTCGCGCCGAGCGCAATGCCCATCGCGGCGGCGATTCCGATCGCCGGGGCGCCCCGAATTACCATCTTCCTGATCGCTTCCGCGACTTCCTCGTAGGAGCGCAGCATCAGGTACGTTTCTTCGGATGGCAGCAGGCGTTGATCCAGCATGCGTATGCCATCTTTGGTCCATTCGACAGGTTTTATCATGGTGGTGGTTCGCATCTTACTGGAAGCCACAGAGAAGCGCAAAAATCGTCTTCCGCCGGTTTTGACTGTTCTGTTGACGCGTGATAGTGTGCGGAAACTTCCTTGTTGTCACGAAACTTTAGAGCCTCGGCGATTCATGCTGTCAGCATTCTCGCGTGCGCGCTGCTTCTCGCGGGCACACTAGCTTGCACGCATAGCACGTCGAGTCAACAGTCACCCGAAGGTCCTGTACGACGCGAGCTCACCGACGATGCGGGCCGGCGTGTCTCCGTACCAGTGCCGACCAACAGAGTCATCTCGCTTGCGCCGAACCTGACGGAAATCGTATTTGCAATCGGCGCCGGCGATCGTCTGGTGGGACGTACGACTTATTGTGACTTTCCCGCGGAAGCGAAGGCTGTCGCCGCGGTCGGCGACACACTTCAACCGAGTCTCGAGCGAATCATCTCTTTGCAGCCGCAAGTCGTTTTGATCTCGACATCGTCACAGCTCGAAGTGTTCACGAAACAACTTCAAAACCAGAACATAGCAGTCTTTGTGACTGATCCGCGCGACCTCGACGGCGTGTTCCGTTCGATCGAACAGATCGGACTTATCCTGGGCCATACTCAACAAGCCGAACAGTTGATTCAGAATCTGCGCGATCGAACCCGCGCGGTCGAAGAAGCTGTCAAAGGAAGACCGCCGGTACGCGTGTTTTATCAACTCTCTGCGGAACCGCTCTACACTGCAGGCCACGACGCATTTGTGACGGACTTGATGCGACGTGCGGGCGCGATGTCAGTGACCGCGGATGTTCCGGGAGCCTGGCCCAAGTACAGCAATGAATCTGCATTAGCGGCTCAACCGGAGGCGATTATTCTGCCAACCGGCGGCTCAATGGGAGCGGCAAACTCAACAGTCACCGAAGCCCTGGCGAAATCATCCGCGGCGCGGCAAGGTCGTGTTTACAAAATTAACGACGATCATCTCACGCGTCCTGGTCCAAGGTCGGTGGACGGGCTCGAAGCAATGGCCAGAGCTCTTCATCCTGAAGCATTCAAGCAATGAGCATCACAGCTTCCGGCTTCGTTAACTCCACGTCACGACAGAACCGCGTGACGTTGCGCAAGACCCTGATCTCGTGCCTCGCATTATTCGCTGCGCTGCTGCTTTCCATCGTCCTGATGTCTTTGATTGGCAGTGAAGCATTGCCCGTCCGCGATTCGCTGTGCGCACTTGCTACTTTCGGCGCCAGCTCGTGTGGGTTGAGCCAGGATCAGTTCGACATTCTGTTTCAAATTCGTCTACCGCGAATTCTCCTGGCGGCGGCGGTTGGCGGTTCACTTGCCACTGCGGGCGCGGGTTACCAGGCATTACTTCGAAATCCGCTCGCCGAGCCTTACCTGCTCGGCATTTCGAACGGCGCTGCGGTCGGAACGATGATCGCGCTTGTATTTTTCGGGACGAACGAATGGACCAGACCGCTGCTCGCGTTTACAGGCGCTTTGGTTGCGACGCTCGCTGTTTATCGCCTCGCCCGCGGGCGCGCAGGCGCAACGCCGGAACGTTTGATACTCGCGGGCGTGATCGTCACGACGTTTCTTTCCTCCGTGATCGTGTTCGTAACTACGCTAATGGACGCGACGAGAATTCGTTCGTTCACGTTTTGGCTGCTGGGCGATCTTTCGGGCAGCAGCAAAACGCTTTTGCCCGTCGCGATAACGATCGCGGTGGCCGGCACACTGGCGCTCACGCTCAACGCGCGGTCGTTGAACCTGTTGATGCTCGGCGAACGTGATGCATTCGATTTAGGCGTTGAGGTTGGAAGAGTGAGAGTGGTCGTTTTTGTCGTTGCGAGTTTATTGGTGGGAAGTTCGGTCGCGGCGAGTGGATCTGTTGGATACGTCGGACTCGTCGTGCCGCATCTCGCGCGACTCTCACTCGGCAGTGATAACCGCATCAGCATTCCTGCTGCTGCGCTGCTCGGCGCACTGTTTGTGATCGTCGCGGACACCATCGCGCGAACGATTATTGCACCAAGGGAACTGCCGGTCGGCGCCATCACAGCGTTAATCGGCGCACCACTATTTATTTATTTGTTGAAACGTGCTTGAGCTTTCTCTGTGCAACCTCTGTGATCTCTGTGTCTCTGTGGTTGATTGTTTACCACAGAGACACAGAGATCACAGAGGTTGCACAGAGATAACAGAGGAGGTTGTTTGTTAGAAGCGCGTGATTTGACCGTCAGTTATGACCATCGCGTCGCGGTGTCGAATGTGAGTTTGACGCTCAACGCAGGTAAGATCACAGCCA
>Ga0134127_10004132_pt1 | contig 10459 bp, 6 predicted proteins | sample KB31753_FD_96459 | JGI IMG/M metagenome (GOLD analysis project Ga0134127, IMG submission 96459) | Terrestrial soil microbial communities with excess Nitrogen fertilizer from Kellogg Biological Station, Michigan, USA - KB3-175-3 | ecosystem: Environmental > Terrestrial > Soil > Unclassified ...
ATGAGCAGTCAAACGACGCGGTATGAGTGACGCGATATCCTGCGCGAAGATGCCGAGTGTTCGATATGTCGAGCCGTTTGGAAAACGCGCGCGCACGTCGGCGACGTTCGTGAACCCGAGCGTCGCGTTGCTGAAGCTGAAATCCTGCTTGCGCGAGGTGATGTGTTCGTCGTAGAGCTCCGCGCCGAACGTCAGCGAGTGAGTGCGCTTCACGCGCGTGCTCGCCTGCGCCTGGTAACCAAACGCGCGCGTCAGATTGAACTCGTCACTGATTCGCGAGCGCAGGCCCTGCGCGTTGTTGATACTTTGCGAGCGTCGATCGTCACGCTGCCCGTTGTAAGAGAAGACTGTCGAGATGGAATCGAATGGACCAGCGCCGATTCGATCGTAACGCGCGCTGAAGAAGTCGAGCACCTGCGGATCGAAGCTGTTCAGCAGGTTGCCGATACCACCGTCGAGCTGATCGTAACGCCGCAGGCCGAGCTGTGTGCCTCTGAGGTACTCGATTGAAAGCACGTCGGCGTCCGAGGCTTGGTATTGAAACTTGGCGTTCGCGTTGTACTGGCCATACGCGGTGTCTTGCAGCCTGTTGCCAAGGAATTTCGACGAGATGCCGAATAAACGTGTGACGACTGAGTGCGAGTCGAGGCCGCCACCAGTGCGAAGATCCTGTGTGCGACGGCCGGAAGCCGCAGCGACGAAGCCCCAGTTACTCGAGCCACCGCTGATCGTCGTCGATAATCCGGCTGAAAGATCCGCGCTCGCGAAGTAAGTGTTGAGATTGCTTTGAATCCCAAAACTATTCGAGCCCTGCGGCGTGCGCGTCAACACATTGATCGTGCCGCCGAGAGAGTCCGAGCCATACTGCGTCGAGCCCGGCCCGCGAACGACTTCGACTTGATCGGCGAAGTCTTGATCGATCAACGCGGTGTACTGATTGGCGCCCGGTCTGAAGGTCGCGTTGTTGAAGCGAATGCCGTTGATCAAGTGCAGCACTTGCTGGCCCGTCAGTCCACGCACAAACGGCGAGCCCTGGCCCGGAGTCGTCTGTTGAATGTGAACGCCGGGCACGTCGCGCAACGCCTGCGGCAGGATGTTCGCGTAACGCCGCGCCATCTCTTCGTCAGTCACGACGACCGGAGACTGCGGCACTTGAAACACTTCCTGCGGCTGGCCGCGCCCGGGTGTGACGGTGACTGTCTCGAAGATCGAAGCAACGTTCAGTTGAAACTGAAGCTGCACGGTCTCGCCGGGCACGACGTGAAGCACGCGTCGCAGCTCGCGGAAACCGTTCTTCTGTATCGAGACGATGTAGTCGGCCGCGATCACTTTGTCGAGCGAGAAGTGACCGCGTTGATCGGTAACGGAGCGTTGTGTTTCCAAGCCGGCGGCGCCGAGAAGTACGACCCACGCGCCGCCAACACTCGCGCCTGTCTGGTCCACCACCGTTCCGGCTACCTGTCCGGAAAGAGATGAGTTGGCGCGTGTATTTGTGTGAAAGAGAAGGGTTAGTGCTACAACTGCGAGCACTGAAAATAACTTGCGATTAGTTGGAGGCATACTCCAGGCACACCCGGGCCAGGCCTCGGTTACGAAGACTCTCATCAGAGCACCCTGCGAATTAGTTACACAACTACCACTGTCGAATGTCGTAGTTGATTTTTAGTAGACGTGGACTTTGACTATCGAATACCCAGATCGAAGTATTAGACCGAAAGAGCCCTCACAGACTCACTTTGCCGTAGTGACTCCGTTAAAGGCTGGAATCAAAGCGAAGGGCGATACGCTGCGTTGCACGCGACACATTAGATGAGTGATGCGTTTGAAGCAACAGCTATTCATTGGCCGATTTTTGTATTCGTTGGCGGATTTGGTCGCTCCCTGTGGCGTGGTCGGATAAAAGTAGAGCGCTGTTGCGATACTCGCTTGGCGTCATGCCATAGAGACGTTTGAAGTCACGCACGAAGTGACTCTCGTCTGTTAACCCAACGCGCCTTACGATCTCTTTGACGCTGAGGAAGGTGGTAGTGAGTAGACTAGCTGCTTGTTGCAATCTGAGTGCTTTCAAATATTTAGCGGGTGGAACGCCGGTGATGGTTTTAAAGAGATAACAGAAGTATGGGGGCGAGAGATTGACTGACTCCGCCATTTTCCCCAGTGTGAAACTGCGGCTCGGATCGCCTTGCATCAATTCAATTACACGTTTAACTCGTTCCGCCATGCTCTCCTCCGTATTTACATATACTTCCGCTTTCGTGAGGTTAACTGGGCAATGTTGATTTGGTGTTTCCGTTCTTACGCAGTCGGACTGGGGGAGTACTGCGGCGCGGTGCCTATTTTTAACGCATCAGCGGTGCGAAGATCAACTGGAGAGTTTCAGCCACAAAAAGCAAAGGACTAAAGACTTTTCTTGTACTTTTGTGCTTTTCGTGGCTAATCCTGGCTTTGCCTCAACGGTTACTTCGATCCTGTCGGCTTGCTCAGATTAAGGTTTTTTATAAGTCGATGAAGATTGTTTGGGTGAACGCCTAACAACCTTGCTGCTTCCGTATAGTTCCCTGCAGATTTTTCAAGCGCGCGCTTTATAAGCAAACGCTTCGACTCCTTCACACTTTCATAAAACGCCGGAGACTCCGTAGCCGGCGATGCTCCGCTCTCCAGCACAGCCTCGGGTAAGTCTTCGGGCAAAATAAAAGCGCTCGATCCCAGTACCACGGCTCGCTCAATAGCATTTTCCAATTCCCTTACATTGCCGGGCCAGTCATAAGCCATGAGTAACTGCCGTACTTCGGGCGAGATTCCTAAAACCTTCCGTTTACATTTTTTGCTGTAGCTTGCTACGAAATGCGTGGCCAGAAGCGGGATATCTTCTCTGCGATCACGCAACGCAGGCATGAGTAATTCCACTACCTTAAGCCGGTAATACAAATCGTCTCTAAACCCGCCTGTCTTTATCGCCTCTTCAAGATTCCGATTTGTAGCGGCAATTACTCGCACATCGACTTTGACCGGACGAGCACCACCTACACGATCAAACTCTGCTTGTTGCAACACGCGCAAAAGCTTCGCTTGAATGCTGAGGGTTAGTTCACCAACTTCGTCGAGAAATAACGTTCCACCGTCAGCTATTTCAAGTTTGCCTCGTTTTTGATTAATGGCTCCAGTGAAGGCGCCTTTCTCATGGCCGAAGAGCTCGCTTTCCAAAAGCGATTCGTTGAGGGTGGCGCAGTTAATGGCGACGAAAGGCCTGGTGGCCCGCACGCTGTTCATATGTATCGCATGAGCGGCAAGTTCTTTGCCTGTACCGCTCTCACCTCGTATAAACACTCTCGAGTCGGTCGCTGCTACTTTGCCGATCAGGTTATAAACCGATCGCATCGGCAAGCTTTCACCGATCATCGCATGTTCGATCTGAATCTCTTTTTGCAGTTGAGCTTTCTCATTCTCCAGAAGCTCAAAGTGTCGCGCATTCTCGATAGCAACAGCGGCTATGTCCGCTACTCCGGTCATTAGCTGAAGGTGGCCCTCGTCAAAGCGCGCACCGGGGTCGCTGGTGTCGAGATAAATCACTCCCAGAGTTTTGTCAAAAATAATCAGGGGCAAACAAAGCACTGAGCACACGCGAGCGCCGACCAAACTGGACGCTTGTTTATAACTCGTGTTGTCGACCAGGTCATTGCTTAGTAGCGCAACGCGCTCAAGCAGAACTTGTCTCGTTATTGTTTTGCTGACTGTGAGCGAATTATCCGGACCGGTAAGCTTGGTCCAGCCACACACTGAGGTGAACGCTTCGTCTTCCTTTTCAATCAGGAGGATCGCTTCCCGTTCGACGGGAACAACTTCTCGAATCAGTTCCAGCACGCGTTTTTGCAGTTCTTCCAGACCACGCAGCGAGTTGATTGCGGCGCTAATTCGTAGAAGCGTATTCAAGTCACGGGCGATTCGACCAGTAGCCGGCAACTCGGAGAGAATTTTTTCAGGTCGTAAATAGAGTGCGTCGTCTCGTCGCAACCTGACTGTGGACCGTGTGATCAAATCAGCCTCGTCGTGTGGAAGCGTCGCTGTTCCCTCTGTGTTTACGTCCTGAATCACAAAGAGCAGGACAACATCACCGATGGTCACCTGATCGCCGTGCCCAAGCACCTGTTCCTTGATTGGTACGTTGTTGACGAACGTACCATTGAAGCTCTCGAGGTCGATGATGCTCCACTGGGCGATTGGACCCGAAGGCTGCTCAGATTCTGTTTCAGAAGACTCGATCTCATTTTCGTTAGCGATGCGCCTGAGTAAACAGTGACGCCGCGAGACAGATGGATCGTTGAGGCAAACAGTGTTCGCCGCCTCACGGCCGACGGAGACATCGCTCACGGTCAAAGCGAAGACCGTGCCTTTTAGGGATCCGGAGATTGCAATCAGGCGAGGGTTCATTTTGGGCGAAGCATATCAGAAATGATAGTTATTGCTATCAATCCTGAGGTGCTTTCAATTGCTAAGCCTGACGATCTGCTTCACAACTGAACTCATCCAGCAGGCAAACAGGCGGTATTCAAACGCCTGCTCTCCAGATCATTAATGGCACTGGATTCGCAATCCGCAAGCGAGTTCCCGATTTGCAAATCACCTTACAAAGCTGGTTTGCACAAATACGTAGAAAGGATCACGACTCATGACTATCCCGATTCTAATTGGCACCGTTGTGGCTTACGGCGGAGAAGTTGTAGACACAGGCGGACTCGTGGAGGTTCCCACCACGGGCTCAGGTTGGTTTCTATGTAATGGCGCTCCTGCAGATAGTCATCGGTTCCGGGAGGACGCGAGACACGCCCGAAGAGTGCGTACGTAAATTGGATCATCAAGGCGCAATGAACGATGAACCAATCGCCCAGTCGATGTTGACATGAATTCAGAAAAGGAGACGAAAGATGAGTACCGAGTTTAAACCCAACAGTGAAGAAGCAGCCGCACTCGATCGCATTGACAGTGAGCTGAAAGGCTTTAAGCGTCCATCCGCCGAAGGGATAGCGCCAGAGGCCGCCGGCGATATCGGAGAGCTGTGCAAGAAATACGAGGCACTCAAGAAACCGCTCGAGGTTCTGATTGCGTTTCTCAAGAAGATTCCCGGCTTCGGTCCAAAAGTCGCCGCCGCTCTCGAATTTCTCATGGGAATCGCGAACGCGGTTTGCCAGGTTTAGCTGATGACCGACAGCAAGACCGGCTATTCGAACTCACGGGACGAGTGGAAGAGAATTCAATAACTGCTCGTCCCAACCAGAACAAAAAGAACAACAAATGCCGGTGAAGACATCGGATGGAGCATGTGCCGTGTGTATTCACAACGGCTGATGGACTGAAGCCCAGAGAGGCTGAAAGGAGCTCTAATGAGACGCCCAGATTTAAGTGGAAATGGCGGCGTTGCAACAGCGTCGATGAATGGCGCTACCGGCGTCCGCAAACAAAAGAACCATACCGGCAGGTACAATATAGTCTTCCATGAGGGTGCTTGCGACGCAGGTATTAAGCTCATGCGATCTCACGGTTTTGAAGTCTTTGTGCGCAATCCTGCAGATCCTCAAATAGTTCGTGACGACGAAGTCGGAGATGCGGAAGTGATCGTTCGGTCCACAACCGAAACGGCCACGGCTGGTGTTGACGACGAGAAGCTGGCGTTGCTACAGGCGTGGGAAAAGGATCCGAACAGCCCGATTAAGGCGGTGAGACCCGAGCGAGTTCGTCGCATTATTCCCGTGACCACTCAGCCAATCTCGCCTGCCTCGATAGCGATGGGTGGAACGGATCCGTGGTCCTTTTTGAGAAACTACATTCGCTACACCACGGCACCTACCGATGAAGCTCCCGAAACGGCTATCGAAGCAGTCGTCAACACTGGTTTCGATGAGTCGAAATCAACCTGGGGACTCCAGGTGCTCAAGGTGGCTGATTCACCATTCTCGGGCCGTGGAGTAAAGGTTGCGGTTTTAGATACCGGAATCGACTTCGAGGTAGAAGAAGACGGAAGCCTTCGTTTCCATCCTGATTTCAACGGAAGGACGATCACGCAGGCATCGTTTGTCGACGGAACCGCGACCGCAAAAGACGATCACGGGCATGGTACACACTGTATCGGAACCGCCTGTGGACCACGTCATCCAGCAGGAGCTCCCGCTTATGGTGTTGCCTTTGAAGCTCACATCTTTGCGGGAAAAGTGCTCAACGCCCAGGGCAGCGGCGCCGATGGTTGGATCCTTGACGGCATCGAGTGGGCCATAAATCAAGGGTGCCGCGTAATATCGATGTCACTCGGCGCACCGAGAGGCATTGATGATCCATTCATCCAGGACTATGAGGAAGTTGCGCAACGTGCCCTGAAGGCTGGAACCGTTATCGTTGCGGCAGCAGGAAACGATAGCCGTCGTCCGTTTTTTGTCGAGCCGGTTAGCGGACCTGCTGACTGTCCCTCCATCATCGCGGTTGCGGCTCTCGATCCTCAGTTCCGAGTAGCGCCTTTTTCAAACGCAGGATTGAACACCAACGGTGGCGAGGTCAACGTAGCGGCGCCAGGCGTCGCAGTGTTCTCAAGTTTTCTCAATGGCGGACACGCACGTCTGGACGGAACGAGCATGGCAACACCGCACGTCGCCGGGGTCGCGGCCTTGCTCGCGGAAGCTAACCCGACTGCTACTGGTCCAGAGTTAAGCGAACTGCTCGTCAACTCGGTTAAGGCCCTTGCCTTAGCGCAACAAGATGTTGGAGGTGGACTGATCCAGGCCCCGCTAACATCCGGACTGCCAATCCTGACAGCGACTCGTCTCGACGTCGGAATCGAACAGACATCACCGATCACGATCGGCGGCGGCGGTTCGGTTGGAATCTGCTTCGATCTTTTGCACTTCTTACCTCAGGGTACCGGAGGTCCACGAACACGGTTCGTGAGCACGGATCGCATCGAAAAGCTCCGCATCATCGATAAGTTCGGAGGTGCTATTGACAGAACTCCTTCAACGGTAAACTGCCAGATCGTGGTCCATACTTCGGATTTCGACGATGCGGGTAATCCGATACCAAACAGTGATAGCCCGATCGTAGTTTCCGGAAATCCATTAGTAGTGGAACTCAACACCTCCGACTACCCGTTCGGTGTACCTGACGGCAGCCTCTCGGCAATGTTCTTCAAGCTACGGAGGAAAATCACCGGCACTGTCGACGTATTCGAAAACGGCGCCGCTCAACCGACACACCAACACCCGCTTCCCACCGGCGGAGTCTGCACTGTCGATGTGTTGAATTTTCCTTAAAACCTAACTGATCCACTCACCCTGTCCTCATCCCTGCTGAAGGCCCCGCCCCCCACAATCAGGCGCCGGACAAGATCCGGCGCCTACGGGGCCAACTCTGATATAAAGACCTGCTCGGAGTTCGATTCCAACCAATGAAAGGAAATAGAAGATGACTAAAAAGGGTTCTTCTAAGGAAACGAACGTTAAGGAAAGCACGTCAACAACTTTCGATCTCGCGCCTCCGACTAAACAAACTTCACCGATCACAATTGGCGGAGGCTCTGTCAATATCGATTTTGATCATCACGATTATGTCAACGTGGGAGGCGTATTTGTAAAAGCGAACGACGAGATCGATACGGTTTGGGTGTATGACAAGGACCATAGTCAGAAGTGGGATTTGCTGAAGTTTGTGCAAGGTAAAGACTGCGTTCTGACAATCCACACGCAGCAGGGGAGCAGTATCAAAGACATTGTGGTTAGGAATAAGCCGCAGCAGCCGACTCAGTTATCGATCGAGTTTGAGGGCGGACAATTCCCCCTGGTAAGTGTGAGAAGACACTTCAATCCTAATCGAAAGATTGTGGGTGTGATTGAAGTTAAAGACAACGCTGACGGAAGCGTCGCTACTTTTACAGTACCATCGGCGGGAGTTTGTTACATCCAGGTGGTGAATCGATTCTAGCTATGATCGGGACAGCTATTTGTTGAGTTGGTTGCGGGCCAGCTGAATGTCAGGACGCGTTAAATAGCTTTGGTAGCCAAACTCACCCCACTCTTGCCGGAGGCTTGCCAACAACGCCGAGGCACGGGAAGCGCTCTCAAGGGACGCATTTCGATCTCCCAAACTATTGTTTGCCTGTGCCTGTATGAGCCAGGCCCGCCATTCGGACTCGTGATTCCTGGCTGTCGTTAGCTGAGGCCGGATCAGCGCGCTATCGCGTAATGCGTCGCGAAACTTCCCGGCGCTAAGTTCGGCCTGGGCCAAGGCGAGGAGCGCGCGCGACAACGGCAGCGGATCTTTAAGTTTTCTTGCCTGGTCTACCGCAGTCTGGCAATTACGCAAGCCGCTGGCGTAAGCACCTGAAAGTGTTTCTGCCAATCCGAGGATTGAAGTTGCCTGGATAGAGATCTGGCTGGGAGCTGATCCAATATCTTTTAGAACGAGCCGGCTTTCTTCGATTGCACCTTTGTAATCCAAGCGACTAAGTAACATCTGAGCCCTCGAGGTACGTGTCCATCTTTCAAGCTCTTTCAGTGAATCTGGACCACTGGCTGCGATCTTGAGCGCCTCATCAAACCAATTGGCTGCGACATCATAGTTGCCCAATTGCCAGTTCATCGTGCCGATGTTCATGGCGGCATATCCGACGACCGCCGTGGTCTTGAGACTTTTCACAATGTCGTATTGCTCCTGAAACCAAATCAGCGCTTCAGGGTAGCGCTGCAGGTGGTTGAGTACGACGGCCGTTCCCTCTTTAGCCCAGGCGACTTGCTGCTGATCGTTAGCCTGGAGTCCCGCGTCCAATTGTTCTTTGAATGTAGCTAATGCCGATTCGTAATCTCCCGTTTGATCGAAAGCATGTCCGAGGATCAAGTAAGCCTGAGCTAGCTCTTTCCGATAGCCACCTTTTTTAAAGAATGTCAGAGCCCGGCTCGAGAAGTCGCGTACCGCCTCCGCATCGTTTTGATGGGTTTTAAGACTGGCAAGAGAGAGATTAGCCCGCGCTTCACCGCGCGAGGCTTTGTAACGCTGGGCCAGATTGAGTGCTTCGCGAAAATACTTCTCAGCTTCGTCGTGGTTGCCTTGTATGAAATAGCGATTGCCGATATCGATCAAACCCTGGATAGTGAGGTTCTCCATCTTATTATGTTGTGCCAGCGTTAACGCTTCTGAGGAATAGTCCTTCGCCAGCGCAAGGTTGCCGGCAGTAATGGCATTGTTACTCAGATTGAGCAACACCCTTATATGCTTATCCTCATGCTCAAGGACAATTGATTTTTGTAGTGCCTTTTTTAACTGCTCCTCCGCGTCTGAGACTTTGCCCTGTTGCGTGAGAATGACGGCTTTCTGCAAACCGATCTCCGCCTGTCCCTCAATGTCACTATTCGTGTCGTATAACTTCGCCGCATTTTCGAAGGCACTGTCCGCCTCGGCCCATCGTTGCAGACGACCATAAATCACACCAGAATTAACAAACGCCGCCGCATAATTCGGATCTAACTTGGACGCTTCCACGTACGTTTGCAGCGCCATGTCTGGCTGATCGTTCTTTTGATATGCACGTCCGAGATCAATAAGTGCCTGTGGCTTTTGCGCTTCACTCGTAACCTCAACAAGATTCTTGTAAAGCTCGACGGCTTTCGGAAAATTCCGATTCACAACTTCAGTAACGGCCTGCAATCTCAATCTATCTTTCGTTTCCAGACGAGACGGATCAGGAACAAGTTGTGTCGCGCGCAACAGCTCACTCAGCGCTTTATCCGAGAAATCGAGTTCGGCGTAGGCTTCCGCGAGACGCGCGTGGCCGAGGGCAAAACCCTCATCTTTTGCTACCACCTGCTCAAAGTTTTTACTGGCCCGGAAGAACGCGCTTTGATGCATCGCCCTGACACCCTGGTCGTAGAGAGCCTGCACTGAACTATCCAGCTTGTATGGCTTAGGCCGTGAGTATTGCCATAAAACAAATGCTGTCATGACTGCGACGACAGCCAGGATTGCTGCCATCGACGCACTTCGGTCCGTGAACACGCGCTGCAACTTTGGCCACAAGCCTTGCTGTACACGCATTGTCGCACTCTTGAATGTGCCAGATGCGTCGTTGTGATCTGTTAACGTGCGATTCCTCAGCGCCTGTTCCGCTGCGCGTAAATCCTCGATGCAAAGCTCTGCCGATTGATAACGTTCATCCGGTTTCTTGGCGAGTGACTTGAGTGAAATACGATCCAGGTCGGGCACCACATGCGGATTCAAACTCGAGGGCGGAGCCGGGTCGTCGCGGATCACCTTGGCGCAGATCTCGATCGGACTCGAGCCCTCAAACGGCGGCTGCCCGGTCACACATTCATACAAGACCGAGCCCAGTGAAAACAGATCGCTGCGCGCGTCGACTGAAACTCCCATCGCCTGCTCGGGAGATAGGTACATCGGCGTCCCAAGCATCACGCCTTCACGAGTTTGCGTA
>Ga0134127_10004133_pt1 | contig 10459 bp, 9 predicted proteins | sample KB31753_FD_96459 | JGI IMG/M metagenome (GOLD analysis project Ga0134127, IMG submission 96459) | Terrestrial soil microbial communities with excess Nitrogen fertilizer from Kellogg Biological Station, Michigan, USA - KB3-175-3 | ecosystem: Environmental > Terrestrial > Soil > Unclassified ...
GAGGACTGCCGGGCGCACATGGAGCTCGAGGCGACCGAGGAGGCGCTGCGGTTCCTCAGGGGTGAGCCGTTGACCAACGTCGTGCCCGAAAGCGAGTACGCGACGGTGTCGTGAATGAAAGCCGACACCGTCAACGGGTTCAGAGTGGTCGAGTGGCTGCCAGATGCCAGTCAGCTGCGGTACGCGGACTACTGGAACGACGAGGGAGAGGAGCAGCAGAAACCGTTCTGGGTGCTGTCCGGCGACTTCCGCTCGATGGAGACGTACCTCGCCGCTACCGGTATGCCCGATCAACTCGCGGCCTGCGCCAACGTCGCGCGTAACCGCTTCGGCCGTGTCGTCGGCGGAGTCGGGGTCGATCTGGCAGCCGGCACGCTGTGGGCGGCGCCACACCTATTTCGACTCGGTCAGGTCGACCTCTTGTACTGCGTGGAATATTCGCGCCACCGACTTTTCAAGCTCGGGCCAGCCGTGCTGGCTCACTACGGGGTGCCGGCCGACCGAGTCGTGTTGGCACTGGGCGACGTCCACCACCTTGACCTGCCCGACGAGAGCGTCGACTTCGTCCTGATGTCAGCCGCTTTTCATCACTCCGATACCCCAGACGTCCTGTTGAAGGAGATCCGACGCGTTCTCAGGCGCTCCGGTATCGTGCTTCTGATCGGCGAGCATATCTCCGAGATCCGCGCGAGCCGCCGGCTGAAACACATGGCGAAGTACCTCACGTCGCGACTCATGCCGACCGCGTTGCAGATGCGCCTGTTGGGCCGGACCGTTATGGCACAGCGGTTCTACGCGCGCGACGAGGAGCTTCTCGGCGGAGACGATCGACTCGGCGATCACGCCTACACGCTGCTGCATTACGAGCGTATGTTCACAGCCGCCGGGTTCTCCTGGGAACGCTTGCACAAGGATGAATGGGCGTATCAGGCGTTCGTGCTGGCGCCGGCAATAGTCGAATGAAAGCGATTGTATTCGGCGGATCAGGATTTGTCGGCAGCCACGTGGCCGATACGCTCACGCGCGCCGGCCACGAGGTGGTGATCTTCGACCGGCGGCAGTCGCCGTACCTCGCCGCGGGCCAGCGGATGGTCGTGGGCGACATCCTCGATGCCGCCGCCGTCGCGCAGGCGACCGCCGGCAGCAGCGTCGTCTACAACTTCGCCGGCATGGCCGACATCGACGAGGCGCTGGAGAGGCCGGTGGAGACGGCGCAGCTGAATCTCGTCGGCTGCGCGCACATGCTCGAAGCCGCGCGGCAGGCCGGCGTGTCGCGGTTCGTGCAGGCGTCGACGATTTACGTCTCGTCGGAATCGGGCGGCTTCTATCGCGCCAGCAAACAAGCGTGCGAGCTCTGGGTGGAGGAGTACCAGCGCCAGTTCGCCCTCGACTACACGATTCTCCGCTACGGCACGTTGTATGGACCGCGATCGGATTCCCGCAACAGTGTCTACCGCTACCTCACGCAGGCCCTCAACACACGACGCATCGAAGTCGTCGGCACCGGTGACGAACTGCGCGAATACATCCATGTCAAGGATGCTGCAGAGGCCAGCGTCGCAATTCTTGCTCCCGGTTATCGCAACTTCAGCGTCATCCTTACCGGTCACCAGTCGATGCGTTTCCGCGATCTCCTGCACATGATTCGCGAGATCGTCGGCGCTGACGTCACGATAGACTTGCAGCCGACTGCCAAGGATGCCGACGCCGTCCATGGCCACTACAGCTTCACACCGTACAGCTTTCGACCAAAGGTCGGAAAGAAGCTATCGCCGACGATGTACACCGACCTCGGCCAGGGGTTGATCGAGTGTCTCGAACAGATCTACGCAGAAACGCAGCCCCCGCGCACGACGTCGCGAAGATGAGCCTCTGTCGCCAGACAATCACATAACAGTTCCAGCAGGTTCGAGACGAATTGTGGCCGGCCTCGTTGACGCGTCTCTAGACGAGCGGATTCGGCAGCCGGGTCGCATGGCGAGTGCTACCACCGTTCGCGCGCTTGCAGTCGCACTCGCGGCGTTAGCCGGAGCGGCCTTCGCTCGGGACAGCGGAATTGTCATCGTCTTTCCGCTTCTGGTATTGAGCGGTTATGCGGCGGCCGTGGGCGCGCTCGACGTCACGGGAATCTCTGGTCGAGTGGCACGGAGTGCCGTGTTGACCGCGCACCTCCTCCGCGCAGCCATCGCGCTCGGTTTGTATCTGGTGTCGTACTACCACTGGCCGCTCGGACGATCGCTTCAAGTCGGCGACGGCTTCTGGACGTTCTGCATGGACGCGCTGAACTACCACGTATGGGCGCCGCATGTCCTCGCCGCCCTCGACTGGCAGACGCCTCCTCCAGATCCCGGGGCGGCGCTCGACTACTATCTGATTGTTGCGCTGATTTATGGCGCCTTCGGGTTGTCGCCGCTGACGGCCATTGCCATCAACGTCACTGCATGGACGCTGGCGACGGTGCTGCTCATAGCACTCGTTCAGTGGCTGCGACGAGCGCCGATTCCACCCGTATTGAGCGCACTGATCGCGCTTTGGCCGTCCGGGCTGATTTGGCCAAGCCAGTTAATGAAGGACTCGATCGTCGTGATGTTGCTCGTTGCCGGCGCAGCGGCTGCGGCGCGCCTGATCGCGGAACAGCGGCTTCGATCGATTGCGTTGTGGGCAACGGCACTCTGGCTGATCTTGATGCCACTGCTGCGCTTGCGTGTGTACGTCGGGCGGCTGTTGCTCGCGGCCGCGCTGGTCACGATCGCCATCGCGATCGTCCGGTTGCACAAGCGTGATTCTTCGTGGTGGCCCATTGCAACCGCGATGGTGGTCGCGCTGCTGGCGTCAGTCGGAACATGGCGGATCAGCGTGACCGATTCCTTTGCCATGCTGACCCCGAGCGATCCGGCGAGAGCTCTGGTGCGCTACGCCGAGAGCCGCGAGGCACAGCGGGATCTTGCGGGCGCCCGCTTCGCGTACGAACGTGCGCGGCTGTACCAACCCGAGTCGACGACGATCCTGACGGCGCTGGCCAGGTTGGCCCCGCCTTCGCCGACGGAATTGAACTGGCCCGTGGTGCCGATAAACTATCGCGTCGCGACACCCTCCTACGGCATCGCGGGCCGCGTCGCCGGCGCCATGTGGGGAGGTATGGTTGATGGTGTGACCTCACACGCCGTTGTGCCGGCGGCACGAGACGCGCTTTCGGCACTCTCCCCGATGCAACTCGGCGCCGCACGCGAGAAATTTGAGGCGACAGGCGGCGCCAGCGTCGAGAGTGGTGGGGTGAGGATTCTTGGCTGGCGCGACGTTATCAGGCTGAGCCCGATTATTGGTGCGACCGCGCTATTCGCGCCGTTTCCCTGGGATGTGCTCCGTCCCCGAGGTATCACCGGTGCATTTCGAACATTTGCGGTGATTGAGCCCCTGCTCATGCTCGCTTTATTTCCGGCGGTCGTGCTCGCGAGCATCCGGTTACGTCGGCCGGAGGCGTGGTTCGTCGCGTTGTTTGCCGCGAGCGGGGCGTTCGCCGTCGCCTATGCGATTCCCAACGTTGGCACGTTGGTACGGCTCCGGGCTGGGTTCACGCTGCTCCTTGTCGGCGTCGCGGCGTTAGGCTGGGAGGACTACCGGGGATTGTTTCTGCGGCTCGTGCCGACAACTCTCACATCGCGTTCGCGGTCGAGACGCGACCGGTCGTGAGAACCATCTCAGCGAACGAGACATCACGGAACGTCATTGTCGTCGTCCACGATCATCAATCAGTTCCGGTCCACTTGTCAGCGCGGTGTGTCGCCTATTGGAACGACCGAAACCCACCAAGTGGAACCGTGTCAGTCCCCGCCAAAGTGGACGAGCTGGCCGCGTCGCTGGTCGATGAATATTGCGGCTGGACGCACGAACTTGGTGAAACGATAGTGAACGGTCGCTCCATTCGTGAGCACCTGGCCTTTCGCCCCGACTTCTCGTTCTGGTGGACCGGACTGATTGCCGAAAAGGCGCCCCTGAAAAGTCCGGCGATTTACGAAGTCTTCAAATTGCGCGCGCTCGAGCGACTCTACGAGGACGAGAACTGCACAGGGTTGGTCTACGTCGGCGCAGATCGTCTATTGCACGAGACGCTGCGGTCGTGGATGAGGATGCTCGGACACAGTTACGAGCGCATCGGCTCGCTTCGGCTGCGACGGCGACGTCCACGACACGCGATTGTGTCGCGCTTACCGCACATCGTCCAGGCGCTCGGTTATCTCGCGCTGAAGTACTGGACTCGATATCGCCACGTGATGCGTACGCCGCCTTCGCGACGGCGCTCGCCGCAGGCGACGATTGTCACCTACTTTCCGAATGTCGATTTGGATCGTACGGCCGGCGGCCGATTCTGGTCGCGATACTGGGAGGATCTGCACGACGTTCTCGACCATATCCCGGTGGCGATCAATTGGCTGTGGCTATATGTCGATTCCGATCAGGCGTCATTCGGCGACGCGATCGCGCTGCGAGACCGCTGCAATCGAGAACAACCCGACAAGTATTGGCACTATCTCATCGACGAATTCGCCACTTTCAGGGCCATTCGGCGCGCGTGTGGCACGTTCGCGAAAAGCGTCGCAGCCGCTCATCGCCTGCGCGCCGCCGCGGACGCGTTTCGCTTTCAGAGGTCGAGCCTCAATTTCTTCCCGGTCCTTGCCAACGACTGGAAGTCGTCGCTCCTTGGGCTCACGGCGATGGATGCCTACCTCACTGCTGAGCTCTTTGACGCAGCCGCCGTTCACATCGGCCGTAACGCGTGGACGCTGTACACCTGGGAAAACCAGGGCTGGGAGCATTCGGCGCTTGCCGCATGGCGGCGACACGGTGTCGGCGGCCGGATCATTGCGGTACAGCATGCTACGCTGCCGCCACTCGATCTCAGGGCATACGGAGATGTGAGGGACTCGGCCCGCCCTGCGCCGACTGCACGGCCGCTTCCGGATGTCTTCGCGGTTAACGGATCCGGCGCGGCGGCTGTCATTCGCCGAGGTGTCTCGCCTGACCGTGTCGTGGTCACCGAGGCCTTGCGATATGGCCACCTCGCGCGCACTGCGACCGCCGGCACCGACCGTGAAGCGGCACGTACACTGCTCGTGGTAACCGGATTTCGCGCCTCGGAAGCCGCGGAGCAACTGCGTTTGCTACAGGAGGCTGGCGATGCGGGGGCCCTTGCACGCTTCGCGCGCGTCTGGATCAAACCCCATCCGATGGCACCCATGCCTCAGCTTCTCCGTGCGCAGCGATTTACGATTGAGCACACCGTCGTCACCGATCCCCTCTGGGCATTGCTCCGGACAGCCGATGTCGTGTTCGTGGCGAATTCGACGTCCGCTGTCGCGGAAGCGCTGCACCTCGGGATTCCAGCCGCAGTGTGCGCGTCGGCCGACGAGATGAACATGAGTCCAGCTTTTGGACACGCCGACGTGCCGATGATCGCCAGTGCCGACGATCTCGCGGCATTTCTGCAGAAGCCCGTTGTCGCGCGCTGGCCAGCGGATTACCTCGTGATCGATCACGAGCTTCCGCGATGGCGGCGGTTGCTGTCAGCATGACCGGTGCACCACTGGTATCGGTCATCATCCCCGCTTACAACGCGCAACCATACATTGATCAAGCGCTCGCGACGGTCGCGGCACAGACCTATCGCCCGCTGGAAGTTCTCGTCGCCGACGATGGTTCGACCGACGGCACGGCGCGGTGCGTCGAGAGGTGGCGGAACGCTGGTCTCCCGGTCGAATGGATTGAAGGACGCGATCGTTCTGGGCGTCCGTCCGTGCCGCGAAATCGCGCGCTGCGTGTGGCGCGCGGCGAGCTGGTCGCGTTTCTCGATGCTGACGACTTGTGGACGTCACGGAAGATCGAAGATCAGGTCGCTGCGATGCAGGCACATGCCGATCTCGTGCTCGTCTACTCCATGCTTCGCACTTTTGGTGCGACCACGATCGGCGCTCCGGTCTTCGGCTTGAAACCGTGGCCGACCAGGGCGGCGCTCGACCGGAGCACGCTCGAACACGCGAATACCATTCCCTGCTCATCAGTGCTGGCGCGGCGCACCGTTCTCATGGCTCTTGGCGGTTTCGATGAAGATCCGCAGCTGCAGGCTGTCGAAGATTTTGACCTGTGGCTGCGGGTCAGCGAGCTCGGGCCGATCGGGTTTATCCCCCGCGTACACGGCTATTACCGGGTACATGCGTCGGGAATCTCGCGCAATTCTGACGAGCAGCGACGACGCGCAGAATATCTCGTCCGAAAGCGCGGTTTGAACAACTTTACGTTTCGCGAGTTCCGCCGGCGTCATTACCTGTTGACTCTCGTCCGTAACACACTGGATATCGGGATGACGCTCGCGTTGTACCTTCGCGAGTACCTCGACCGGCGGCGGCGTGTCTCGGTGCCGCTCCGGACCGCTGTGACCTACGGACTGCCGGCTGCCAGATGATCCGCATCGTCCATGTCATTCCCAGCCTCGCTCATGGCGGTGCAGAATCGATGCTCGTCAAATTGCTGGCTCGGTGGGATCGTGCGCGTTTCTCGCACGTGATTGCGTCGATGACGGGCGCGGGACCACTGACCCATGAAGTCGAAGGCTTGGGATGGCCGGTCCGCACTCTCGATATGCGCAGCGGCATTCCCGATCCGCGCGGCGTGATCAGACTCAGCCGCGTTCTTCGAGAAGAAAGAGCCGATGTGGTGTGCAGCTGGCTGTATCACGCCGACCTGGCCGCGCTCGTGGCGTCCAAGCTGGCTGGGGTTCGTTCGATCATCTGGAACATCCAATGCGGCGACCTGGATCTGGCGGAACACCCTTGGCATCTCCGCTGGACGATAGCGTCGCTGGCCCGGCTGTCGCCGATGGTCTCCACGGTTGTGGTCAATGCGGAAGCCGGTCGCCGCGCACCCCAACATGCCCAATACCGCCCGCCGCGGTGGGAGCTCATTCCAAGCGGGTTCGACCTCGAGGCGTTCAAGCCGTCAGCAGGCGACCGCGCCACAGTCCGCCGCTCTCTGAACATCGATGAGCGCACGGCGCTCGTCGCATTGGTCGGCCGATATCATCCGATGAAAGATCACGAGACCTTCCTCCGAGGCGCTGCATACATCAAGGCCGCCCGGCCTGATGTGACATTCATTCTTGCCGGCCGAGGCGTCGATGAATCCAACTCGGCGTTAACCGACCTGATCGAAGGGCTCGGCCTCGCCTCGCACGTTCGTCTGCTGGGCGTGTGGCCGGACGTCGCAAAACTGTGGGCGGCCGCCGATGTAGCAGTGTGCTCGTCTTACAGCGAGGGCCTTCCAAATACACTCGGCGAGGCAATGGCGAGTGGGACTCCTTGTGTCTCGACGAACGTCGGCGACTGCGAGGCGCTGATCGGCGATACAGGCCGGATTGTGCCGCCAAGGGATCCGCGGGCATTGGCAGACGCGATCCTTTCGGTCGTGAACATGCCTCCCGACGAGCGGCGTCACCTCGGCGCGGCGGCTCGTGAACGGATCCGGACGCGGTACGAGATCCAGGATGTCGCCGATCGTTATGCAGCGCTGTTCGAAAGACTCGGTCAAGAGGTCACGGCACACGTCCAGTCGGTCGATCAGGGCCGCTCGTCTCACGGGAGCATATTGTGACTACCAGTTCCAGGATGCTGCGCGGCAGGCGTGTGCTGGTCACCGGTGCCGGCGGCTTCATTGGCAGCCATCTCGCTGAGCGATTGGTCGCCGAGGGCGCCAGCGTTCGCGCATTCGTCCGCTACACATCCCGGAGCGACGTCGGGTTGCTGAGGCTTGCGCCCGCGGACATATTCAGCCGGATCGACGTCGTGTTCGGCGACCTTCGCGACGAGGCGGCCGTTCATGATGCGATGCGCGATGTCGATCTGGTCTTTCACCTTGGAGCGCTGATCGCCATCCCGTATTCCTATGTCCACCCTCGCGAGGTCGTCGAGACAAACGTGATCGGCACGCTCAATGTGCTGATGGCCGCGAAAGCGCACGGCGTGGAGCGCATCGTGAACACGTCGACCAGCGAGGTCTACGGGACGGCGCTGACCAGTCCGATCACGGAGAGCCATCCGTTGCAGGCCCAGTCGCCATACTCCGCGAGCAAGATCGCAGCAGACAAACTAACCGAGAGCTTTGGCCGATCGTTTGACGTCCGCGCCGTGACGATTCGCCCATTCAACACCTTCGGACCGCGCCAATCAGCACGGGCGGTGATCCCGACGGTGATCTCGCAGGCGCTGGCGACTCAGGAGATTCGTCTCGGCGATCTGACGCCGACTCGGGATTTCACCTACGTGACCGACACCGTCGACGGTTTTGTCCGCGCCGCCTGCGCCGATCGTGTTGACGGTGAGACGATCAACCTCGGCAATGACCGGGAGATCAGCATCGGCGACTTGGCGGATCTGATCGTCTCATTGCTTGATCGACCGGTGAAAGTTGTGACCGACTCGGCGAGAGTCCGCCCCCCGAACAGTGAAGTCCGGCGTCTGCATGCCGACGCAACCAAAGCGCGAGAACTGCTCGGTTGGCAGCCTCACGTGCCACTCGAGCAGGGATTGCGTCAGACAATCGCCTGGATCAGAGAGCACGCCGACTACTTCGAGCCGCACCGGTACGCAGTATGACGAATGCCGTGATACTCGCGGGTGGGCGCGGCACTCGTTTGGCGCCATATACCACAATCCTGCCCAAGCCCTTGATGCCAATTGGCGACAAGCCGATCCTGGAAATTGTCATCCGCCAGCTGCATCGGCACGGATTCGACGACATCACACTGGCGGTCGGCTATATGGCGGAGTTGTTGATGGCGTACTTCGGCGACGGTACCCGTTTCGGGGTGCGGCTGCGGTACTCCCGTGAGGATCAGCCCCTGGGAACCGCCGGCCCGCTCGGCTTGATCGAAGACCTGACCGACCAGTTTCTGGTGATGAACGGCGACGTATTAACGCTGGTCGACTATCGGCGGATGGTCGACGCGCATATCGCCAGCGGGGCGATCGGCACGGTCGCCACCTATCCGCGTCAGGTAAAAATCGACTTTGGCGTGATCGAGCATGACGAGGCGCATCGGCTTACGGACTATATCGAAAAGCCGACGCTCGATTATCGCGTCAGCATGGGTATCTACATCTTCAATCGACGCGTCATGCGTTTCATCCCCCCGGGCAGAAGGCTCGACCTCCCTGACCTCGTCAAGCAACTGCGCGCGTCCGGCGAGACCGTGAACTGCTTCTCCTACGATGGCTATTGGCTGGATATCGGTCGACCCGACGACTACCAGCGTGCAATCGACGAATTTGACCGACGTGCAGCCGAATTCCTGCCAACGTAATTGAACGGCATCGTCCTCATTTCCGGTGTAACGGGCTGGACCGGTCGCCACGTTGCGGCAGCTTGCGCCGCAGCCGGCGCGCAGGTTGTCGGCACGGCTCGACGTCAGACACGGGTTCAGTCAGTGCAAGTAATGCACGCCGACGTCACGAAGTACGCCGACATCGATGCTGTCGTTGGCGCCGTCGGCCCCGACTATGTGATTCATTTGGCGGCGACGATGCCCGGCGCAAGTGAATGGTCGTCGGCGCGAGCCAACGAAACCAACGTCATCGGAACGCTCAACGTGCTACGCGCGGTTCACCGACATGCTCCTCGCGCACGTGTGATCCTGGGAAGCTCGTCCAGTGTTTATGGCGAGGTTGTCGGAAGAATCACTGAATCGCGTCCGATGTGCCCGCGGTCGGAATATGCGATTTCGAAGGCGGAGCAGGAGCAACGCGCGGTTGAATTCGCGCTCGCCCATCGGCTGGATCTCGTCCGCGCACGAGTATTCAACCAGACTGGGCCTGGGGAACCTAATCGGCTGGTTTGTGCGTCGATTGCGACGCAAATCGTCGAGATCGAAGCCGGTCGCAGGCCGCCAGTTGTCCGAGTGCGGACCCTCGCCACGGCCCGCGACTTCACCGATGTCCGCGATGTTGCCGCCGCGTATCTTGCCGTGCTGCAGGCAGGGGCATCAGGAGCGGTTTACAACATCTGTTCAGGCGCCTCGTGGTCGATCGATGCGGTCACACGTGTGCTTCTACGCGAGAGCATGGCCAGCGGTGTCCGTGTCGTCGAAGAGGGTATCGGTCAATCGTCGGACATCATCTTCCAAACTGGCGACCCAACGTTCATCAACTCGTCGACGGGTTGGCTGGCCACCACGCCGCTCTCGACGAGCCTCGCCGATCTGCTTGTGGATTGTCGCGCCCGGGCATCGTCATGTGTGGAATAGCCGGCTACGCCGGTGCAGCTCCTGGCGGCCGCGGCGCGGCGCAGATCATGGGCGAGCGGATGTGCGGGACGCTCACCCATCGCGGGCCGGACGACGCCGGCGTGTGGACCCGCGCCGACGGAACGGCGATGCTGGCGCACCGGCGGCTGTCGATCATCGACCTGTCGCCGC
>Ga0134127_10004134_pt1 | contig 10457 bp, 9 predicted proteins | sample KB31753_FD_96459 | JGI IMG/M metagenome (GOLD analysis project Ga0134127, IMG submission 96459) | Terrestrial soil microbial communities with excess Nitrogen fertilizer from Kellogg Biological Station, Michigan, USA - KB3-175-3 | ecosystem: Environmental > Terrestrial > Soil > Unclassified ...
CGCCGGCGCATGAAGTTGAGCCCGAGCACGTAGAGTCCCGGAACGTCGACGATGCCGCCGTGGTGACGCAGGCGGCCCTTGTGGTCGAAGGCCGGCAGCTGCAGGAAAGAAAAGTCCGGGCGAAATCCCGTGGCCCAGATCACCGTGCCGATCCGCTCGCGGGCGAGATCGATTGCCAGGCGCGGCGATTCATCGATGCGCGTGGCGGCGTAGCGCTGCGGCGTGCCCAGCATGTCACCGACCGACGACGCGTCCGCCAGCGTATCGAAGTTGTCGAGCATGCGGCCTAACTTCAGGTCCGCCATGGCGCATTCGTTGCGCAGCGTGCCCGAGAACTGCAACCTGCGGCCGTCGATTCCGACCAGCCGCCCGACCACCTGCACGCCGCGATCCGTGAGTGCATTCAGATCCAGCGTCGCGCGCTCCGGCGTGCCGATGAGCTGGGGCGAGGGCACTCGCCGGGCGCGCACCAGGTCTTCGACGGCATCGAAGCGCTGATCGAGAATGCCGGCGACGTACAGCCACCACTGGATGTCACGGCCGCGGTACACGCGCGGCATGCGGATGTGTTCGCCCACCGCGAGCGTGACCTCGCGGCCCGAGGCGCGCAGCTCGTCGGCGAGCTGCAGCCCGGTGGCAGACGCGCCGACGATCAGGACGCCCGCGTCGTCGATCTGCCCCGGGTGCTTGTAATCCCTGGCGGTGAGCGTTTTCACCGAGGCGGGTAGTGAGGCGGCGAGCGCCGGTACGTTGGGGATGCCATGCGCGCCACTCGCCATCACCACCGCACGGCAACGCCACTCGCCGCCCTGGGTCATCACGCGAAATCCGTCGCCGTCCTGGCGCACGGAGGTCACATTGACGCCGGTACGCACCGGCGCGCCGACGAACGCCGCGTAGCGGTCGATGAACTGGATCACTTCCGGCATCGTCATGAAGCCGTCGGGCGGGCCGTCGAAACGGTAGCCCGGCAGGCGGCTCTGCCAGTTGGGCGTGAGCAGCCGCAGGGAATCCCAGCGCTCGTGGCGCCAGGAATTCGCGACCTCACCGCGCTCGAACACCACGTGCTCGACCGAATGCGCGGCGAGCCGCGCACTCATGGCGAGCCCGGAGTGCCCGGCGCCGATGACGATGACGTCGGTACGGTTCATCGCACCTCGACGGACACGTTCGTCGGGTTGGTGACGATGTCGAACACCGCCGAGCGGCGCTGCGACTGGGCCACCAGCGAGGCGATTTCTTCTTTCGTCGCGTCGGCGTCGATGTCGTAAACGACCTTGATCCCGGAGAAGCCGTTGCGCACTTCCGAGTCGATGCCGAGGATGCCCTGCAGGTCCATGCCGGCTTCGAGCGTGGCCTTCACGGACCGCAGCTGGATCTTGCGGTTCTGTGCGACCGCAGCAATTCCGGCCGTGAGGCAGGAGGCCAGGCCCACGAGCACGTACTCGACCGGCGTCGCGCCCTTGTCTTCGGAGGCGAAGATCGCCGGGTGGTCGGCGTCGTACTTGAACTCGGTGTTGTGCGACTGCTCGCTGCCGAGGCCGAAAAAGCTCTGCACCGTCGAGCGGCTGTGGGTGCCACGCACCCAGCTGCAGGTGGCGCGCCACTTGAATTGCGCGGCTTCCGGCGTATCCGTGAGCGCCTGGCGTGCGCCCAGCAGGGCTTCGACATTGACGCCGTTGTCCACGGCCTGGATGGTCTGTTTCATTCCGATGCTCCTCTTTATGGATGGATACCGGCGACAGGCCGGCTATCCCGGGAGCTTTGCGCGGCAGCGTTGTAGCCAGCGTGGAAATGGGAATGTCCCCATTTTTCCCACGCCGACTCCCACGCTGGGGTCCGAACATCGCCGGCCAAAGGAGATCCTCACATGGCCCGCTACCAGAACATTCTCGAAACCATTGGCGACACCCCCGTCGTCAAGCTCAACAAGCTCGCTCCCCCGGGCGTCAACGTGTACGTCAAGGTGGAAGCCTTCAATCCCATGGGTTCGGTCAAGGACCGCATGGCCCGCGCCGTCATCGAAGATGCCGAGCGCAGCGGCGCGCTGAAACCCGGCCAGACCGTCATCGAAGCCACCAGTGGCAACACCGGTATCGGGCTCGCCATGGTGTGCGCGCAGAAGGGTTATCCACTCGTGGTGACCATGGCCGAGAGTTTCAGCGTCGAGCGCCGCAAACTGCTGCGTTTCCTCGGCGCGAAGGTGGTGCTCACGCCCGCGTCGGAAAAAGGCAGCGGCATGCTCGCCAAGGCCGTCGAGCTCGCGAACACGCACGGCTGGTTCCTGTGCCGGCAATTCGAGAACCAGGCGAATGCGGATGTGCACTCGCGCACCACGGCGCAGGAAATCCTCCGTGATTTCTCCGACAAGTCCATCGACTACTTTGTCACCGGCTTCGGCACGGGCGGCACGCTCAAGGGTGTCGCACGCGCGCTCAAGAAGCAGCGCGCGGAAACCAGGATCGTCGTTGCCGAACCCGACAACTCGCCGGTACTCGCCAGCAAGATCCCGCAACCGCGCGATGCCAACGGCAACGCCGCCGGCAGCCATCCGCGTTTCCGCCCGCATCTCATGCAGGGCTGGGCGCCGGATTTCATCTCGACGCTGACCGAAGAGGCGGTGGCCGGGAATCTCATCGACGAGATCGTGCCGGTCGCTGGCGCCGATGCGTTGCGCCGTTCGAGGGAGCTCGCGCAGAAGGAAGGCATCTTCGTGGGCACCTCGAGCGGCGCCACGCTCGCCGCGGCGCTCGACGTCGCGCGCCGCGCGCCGGCCGGCTCCAACATCATCTGCATGCTGCCCGACACCGGTGAACGTTATCTTTCGACGCCGCTGTTCGAAGGCATCGGCGAGGAGATGACCGCCGAGGAGTGGGCGGTGTCGCGCTCGACACCGCTGTGCCGCTTCGACGCGCCCGCGCCGGCACCGGCGCCCACGCCGATGCCTGCCGTGGCCGAGCAGAAAGCGAAGCTCGATCCCGTGGCCGCGCGTTACATGACGGATGTGCTCGAGTCCTCGTCAGTCGTGATGTTCGCGCTCGAGTGGTGCGAATTCTGCTGGTCGGTGCGCAAGTTGTTCTCGCGCCTCGGCATCACCTACCGCAGCGTCGACGTGGATTCGGTCGCGTACCAGGAGGACGATCTCGGCGGCAAGATCCGCGCGGTGCTCGCGGATCGCACCGGCGCGAAGACCCTGCCGCAGGTGTACATCGGCGGGGTGCATGTCGGCGGCGCCACGGATCTGTTCGACGCCTGGCGCAGGGGCGACATCCAGAAGATGCTGACCGACAACGGCGTGGTCTATGACCGCAGCGTCACCCTCGATCCGTACTCGCTGCTGCCGAAGTGGCTGCAGCCGCGCAAGAGCGCCTGAGTTGCACATGGACCGGCAACCCCCCGTCATCGACATCTCGGACGTCGACAGCGCAGCCACTCGCGAGGCGGTCGACGCCGCCTGCCGCGAGTGGGGCGTGTTCCAGGTCGTCGGGCACGGCCTCCATGCGCGCATGCTAGCGGCGCTGCGCCGCCAGATGCGCGCGCTGTTCGGCGCGCCGCTCGAGGAGAAACTCGCCATCGCGCGCACCGCGGGAAATCCCTGGGGTTTCTACGATCGCGAACTGACGCGTCACACGCGCGACTGGAAGCAGGTGTACGACTACGGTCCCGCCGACGGCGGCGACATCGTGCCGCAGTGGCCGTCCGGCATGCCCGCGTTCCGCACCATCGTGCGCAGTTTCTACGATGCCTGCGATGCGCTGTCACTGCGGCTGCTGCGCGTGATGACGCGGAACCTGGGGATGCCGGCGGAATCGCTCGACGGCCACTTCCGTCCCGCGCACACCAGCTTCCTGCGGCTCAACTACTACCCGCGGTGCCCGATACCGGGCGATCAGCTCGGCGTGAACCCGCACACCGATTCCGGCGCGATCACGCTGCTGCTGCAGGACCTGCCGGGGCTGGAGGTCCTTCACGACGAGCGCTGGCTGCAGGTCGAGCCGCGGCGCAATGCGCTGGTGGTCAACATCGGCGACGTGATGCAGGTCTGGTCGAACGATCTCTACCTGGCGCCGATGCACCGCGTGCTCACGAATACCGACAGCGACCGCTTCAGCGCGCCGTTCTTCTTCAACCCCGCTTACAGCACTGACTACGCGCCGCTGCCGTCGGCGGTCGACGCGCACCACCCGGCGCGTTACCGACCGATCAACTGGCGCGAATTCCGCGCGCGGCGTTCCGCCGGCGACTACGCCCACGCCGGCGAGTACGCGCAGATCAGTCAGTACACCGTCTGAAAAAAGGAATTTTCATGGCCTTCATCGAGACCATTCCCGACTCCGAGATCACGGAAGAGATTCGCGCCATGTACGCGCGCCAGGAGTCCTTCTGGGGCTTCGTGCCCAACTACGCCCGCGTGTTCAGCTGGCGCCCGGAACTGATGATGCTCTGGGCCCAGCTGCAGGCCGGGATCAAGCGCAACATGGACAAGCGGCGCTTCGAGCTGATCACCTTCGCCGCGGCCCACACGCTGCGCAGCACCTTGTGCTCACTGGCGCACGGCAGGGCGCTGACGCAGTTCTTCTCGCAGGAGGACGTCAAGCTCATGGCGCGCGGTGCGTCGCCGGCATCCCTCACGGCCGCGGAGGCCGAGATGATGGCGTTCGCGCGCAAGGTGGCGCGCGGCGCCTACACCGTGACCGCGACCGACGTGCAAAGGCTGAAGAAACATGGATTCTCGGACGCCGAGGTCTTCGACATCGCGGCCGCCGTCGGTGCGCGCGCTTTCTGGACCGACCTGCTCGAGGCGCTGGGCGTCGAAGCCGAGCCCTCGCTGGTCGCGCTGGAGAGCGAATTCCGCGACGCGCTGGCCGTGGGCCGACCGCTAAATGTGAATGGGGTCAGACCCCATTTGCTAGGAAATGGGGTCTGACCCCATTTTCCGGGCGGCGACCCAGCGGTCGACTTCGGGCAGGCGTGTAGCGCGAATCTTTGCGAGCTGGCGGATGCGCGCCGCCGCGAGCACGTAGTGCTGCCGGGCATTCTGCGGCACATGTGCGGCGGCGAAGCGTTCGAGCTTGTCGATGGACTCGGAGTCCGAGCTGTTGCCGGTGAGTGCCGGCAGGTATCACCATCAGTGCCAGACCTCGATCGAGGCTGCAATCCAGTTGCGGTCGTAGTTGTAGACGTCAATGGGTGAATCATTACGTTCGTGCTCGTAACGGACGTACAACTGGGCCTGCTGCCACAACGCGCGCGTCGCTTCGACGCGGAAAGCAAACCGGTCGTCGTCCCAGGCGTCCTGCGAGGGCTGGGCGGGGTGGTGCGTGCGCCGCAATCGCACCCCCGCGTTCACGCCCCAGAGCGGCGAGATTCCCCAGCGTGCCTCGCCGCCCAGCTCGACCCAGCGCGAAGCGAAAATCGGATCCTCGCTGTCGTTGAATTCCGCGCGCGTGTGCGCGATGAAACCCACCGCGCGCCAGGCCCATTCGTACTGGACGCCGAGTTCGGTGCGCGAACCCGACAGCCCCGAGAAATCGCCCTCGCCATCCACCGCCGAGAGCCGCGCTTGCCCGCGCAGCGTGCCCAGGCCCTGGAAAGTTCGTGAAGCCTGCGCGGCGGCGGCAATGGAACGCTCGTAGACGTCGCCGCCGAGAGACAGCTGCGTGCCTTGAGCGCCGAGCTCGAGGGACCAGCCCGCGAGCGGGAGGTCGCGCATCACGCCGACTGACAGGGCGGTCTGGTTGAATTCATCGAGGCTCGAGTAGCGCATCAGTCCGGCGGCCGCGTCCAGGCGCCACGACGGCAGGAACGTGTAGCTGCCCGAGAACATCATCTCGGCGAAGCTGTCGTCTTCGCCGCTGCCGGGCGTATTCAACGACTCCGAGCGCAGCGCGACGTTGTCGTCGTAACCGATGCCGCCGCGTGCGTACACCGACCACGGCGCACCCGCCGGCGCCGCCGGCATATCTTCGAGACGGCGCGCCGCGAGAGACGTCAGCCGTTCGTCGGTGGATTCGCGCGCCGCGCGTTCGAACCAGCCGCGCGCCAGCGTCGCATCGTGGCGTTTCAGGGCCACGAGTCCCAGGTTGTAGTACGCGAGTGGCGCCATGGCGGGTGTATTCGCGACTTCGCGAAACGCCTGGTCGGCGCGCGTGAGATCGCCGCCACGATACGCCGCCACGCCGATGTTGTAGTGAACGGCCGGCCCCTGCATGCCGAGCGCGATGCACTGCTCGAACAACAGCTGGGCCTTGACGAAATCGCCGGCGTCGAAAGCCGCGCGCGCTTCGGCGAAACGCGTCTCGGCCGGTCCGCCGAGCGCGGGCCCGCCAATTACCAGGGCCAGTAAAAACGCGAGCGCCGCGTGGCGCGGTGCTTCAGTTGCCGTGCGGCGGCGGGGGAGGTGACTGGTGTCCGGGAGGCGGACGCGGCGGTCCGGTGTCGGGAGGTTTTCCCGGAGGTTTCTGGTTGCGCCGTGCTTCCTCGGAACGTTGCTTCGCCTCGTCGGAAACCTGCTCGCCAAATTCGCGGCCCTGCTCGCGAGACTCCGCAGCCCGCTGCTGACCCGGCGGGCCAGAGTTCGCAGGTTTTCCCTTGCCGCCGGACTTATCCTTTTCGCCCGGTTTGCCGGCGTCGTCGGGTTTGCCCTGTTCGGTGGAATTGCCCGGCGAAGTTGCAGGCTGTGCCGGCTTGGGCAGCTGAATCCTGCGCACGATTTCGTCGGGTACTTTGGCATTCGGATCCACGATGACACGCATGGTGACGTCGAGATCGTCAGCCCGCTGCGCGGGCGGCGTTTGCGCGAACGCCGCCGGAACGAGGAGCGCCAGCATCAAGGCGGAACACAGGCGCCGCGCAAGCCGCATGATGCCCTCACTACTCATGCGCTGTCATCCCCGGGAGCCGCGACGTGCAGCGCCACGTTCAGGCGGCGTGTGCGGCCATCGTGTTCGATCTCGGCGACGACCTTGCCGTCGCCCGGCGTGCGACCGATCACGGGCAGCGACAACAGGTTCGCGCCCCGCGTGAGTGAGGTTTTCCATTCGATCTCGTGCTGCTGCTCGTAACCCGCGAGCTCGACGCTGCCCGTCACGTAAAGGCGGATAGTAGCGTCTTCCAGCGCGCGTTCCGACTCGATGACCAGCGAGACGTCGCGGCTTTCGTTGAGCGCCAGCCTGACACTGGCCTGCTGGGTGGAATCGGCGGGCCTCCACAACAGCGCCACGCAGGCCAGCGTGGCGGCGAGCGCGCCCAGGCCCGCGGCCCACCAGTTGAATGGCCGGCGGATTTCGCTGCTGGCGTTTGCCAGGACGCGGTCGACGAAACCTTCGCGCGGCTCGGGCACCGGCATCCGGTTCAGGGACTCGCGCAATTTGGAGAGATCGTCAACCACGCAACATGCTCATTGGGTCTCTGGAGAGTTACACGCCGGAGCGGAGGAATTCGTTCCATCGTTTAACAATGTGCGGAGGCGATTGCGCGCGCGATTCAGCCGCGATTTCGCCGTGCCCACCGGGACTTCTATGATGTGCGCCACTTCGTCGAGACTGTACCCCTCGATTTCGTGCAGCGACAACACCACGCGATGTTGCTCGTGCAGGCGGGCCCAGGCTGCGGTGATTCGCTCGAGCTCGAAGGCCTGATCGGTGAGAACTTCGGGATTCCAGGCCTCGTCACTGGCTTCGACCGGTTCGTCCTCACCCTCGAGAAATTCACCCGTTGCGCCGCTGCGACCCACGTACACCACGGGGGAGCGGCGTGCGCGGCGCAGCTGATCCACGAAAATGCGATACATCACGCGTGCCGCCCAGGGCCGTATCCGTTCGATCTGGCGCACTCGCGGGAGTTCGGAGTAGAGCCGCGTCAGGGTCTCCTGGACGAGATCCTCGGCCTGGTCGACGTCACCCGTCCAGCGATAGGCGTACCGGTAGAGCGGGCGCACGTGCCCGCGCATCAGGAGATCGAATTCGACGGCCGATGAGTCGCTCATTTCGGAGGACAAGTTATCGCACCCCAGGCGCGGCTGGTCTACCTCCGCCGCGCCACGGGGTGCGTCACGGGGCAGGGAAATCCACCGTGTTTGTTTGTCCGGTCGAGACAGTCACATTGAGCGGTGCCGAGAAAGTGAGGGCATCGTCGACATCGGCGGCGTCATCGTCCGCGCCGCAGGTGAAGGCGACGGTGCCGGCGCCCACGGGCACGAATCCCAGCCGATAGCGGTAGAGGCCCGTGGCGTCGTCGAGCTTCACGGCGGTGCTGGCCAGCGGCGGCGTCGCGCTGCCGATGTCGTCCGGTACGATGTTGGAGCCGGTATATAGATAGACCGCGGGCACGCAGCCGTCGACGATCAGCGCCTGGGCCACCGTACCCTCGATGGTGCCGACCTCGAGATTGTTCACCAGGCGCAGCACGGGTTTGAGCAGATAGGGATCGCCGAGGCCGGGCGGGTGGATGACGGACTTGCGCAGATTGAAGTCGATGGTGAAGTCGTGCGTGCTGCCGGCACCGATGGTGAAGCCACGAATCAGCTTCAGGCCGGTCTGGTTGCCGCTCGGGATGAACAACGGATGGATCGAACCGTCATCGAGCTCGATGAAGGAGTCCGAGCCGCTGCGGCCGGCATTGACCTTGAGCCGGATCCACTCGTACTCGCCCGCGGGCAGCATTTCGTCGGCCAGCAACACCTCGCTTCCGCCGCCGTCGAGGGAGAGCAAGTCGATCTGGCGGGGCGCGAAGTCGAATACTTCGGGCTCGGCGGCGGCGGCGGGTTTGATTTCGAGACCGGTGAATTGCACCACGACGCGTTTTGCGGAGGTCACCGGCGAATCGGTGATGCGCAGGTTGATGCGCCCGAATTGCGGCTGGGACTAGGGCATGGCGTCAGAACCTCCGCCGCCGCACGCCGCAAGGACGGCGTGCAAGAGCACGCAAACCGTCGCTAGCAGGACCGAGCATACGGCGGCAGAGGGTTTTCGCATGGACTTCTCCGGAAACCTGGGGGGTCTGGAGAGAGACACGCTCGGAAGGGGATTCCGGTTCCCTTGGGGTCAGACCCCATTTGCTGGCAAATGGGTCTGACCCCATTTCGGGGAGTTCGCCTATTGAAATGGATCCGAGAACTTCGGATCGGCGAGCATTTCCGGGTCGGTCAGCGTGCGCAGGAAGGCTTCGAGCGCAGCCTTGTCCTGCTCCGAAAGATCCAGGCGCTTGGGCGTGCCCTGCGGATCGCGCAGCAGCGGGTCGAGATCGGGTGACGCCTGTATGCCGTGATCGTAGTGATCGATCACTTCGCGCAGCGTCGCGAAGCGTCCGTCGTGCATGTAGGGCGCAGTGAGCGCGATGTTATGTAGCGAAGCCGAACGAAACCGGCCATTGCTCACGCCTGCATCGCGAAACTGCGCGTCGAGCCCGTTGTTGGCCAGCCAGATGTTGCCGCCGCCCGGCAGCAGGTGGCACTGCGAGCAGCGAATGTGATCGTCGCGCGCTTCGAAGAAGATTTCCCGGCCGCGCGCCTCCTCGGGCGTGAGCGCGAGATCACAAATCGGCTCGAAGCCGTCGACCGCATCGCAGGCCTGGTCGAGCCGCGTGCGGTACGAGATCAGCGCCTGCACGTATTGCTCGAGCGCAAGCAGGATCTTTTCAGAGGAGATTTCGGGCGAGCCGAAAGCCGCCTCGAAAAGCGGCCTGTAGAAAGGAGTGGCCTGCAGCTTGCCCTCGAGGGCCAGCATCGTGTTGCCCAACTCGTCTGTCCGGGTGATCGCCTGCCGTACCGCCTCCTTGATATCGGTGACGCGCAAATCCGAAAACCAGCTGCGATGGATGTTGTAACGGGCATTGGCCAGCGCCATGGTGTTGCGCGCGAGTGGTACGCCGATCACGCCTTTGCTGAAGCGCTCCGGTGCGGCGAAGCCGTGCTCGCGCTGGTGGCACGAGGCGCACGCCAGGGAGTTGGTCAACGACAGGCGCTTGTCGAAGAACAACACGCGGCCGAGTGCAGCGCCCGCGTCGGTGCTGCGGTTGTGCGGGGGCTGCGCATCCCAGAGAGGTGCGCGGCCTTCGCTCGACATCCGGTAGGCGTCGGGAAGGGCCAGGGATTCGTCCTTATATATGTATGGCTTGCGGGGCAGCGACGGCGTGCCCGGCTCGGCAGCCGGTGCGGCAATCAGGAATGTGATCTGTGCCGTCGCCCCTGCGGTATCCCGTGCCGTGATCGTGACTTCAGTCGCACCGACGGCATTGAATTGCCCCGAGAGCTTCATGGCATTGACGGTTACCGCCGGCTCTCCGCGCAGGGCAATTGAATAGGAGAGGGCGTCGCCGTCGGGATCGATGAAGCGCGGCACCACGGTCGTGGCGTCGAATGTGAAGCGCTCGCCGATTCGCACCAGTTTGTCGACACGTTCGCCCTGGATTTGTGGTGCGCGGTTCGCGGTTCCCGGCGGGCGATCCCCTACGCGATC
>Ga0134127_10004135_pt1 | contig 10456 bp, 7 predicted proteins | sample KB31753_FD_96459 | JGI IMG/M metagenome (GOLD analysis project Ga0134127, IMG submission 96459) | Terrestrial soil microbial communities with excess Nitrogen fertilizer from Kellogg Biological Station, Michigan, USA - KB3-175-3 | ecosystem: Environmental > Terrestrial > Soil > Unclassified ...
CAGCGGCTTCGGGCAGACGGGCGCGCCAGGCGAAGCGCCGCCGGCCCGCCCGCTGGACGGCATCCATGGTGGCTTGCGCGAAGCTCGTCCCGGTGTCCGCGCCCCGGATCCGCTGGGCGATCTGCTGCACGAAGTTGCGGCGATCGACGGCGAGACGGAGCGAGAGCAGGTGATCCAGCGCCAGCTGTTCTTTGACGCTCTTCGCGAGTTCCGGGTCGGACTCCAGGAGCCGGACCAATTCCGCGGACTCCGGCGCGGTCAGGCTGTCCCGGTCGTCCAGCCACCTGGCGATCAGGGGCTCGGTCATGCGGAGCCCTCCTGGCCGAGGCGGCGTTCGAGACATTCGCGCAGCGCGGCGCGGATCCGCAGCAGCGTGACGCGCACCGCTTCGGCGGTCATGCCGACCCGCCGGCCGATCTCGCTCGATTCCATCCCCTCCGCGTACCGAAGCGCGACGAGCTCGCGGCTCCGGCCCGGAAGCTTGTCGAGGCAGCCGTCGAGCGACTCCTCGGATCCCGTTTCCTCGAACGGACAGGGCAGCCGCTCGAGAAGGCCGGCGACCACGTCCAGGTGCTGCTCCGCCCGCCGCTTCGACTCGCGGAAGTGGTTCATGCAGAGATTGCGGGCGATGCCCTTGAGCCACCGCACGGGCTCGACGTCTTTCGGCCGCCGGTCGCGTCCTTTGTGGAACTCGAGGTAGACCTCCTGCGCGAGGTCGTCGACGGTGTCGGGCCGCACGCCCATGCCGGCGATGTACGCCCGGATCACGGACTGGGTCTCGTGAAGGATGGCCTCGAATTCGGCGTCCGATGTCGTCATCCGTTGCCCTATGGTATCCCGGCGCCTCCCCGTTACACGCCGGAACAAAATAGACCGTCTATTTTGTTCCCGGGCATTCGTGTAACGAGGCGGGCAGGGGCGACCATAGGACGGCGGATGAAGAAGCTCCTGGCCGTCGCGTGGATCTCGCTGGCGTGGGGACCGCCCGCTCCGGCGCAGGAGGCGGCGGGGACGGAGTTCTTCGAATCGCGGATCCGTCCTCTGTTGACCGAGCGCTGCCTCGGGTGCCACGGGGAGAAGAAGACCAAGGGGGGCCTGCGGCTCGACTCCAAGGCCGGATGGGAAAAAGGCGGCGACTCGGGCCCCGCCGTCGTCCCCCGCAAGCCCGGATCCAGTCCGCTGGTCCGCATGATCCGCGCCGAGCCGGGGCAGACGCCTCAGATGCCTCCGGACAAGCCCCTGACCGAAGCCGCGGTTTCGGATCTCGTGCGATGGGTCGAGATGGGCGCGCCCGATCCGCGGTCGGGAACCGTCGCGGCCGCGAAGGTCATCGACTGGAAGGTCGCCGGCGAATTCTGGTCGTTCCGGCCCGTCGCGCCGCCGGAATCGGCGACGATCGACGGCCTGGTCGCCGCGGGCCTGGCCGAGCACCGGCTTCGTCCGGTCCCGCGCGCCGATCGCTGGACCCTGATTCGTCGGGTGACGTTCGATCTGACCGGTCTTCCGCCGACGGAAGCGGAGGTCCGGACGTTCGCGACAGATCCGTCGCCCGACGCGTTCGCGAAGGTGGTGGACCGCCTGCTGGCGTCGCCCGCGTACGGCGAACATCAGGCGAGGAAGTGGCTCGATCTGAGCCGCTACGCGGAGGACAAGATCCGCACCGTCGAGGGCAAGCCCGCCCAGGCCTGGCGGTACCGCGACTGGGTCATCGAGGCCTTCAACCGCGACGTTCCGTACGATCGGTTCGTCAAGCTGCAGATCGCGGCGGACCTGATGGAGGGGCCGGAGGACGATCCCGCGGATCGCCGCGCGCTCGGCTTCCTCGGGCTCGGGAACGTCTTTCCCCGGCCGAACAACATCGATCGCTCCCGGGCCGAGGAGTGGGACGACCGCGTGGACACCCTCACGCGGACCTTTCTGGGGCTGACGGTCAGCTGCGCCCGGTGCCACGATCACAAGTTCGATCCCATCCCGACGCAGGACTACTATTCGCTCACGGGGATCATCGCCGCGACGAAGGATGTCCCGATCTGGGTGGCGCCCCGGCCCGAGATCGCGACGTACGAGTCGGCCGCGGGGCGCTCGGCGGCGGCCGCGGAGCAGGCCGCGGCGTTCCTCCAGGTCGAGACCGACCGGCAGGCGCTGGCGAAGACGGAAGGGCTCGTCGATGCGGCGCTGGCGGTCTGGGCCGACCCCTCGTCGAACAAGGCGCTCGACGGCTGGCTCCGCAAGGGGGGTGGCCGGCCCAAGGCGGTGGAAGAGTGGACCAAGCATCTGCCGCCGAAGGAAGGGCCGCGCGAACCGTCGCCCAAAGTCCGCGAAATGGCGGAGGTGCTCTGCCGCACGGTCCGGGACAACCTCGCCAAGCCGATGAAGCAGCGCAACATCGACCTGATCAAGGGGCTGTTCGGCGAGAAAGGCGCGTTTCCCCTGACCGAGACCGTCGTGGTCGAGGGGGCATCGCCCGAATGGCGGTCGGAGTACGCGCCGCTGCGGGACGCGGCGAAGTCCGCGGCCGCGGCCGTCCCCGCCGAGCCGGCGAGAGGCTTCGGCGTCTCCGACGTCGAGAAGCCCGTCGATCTCAAGGTCTACATCCGCGGCAATCCGGAGCGGCAGGGCGAGCCCGCGCCGCGCCGCTTCCTGCGCGTGCTGGCGGGTCCCGACGCGGCGCGCGTCGGGAAGGGCAGCGGAAGGCTCGACCTTGCGGACGCGATCGCCGATCCCCGCAATCCGCTGACCGCGCGCGTCATGGCCAACCGGATCTGGCAGCAGCACTTCGGCCGCGGACTCGTCGCCACGCCGTCCAACTTCGGCGCGCTGGGCGTTCGGCCGAGCCATCCCGCGCTGCTGGATCTGCTGGCGGACCGTTTCGTGCGCGGAGGCTGGTCGGTCAAGCGGCTTCACCGGGAGATCCTCCTCACGGAAGCGTATCAGCGCGCGTCGACGTCGATTCCCGCGAACGAGGCCGCCGATCCCGAGAACCAGTGGCTCTGGCGGGGGAGCCGGAGGCGGCTGGCGGCCGAGGAGCTGCGCGACGCGCTGCTCGTCGTGACCGGCGGCCTGGACCGGACGATGGGCGGGCCGAGCGTCGAGGTGGACGACTTGAAGAACGCGCGGCGGGCCGTCTACGCCAAGGTGAGCCGGCTGGAGCTGGGCAAGCTGCTCCGCCTGTTCGATTTCCCCGACCCCCACCTGCCGAGCGAGCGGCGCGTCGACACGACGCTGCCGCAGCAGTCGCTCTTCCTGCTCAACAGCCCGTTCCTGATCGAACGGGCCCGGGCCCTCGCCGCCCGCACGGCCTCGGAGCCGTCTCCCGAGGCGGTGGTCCGTCGGACGTACGAAGCGGTGCTGGGACGGGCGCCGTCGCCGGAGGAGATCGCCCCCTGCGCGGCGTTCCTCTCCGCGGCGGACTCCTCCGAAGGGAAGTCGAAGCCGGGCCTGACCCGCGCGGAGCGGTTCGCCCACGCGATGCTCGTTTCCAATCCCTTTCTGTTCATTGATTGAGCCGAGGTCGACCATGAGGGACATGCTTTCGCGCCGGGAGTGGTTGAAGCGGATGGGGAGCGGGACGGGAATGCTCGGCCTGGCCGCGGTCCTGGGCGACCAGAAGCTGTGGGCCGCCGAGTCTCCCCTCGGCGCGAAAGCCCCCCATTTCCGTCCGCGCGCGAAGCGGATGATCCACCTGTTCATGAACGGCGGCCCGTCGCACGTGGACTCGTTCGACTACAAGCCGGCGCTGACGACGTATGCGGGGCAGCGTCCCCCGGCGGCGAACCGGTCCACCGAGCGGCGGACGTTCAACCTGATGCCGTCGCCGTTCAAGTTCCGCCGCTACGGCCAGTCGGGGCTCGAGGTCAGCGATCTGTTCCCCCGGGTGGCCCAGTTCGCCGACGATTTGTGCGTGATCCGGTCGATGCACACCGACATCCCCAACCATGGGCCGGGGCTGTTCATGATGTGCTGCGGCTCGAACCTGCCGATCCGCCCGTCCTTTGGATCGTGGATGCTGTACGGGCTGGGCAGCGAGAACCGCAACCTGCCCGGATTCGTCGTGCTCTGTCCCGGCCGTCCGGAAGGGGAGGGCACGGCGCTCTGGAGCAACAGCTTCCTCCCGGGCATCACGCAGGGGACCCACATCGTCAACAGCAACATGAAGCCGGGCACGGTGATGGCCGACCTGAGCAACCCGGTCCTTCCGCGGGCGGCGCAGCGCGACGAGCTCGATCTGCTCCTGGAGATCAACCGGAAGCATGCCGCCGACCGGCCGCAGGACGGCGCGCTCCCGGCGAGGATCGAATCGATGGAGATGGCGTTCCGGATGCAGACCGAGGCCGAGGAGGTCTTCGATCTCGGCCGGGAGCCGAAGGCGATCCGGGATCTCTACGGCAAGGGAGACTTCAACGACGGCTGCCTCCTCGCCCGCCGGCTCGTCGAGCGCGGCGTCCGGGTGGTGCAGCTCCACTACGGCGCCAAGGAGAACTGGGACTCGCACGAGAGCACCGACCACCAGGCGGGCTGCGCGCGCCGCGTGGACCAGCCGATCGCGGCGCTCCTGCAGGACCTGAAGCAGCGCGGCCTCCTGGAGGACACGCTGGTGCTCTGGGGCGGGGAGTTCGGCCGCACGCCCACGGCCGAAGGCAACAGCACCGGACGGGATCACAATCACTACGGATTCTCCGTCTGGCTCGCCGGCGGCGGGGTGCGCGGCGGGATGGCCTACGGCGCGACCGACGAGTTCGGCTTCGCCGCGGTGGAGAACCGGATGCACGTGCACGACCTGCACGCGACCATCCTCCATCTGATGGGGATCGACCACGAGAAGCTGCAGTACCGCTACAGCGGGCGGGACTTCCGGCTCACCGACGTGGAGGGCAAGGTCGCGGGCGCGATCCTGGCTTAGCTCACCGGGTGATCTCGAGCGCGGGCGCCGCCTCGCGCAGCCGGGCGACGGCGCTCTCGGACACCTTGGGCTCGTGAAGGACGAGCTTGCGGAGACGCGGCCGTCCGGCCACCGCCTCGAGGCCGCCATCCGTCACGCCGAGGTTCTCGAGGATCAGCGTCTCCAGCCGGGCATGGCCCGCGAGCAGCTTCAGGTTGCCGTCGCCGCCCGAGCCCCCGTAGGCGCGCAGGACGCGAAGCGTCGGGACGGCGGCGACGTGGCGGAAGCCCTCCGGCGTCAGCAGGCCGTCGTGGACGTCGAGCTCCTGGAGCTTCGGGAGGGAGCGCAGCACCTCGAGCGCCGCGCCCGTCGCCTTGCGGCTGCCGAGCTGAAGCCGTTCGAGATTGGCGAGCGGCGCGAGGAGCGGCGTCCCGGCGTCGGTGAACTGGGTGTGGACGATCTCGAGCCGCACCAGGCTCGTCATCTTCCCGATCCATTCCAGGCCGGCGTCGTTCACGGGGCAGCTGTGGAAGTTCAGGTTCTCCAGCTTCCGCAGGTCCTGCAGCTCCTTCAGGCCCGTCCCGGTGACCTTCGTCGACGCGAGGCCCAGGACCTTCAGCCGCGTCAGCTTCGAGAGCGCGGCGAGCGGCTCGTCGGTGACGGGGCAGAGCGTGAGATTGAGCGACTCCAGCGACGTCAGGCCTCCGACGGGTCCCAGACCCTGGCCGCGCACGTTCGTGTTCTCGAGATTGAGCGCCCGCAGGTCGGAGAAGCCGGCCAGGCGGGCCGTCCAGTCGTCGCCGACCCGCGTGTTGAGCTTGTAGTCCTTCGCGTGGGCATTGACGCCGCCGGAGAGGCTGATGCCGACCAGCCGGTCGAAGATGCCCATCGCCTCGGGGCCCGCCAGGTCGCGCATCCAGGCCGGGCCGCTCGGCTCGAAGGTCGCCTTGCCGCCCAGGTCGACGGCCTCCCGGGCGAGGTCCGCGGCCTTCCGATGGGCGTCCGCCGCCGCCAGAATCGAGTCCACGGCGTCGAGCGTCCGCTTCCGCAGCTCCGGGTCCTGGAGCTTCCCGGCGAGGGCCTCCAGCCGGGGACGGAGCGCGTCGGACGGGCCGGACGCGGCGGCGTCGAGCATCTCCTTGAGGACCGCGCCGTCGCCGGCGAGGAGGGCCAGGACCATCAGCAGTCGGATCATGGAGCTAAATAACGCGGCTCCGGAGGATCTTACGGTCCGGCGGTTTCCTGTCACAAACCCCCGGAGGGACCTCAACTAGAGACAGCGTTACATCCGGCCGGGTTGCGCGCACTAAGGAGACGTCCCGTCAACGGAAGGAGATCCCGGTGAGACGTTTCTGGCTCATCGCCGCCCTGCTGGTCGCCGTGCCGGCCCTCCATGCCCACGAGCACGCCCCGCGCGTCCTCTCCCCCCACAACGCGGACGCGTACAGCATGAAGACGTTTGCGGAGTACCCGCGCTGGCGCGACCTGAAGGGCGACGCGAAGGTCTGGGAGGTCTACAAGTACCTCGCCGACACGCGCACCGGAATCTTTCCCATGGGCGCCGGCGCCTGGGAGGGGAAGGATCAGGTCTACGACTTCGGCTACATCCGCGACCCCGTCAAGATGATCAACGTCTACAGCGCGGGCTACTGCGACATGCTGGGGCCCACGATGGCGGGCATTCTGAAGGACATGGGGATCGGCCCGTCGCGGACCCTGAACCTCCCCGGATGGGGCCACGTCGTCGCCGAGGTGTTCTACGACGGGAAGTGGCACTACCTGGACCTCGATGTCCGTGCGGCCTTCCGGCGCGAAGACGGGTCGCTCGCGTCGATGGAGGAGGCGAAGAAGGAATCGGGCCTTTGGAAGGGCCCGAACACGCCGATCTTCTTCCCCCTCGACAACCTGCAGAATACGCAGAAAATCTACGCGGAGACGGCCGTCCAGGTGCGCCACGGCGTCAACATGGGCGGCCACACGATGGACTACGTGCTGCGCCGCGGCGAGACCTTCACGCGCTGGTGGACGCCGCAGGGCGGCCGCTGGAACCACCAGCCGGCGTACGACAAGAAGCCGTTTCCCGCGGACCTGATCGAGAAGGAACCGCGCGGGCCCAAGTGCAAGCACCCGAGCTTTTCGATGCACACCCACGGGAACGGCCGGTTCGTCTACGCGCCGGACCTGACCGAGAAGTCCGACGACTTCGCCGACGGGGCTTACGACGCGAAGAACGTCAAGGCGGGACCGTCCGGCCTTGTCGCAGCCGGCCCCGGAGACGCAGCCGCGATCTTCGAGATCCGGTCGCCCTATGTGATCGTCCCCCGCGTGGGAAAGGCGGAGACGACGGAAGACGACGCGGAAGCGTCCGTGGTGAAGCTCGACGCGACCGACGCGACGGCGTCGATCTCGCTCGACAACGGCCTGACGTGGCAGCCGGCGCCGCTGCCCGATCTCACGCCGCTCGTGTCCGGACGATATAGCTATCTGCTCCGGCTGGAGCTGAAGGGCGACAAGGCGGTCGTTCGATCGATGCAGGCGACGACCTGGGTCCAGGTCCATCCCGCCTCGCTCCCGTCGCTCCGCAAGGGCAGGAACGAGATGCGGTACGTCACCGGCGATCATCACGGGCTGGACGGCCATGTCGTGGAGATCCGGACCAACGGCAGCGACCGGGCGGACTTCGTGAAGTACCTGCAGGAGCCGCCCGCGGACTACGATCCCGCGCGGACGTCGAGCCGCGCCCACGGCCCCTTCACGGCAAAAGTTTCCGCTCCCCCCGGCATGAAGATCGCCTGGTTCTCCGGCGGCGGCAACTTCCAGGCCCACCAGGGAGGCGGCGCGACCCAGACGAAGAACTCCATGTCGTGGGCGGCCGACGAGCCTCGCGACTTCAAGGAGTTCTACCGGGCCGACGTCCCGGCGGGCCAGAGCCACTGGCACTACAATGCCGACGTCGAGGTGAAGCTCGACCGTCCGGCGAAGGACGTCTATCTCCGCTACGTCGGCGACCCCGGCGTGAACAACCTCCGGATCTTCGCCCACTGCGTCGAGGACGCGCCCGGGAAGGCGTCCCCGGTCCGCATCACCCACGCGTGGAAGGAGAAGGGGACGCTCAAGACGACGATCGTGACCCTCGAGCGGCCGGGCCCGTACGAGGTCACGACCGACGAGGATCCCGTGGACGAATCCGTGGAAATCTCCGTACCTGGAGGGCCGACCCGATGAAAGCCGTGCTCGTTCCGCTCGCGCTGATCCTGCTGTCCGCCCCCGCGTCCTCGTCGCAGGCCGCGGGCGAGCCGTGGGTCGACGCCATGAAGAAGGTCCACGAGAAGTTCACGGGAGAGAAAGGGACCTTCGCCCAGTTCGGCGACTCGATCACCATCACGATGGCGTTCTGGTCGTCGCTGAAGGGGAGCCGGAAGAACATGGCTCCGGAGGCCGAGGAGGCCTACAAGCTCGTCGACGCCTACATGAAGCCGGACTGCTGGAGCCGGTGGAAAGGGCCGGAGTTCGGCAACAACGGCAGCATGACGATCCGCTGGGCGCACGAGAACGCGGAGAAGTGGCTGAAGAAGCTCAACCCCGAGGTGGCGCTGATCATGTTCGGGACCAACGACCTCCACGCGGTTCCGCTCGAGGAGTATGAAACCAAGATGCGCGAGGTCGTGAAGAGGTGCCTGGACAACGGGACCGTCGTCATCCTCACCGCGATCCCGCCGCGCCACGGGATGCTCGAAAAGTCGCGCACCTATGCCGAGACCGCCGCCAAGATCGCGCGGGAGCTCAACGTCCCGCTCTGCGACTATTTCGGCGAATGCCTCAAGCGCCGTCCCGACGACTGGGACGGAGCGGCGGAGAAGTTCAAGGAGTTCAAGGACTACGACGTCCCGACCCTGATCGCCCGCGACGGCGTCCATCCGTCGAACCCCAAGGCGTTCGGCGGCGACTACTCCGACGAGGGGCTGCGCAGCAACGGGTTCGTCCTTCGGAACTACGTCACGCTGCGGAGCTACGCCGAGGTGATCCGGGCGCTCGCCCTGAAGAAGTGATCAGAACTGGGGCCGGCGGCCGGGGAGGGAGGACCGCTTCGCCAGGAACATCCGGAGCGCGTCCGCCGTCGCCCGCGCGGTCGGGTACCGTTTTTCCGGCCGGAGCGCGAGCATCGTGTCGACAATGTCGGAGAGCGGGCCCGCCGAGCCGCTCTTCCTCACCGGAAGCGTGGGGCGCTTCGGATGGAGGTTCTTCGCGATCACCGAGGAATTGGTTTTTCCCTGGAACGGTCGGATGCCGCTGAGCATCTCGTACAGGGTGATGCCCAGGGAGTAGATGTCGGACCTCCCGTCGAGCGGCAGCCCCTGCGCCTGCTCGGGCGACAGATAGTGCAGCGATCCCTCCAGGTACATCGAGTCCCGTTCGGCCGGCGTCCCGGCATCGTGCACCGCGAGGCCGAAGTCGATCAGCTTCACCTGGCCCTTGGTCGAGATCAGGATGTTGCTCGGCTTGATGTCGCGGTGGATGACGCCTTCGGCGTGGGCGTGTTCGAGCGCCTTGGCGACGTCCCGCGCGATCTCCGCGGCCTTCGACGGCGGCAGCGGCCCGCGCTTCCGGACGAGGCTCGCGACGTCCTCTCCGTCCACGAACTCCATCACCACGTAGGGGCGGCCGTTGTCCTCGTCGATGTCGTAGATCGTCGCGATGTTCGGATGGTTCAGCCGCGCGAGGGCGATCGCGCCCCGTTCGAACGCCTCGATGTTGCGCTCCAGCAGGTCGCTGATGCTCCACTTCAGCAGCTTGACGGTGACCATCCGCTGGAGGAAGAGGTGCTTGGCGACGTAGACGCTGCCCATGCCGCCCTGGCCGATGCACTTCAGGAGCTGGCACTTGCCGAGGATGCGGCCGATCTTGAAGGAGGAAGGAGACTTCATGGCCGCGCCCCCCTGGGGTCGCGGCATGGCAGGCCGAGGTTGTTCATGGCTATGCCCCGTTTCAGCCAACCCCGGTCCGTCCGCCCCTCTCTGACAGATCCGACGGGTCTATATATCCCGCATTCGCCGGGATGTCAACTCGCATTGAACGCCCGGCCCATAACGTGGGCCTCCTCCCGGGGATCACCGGTCTGGAGGCGTTGCGATATGTTCCGTCACGGTACGTCCCGGACGCCGATTCCGACCCGCCGCCGGCCCCAGGGGCTGCGACGGGTGCTCGTCGCGCTGGACGGCACGGCGGAAGGGGAGACGATCCTCCGTCACCTGCGCGACCTCCTGGGCCCCGGCCAGGTCGTCGTCCTGATCCATGTCCTCCCCGACGCCCGGGACTTCCAGGATGAGGAGGCGGAGCGCTATCTGTCCGACCTCCAGGAGCGGTTTCCCGACCTCCGCTCGCGGTGGATCGTCGAACGGGGCGATCCGGCCGAGCGCATCCTGGACGCGTCGCGCGACGAGGACGTCGATGCCCTGGCCATGACGACCCACGCCCGTGGCGCGGTCGCCACCTTCCTCATGGGCAGCGTGGCGCGCGAAGTGGTCCATCGGGCCGGGAAGCCGGTCTTCCTCGTCCGCCCGGGCGGGACGCCGCCGC
>Ga0134127_10004136_pt1 | contig 10456 bp, 8 predicted proteins | sample KB31753_FD_96459 | JGI IMG/M metagenome (GOLD analysis project Ga0134127, IMG submission 96459) | Terrestrial soil microbial communities with excess Nitrogen fertilizer from Kellogg Biological Station, Michigan, USA - KB3-175-3 | ecosystem: Environmental > Terrestrial > Soil > Unclassified ...
CGACAGGCTGGACGCAGCGCGGGTAGCTGCGCTGGAGCCGGATCTGGACGGCCGGTTCGCGGCCGGGCTCTACTATCCGACGGAAGGCCACGTGGAGCCGCGTGACGCCATGCGGTTCCTGCTCGATGCGGCGCGGGCCGCCGGCGTGGACATCGCCACGGCCGCCGCATGGCCCGAGAGCAGCCCGAGCACGCAGGATACGGATACCGTGATCGACTGTCGCGGTCTCGCCGCCCGCGGTGAGCTTCCCGCGCTGCGCGGCGTGCGCGGCGAGCGGCTGATCGTGCGCTCAAGCGAGGTGAAGCTGCGGCGGCCGGTGCGGCTGCTGCATCCGCGCCATCCCCTCTATGTCGTGCCGTGGGCTGACGGCCGCTTCATGATCGGCGCTACCGTCATCGAGAGCGACGATGCCGGCCCGATCACGGTGCGGTCTGCCTTGGAGCTGCTGGGCACTGCCTACGCGCTGCACCCCGCATTCGCCGAGGCGGAGATCCTCGACGCAGGCGCCGGCGTGCGGCCGGCCTTTCCCGACAACGTGCCGAAGATCGTGGTGCGCGGGCGCACGCTCTACGTGAACGGCCTCTTCCGCCACGGCTTCCTCCTGGCCCCGGCGCTTGCGCAGCAGGTGGCGCAGCACCTCGAAGGCGGCACCACCGACGCGCGCGTATTCATTCATCAAACTCCATAGGACCGACATCGGGTGGTGCGGCCGATGTCGCGCGCAGCGCGCCTGTGGACGTCCGCTGCCTCACGGCCCGCGCGCGCTTTGTCCAGCTGGCAAACGGTGGCATGCATCGGGGCATCGATCCTAGGCCAGGGAGTCCCCCATGCAGCATCGGCACGCGGACTTTTTCGACAAGGCGGGGCCGTTCACGCTCCGGCAGATCGCTGAGCACGTGGGGGCGACCCTGCTCGACGACGGCGCCGGCGCGCGGCCCATCGAGGACGTGCGCCCGCTCATGACCGCCGGCCCCAGCCATCTCTCCTTTTTCGACAACCGCCGCTACGCCGAGCAGCTGACGGCGACCGACGCCGGCGCCTGCATCGTAGCCAAGGGCGACGCGCGTCGCGTGCCCACCAGCGCGGTCGTCCTCACCGCGCCGGCGCCCTACACGGCCTTCGCCATGGCGCTGCAGCTGTTCTATGCCGATGCGCTCCGCAGCAAGGCCGCCGCCGAGGCGGCCGGCCCCAACAGCGCCCTGGTGCATCCGAGCGCGCGCCTCGACGAGGGCGCCACTGTCGAGCCCGGCGCGGTGATCGGCCGCGAGGCCGTGGTCGGGAGCGGCACCATAGTCGCCGCAGGCGCCGTCATCGGCTACCGTGCGGTGCTGGGCCGCGATTGCTACGTCGGCGCCGGCGCCAGCCTCACCCATGCCGTGGTCGGCGACCGTGTCATCATCCACGCTGGCGCGCGCGTCGGCCAGGACGGCTTCGGCTTTGCCATGGGCGGCGCCAAAGGGTGCCTGAAGGTGCCGCAGATCGGCTGCGTCGTGATCGGTGACGATGTGGAGATCGGCGCCAATACGACCATCGACCGCGGCACGCTGGCGGACACGGTGATCGGCGAGGGCACCAAGATCGACAACCTCGTGCAGATCGCCCACAACGTGGTGATCGGCCGGCACTGCATCATCGTTGCCCAGAGCGGCATCGCCGGCTCGGCGGAGCTGGGCGACTACGTGGTGATGGGCGCCAAGTCCGGCGTGATCGGTCACGTCAAGGTGGGCCGCGGCGCCCAGATCGCCGGCATGGCGCACGTCAAGGACGACGTGCCGCCGGGCGCCAAGATGGGGGGCACGCCGGCGCGTCCCTTCAAGGAATGGGCGCGCGAGGTGGCGGCCCTGCACCTCCTGGGCAGGCGGGGCAAGGTGGCCGAGGCGAGAGCGCGGGCGTGACCCAGGCGCCCTGGGCAGGACCGCGGCGGCAGGCCGCTTACGGTCACATTGCCGTTTGCACCGCTGAAACGGATCGGCCAGTATAGTCGGGGGATTGCCTTGGGGGGGAGCGGCTCTGCGCGACCGCCGTCCGGCTTGGCCGCCCGCATCGCGCAGCGCCGTGGATCTCGAGTTACGCTCAAGAGGATCGGCCATGGCGCACACCGACGTCATTCTCCCAGCGGAGCCGACAGCCGCGCTTCCTGTCGTCCGCTCCATCTCGCCTGCGGATCTCGGCGATGTCCTGGCCAAGGGTCTCGCCGACTTCCGGGCGATGCCCACGCACGTCATCTTCCTCAGCCTGATCTATCCCATCGCCGGCCTTGCCATCGCCCGCTGGACCGCGGGCCACGCCATCGTCCCGCTGCTCTATCCGCTGATCGCCGGCTTCGCCCTGATCGGCCCGTTCGCGGCCATAGGTCTCTACGAGTTGAGCCGGCGGCGTGAGCTGGGCCTCGATACCTCGTGGCGGCACGCTTTCGACATCGTGCACTCGCCCTCGCTGTGGTCGATTCTGGCGCTCGGCCTGCTGCTGGTGGCGATCTTCGGCGTCTGGCTGGCCGTGGCGCATGGGCTCTACGTGGCGCATTTCGGCGAGGACGAGCGGCCGATCGGGCTCGCTGAGCTCGCCCGCCGCATATTCGACACACCGCAGGGCCGCAGCCTGATCGTCACCGGCAACGCCGTCGGCTTCCTCTTCGCGCTGGCCTCCTTCGCCCTGAGCGCGGTGTCGTTCCCGCTGCTGCTCGACCGCAACGTCGGCATGGCGACGGCCATCGTCACCTCGCTCCGGGCGATCCTCAAGAACCCGGTCACCATGGCGCTATGGGGTCTGATTGTCGCCGCCGGCCTCGCTCTCGGCTCGCTGCCGTTCCTGTTCGGGCTGGCGGTGGTCATGCCCATCCTCGGCCACGCCTCGTGGCATCTCTACCGCAAGGTCGTGGTGCCGGACGGCGGTGCGCGCCCTGAGTTCCACCCCGAACCCAAGGCGCCGCGCTATGCTGCCGATTTCCCCTCGTCGCTCTTCCTGCCGCTCAAGAAGTAGATGCAATAAGCGAACGCATTGCACAGCCTTGCCGCGAGGGGCAAACTCCTCGCATCAACCTTGCCATGACACTCCAGCGGAGGAGGCGGGGGGCGGACCCCGGCAACCTGGATGCTCGTCGGCTTGATCTCCGATACGCACGGACTGCTTCGCCCCGAGGCGCTGGCGGCGCTGCAGGGCTCGCAGCTCATCGTCCACGCTGGCGACATCGGCAAGCCCGAGATCCTCGATGAGCTGCGCACCATTGCGCCCACGTTCGCCGTGCGCGGCAACAACGATTCGCAAGCCTGGGCGGCGGCGCTGCCGGAGAAGGAGATTGTTGAGGTCGCGGGGGGACAGGTCTGGGTGCTGCATCAGATTGCGCACCTCTTCCGCGGGGCTGTCGGCGACAGATGCGTCGCCGTCGTGTTCGGACACACGCACAAGCCGTGGATCGAGACCCGCAATGGTGTGCTGTACATCAATCCGGGCAGCGCCGGCCCACGCCGCTTCAGGCTGCCGGTGACGGTGGGCCGCCTGCATGTGGGCGACGATGGGCTGAGGCCTGAGATCGTGGATCTGGACGTGTAACGGGCGGCGCCACCTGCTTTGCGGCTGCCGGCGCAGAACGGCTATCATGTGGCATGGATCGACGCTGGTCGGGGCGAGCAGGCAGCGCCGCTGCCGTCCGCTCGACCCAACTGCGTCTCAGTGATTCGGAGGAGCCATGGCAGACGGCAGCAAGACAGAACGGCGCGCAACCGCCCTGCAATGGACCCAGGCGACGCCCCCCGGCTACATGCCCGGCTTCGGCAACGACTTCGAGACCGAGGCGCTGCCGGGCGCCCTCCCCACGGGGCAGAACTCGCCGCAGCGGACCGCCTATGGCCTCTATGCCGAGCAGCTCTCCGGCTCGCCGTTCACGGCCCCGAGCCGGGCCAACGAGCGCTCCTGGCTCTACCGCATCCGGCCGTCGGTGCGGCACGCCCAGCGGTTCAAGAGGACGGAGCTTCCCTTTTGGCGGACGGCGCCGGCGACGGGCGAGCACGACCGTCCCATCGGCCAGCTGCGCTGGGGGCCGGTGCCGATCCCGAACGAGCCGCTCACCTTCCTCACCGGCATGCGGACCATCACGACCTGCGGCGATGTCAACACCCAGGCGGGCATGGCCGCGCACGTCTATCTCGTCACCCGGTCGATGGAGAGCGACTACGTCTACAACGCTGACGGCGAGATGCTGATCGTGCCGCAGCAGGGGCGGGTACGCTTCTTCACGGAATTTGGCCGCATCGAGGTGGAGCCCGGCGAGATCTGCGTCATCCCGCGCGGCGTGAAATTCAAGGTGGAGCTGATCGACGGACCGGCGGGTGGCCCAGCACGCGGCTATGTGTGCGAGAACTACGGCGCCAAGCTCACGATGCCCAACCGCGGCCCCATCGGCGCCAACTGCCTCGCCAACGCGCGCGACTTCAAGACGCCGGTGGCAGCGTTCGAGGACCGCGAGGAGCCGGCGCGATTGACCGTGAAGTGGTGCGGGACATTCAATGTCTGCGACCTCGGCCACTCACCGCTCGACGTGGTGGCCTGGCACGGCAACTATGCGCCCTACAAGTACGACCTGCGCCACTTCGCGCCGGTGGGCGCCATCGCCTTCGACCACCCCGACCCGTCGATCTTCACGGTGCTCACCGCGCCGTCCGAGACCGAGGGCACCGCCAACGTGGATTTCGTGATCTTCCCGGAGCGCTGGGCGGTGGCCGAGCACACCTTCCGCCCGCCCTGGTACCACATGAACGTCATGTCGGAGCTCATGGGGCTCGTCTACGGCGTCTACGATGCGCGCCCTGAGGGCTTCCTGCCGGGCGGCATCTCGCTGCACAACTGCATGCTGCCGCACGGCCCAGACAAGACAGCCTACGATCAGGCCACCAAGGCCGAGCTGAAGCCGGTGAAGCTCACCAACACGCTCGCCTTCATGTTCGAGACCCGCTTCCCCCAGCACCTCACCCGCTTCGCCGCCGAGCTGGAAACGCTGCAGGAGGACTATGCCGACTGCTGGACCGGGCTGGAGCGGCAATTCAGGCCGTAGAGAAGGTGTCAGACCCTCTGGGGTCTGACACCATCGCACAAACCACGTTGGAGCCAAGGCGTCAGACCCGGAGCCGGAGGGTCTGCCACCTATGGACTGGCCTACTCGGCACCCTGCTTGGCCGCGTGGCGGGTGCTCGTCCTGGTGAGGACCCAGCCGGCCAGGACCACCAGGACCGCGGCGGAGCCCTCCACGACGCGCATCAGCACCTTGGGGGCAACACCCAGGGAGTCGGCGGCGGCTATGAGGTAAGGCTGCAGGATCGGCTCGGTGGCGAGCAATTCGCCGGCCACCCAGCCGAGCAGGGCGGAGCCGGCCCAGACCAGGATCGGAAAACGGTCGAGCAGCCAGGTGAGCAGGGTGGCCCCGAACACCACCAGCGGGATGCTGATCACCAGGCCCATGATGATGAGGCCGGTATGCCCGCCGGCGGCGGCCGCGATCGCCAGCACGTTGTCGAGGCTCATGACGATGTCAGCGATGGCCACGATCTTGACCGCCTCCCACACACTGGCGCCTGAGCGGACGCTGTCCTCGTCGGTCTCCTCGGCCATGAGGAGCTTGACGGCGATCCACAACAGGATGAGCCCGCCCGCCAACTTGAGCCATGGCAGGTCGAACAGCTGCTGCACGATCAGGGTGAACAGGATGCGCAGCACCACGGCTGCACCGGCGCCCAGAATGATGCCGATCACACGCTGGCGCGGGGGCAGCGAGCGGCAGGCCAGCGCGATGACGACCGCGTTGTCCCCCGAGAGGATGATGTTGATGCCGATAATGCGGAGGACGGTCACCACCAGATCGGCGTCGACGCCCATCACCGTCTCAAGGTAGTGAGCGAATTGATCGCTCCACGCCGCCAAGGCTACCAGCATCGCTCCCCTCTTTCCCTGGGCATGGCGGGCACCTTGCCGCGGTGCCCTCCGTATTGTTACCGCCAAACCATTACTGGTATACCAGACATGTTGGGTAGGTGCACGTTGGTCGCATGTGCCCGGTCGCAGTCTCCGTTAAAACGACCGGGAGATCGGGCACGCGCTCGACAGCCGACCGACATTGGCATATGGTATGCCAGAAGGCCGTCGCTCGGCTCGCTGGCGCACAGGACCGCCGGCGCGAATGACGAACGCTCCAAGGATGATTGCTGCCAGCATGAAAGACCTCGTGACAGGGAGCAACGGTGCGCGCCAGCCCGGCGGCCGTTCAATTCATCCTGGCTCCGGCCGCCGCAAGGCGCCGCTCTTTCCCAAGGGGCGGGTTCTGCGGCAGGAGGAGGCGGCCACCGTCAATGCCCTGCTGGGCAACCGGCCGCGGGAGCGGGCGCTGCTGATCGAATTCCTGCACCTGATCCAGGACTCTCAAGGCTGTCTGCCGGAGGGCTGTCTGCACGCCCTGGCGGCGGAGCTGAACATCCCCATGGCCGAGGTCTACGAGGTCGCCACCTTCTACGCCCACTTCGATGTGGTGGGGGACAAGGAGGCGCCCCCGCCCAAGGTCACCATCCGGGTCTGCGATAGCCTGAGCTGCATGCTGGCCGGCGCCGAGAGGCTCATTGCCCAGCTGGAGGCAGAGCGGCTGCCCGAGGTACGGGTGGTGCGGGCGCCCTGCGTCGGCGCCTGCGACGTGGCCCCGGCCGCCGAGGTGGGGCACCACCATGTGCCCCGCGCCAACCTGGCCGCGCTCAAGCAGCTGGCGCTCGGCGGCCACGTGCATCCCGAGGTGCCGGCCTACCAGGATTTCGACGCCTACACCAAGGCGGGCGGCTATGCGGTGTTGAAGGCCTGCACCTCCGGCGCCCGCAAGGTGGAGGATGTGATCGCCACGCTCTCTGACGGCGGCCTGCGCGGGCTTGGCGGCGCCGGCTTCCCGACGGGGCGCAAGTGGGGCCTGGTGCGCGGCGAGAAGGGGCCGCGGCTGATGGCCGTCAACGGCGACGAGGGCGAGCCGGGCACGTTCAAGGACCGCTATTACCTCGAGACCGAGCCGCACAAATTCCTGGAGGGCGCGCTGATCGCCGCCTGGGCCGTCGAGGCCGTCGAGGTGTTCATCTACATCCGCGACGAATACCCGGCCGTGTGCCGCATCCTCACCGACGAGATCCCCAAGCTGGAGGCGGCCGGGCTGACAAGGCACACCAAGCTCACCGTGCGGCGCGGCGCCGGCGCCTACATCTGCGGCGAGGAAAGCGCCATGATCGAGTCGATCGAGGGCAAGCGGGGCCTGCCGCGCCACCGCCCACCCTACGTGGCGCAGGTCGGGCTGTTCGGCCGGCCGACGCTGGTCAACAACATCGAGACCCTTCACTGGGTGCCGACCATCATCGACAAGGGCGCGGCGTGGTTCGCGTCCCTGGGCAAGAACGGCGCCAAGGGGCTGCGCTCCTACTCGGTCTCAGGCCGGGTCAGGAAGCCGGGCGTGGTGCTGACGGCCGCCGGCTCCACGGCCCGCGAGCTGATCGAGCTGTGCGGCGGCATGGCGGACGGCCACCACTTCAAGGGCTACCTGCCGGGCGGTGCCTCGGGTGGCATCCTGCCGGCCTACATGGCGGATATTCCGCTGGATTTCGGCCAGCTGGAGAAACACGGGAGCTTCGTCGGCAGCCACGCGGTTGTCATTCTGTCCGACAAGGACGACATGAAGGCCGTGGCCCTGAACCTGATGAAGTTCTTCGAGGACGAGAGCTGCGGCCAGTGCACGCCCTGCCGCAACGGCACCGAGAAGGCCGTGCAACTCATGAGCGCCGGCAACTGGGACCCGGACCTGCTGGCGGACCTGTCCCAGGTGATGGCGGACGCCTCCATCTGCGGCTTGGGCCAGGCGGCGCCCAACCCGGTGCGAAGCGTGTTCAAGTACTTCCCGGAGGACCTGAGGTGAGCAAGCTGCCGCAAGCCGTCCCCACCGTGCAGGTCGACAACGACCGCGTGCGCGTGACGGAGTGGCGGTTTGCCCCCGGCGCCGAGACCGGCGAGCACGTGCACCGGATGGACTACGTGGTGGTCCCGTCTGGCAATGGCCGGCTGAAGCTGGTGTCGCCGCAGGGAGTGGAGAGCTTCTCCGACCTGAAGCTGGGTGTATCCTACTTCCGCAAGGCCGGCGTGCATCACAACGTCATCAACGCCAACGACTTCGAGTTCGCGTTCGTTGAGATCGAGCTGAAGGGGTGATGGGTCTCATGGGAGAGAGCGCACGCCGCGACCGGTACGGTATGACACCCGAGGACTGGCGCCACCTGGATGCGTTGACTGATGAGGAGATCATGGCAGCCGCACTGAAGGACTCGGACAATCCGCCGTTGACCGATGAGCAGCTTGCCCAATTCAGGCGTCCGGCGCTCTCCATGAAGGTGCGGCTTAAGCTCCGCATGGGGCGCGAGAGCTTCTCTGCCGCCTACGGCATCCCCATGGAGACGCTGCGCGCCTGGGAACGTCACCAGGCTCAACCCTCCGAGGTCGAGCTGGCCTATCTGCGGCTGATCGAGCGCGAGCCGGAGATGGCAAAGACGCAAGTTGCGGTACCCGCTAGCTGAGAGCGCAAAGTCCACCATGACCGACAAGATCACCTTCGAGCTGGACGGCCGCCAAGTCGAGGCGGAGGCCGGCGAGACCATCTGGCAGGTGGCTCAGCGCCACGGCACCAAGATCCCGCACCTGTGCTGGCATCCGGCGCCCGGCTATCGCGCCGACGGCAACTGCCGCGCCTGCATGGTGGAGGTGGAGGGCGAGCGCGTCCTTGCCGCCTCCTGCCAGCGCAAGGCCGCGGCCGGCATGAAGGTGAAGACCGCGTCGGAGCGGGCCAAGAAGTCGCGCCAGATGGTGTTCGAGCTGCTGATGGCCGACCAGCCGGAGCGCGGGGAGAGCCACGACCCCAGGTCCAAGTTCTGGAGCTGGGTGGACGCCATGGCCATTGAGCCGCGCAGCCGCTACCCACGCGATGACCGCCCCGTCGCCGACAGCACCCACTCGGCCATTGCGGTGAATCTCGACGCCTGCATCAACTGCGGACTGTGCGTGCGCGCCTGCCGCGAGGTGCAGGCCAACGACGTGATCGGCATGGCCTACCGTGGCCACGGCTCCAAGGTGGTGTTCGACTTCGACGAGGGCATGGGCAGCTCCACCTGTGTCGCCTGCGGCGAGTGCGTGCAGGTGTGCCCGACCGGCGCTCTGATGGAGAAGACGCTGCTCGACGACAAGGGCAAGCGCGTCAACTACGAGGACAAGTCGGTCGATACGCTCTGCCCCTACTGCGGCGTGGGGTGCCAGACCACGGTCCACGTCAAGGACAACAAGATCCTCTATGTGGACGGCCGCGATGGGCCGGCCAACGAGAACCGCCTGTGCGTCAAGGGCCGCTTCGGCTTCGATTATATCCACCACCCGGACCGGCTCACCAAGCCGCTGATCCGCCGCGAGGGCGTGGCGAAGGACGCCAACCTGCAGATCCGCCGCGACGAGGTGGACAAATACTTCCGCGAGGCGACCTGGGAGGAGGCGCTGGCCAAGGCGGCCGGTGGCCTCAAGGCCATCCATGAACACGAAGGCGGCAAGGGGCTGGCGGGCTTCGGCTCGGCCAAGGGCTCCAACGAGGAGGCCTATCTCTTCCAGAAGCTCATCCGCCAGGGGTTCGGCACCAACAACGTCGACCACTGCACCCGGCTGTGCCACGCCTCGTCGGTGGCCGCGCTGATGGAGGGCGTCAACTCCGGCGCCGTCACCGCGCCGTTCACCGCGGCCAAGGATGCCGACTGCATCATCGTCATCGGCGCCAGGCCGGCCGAGAACCACCCGGTCGCCGCCACGTTCCTCAAGAACGCGGCCCGCCGCGGCGCCAAGCTGATCGTCATGGACCCGCGCGGCCAGAACCAGGGTCTCGCACGCGTCGCCTATCTCACCTTGCAGTTCAAGCCGGGCCGCGACGTGGCGCTGCTCAACGCCATGCTCAACGTCATCATCACGGAGGGCATGGCCGACATCCAGTACGTCCAGGCCCACACCGAGGGCTTCGAGGCGTTGAAGGAGAAGGTGGCCGATTTCACGCCCGAGGCCATGGAGCCGGTGTGCGGCATCCCGGCCGCGACCATCCGCGAGGTGGCCAAGCTCTACGCCCGCTCCGACCGCTCCATCATCTTCTGGGGCATGGGCATCTCCCAGCACACGCACGGCACCGACAACGCCCGCTGCCTGATCGCGCTGGCGCTCGTCACCGGCCAGGTCGGCCGGCCCGGCACCGGCCTGCACCCGCTGCGCGGCCAGAACAACGTGCAGGGCGCCTCCGACGCTGGCCTGATCCCTATGGTGTTCCCCGACTACAAGTCGGTGGAGGACCCCGAGATCCGCGGCAGGTACGAGGCGTTCTGGGGCGTTGAGCTGCCGCCCACCAAGGGCCTCACTGTGGTCGAGATCATGCACGCCA
>Ga0134127_10004138_pt1 | contig 10454 bp, 7 predicted proteins | sample KB31753_FD_96459 | JGI IMG/M metagenome (GOLD analysis project Ga0134127, IMG submission 96459) | Terrestrial soil microbial communities with excess Nitrogen fertilizer from Kellogg Biological Station, Michigan, USA - KB3-175-3 | ecosystem: Environmental > Terrestrial > Soil > Unclassified ...
CGACCTCGGCCACGCTCGGCGACGGCGGCGTCTACTCGTGCCTCGAGGACCTCGCGAAGTGGGACGAGGCGCTCCGCACGAAGTCGCTGCTCACGCAGGCCGAGTGGAAGCAGGTCCTCACTCCGGCGAGGCTCGCGGATGGCTCCGAGCCGCACTGGCCGAAGGAGCCGGGCGACGAGAACCTCTTCCCCGGCCGGCCGGTGGCGTACGGGTTCGGCTGGTTCCTGGATCCGTGGCGGGGCCGGGCTCGCCAGTGGCACCACGGCGAGACAAAGGGCTTCCGCTCGACCATCCAGCGTTTCCCCGAGACGGACGTGACGCTGGTGATGCTCGCGAACCGCGACGATCTCGACCTCCCGGCGCTCGCGCTTCGCATCGCCGAGGCCCAGCTCGGCCGCTGAGCCGGCCGCTCAGCGCCGGCCGGCGCGTACCGCGTACATCGCTTCGTCGGCGGCCCGGAGCGCCTCGTCGGGATGCCCGCCGGGCGCGAGCGGCGCCGTCCCGACGGAGAACCGGATTTCCGGCCCCTGGTCGCCCGCGTCCCTGAGCAGGCCGCGCAGCCGCGCGATCCGGTCGTCGACCACGGTCTCGTGGAGTCCGGGCGCCACCACCACGAACTCGTCGCCCGCGTAGCGCACCACGAAATCGCTGGGCCGGAAGCACTCGCGCAGCGCGTCCGCGAAGCGCTTCAGGCACTGGTCGCCGACGTGGTGCCCCAGGCTGTCGTTGATCTGCTTGAAGCCGTCGAGGTCGAAGAAGAGCAGAAGCGCGCCGTGCGGCTGAACGGCGCGCAGCGCCTCCGGCAGCGCGCGCCGGTTGGCGAGGGCCGTGAGCGGATCGCGGTCGGCGAGCCGGCGCAGGTCGGCCTGCGCGGCCAGCAGGTCCTCGTTGGCCTGGCGCAGCTCGCGCTGCAGCTTCTCGGAGACGGCGATCACGCAGCCGAGCGCGAGCAGCCATTCGACGCCGCTGTCGAGCGAGGAGTGCACCGAGAGGAACGCCAACGCGCGCTCGACGGTCCCGGGATCGAGCCGGCCCGCAGGCAGAAGCGTCGTCGCGTAGGCCGCGGCCTCGACGAGCGCCAGCCCGCCGCGGATGAAGAGCCCGGCCGACAGCCATCGGAGCCCGCTCTCGCGCGGGCGCGCGTCCACCAGCAGCCCCCCGACCAGCAGCACGACGCCCATCATGGTGTGCTGGACGACGCCGACCTGCTCGATGGCGAGCGGCAGCGCCGCGCAGATCGCCGCGTAGGCGAGGACGCCGGCGAGCAGGTGCCGCGCCGGGAAAAGTCGGGCCCCGGGCCGCTTGAGCGCCCAGGCTCCCTGGATCAAGAGCAGCACGAAGGCGGCCTTGAATCCCATGTAGGAAGCTCGGATGAAGCCGCCGACGTCGACCTGGGAGTACCAATAGGCGACCGTGACGAGCAGCGCGCACAGGTTGCAGACCCAGGCGCCGACCCAGATGCGCACCGGCGCGAGCTTCACCGAGCGCGTCAGCACGGCGAAGAACACCGCGATCATGAGCAGCGACGTCGTCTGGACCGCGGTGCTCCAGACCCAGAGCTGGTTCATGCTTCAGGCCTTCTCGAGCGCCGCTCGCAGCTCGCGCAGCTCGGCCTCGACCGGCACGTCCTCCCGCAGCCGCCGCCCGCAGCGGCCGTACCAGTAACGGGCGTTGCCGAGGTCGCCTTCCATGCGGTGGGCCACGGCGTGAAGCCAGTTCGCGAACTCGTCGCCCTCGTGGTCCTGAGCCACGAGGTGCGCCCCCTGCCAGTCGCCCTGGAGCGCGAGGTCGACGGCCGCCGTGAGCGTCTCGTTGAGCTTGCTCGTCATCGCAGCGATCCCTCGAATACTCCCATAAGATGCTGGCAGTGACCTCGCTCCAGGTCCGCCTCCTCGGCCAGTTCCGACTCACCGTCGACGACCGGCCCATAGGTCGCCCCACCACAGCGCGCTTGCAGTCGCTCCTCGCCTACCTGCTGCTCCACGCCGACGCGCCGCAGCCGCGCGCGGCGCTCGCCTTCGCGTTCTGGCCCGACGCCTCGGAGGCGAACGCGCGAAACAACCTGCGCCAGCTGCTGCATCAGCTCCGCCAGGCCCTGCCCGACCCCGACCGCTACCTGAAGGCGGACGCGAGCCACGTGCAGTGGACCGGCGACTCGGCCGTGAGCCTGGACCTCGCTGTCTTCGACAAGGCCGTCGCCGAGGCGGATCGGGCCCTGCGCGCGGGAGACGCGGCGGGGCAGCTGGCGGCCCTCGAGCGGGCGGTAGCCGTCTGCCAGGGCCCCCTGCTCCCGAGCTGCTACGACGACTGGATCGGGCCGGCGCGCGAGCGCGTCGCGCGGCGCTGCAGGGACGCCGTCTCCGCGCTCGTCAGCCTGCTCGAGGAGCAGCGCGATTACGCGGCCGCCACCGCGCACGTCCGGCACTGGCTCGATCACGACCCGCTCGACGAGCGGGCGCATCGCTGGCTGATCCGGCTGCTGGCGCTCGGCGGGGACCGGGCGGGAGCGCTCCAGGCCTACCGCCGCTGCGCCGAGCTGCTGCAGCGCGAGCTCGACGCGGAGCCGAGCGCCGAGACGGTCGGCGTCTACGAGCGGATCCGCGACGCTCCCGACAAGGGCGCAGCCCCCGCGGCAGCGCGCGAGCCCGTCCCCTCCGCGCCGCCTCTCGTCGGCCGGCTGCGCGAGTGGGCGACGCTGCGCTCGGCCTGGGAGCGCGCGGCGGCCGGGCCGGCCCGCTTCGCGCTCGTCACCGGCGACGCAGGCATCGGCAAGTCGCGGCTCGCGGAGGAGCTCCTGACCTGGGCGGAGCGCCAGGGCGTGACGACGGCGAAGACGCGCTCCTATGCCGCCGAAGGCCGGCTGTCGCTCGCTCCCGTGAGCGAGTGGCTGCGCAGCGACGCGCTCGCGCCCCACCTCGAGCGCCTCGAGGACGTCTGGCGCGTCGAGGCCGCGCGGATCCTGCCCGAGCTGCTCGCCGGGCGGCCGGAGCTGCCGCGGCCCTTGCCGATGACCGAGTACGGCGACCGGCTGCGCTTCTTCGAGGGCCTCGCGCGCGCGGTGCTGGCGGCGCCGCAGCCGCTGCTGCTCCTGATCGACGACCTGCAGTGGTGCGACCGCGAGACGATCGAGTGGCTGCACGTCCTCGCCCGCTTCGACCCGCAGGCGCGGCTGCTCGTGCTGGGCACCGCGCGCTCGGAGGAGTGGGGCGCGGCGCACCCGCTCGCCGCGCTGCTGCGCGACCTGCGCGGCGACGGCCAGCTCGTCGAGGTCGCGCTCGAGCCGCTCGACGCCGCGGAAACGGCGGAGCTCGCGGCTCGCACCGGCGACCGGGAAGTCGACGCGGAGGCCGCCACGCGCCTCTATCGCCAGACCGAGGGCAACCCGCTCTTCATCGTCGAGACCGTGCGCTCAGACAGCGGCGCGGGCACGCCCGACGTGCCCGAGCAGACGATCGCGGGGCTGCCGCCGCGGGCGCACGCCGTGATCGCCGGCCGCCTCGCCCAGCTCTCGGACGAGGCCCGCGAGATCGCCGCGACCGCGGCCGTGATCGGTCGCGCCTTCGACCTCGACGTGCTGGTCCGGCTGGTCGGCGAGGAGGAGAAAGTCGTGCGCGCTCTCGACGAGCTCTGGCGCAAACGAATCGTCCGCGAGCAGGGGCCGAACGCCTACGACTTCACACACGACCGGCTGCGGGACGTCGCGTACGGCGAGACGAGCGCGCCGCAGCGGCGGCGGCTGCACCGCAAGCTGGCCGAAGCGCTCGCCGAGCTCCACGGGCAGGACGTGGGCATCGTCAGCGCGCGGATCGCCGCCCACTTCGAGAGCGCCGGCCTCGCCGAGCGTGCGATCCCCCACTACGTGCGCGCGGCCGTCGTGGCGCAGGACGTCTACGCGCACGACGAAGCGGTCGCGCTCGTCCAGCGCGGCCTCGCCCTGCTCCGCGAGCTGCCCGCGAGCGCGCGCCGCGACCGCTCCGAGCTCGAGCTGCAGCTGCTGCTCGCGCCCAGCTACCGCGTGACGCTCGGCTGGGCGGCCGCCGAGCTCGGCGCGGTGCTCGACCGCGCGCTCGCCCTCTGCGATCGGGTGGGCACGGGCGTGCAGCGCGTACAGGTCCTCTACGGGCTGCAGTCGCTCTCGATCGTCGCCGGCCGGCTCGACAAGTCCGCGATGATCACGGACGAGATGGTGCGGGTCTCGCGCGAGGCGCTCGCCGCCGAGCCGCCGCGCTCCGCGTTCGCGATGCTGGCCGGCGTCCGCCTGCAGATCGGCCACTTCCAGGAGGCCTGCGACGGCATCGACGACCTCGTCCGCGAGGCCGACCCGCTGCACTTCCAGCGCCTGCAGGAGTCGCAGGGGCTGAACTACGAGGTGATCGCGCGGGCCTGGCAGTCCCATGCGCTCTGGTGCCTGGGCCGCCCGGACACCGCGCTCGAGCGCGGGTCCTTTGCGCTGCGCCGGGCGCGCGAGCTCGACCAGCCGTTCAGCCAGGCGATCGCGGCCACCTACCTGGCGCTGCTGCAGCAGCTGCGCTCCGACGGCGCGACGTTTGCCCGACAGGCCGAGGAGGCGCTCGAGCTCGCGACCCGCTTCAAGGCGACCTACTACCGCGCCTGGGCCAACGTCCTCGTCGCCTACTCGAGGACGCTCGGCCGCCCGGATCCCAAAGCACTCGCCGGCCTGCGCGGCGCGATCGACAGCTTCCTGCAAACGGGAGCGCAGCTTCGGATGCCCTACTACCTCGCCCTCCTCGCCGACGCGCTCGCTCGTTCCGGCGATTTCGCCGCGGGGCTCGAGGCGGTGGAGCAGGCGTTCTCGCACAGCCGGCAGACGAACGAGCGCTGGTGGGACGCCGAGCTGCACCGGCAGCGGGCCGTGTTGCTCGCCGCGACCGGCGCGCCGGCCGGCGAGGCGGAGGCGGCCCTCGAGCGCGCGCTCGAGGTCGCGCGAGCGCAGCAGGCGCGGTCGCTCGAGCTGCGGTCGGCCTGCTCTCTCGCGGGGCTCTGGGCGGAGTCGGGCCGAGCGCCCGAGGCGAGGGAGCTGCTCTCACCTCTTTATGTGTCCTTCGCGGAGGGCCTCGACACGCCCGACCTCGCAGCGGCGCGGGAGCTGCTCAAGCACCTCTCCTGAGTGGCGCTTTGTAGAAACGATGCCCGTTCGACCGGAACACTTCTTGCTCTCCGGAAGTGCATGGCCGACACGCGCGTGCTGACCGTGGCCGAGCCGCGCTTTGGCACACGCCGCGCTCCATCGGGACTCCGCTCGCCGCTCACGCTCCTCGCCGTCCTCGTGCGACAGGCATGTCACGAGCTTCGCGTGCGGCGGCTGCGCGGGATCGCGTTCCGGACGTCGCGCAACGACGAGGCGCGCCGCGCGTATGCCGCACTCCGGCTCTGGGAGTTCGAGGGAATCAACGAGCGGCAGGCCTGGGCCAACTGGCGGACGATCCGCCGCAACCTGCAGGGCCGTGCACCGCGTCGCCCGGTGAGCGCGATCGACCTCTGCTGCGGGACCGGACAGTCGACGGAGGTGCTCGCCTGGTGCCTCGAACCGGGCTCGGCCATCCTCGGCGTGGACGCGGACCCGCGCTTCGTGGCGGCAGCGCGAGAGAGGGCCTATTTCACGCGACGCGGTCGGCCCGCCGACGTCCGCTTCGGCTGCCAGTCCGTGCTGGAGCCGCTCTGCAACGAGGCGCACGAGCCGATCGCCGACGCGAGCGTGGACGTCGTGAACTCGAGCGGCGCGGTCGGCTGCCACTTCGAGGCGACGGCCACGGCGGTGCTCGCGGCCGAGGTCGACCGCGTGCTGCGCCCGGGCGGGCTCGCGCTGATCGACTGCGGCCCGGACGGGACCCGGCCGCGGGAGCTGCGGGAGATCTTCCAGGCGCTGGGGCACCGCGCGATCCACCGCGCGCGCAGCTGCGCCTTCGACCGCTACTGGCAGCTCTGCTTCCGCAAGCCCGACGCGTGACAATGGAATGATGACTCGAGGTCGATGGAGGAAGCGGCTGCCGGGACCCGGAATGGTGCTCGCGGCCTCCTTCGCGGCGTGCGCTCCCGCGAAGAACTACCCCGACCCGCAAGGCCCCCGCTACTCGGGCACGTACGCGCGCGAGCGCGCGACCGGCCTCAAGGTCGTGAGCTTCAACATCCGCTTCGCCCGCCGCATCGACCGGACCGAGGAGCTTTTCCACAAAGCGGACCACCTGCGCGGCGCGGACGTGATCGCGCTGCAGGAGATGGACGCGCCGGGCACCGAGACGCTCGCCAAGGAGCTCGGCTACGACTACGTCTACTACCCGTCGGCGCTCCACCCCAAGACCCACCGCGACTTCGGCAACGCCGTGCTCAGCCGCTGGCCGATCGAGGCGGACCACAAGCTGGTGCTCCCGCACCTGAGCGGCCTGCGGCGCATGGCCCGTTCGGTGACAGCGGCCGACCTGCGGCTGCCCGCGGGGCTCGTGCGGGTCTACAGCGTCCACCTCGCGACCCCCGCCGAGCTCCTGCCGCAGGCACGCGTCGACCAGGCGCTCGCGATCGCCGAGGACGCGCGCGGCTTCCCGGGAGCGGTGATCGTGGCGGGCGACTTCAACAACCGCGACCTCGTAGTCCGCGTCTTCGAGAACGCCGACTTCACCTGGGTCACGCGCGATCTCGGCGCCACGCTGCGCTTCTTCTGCTGGGACCACGTGTTCGCGCGCGGGCTGGAGGCGTCTCCGCCCAGGGGCCGCGGCATCGTCGCCGACAACAACGGCGCGAGCGACCACCTTCCGGTCTGGGTCGAGCTGCCGCTGCCGGCCCCGAAGCCCGCGTCCCTGCAGGCAGCCCCGGCCGCCAGCCGGTAGGCACGGCCTCTAATACTGCTGCGCGAACAGCGTGGCCACGCGCTGGAGCGGCCGCTCCCAGGCGCGCTTGCGCCAGGCGTCGAGGCGGATCTCCTCGCTCTGCTCGAGATCCTTCAAGAACGCCTGCTCCATCGTCCGCCCGAACTCTGCGTCGAGGATACCGAGCACGTTCTCCTCGTTCACCTCGTTGCCGCGGATGTCCATGTTGGCCGAGCCCACGATCGACCACTGCCCGTCCACCACCACGTGCTTGAGGTGCATCATCGTGGTCTTGTACTCGTAGACGCGCACGCCCGCCTTGAGCAGCTCCTCGTAGTAGGCGTGGCTCGCCAGCCGGATGATGAAGGCATCCGTGTGCGCGTCGGGCATCAGGATGCGCACGTCGACGCCGGCCCGCGCGCGGCTCGCGACGGCCTCGCGCGTCGCCTGGTCGGGAACGAAGTAGGGCGTGCTGATCCACAGGCGGTGCCGCGCCGCCTGGAAGCTCTGCATGAAGAAGAGCCGCAGCGGCCGGTTCTCGTAGGACGGCGAGCTGCCGAGCCCGGTGTGGAGCGTGATCCGGTCGCCTGGGCCGGGCGAGGGCGAAGCCGGCGGGAAGTACTCGGAGCCCACGAGCACCTCGCCCGTCGTGCCCGCCCAGAGGTCCACGAAGGACGACTGGACGGTCGCCGCGAGCGGTCCGGTCACCTCCACCATGCTGTCGCGCCAGTGGTCCTCGTCCTCGGCGTTGCCGAGCCACTGGTCGCCCACGGCGATGCCGCCGGTGAAGCCGATCGCGCCGTCGATCACGATCGCGCGGCGGTGGTTGCGCTTGTGGAAGCGCGTCAGCTTGCCGAGCCGCGGCGCGCGGAAGAACTCGACCTTCGCGCCCGCCGCCCGCAGGGCGTCCATCGACTCGTGCGGCGCGCGCGCCCCTCCGAAACCGTCGAGCAGGATCCGCACCGGCACGCCCGCCTTCGCGCGGTCGAGCAGCGCGGCCACGACCGCGTCGTTCACCTTCCCCTTCTTCCAGATGTAGCAGCTGAAGTTCACGCTCTTGCGTGCGCCGCGGATCGCGATGTCGAGCGCGGGGAAGAACTCGTCGCTGTTGTTGAGGAGCCGGGCCGTGCCGCCCTGCCGCAGCGGAGTCCCCGCGGCGCCGGCGACCGCGAGCAGGAAGTCCTGCGAATCGACGGGCGGGGTCGAGGTGAGCCGGATCTTCGCGGGCCCGTTGCCGAAGCTGAAGAAGAGGGCCGCGACCACCCCGGCCGTCGCCAGGATGCCGATCACGGTCGCGGTCTGCACCCACCAGGGGAACTCGCGCCAGGGGTGGTGCGGCTTCCGGGCCCGCTTGGCCATGAATGCCCTCGTCAAGCGACATGCAAGAAGAGGGCCCGTCGCCTCCAGATGTCACAGGTTGTTTCGGCGCGCGGGCGTAACGGCCTTCCTAACGCCTGCCTAACGCTCCCGGCACTAGCTTCGAACCAAACGGAGGAGATCGATGAACGCGACGGAAATCCAGGACCTGCGGGCGAAGTTCCGCGGCGAGCTGATCGTGCCGGGCGACGCGGGCTACGACGCCGCACGCAAGGTCTACAACGCGATGATCGACCGCCGCCCCGCCCTGATCGTCAAGTGCGCGGACGTGGCGGACGTGATCGCCGCCGTGACCCTGGCGCGCGAGAAGAACCTGCTGCTGGCGGTGCGCGGCGGCGGCCACAACGGCCCCGGCCTCGGCGTCTGCGACGGCGGGCTCGTGATCGACCTCTCGCGTCTGCGGGGCATCCGCGTGGACCAGCAGAGCCGCTCGGTGCGCGTCGAGGGCGGCTGCCTCTGGGGAGACGTCGACCACGCGACGCACCCGTTCGGGCTCGCGGTGCCGAGCGGCTTCCTCTCGACGACCGGCGTCGGCGGCCTGACGCTCGGCGGCGGGATCGGCTACCTCGCCCGCCAGCACGGCCTCACGATCGACAACCTGCTCGGCGTCGACGTCGTGCTCGCGGACGGCCGGCTGGTGACGGCCAGCGCCGAGGAGAACGCGGACCTCTTCTGGGCGGTGCGCGGCGGCGGCGGCAACTTCGGCGTCGTGACGTCGTTCCTGTTCCGCGCCCACCCGGTCCAGAACGTCTACGGCGGGCCGATCTTCTGGCCGATCGAGAAGGGGCCCGAGCTGCTGCGCTTCTGGCGCGACTTCATCCTGAAGGCGCCCGAGGACATCAACGGCTGGTTCGGCTATGCGACCGTGCCGCCGGTTGCGATGTTCCCGGCCGAGCACCAGATGAAGAAGGTGTGCGTCGTCACCTGGTGCTACACGGGCGATCCGGCGAAGGCCGAGGCGGCGTTCAAGCCGATCCGCGACTTCTCGCCGCCGCTCATGGACTTCTGCGGCCCGATCCCGTTCCCGGTGCTGCAGAGCCTGTTCGACGGCCTCTACCCCGCCGGGCTGCAGTGGTACTGGAAGGCCGACTTCTTCCAGGAGCTCTCCGACAAGGCGATCGAGCTGCACCAGAAGTACGGCGAGCGGCTGCCGACGCCACACTCGACGATGCACATCTACCCGATCAACGGCGCGGCGGGCCGCGTACCGAAGGCCGAGACCGCCTTCCACTTCCGCGACGCGAAGTTCGCCGAGGTCATCGTGGGCGTCGACCCGGATCCGGCGAGCAACCCGCGCCTCATGCAGTGGGCGAAGGACTACTGGCTCGCGCTCCACCCGTTCTCGTCGGGCGGCGGCTACATCAACATGATGATGGACGAGGGCGAGGACAACGTGAAGGCGTCGTACCGCGAGAACTACGCGCGCCTCGCGCAGGTGAAGCGCAAGTACGACCCGACGAACCTGTTCCGGGTGAACCAGAACATCAAGCCCGCGGCGGCGTGAGACCTAGTACCGTTCGGTGTCGGGGTGGAAGCTGCGCCAGCTGTGCCAGAACTCCTGGCTGGCGCTGACCGCCTTGAGCGAGCCGGTCGGCCCGGAGCCCGACGCGCTGTAGGAGCCGGCCGCGCCGACCAGCTTCTCTTCCTCGAGCGCGAACCGCGTCTCGGCGTCGGGCCGCTCGAAGGCGAAGAACGACGCGCCGTCGTCCGCGAGGACCAGCACGATCGGCGTGCCGCCGACGGCGTCGTTGATCACGCGCTCGCGCTTCAGCCGGTTCCAGTCGAACGCCTTGCTGCGCGTGCCGATCTCGACGCCCACCACCCAGGACTTGTCCTGCCACGACTCGGGGTTCGTTCCGGTCAGTTTCTTACGGCTCGCCCCCTTCTCGAAGGCATCGTCCTTGGGATAGTGGTCGGCCGCCACGGCCGCGGCGTCGGCCTGCATCACGAGGCTCGCCGGGTGCGACGCGAGCCACTCGCGCAGCGTCACCTGCCGCGACGGGAACGGCACGAGCTTCATTCCCTTGCGCGCTCCCGTCACGGCGCCCCCGGTCGCCTGCCGCCACCAGCTGCCCGTCGTCGCGTCCTCGAGCAGGGCGTTGAAGCTGTCCATGCCCACGAGGCGGAAGCGCTCCAGCTTTCCCTCGACGAGCGGCGAGAACACGCGCCCGGAGCGGCATACCGTGCAGTAGGTGACGAGCACGTCCTTGCCGCCGACCGTGTCGTGAACCTGGTGGTGGTAGCCGATGAACATCA
>Ga0134127_10004139_pt1 | contig 10454 bp, 13 predicted proteins | sample KB31753_FD_96459 | JGI IMG/M metagenome (GOLD analysis project Ga0134127, IMG submission 96459) | Terrestrial soil microbial communities with excess Nitrogen fertilizer from Kellogg Biological Station, Michigan, USA - KB3-175-3 | ecosystem: Environmental > Terrestrial > Soil > Unclassified ...
TCCCCCTGATGACCGAGGGCAGCTAGGCCCGCGATCTCACAGCACTCGCGCGCCTCGCCGATCACGGTGGCGCGAGCTCGGCCCCCTATCGCAGCATGAACATGAGCCCGTCCGTGCCGCACGAGCAGCGGCCGGGCGCGAACGGGGGCTGGCGCTCGCCCAGGTCGGTCAGGACACGCGACAGGGCGCTGCCGGGCTGCAGGTCGAGCTCCCGGGCCAGGCAAGCGGTGCAGCGTGCTTCTCCCGCGTGGTCTCGGAGGTGCTGCCGCACGAGACTCTCGGTGAGGTTTTCGTCTGGCATGTGGCTAGCGTAGCACGGGCCGCCCGGCGAACGGATCAGCTGGTCGAGTAGGCGGGCCGCCCCGGCCGACGCAGCAGCCCCAGGGCGATGCCGATGTTGAGCAGGTTCCACAGGATGCCATTGAGGAACGCGGTCTGGTAGGAGCCGGTCAGGTCGAAGACCACGCCGGACATCCAGCCGCCGAGGGCCATGCCGAACACGGTCGCCATCAGCACGGTGGCGACCCGGACCCCCGCTTCCTCGGGCGGGAAGAACTCCCGGATGATGACCGCGTAGGCAGGCACGATCCCGCCCTGGAAGAGGCCGAACAGGGCCGACACGATGTAGAGCGAGGCGAGGCCGTCGAACGGCAGGAACAGGACCAGCGCCAGGGCCTGCAGGCTCGATCCCAGCAGCAGGGTCCGCCGCCCGCCGATCCGGTCACAGATCCACCCCGAGGCGAGCCGGCTGACGATCCCGAACCCCAGCATCAGCGAGAGCATCCTCGCGCCACTCGCCGCGCCATGGCCCAGGTCGCCGGAGTACGCAACGATGTGGACCTGCGGCATCGACATCGCGACACAGCAGGAGAGGCCGGCGATGATCAGCACGGTCTGCAGCGCGGCCGGCGCCATGCCCAGCGGCCGCCGCGACCACGAGGGCGCGAGCGAGGTCGGGAACGCGGAGGGCGCCGTGAGCGGGGACCGCCGCCGCAGGACCAGGGCGAGGGGCAGCATGGTCGCCACGCAGAAGATCGCGATCCCCACGTACGTCCAGCGCCAGCCCGTGCTCTGGATGAAGTGCTGCACGACCGGCGGCCAGACCGTTCCCGCGAGGTAGCTGCCGCTCGCGATGATCGACATCGCCATCCCCCGATGACGGGTGAACCAGAGCGAGGTGTCGGCGATGATCGGCGCGAAGGTCGCCGAGCCGGCCACGCCCACCAGCACGCCCTGAGTCAGGACGAATTGCCAGAGGCTGGTCGCCTGGCTGGCCGCGACGTACCCGAGCCCGAGCGAGAGGGCACCGCCCACGACCGGAACCATGATCCCGAGACGATCGGAGAGGCGTCCCATCACGATGCCGCCGAGGCCGAAGGAGATCATCGTCACGGTGTAGGGGAGCGCCGCGGCGGAGCGGGCCACGCCGAATTCCGCCTGAACCGCGGGCAGGGCCACGATCACGGACCACATTCCGACATTGCCGATGGCCGACAGCACCAGCGCGGCGCCGAGCCGGGTCCAGGCGTACGCGGACTCCATGGAACTCCCGACATCGGTGGTGGCGGACGCGGACATGATGGACGGGATCCAGTATCCATGCGCGCTCGCCGTTTGTACTCAGCCAATTCCGGCTGGCGCGGCCCTACCACTCAGGTCGCGATCTTCACCCCGCGCAGGATCTCGCGGTACTCCGGCTCGGGGAAGGCGCGCATCGTGACCGTCCGCACGTTGCCGGAGGCCCCGAGCGAAAGCGCGAGGGCGGCCATGGTCTCGTCATCCGGAAGCGTGAGGACTGCCACCGTGTCGTAGGGTCCCATCGTCAGATAGAACGCCTCGACGGCGCCGCCCAGCTCGACGAGCCGCTTCTTCAATCCGTCGAGACGCCCGGCCGCGCGGTCGATGGCCCGGATGCCCTGCTCGGTGTAGTTGAAGAGCACCATGTAGGTCGGCATGGCCGGCTCACACCATCACGTAGCCACCATTGACGTCGATGGTGGCGCCGGTGATGAACGACCCGCCGTCCGAGGCGAGAAACCGCACGACCGAGGAGAGATCGGAGGGCTCGGCGAACCGCCCGAGCGGCATGTCGGCGAGGAGCCGCGCCCGCGCCTCCTCGCTCAGGATCTCGAAGTTGCGCTCGACGCGCGCGGGCCCCGGCGCCACCGTGTTGACCAGGATCTTGTGGGACGCGTACTCCTTGGCCAGATGCCGGGTCAGGCCGAGCACGCCGGCCTTGGCCGCGGTGTAGTGGCAGCCCAGCGCCGGGCTCGAGGTGCGGCCGGCGTTCGAGGAGAAGTTGATGATGCGCCCGCCCCCGGCGTCCATCATCGGGACCAGCACGTGCTTGCAGCAGAGGAAGGTGCCCTTGAGGTTGGAATCCACCACCAGATCCCAGTCGGCCTCGGTCATCTCGTGGCTCTTGCGCCCGAGCGTGTAGCCGCCCGCCGCGTTCACGAGCACGTCGATGCGCTTGTAGGCGCCCATGACCTCGCGCACCATCGCGCGCACCGAGGCCTCGTCCCGGATGTCGCACACCACCGGGATGGCCGCGCCGCCCACCGCGAGGATCTCCTTGACCACCGCCTGCGCGCGGTCGGGCACCAGGTCCACCACCGCGACGCGCGCGCCATCGTTCGCGAAGTCGATGGCCACCTGGCGGGCGATGGCCCGGCCCGCTCCGGTGATCACGACGCTCTTGCCTTCGAACTGCCCGGTCTTCATGGTTGCCACGATGTCGTCTCCATGTGAGGGGCGACGGAGGTCAGGCCCCGTCGCCGAGAATGGCTACCGCGTCGATCTCCACGAGGAAAGGATGGCCGTCGCCCGTGACGGCCGGGGCGAGGCCGGCGACCTGGACGGTGGTGCGCGCCGGGAACTCCGACACGAAGAACTGGGCGTACACCTCGTTCATCGCGCCGTGATGAGCGATGTCGGTCAGGTAGACCGTGGTCTTGATCACGTCGCGCAGGGTGCCGCCCGCCGCCTCCACGATCGCGCGCACGTTCTCGAGCACCTGGCGGGTCTGCACGCGGACGTCGCCCGCGCCGACCACATTGCCCTCCAGGTCGATGGCGAGCTGGCCGGCCACGTGCAAGGTCTGGCCGATGCGCACACCGTTGGAGAAGGCGCGCCGGGGGGTGCGCACCTTGGGGCTCGTGATGGTCTGGCGGGTCACGGGGTCAGAAGCCGAACAGGCGGGGAATGGCCAGCGGCATCGCCGGCCACATGGCGGTCAGCAGCGTCACGCCGAGCACGGCAGCCACGAACACCCAGACCTCGCGGTTGGCCTCCTCCATCGGACACTTCACGATGGAGGACACGACGTAGAGGCTGAGCGCCACCGGCGGGGTGAGCAGCGCGGTCTGGACCGTCATGACCACGATGAGGCCGAGGTGGTGCGGATCGATCTTGTAGGCGATCGCCGCGGGGGCCAGCACCGGAATCAGCATGATCATGATGGGCACCGCTTCGAGCGCGGTTCCCAGGGCGAACAGCACCAGGATGGTGAGGATCAGGAAGACGTAGGGCGAGGTGGTGAGGTCGAGCGACCAGCGGGCCACCGTCTGCGGCACCTGATTCCGCACCAGGATCCAGGACACCACGTTGGACGTGCCGAGCAGCAGGTACACGATCGCGCTCGTCTTGGCGCCGGTCATGAGGCTCGCGAGGAGATCCCGGGGCCCGAGGGTGCGGAGCACGAACACTCCGACCAGGACCCCGTAGAGCGCCGCGATGGCCCCGGCTTCGGTGGGTGTGAAGACGCCGCCCAGGATGCCGCCGATGATGATGACCGGCACCGCCAGTCCGAGCAGCGCCCCGCGCAGCGTGCGCAGCACCAGGCGGAGCGAGAAGCGGGCCCCGCTCACCGGATACTTTCGCCGCCAGGAGATGACGCCGACCAGCAGCATCAGGCTCACGCCGACCAGCACGCCCGGGAGCACGCCCATGAGGAACAGCTTGCCGACCGAGATGCCGCCGCCGTAGACGTAGGCGAAGACGAGCATGGCCACGCTCGGCGGGATGATCGGGCCCATCACCGCGCCCCCCGCGATCACCGCGGAGGTGAACCCGCCCGGATAGCCCTGACGGACCATGCTCGGCCCCACCATGGCGCCGATGGCCGCGCACTCGGCCAGGGCCACCCCCGTCACGCCGGCGAAGAGCATGCTGGTGAGGACGACCACGTACCCCAGGCCGCCGCGTAGATGACCGACCAGGCTGTTGGCGAACTCCATCAGCTTCGGGAGCACGCCGCAGCGCTGCATCACGTCGCCCGCGATCACGAAGAAGGGGATGGCCAGGAGCGGAAACGAGTCCATGCCGGCGAACATCAGGGTCGGCAGGACTGCGATGGGAACAACACCCGACAGCACGATGAAGGCGAGCCCACCCAGCCCCAGGCAGAAGGCGATCGGCACCCCCAGGCACATGGTCAGCGCGAACACCGCGATCAGCACCCCGATCAGCATCGCGGTCAGATCTCGGCGGCGGGCTGGCTCGGGGGGGCCGGCTTGTCGTAGCCGAGCAGCTGGGCCACGATGACCAGGGCCATCAGGCCCGACCCTACCGGAATGGCCAGATAGAACCAGAAAATCGGGATGTTGATCGTGGTCAGGTGCTGATCCAGTTGACCCGGGAGCGTCTGCAGGCCGGCCCAGGTGAGGGTGAGCAGGAACACCACCGACAGGAGATCGGCGACGACGGCGATCACCCGCCGGCCGAGGGGCCCGAACCAGCCTCCGAGCCCCTGGGCGGCGATGTGCCCGCGCTCACGCATCAACAAGACAGAGCCCAGGAACGCGATCCAGACCATGAGGTACCGCGACAGCTCCTCGGTCACGACCAGGGTCTCCCCCAGCGTGTACCGGAGGATGACCTCGGTCATGACCACCACCGACACGACCGCCATGGCCGCCACGACGGCCACCTCGATCACGCGGACCAGGCTGTGCGGCATCGCCGGCTACTTGTTCAGGGCGACGCCCATGTCCACCAGCTGCTTGCCCTTGGGCCCCAGGTCCGGGATCGCCTCGGTGTAGATCCGCTGGGCGACCTTCCGGAACTCCGCAAGCGTCGGCTCCGCCACCGCGTTCACCTGCATGCCGGTGGCGGCCAGCTTCTTCAGGATCTCCTCGTTGTCGCGCTGGCTCTCCGCGCGCTCCCACGCCGCGGTCTGCTTGGCCGCGACCATGATGGCGGTCTGCACGTCCGCCGGCAGCTTCGACCAGCTCGCCACGCTCATCAGGACGTTGCCGGGCTCGTTCACGTGCTGGGTCAGCGAGTAGTACTTCTGCACCTCGGGCAGCTTCTCGAAGAACACGATCCCGGGCGGGTTCTCCTGCCCGTCCACGACCCCCTGTTGCAGGGCGGGGTACACCTCGGCCCAGTCCATCGGCACCGGCGAGACGCCGAGCGCCCGGAAGAAGGCGATGTGCACCTTGGTCGGCAGGGTCCGGAGCTTGAGGCCCTTCAGATCCTCGGGCGTCCGGATCGGCCGCTTGTTGTTCGACACGTTGCGGAAGCCGTTGTCCCACCAGCCCACCACCTTGAAGCCCTTGTCGAGGAGCAGGGGCTCGATGATCTGGCCCATCTGCCCGTCGAGGGCCCCGAACATCGTCTCGGTGTCCTTCCACAAGTACGGCAGCACCAGCGTGCCCATCTCGGGCACGAACCGGGAGAGGTGGGCGACCCCGCACAGCACGAAGTCCACCGACCCGAGGCGCACCATCTCGAGGCTCTCGCGGGTGGCTCCCAGCGAGTTGGAGTGGTAGATCTGCACCTCGACCTGGCCGCGGGTGCCCTCGGCCACGAGCTGCTTGAACTTCTCCGCCCCGCGCCCCCACGCGTGCTCCTTCGAGTTCGGCGAGGAGAAGCGGAGAACGTACTTGGGCTGCTGCGCGAGCGCGTCGCCCGCGATCGCGGCGACGATGAGGAGAGCCACGAACGTCCAAATGCGTCGCATCATCTGCCTCCAGTGGGGGTGGTGCGGGGTGGGGTGAGATGCTGCTCGAGCGTCATCGTGAATCGTTCGCTGGCGATCAGGATCAGCGAGTAGTGCAGGGGCGCGCCGCCGGGGCCGAGGAGGGCCCGGCGCACGTCGAGGAGCGGATAGCCGAGCCGCACCTCGAGCGTCTGGGCCGCCCAGCTGTCGGCGAGGCAGGCCCGGATCTCGTCGCGCATGCCCGTCGCCTTGATCCCGGTGGTGGTGAGCAGGATGTCCTGGAGCAGGCGGCGCTGCAGATCGCGGCGCCGCACGCGCGCCCCGACCTCGAGCGGCATGAACGCGCGAACGTGGGCGATCGGGCCGTCCGCACCCACCAGCCGCCGCTCGTTGTAGGCCACGAGGCTGTCGGAGGCCAATCCGAGCGCCGCGCAGATCTCCTCGCTACCCCGCCGCCGGTCGTGCGCGATGATCTCCACCCGCCGCACGTGCCGCATGGAGAAGAGGCTCTCGAAGGATCCCGACGGCGGTGCGGGAGCCGGCTCGCGGCCCAGCACGAAGGTTCCGCCCCGCCGGCCACGGGCGCGCCGGACCGCGCCGTCGCGCCGCATGCTGTCCAGCGCCTGGCGCACGGTGACCCGGCTGACGCCGTAGAGCTCGGCCAGGCGGCGCTCGCTCGGCAGCCGGCTGCCCGGCGGGTGCGCCAGTGATTCGATGCCTCGGCTGAGCAGGACCTTCAGGCGGAAGTAGAGCGGGGTGGGGTCTCCGCCATCGATCTGAAGCCGCGCCGGCGCCGAGAGCAGCATCGTGAATGGCTTATGCTTATAACCATTAGCCCAAACCCTGTCAAGGCGGGCCGGCGGCATCCGTCGGACCCGAAGCGCCATCCAAAGGCCACAAAGGAGAGCGCCCACGAGGGAAGGCGAAGGCGCCCTGCACGTCACGACAGGCACGATCGATGCGACCCTGGCCGGTACCACGGGCCCGGTCCTGCTCGACTTCTGGGCTCCGTGGTGCGGCCCCTGCAAGGCCATCACGCCCATGATCGACGAGCTGGCGCGCGAGATGGCCGGGCAGGCCACCGTCTGCAAGATCAACGTCGAGGCCGAGCCCGCCATCGCGGAGCGGTTCGGCGTGCAGGCCCTGCCGTCGCTCGTGTTCCTGAAGGGCGGCCAGCGGGTGGACATGCTGGTGGGCCGGGTGCCGAAGACGGTGCTCGCCGACCGGCTGCGCTCTCTCCGCGACTGAGGCCCCGAGGAGCGAGAGATGGCGAAGACTCTGAAGACCGTCCTGGCGGAGGCGCGCACCCTGATCCCGGAGCAGGGACCGGCCGAGGTGCAGCACCGGCTCGAGGCCGGCGAGCCCGTCGTCCTGATCGACGTGCGCGACCCGGACGAGTATCGTGAGGGCTTCATCGAGCCCGCGACCAATATCAGCCGGGGCTTCCTCGAGTTCCGCGTGGCCGGCGTGGCGAAGGAGCCGGACACCCCGATCGTGCTGTATTGCCAGACCGGCCTGCGCTCGATGCTGGCCGCGAGGGCGCTCAGCGACCTCGGGTACTCCAACGTCGTCAGTCTCCAGGGCGGGCTCCAGAAGTGGGCCCAGGCTGGCTTCCCGGTGGTGAAGGACAAGGCGATGGGCCCCGAGCAGATCCAGCGCTACAGCCGGCACTTCCTGCTGGACGAGGTGGGCGAGAAGAGCCAGCGCAAGTTATTGCGGTCCAAGGTGCTGTTGATCGGGGCAGGCGGGCTCGGCTCGCCGACCGCGCTCTACCTGGCGGCGGCCGGGGTCGGCACCATCGGCCTGATGGACGCCGACGTGGTGGACGTGTCGAATCTCCAGCGCCAGGTGCTCCACACCACCGCCGACATCGGCAAGCCCAAGGTCGAGTCGGGCGTCCGCACGCTGAAGGCCCTGAACCCCGACGTCAACGTCATCCGCCTGCCGGAGCGCATCACGGTGGACAACGCGCTCGACATCGTGAGCGAGTACGACGTCATCGTGGATGGCTCGGACAACTTCGGCACGCGGTACCTGGTCAACGACGCCTGTTACCTGGCGGGCAAGCCGCACGTCCACGGGTCCATCTTCCAGTTCGAGGGGATGGCCTCGGTGTTCGCGCCCAACCGGGGCCCGTGCTACCGCTGCATCTATCCGTCGCCGCCGCCCGCGGGCCTCGTGCCCCCCTGCGCAGAAGCGGGCGTGCTCGGCGTGCTGCCCGGCATCGTGGGCGTGGTGCAGGCCACCGAGACGGTCAAGCTCCTCCTGGGCATCGGCGACCCGCTGATCGGACGCCTGCTGACCTACGACGCCCTTGGCATGCGCTTCCGCGAGGTCAAGCTGCGGCGGGATCCGGCCTGCCCGCTCTGCGGCGTGACCCCGACCATCAAGGACCTCTCCGGGCACCCGATCGGGGAGGAGTACTGCGAGGAAGCGCCGGCCCTGCGCTGATATTTGTCTTCGGCGCGCGCTGAAACATCCGCGCTCCGAACGCGCTAAGCTTGGCCTCGATGACCGAGCCCAATATCGCGTTCGTGGCGAACCTCCTGGCCGATCCCTCCCGCGCCGCCATGTGCCTGTCCCTGGCGGGGGGCGAAGCGCGACCCGCGGGTGAGCTGGCCGCCCGGGCGGGCATCTCCGCCCAGACCGCGAGCAACCACCTCGCCAAGCTCATCGCGGGCCGGCTCCTGCGCGTCGAGCGGCAGGGGCGCTGGCGCTACTACCGGCTGGCCGGCCCCGACGTGGGCCACGCCGTCGAGGCGCTCTCGGTCGTCGCGCCCGTCCCGCTGCAGCCGACGCCGGCGAATGGATCAGGCGACGCCGCGCGGCGGATCAAGAGCGCGCGCACCTGCTACAGCCACCTGGCCGGGCGGCTCGGGGTCGCCCTGGCCGACGCGCTCCTCGCGCAGCGGTGGCTCGAGGACGACGGCCACCGCTACCGCGTCACGCCGACCGGGACCCGCTCGCTGCGCGCGCTCGGCATCGAGGTCGCCCCCCGCCACGCGCAGGCGCCCGCGCGGCGATGCATCGACTGGACCGAGCGCCGCCCGCACGTGGCGGGCCCGGTGGGCACCGCGCTCGCGACGCTAGCCCTCGAGCGCGGCTGGGTGCGACGCGTGCGGGGGACTCGCGCGGTCGCGGTCACCGCGCCGGGGCGCGCGCAGCTCGCCAAGATCTTCAACCTGCGCTGGGAGGACAGACCATGATCACCCTCAGCATCCGCTACACGATCGACGCCCGGAAGCGATCCGACTTCGAGCAGTACGCGCGGGCCCTGGGCCGGATCATCCCGCGATGCGGCGGGGTCGTGGTCGGCTACTGGCTCCCGACGAAGTTCGCCGGTCCGACGAACCAGGCCCTGGCCCTGATCGACTTCCCGAGCCTGGCCGCGTACGAGCAGTACCGCGAGCGCCTCGCGAAGGACGACGACAACCTCGAGAGCATCCGGCGCGCCGAGGAAAGCGGCTGCATCCTCGTCGAGGACCGCGCCTTCCTCGAGCGCGTCTAGCGCGCCGGTCACACCCCCGCCAGCGCCGGGATGACGCTCTTGCCCATGAGCTCGATGGACCGCATCGTCGTCGGATGGTCCATGCGCGACTCCTGTGCCTCCAGGAGCAGGTGGCCGATACCCAGTTCCTTCTGCACGCGGGCGAAGCGATCCGCCACCTCGTCGGGGGTGCTCGCCACGATGTAGTAGTTCTCGACCAGCTCCTCGTAGCTCATCTTGGCGAGGGACACCGACCGCGCCCTGAGCGCGAACTGGCTCGCCGCCCGCGAGCGCATGCCGACGGGCGAGAAGTACTCGATCGGGCCTCGCAGCGTCGGCCCCATCCGCCACACGAAATGCCGGCCGGCCTCGAGCGCCTTGGCCTTGGTATCGGCGGTGACCGCGCAGATCAGGAAGCCGAGCTTGTCCGGGGTCACGGCGCGGCCGGCCTCCGCCGCGCCCTGGCGGTAGAAGTCGAAGAGCTCACGGGCGACCTCGAAGGAGACGAGGAACGGCACGTAGGTGTAGCCCATGCGCCCGGCCCACACCGCGGTCTCCGGGCTCGCGGTGCCCGGCACCCAGATCGGCGGGTGCGGTTTCTGCAGCGGCAGGCACCACGGATTCACATGGCGGAAGTGGTATTGGCGGCCTTCCCAGCGGAACGGGCCCGGCGTGGTCCAGCACTTGATGATCAGGTCGTGGCACTCCTCGAACCGCTCGCGGTTGTGCACCGGGTTGCTGTTGGCCCACCAGCTCTCGACGCCCACCCCGCGCACGAAGCCGCTCAGGACGCGGCCGCCCGAGATCAGGTCGGCCATCGCGATCTGCTCGGCCATCTGGACCGGGTTCTCCTGGATCGGGAGGATATTGCCGAGGATCAGGAGCTTGGCGCGCTTGGTGGTGCGCGCGAGGATGCCAGCGGTCATGTTGGCCGACACGTTGACGCAGGACGGCGTCGAGTGGTGCTCGTTGATCATGAGGCCGTCGAAGCCGGCCTGGGCGGCGAAGTCGTACTCGTCGAGA
>Ga0134127_10004141_pt1 | contig 10452 bp, 10 predicted proteins | sample KB31753_FD_96459 | JGI IMG/M metagenome (GOLD analysis project Ga0134127, IMG submission 96459) | Terrestrial soil microbial communities with excess Nitrogen fertilizer from Kellogg Biological Station, Michigan, USA - KB3-175-3 | ecosystem: Environmental > Terrestrial > Soil > Unclassified ...
ACGACGGTAAGGGCCACGCCCCTACCGTCGTTTCATTTACCGTCGCCTTACCTACCGTCGTCTCACCTACCGTCAGATACTCAACGCCCTCACCTGGCGCGGCGCCGGATCCTGCGACCGCAGCACGATCCGCATCGCATGCGTGTCGGAATCGATTTCCCAACCCGCGATGCGCGGCCGCACGAACTCCTCGCCGTCTTCGGGCGTGAGCCCCTCGGGCGTCGCATCCAGAAACTCCATCAGCTTCATGCGCATCTCGAGGTAGGTGCAGCCGTCCCGGCTCGCGGCGATACGGATGCCCACATCGTCGTCGAGCTGACGCCGCACAAACCCCTGGGCGACTTCGAGCAGCCGGCCGACGATCACGCGCTCCAGCATCACACCATCCTTGCGTCCAATGCGCCGGGCGAGCACGCGGGCGCGGGCCGGATCGATGCACAGCGCCAGGAACTGACGCCGGATCTCCGGATGCGGACGGCGCTTGCTCTTGGTCTCGCCATCCCGCTCCGCTTTGGCGCAGGTGGGGAGGTCGTTCCGGTGCAGCTTGAGGAACTTGGTCATCGGCGCGTAGACGTCCATGCGGCCGGGGGCCGGGGGACGCCGCCGTCCGGCGACGAGGTCAGCGATATAGATCTCAGACACCTGAACCGCGTCCGCCAGCTCGCGCGGGGTGCGCTTCAGTTCACGCAACCGGCGCCGGACCAATTCTCCGACTTTGACGGGGCGCTTCAGGGGGAGGGCAGCCGCCATGGAGGCTCCTTTGAAGGACTGTAATGGTTTGGGTCGGGCAATATCGCTAAATGCAGGTCAAAACGGTAGTTCTGGCGCCCGAATTGTCATATTTCGAGTCATCGGACTTGCGGGGCGCCAGCATGGAGTGATACAGTTGTATCACGATATGGATTCGCTTGTAGCGAAGGTTCTTAGAGTGTTCGCGTCGCCGCCCCCCGGGCCGCGCATTCTCCCCGCCTATGCGGCACTCGCGCGCTTTCAGCACGGCGCCACCGAGCTCGAACCACGATTGCGGTTGATGGTCACGCAGCTTGCTGCCGAACGTAGCCGGTGTCGGTGGTGCATCGAGCACGGTCGGCATCTCTGGCGCGAGGCGCAATTCCCCATCGAGCTGCTGCGCAGCCTCCTGCTCTACGAGACCTGCGCGGGGTTCTCCAATCGCGAGCGCGCGGCGCTGCGATTCACCGATGCCCTGACCCGCTACAGCGAGGCTCGCGGGGGGATGCCGCTCGAGCCGCTCACGGGGGCCAGGCAGTACCTCAGCGAGCCGGAGATCGCGGCGGTCACCGGCGCCGCCGCAAGCCAGCACTTCTTCAACCCGATTACCGGTGCGCTGGGAGCGGGCCCGTGGCTGTGAAAGACACGGCGGGCCGCTGGCTGCTGCTCATTCATCAGCTTCCGCCGAAGCCCGACTACTTCCGGGTCAAGATCTGGCGGCGGCTGCAGGCACTCGGCGCGCTCCCAATCAAGAACTCGGTCTACGCCCTGCCCGTCTCGGATCAGGCGACAGAAGACTTTCAGTGGCTGCGCAAGGAGATCACCGCGGGCGGAGGCGAAGCATCGGTCTGCCGCGCGGCTTTTGTCGACGGGCTCAGCGATGCCCAAATCGAGACGCTGTTCCGATCCGCGCGCGACGCGGAGTACGCCGAGGTGACCAGGGCGGCGGAGCAGCAGGCCTCGATCGTAGAGACTGCGCGGCTCGAGCGGCGGCTGCGGGAGATCGCCGCGCTCGACCATTTTGGCGCCGGGGGACGCAAGACAGCGGAGGCGGCTGTGGCCAAGCTCAAAGCCCAAAACACCACGCGGGGCCGTTCCACCAAGCGGATCCGGGGACAGACCTGGGTCACGCGCCCCGATGTGCACGTCGATCGCATCGCCAGCGCGTGGCTCATCAAGCGATTCATCGACCCGAAAGCCCGTTTCATCTTTGGCGACGCGCGGGAAGGTGCGGTCAGCTTCGACATGTTCGACGGCGACTACACGCACGAGGGCGAGCGCTGCACGTTCGAGGTGCTGCTGCACCGGTTCGGACTCGAGCAGGATACCGCCCTGCGCGCCATTGCGGAGATGGTGCACGACGTCGACTGCAAGGATCAGAAGTTCGGCCGGGACGAAACGGCGGGATTCGCCAGCCTGATCGCCGGCATCGTGAAACGCAACAGTCGCGACGCCGCCCGCATTGCGCGGGGCGCCGAGCTGCTCAACGACTTCTACGAATCAGTACGGCAGTCCCCACCAGAGCGATGATCGCGAAACTGAACCACTGAATCGCATAGGACAGGTGCGGGCCGTTGTCGAATGCGGGTCGGGGCCAGCGGCGCGGCAGGCCGCGGGCCACGGGCTCGACGACTTCGATCACGAACGGCAAATAACCTGTTGCATCGACGTCCCCGCGCCCACGCGGGAGCGTCCGGGCGATTCCCCAGACCGAGGCGCTCTCGGGCTCGCGATAGGCGTTGTGGTCCACATGAAAGGCATCGGGTGAGGGCACCCATCCCCGATCGACGAGCACCGCCGAGCCGTCGGCGAGACGCATCGGCGTAATCAACGCCACGCCAGGCGTTCCCTCGTAACTCCGGCCGGGCCAGGTGCGCTCGGCATCGAATTCGTAACGCCCGGTCGCCATGACGCGACGTTGGCGAGTGCTGTCGGCCGAGAGTCCCGCCCTGGCCTGGATCATCGGCTGGGCGAGGCGCTCCAGCAGGGCCGCGTTGCGAGCCTTCCGCTGCTGGAGCCGGTCGAGCTGCCAAATCCCCAGCCGCACGCAACCGGCGGCGATGAGCACCGCGACGACGGCGAGCGCTACGTCGCGCCGTTGCACAGAGCCAGTTTGTCGGCCCGCGAAAGGCGCCGGATCGCGGCCTCGCGGCGCAACGCGGCGCCGCGATCGGGCAGCTTTTCCTGGTACGCCAGCGCAATCGGCAGGCGCGATCGGGTGTAGGCGCTGCCCGTACCGCGTCGATGTGACGCGAGGCGTCGAGCGAGGTCGTTGGTGATGCCGGTGTAGAGGGAGCCATCCCGGCAACGCAGGAGGTACACCATCCAGGGCACGGGTCCAAGCTAGCGAGCCCCGGAATGCGGCGCCATTTTGCGGCCCGTGACTTCCTCCGAGCGGCGGCGCGTCCTCGCCTGGTGCGTCTTCGATTTCGCGAACTCGGCGTACTCCGCGGTCATCGTCGTCACGGTCTTCAGCGTCTACTACGTCACCTATATCGTGGGCAACGCGCGGGGTCTGGGCGATCTCTGGTGGGGTCGCGCGATCTCGATGTCGCTGCTCCTGGTGGTGCTGACCGGTCCGGTGCTCGGCGCACTCGCCGACCGCGCCGGGATGCGCAAGCGATTCTTCATCGCGTTCACGGGATTGTGCATCGGCTGTGTCGCCCTGTTCGCCACGCTCGAGCAGGGGATGATCGTCCGCGGCTTTGCGCTGATCGCGCTCGCCAACTTCGCGTTCGAGAGCTCGCAGATCTATTACAACGCCTATCTGCCCGACATCGCGCCGCCCGAGCGGTTGGGCACGATCTCGGGGCTGGGGTTCGGGATCGGTTACCTGGGCTCGATCGTCGGGCTTCTGATCGCGCTCCCGCTGGTGAACGCGAAACAGTTCAACCTGATCTGGATTCTGGTCGCGGCGTTCTTCGCGCTGTTTGCGATCCCGGCGTTTCTCGCGATGCCGCGGGATCAGGCGCAGCCGGAGAAGCGCGTCGACTTCGCCCACATCTTTCGCGACGTGCTCGGGAACGAGCGGCTGCGGCGTTTCCTGCTGGCGTACTTCGTCTACTTCGACGGCGTCGAGACGACGATCGTGTTCTCGGGAATCTTCGCCGCGACGACGCTGAAGTTCACGACGCCCGAAGTCATCAAGCTGTTCCTGGCCGTTCAGTTCTCCGCGCTGGCGGGCGCGCTGCTGCTCGCGCGGCCCACGGACCGCTGGGGCGCGAAACGCGTGATCAGCCTGACGTTGCTGCTGTGGGTGGGCGTGTCGATCGGCGCGTACCTCGCGCAGACGAAGCCGACCTTCGTGGCGGTCGCGGTGACCGCCGGCTTGGGACTCGGATCGATTCAAGCCGCGAGCCGAGCGCTGATGGCGTCGCTGATCCCGCGCGGCAAGGAATCGGAGCTGTTCGGATTCTACGCGCTGTGCGGCAAGTCGTCGTCGATTCTCGGGCCCCTGGTCTTCGGGGCCGTGTCCTACCTGGCCGGCAACCAACGCGCGGCGGTCGCCGCGGTCGGCGTGTTCTTTATCGTCGGCCTGTTGCTGCTGCAGCGCGTTAAGTCAGCTTCGCCTGCAGCGTGATGTTGACGTTGTTCTGAAGCGCCTTCGAAATCGGGCAATTCTTCTTCGCGCCTTCGGCCGCTTGCACGAACGCCGCCTCATCGATGCCTTCCACCCGGCCGCGGACGTCCAGCTCGCTCTTGGTGACCTTGGGCGCGCCGTCCACCGTTTCGATGGTGACGGCGGCGCGCGTCTCGATGCGCGTCACCGGATGGCCCGCCTTCTCGAGCGCCGCCGAGAGCGCCATGCTGAAGCATCCCGCGTGCGCGGCCGCGAGCAGCTCTTCGGGATTGCTGCCCTTCTTTCCTTCGAACCGGGTGCCGAAGCTGAACGCGCCGTTGAAGACGCCGCTCTGCGCCTTGAAAGTCCCCTTTCCTTCTTTGAGTTTGCCTTCCCAGGTCGCGACGGCGTTGCTCGTGGCCATGATCGTCCCTCAGTTGATGTGATAGTGGTTAGGGGAATCTGGCGAGACGCTCGGCGGTTCGCTACGCTTTCAGACCCCAAGCCCTGAGAGCTAATCCACATGGCGACGAAGAAGACGAAGAAACCGCGGCCGACTCGCCCTCCAGCGCGGCGCCAGCCCGAAACGCTGCGGCTTCGTGGGGTCTCGCCTTCGTTTACCGCCAACGACTTGCCGCGCAGTATCGCGTTCTATCGGGACGTGCTCGGCTTTGTGGTGGGCGACGAGTGGCGCGGCGAGAACGGTGTGCTGCAAGGCTGCGAGATGCACGCCGGCAGCGTGGTCTTCATGCTGACTCAGGACGATTTCGCGAAGGGCCGCGATCGCCAGAAGGGCGTCGGCACCCGGCTGCACGTCTCTACGGCGCAGGACATCGATCGGCTCGCCTCGGAGATCAAGGCACGCGGCGGCACGCTCGACCAGGAGCCGGCCGACATGCCCTGGGGCGAGCGCGTGTTCATGATCACCGATCCCGACGGATTCAAGCTGACGATCGCGCAGGCGCGTTGAGTCTGTCCCCCGCCGCACTGCGCGTGCTGCGCGCAGTCGCCGCGACACTCGTTCGCGACGGAGCGGCGGATCTCGGCGATCGCGTCGCCGCCAAGATCGCCGCACTGCCGAGCCGAGCGGATCGCGCCGAGCTCGATCTCCTGCTGCGCTGGCTCGATTCGCAGGTGCTGAACCTGCTGCTGAGCGGCATCCCTCTCCCCTTCAGCCGCATGTCCGCGGCGCAGCGCGAGCGCTGCCTGCGCGGCTGGGCCACCAGCTGGATCGGGCAGCGCCGCAAAGCGTTTCAGGCGCTCAAGCGGCTGACCACCGTCACTCATTACACCACGCCCGGCGTCGCGCGCGCGATCGGATATCCCGGGCCGCTCGGTCCCCCGCCAAACACCGCGAAAACGATCCGGCCCCTCACCATCACCGGACGCACGCTGCTCGAGTGCGATGTCGTCGTCGTCGGGTCGGGCGCGGGCGGCGGGGTCGTTGCCGGGGAGCTCGCCGCCGCTGGAAAGGATGTGATCGTCCTCGAGAAGGGCGGCTACCGCAACGAGGCCGATTTCACGCATGTCGAGGGGGAAGCGCTCGAGACGATGTACGACGCCGGCGGATTGCTGGCGCCGCGCGACCTCGGACTCGTGGTGCTGCAGGGCTCGACGCTGGGCGGCGGCACCGTGATCAATTACACGACGAGCTTCGCCACACCGCCGTCGGTGCGGAACGAGTGGGCCCGCAAGCATCAGCTGCCGCATTTCGAGCGCAAGGAATTCAATGTCGCGCTCCACAAGGTGGCCAATCGTCTCGGCGTGAATCCGGATCATGCGCTTCCGTCCGGACGCGATCGCGTGCTGATCCGCGGACTGGAAACGTTGGGCTGGCATCACGGCCTGTTGCCGCGTGACGTGCGCGGCTGCACCCAGGACGATTCCTGCGGCTACTGCGGATTCGGTTGCCGCCGCGGCGCGAAGCAATCGACGCTCGTCACGTACCTGCAGGACGCCGCGGCGCGCGGCACGCGCATCGTGGTCGACTGCACCGTCCGGCGGGTGACCATCGAGCGCGGAGTCGCGACCGGAGTGGAAGCCGTGGCGGGACCGAACGGCTTCGCCCTGACGGTCCGCGCCAAGGCGGTGGTGCTCGCCGCGGGATCGATCCATTCGCCGGCCTTGCTGCTGCGCTCCGGTGTTTCGCTCCCCGCGCTCGGCAGGCATCTGGCGCTCCATCCGGCGACGGCGGTTTTCGGTGAGATGGAGGAAGAGGTCCGGCCGTGGACGGGCACGGTCCAGGCACACTATTCCGATCAATTCGCCGATCTGCACGAAGGCTACGGCTTCAAGTTCGAGACCGCGCCGGTCCATCCGTCGTTTCAGGCGCTCGCGGCACCATGGACCTCGGCCCAGCAGTTTCGCGACTGGATGGGGCGGCTGCCGCGCACCGCGCTGACCGGCATTCTGCTCCGCGACCGCTATGGCGGCCGCGTCCGGGTCGATCGCGAGGGCAATCCGATCGTGGACTACCGTCTTTCCCGCTACGATCGCCGGCATCTGCGGCGCGCGATCAGCGCCGCGGCCGAGCTGATGGAAGCGGCCGGGGCTCGGGACATCTGGCTGCCGCTGGCGCAACCGGTGAGCTACCGCCCCGGCAAGAACGCCCGGGAAGACTGGCTCAAACGCGTGGATCGTGCCGGGTGGGGGCCCAATCAGCTGCTGCTCGTCACCTTTCATCAGATGGCGTCCTGCCGCATGGGCGCGAGCCGGAAAACGTCCGTCGTGGATGCCGAAAACCGGGTTTGGGGTATACGGAACCTGTACGTCGCGGACGCGAGCACCTTCCCGAGCGCGTCCGGAGTGAACCCCATGCTCACCGTGATGGCGATTGCACACCGCGCCGCGGGTGTGATCGCGACCGGTTAGGGAGATGTGCATGCTCGCGTTGCTTCTGGTTCTGCAACAGTCTGTCGCCGACTCGTCGCCGTTTCGAGCGCTCCCGTTGCCCGCCCCGACCGCGGTACGCAGCGCCTCGGGCGCGCCGGGGCGCGGCTACTGGCAACAGCGCGCCGATTACACCCTCGAAGCGACGCTCGACACGGCGACGAACATTCTGCGCGGCCGCGGCCGGATCTATTACGTCAACCGTTCGCCCGAAACGCTGCCGTTCGTGTGGCTCCAGCTCGATCAGAATCTGTTCGCGCCGGGATCGGTCTCCAGCGTGCTGAACCAGCCGCCGCTCCAGTTCGCCGGCGGTGTCGTGTTCGATTTCACCGGCAAGGGATTCAGCGGCGGGATCACCATCGACCGATTCGCCGCGGCCGGCCGGCCGCTCTCGACGAGCGTCTTCGGCACGATGATGCGCGTCGAGCTGGCGCAACCACTCGCGCCCGGCCTCGGCGTCACGTTCGATGTGGCGTGGCACTTCCCGATCCCGCCGTACGGCGGGGGACGGATGGGTCGCGTGGGGTCACGCTTCTACGAGCTCGGGCAATGGTATCCGCGCATGGCGGTGTACGACGACGTACACGGCTGGAATACCCTGCCCTTCCTCGGCGCGGGTGAGTTCTACCTTGAGTACGGCGACTACGACGTGAGTCTCACCGTCCCCGCCGGATTTCTTGTCGCGGCGACCGGCGCGCTGGCCAATCCCACGCAGATCCGGACCCAGACGGAGCGCGCCCGTCTCTCCAAAGCGTTCACGAGTCCCGGGCAGGTCGTGTCGGTGGTTACGCGTCAGGAGGCCATCGCGAACGCGACGCGCAAAGTCCCCGGCACGCGGACCTGGCGCTTCACCGCCAGCGGCGTGCGCGATTTCGCGTGGGCGGCCGGAAGCGGGCTGCGCTGGGACGCGAGCACGTGGGAAGGGATTCTGGTGCAGACGTTCTATCATCCCGAGGCCACGTCGTGGGAAGAAGCGAACACGATGCTGAAGTTCTCGCTGCGCCAGTTCTCGAACACGCTGGGACAGTATCCGTGGCCGCAGCTCACCGCCGTCGAAGGTCTGGTGGAGGGCATGGAGTACCCGATGGTGATCTACTGCCCCGCGCTGCCGAAACGCGAGGATCAGTTCTGGAATCTGACGCACGAGCTGGGACACCAGTGGTTCCCGATGCAGGCCGGCTCCGACGAGCGCCGCTATCCCTGGATGGACGAAGGCTTCAACACCTTTGCCGACTACGACGTCGCGGAAGCGTTCTTCAAAGGGACCGCATACGGCGACACGCTGCGTCGCGAGTTACTTGGCGCGTATGCGGTGAACGCGACGGCGGGCAACGAGCAGCCGATGATTACCAAGCCGGACGAGGTCCGGCAGCTGTACTGGAACGCCTATCAGAAACCGGCGCTGATGCTGTCGATCCTGCGCGACGCGGTCGTCGGCCGCGACGACTTCAACCGCGCGTTCCGGGAATACTTCCGGCGCTGGAAGCTGAAGCACCCGCAGCCGGCCGATTTCTTCCGGACGATGAGCGACGTCACGGGGCGCGATCTCGACTGGTTCTGGCGCGACTGGATTTACACCACCGCGCGACTCGATCAGGCGGTCGATGAGGTGCGGCGCGACGGGGACAGCACGTTCATTACGCTCTCGAACCGCGGGCAGATGGTGCTGCCGGTGCAGCTCGAGCTCCGCTATGGCGACGGCACGACCGAGCGGCGCGATTTGCCGGTGGAGCTGTGGTCGCTCGGCGACAAATTCCGATACCGGATGACGGGCCCGAAGCAGGTGGTCGGCGTGGTAATCGATCCGAAGCGCCTCTATCCGGACAGCGATCGGGCGAACAACAGCTGGGGACGCTAGTGGATTCCGCCGCTCCCGAACTGTTTCACGAGCTCGGCTAGCACCGCTTTCGCGTCGCCGAACAGCATCCAGGTGTTGTCGAGCGTGTAGAGCTCGTTGTCGATTCCGGCAAAGCCCGGGTTCTTGCTGCGCTTCACCGCGATCACCGTCTTCGCTTTGTCGGCGTCGATGATCGGCATGCCGTAAATGGGAGTGCTCTTGGCATAGCGCGCCGACGGATTCACGACGTCGTTGGCACCCAGGACCAGCGCGACGTCGGTCTGCGGCATTTCGGGGTTGATCTCGTCCATTTCGACCAGCGCCGAGTAGGGAATGTTGGCCTCGGCGAGCAGCACATTCATGTGTCCCGGCATCCGTCCCGCCACGGGGTGAATCGCGAACTTCACGGTCACGCCGCGTTTCGTAAGCGCGTCGTACAGCTCGCGCACTTTGTGCTGCGCCTGCGCGACGGCCATCCCGTAGCCCGGAATGATGACGACGGTGCGCGCCTGCTCGAGCAGCTGTGCCGCGCCTTCGACGGTTTCCTGCTTCCACGCCTTTTGCTCGCCGGCCACCAGCGCCGGCTGCGCCTTCCCGAACGCGCCGAACAGCACATTGGTGAACGAGCGGTTCATCGCCCGGCACATGATGATCGAGAGGATCAGACCGCTCGAGCCGTCGAGCGCGCCGGCGGTCACGAGCAGCTTGCTGTCCAGCACGAACCCCATCGCGACCGCGGCGAGACCGGCATACGCGTTCAGGATCGAGATCACGGTGGGCATGTCGGCGCCGCCGATCGGAATGATGAGCAGCACCCCGAAGATCAGCGCCAGCGCGCCGATGGCGATGAACACCTGTCCCGACCACGCCGCCGTGGGATTGAGCACCAGCACCACGCCGAGCGCGGCCGCCAGGCCCAGCACGCCGAGATTGACGAAGTTCTGACCGGGATAGGTGACCGGACGCTGCGGAATCCAGCGGACTTCCTGGAGTTTGCCCGCGGCCATCAGGCTGCCCGTGAACGTCAGGAATCCCAGGATCACTTCGACGACGAGCGCGCCCGTCCGGAACGGCGTGAAGTGCGCGCCTGCCGGGTCTCCCAGCCACAGGAAATACTCCGCGGTGCCGACGAGGCCCGCCGCGAGGCCGCCGAACGCGTGCGACAGGGCCGTTCGCTGCGGCACCGCCGTGAGCGGCACGCGCGACAGCGGTATCCCGACGGCGAAGCCGGCGACGATCGCGAGCACGATCCAGCCGTGATGGATGATCTCAGGCTGGATCCACGTGGCGAGTACGGCGACCGCCATGCCGGTCACGCCCGCGATCACGCCGCGGCGCGCGGTCTTGGGGTCGCCCATCCAGTACAGCGCGAAAATGAAGAGCGCTGTCGCCAGAACGGCGGACAGCTCGCCGATGACGTGCATCACTGCTTCTTGAA
>Ga0134127_10004146_pt1 | contig 10448 bp, 9 predicted proteins | sample KB31753_FD_96459 | JGI IMG/M metagenome (GOLD analysis project Ga0134127, IMG submission 96459) | Terrestrial soil microbial communities with excess Nitrogen fertilizer from Kellogg Biological Station, Michigan, USA - KB3-175-3 | ecosystem: Environmental > Terrestrial > Soil > Unclassified ...
TCGAAGAACCCGAACCTCGAAGGATTTCCACTCGCTCCATCGCCACGGGAGTTAGATCCGTAATCAGCGAAGCTGCTGAACCGTTGATATCGCCAGCATCGCGGACGCGGAGTCCGTCGAGCAGTACCGCAGTGTCAAACGTTCGTTGGCCGCGCAAACGAATTGAAGTCAACGCGCCGGGAGAGCCCTGTTGCTGAATTCTGACTCCGGCGGTGCCGCGCAAAGCCTCTGCCAATCCCAACTCCCGCTTGTTGTCGATCTGCTGCGCATCGACGACAGAGACAACCTTCGAGACTTCGTCGGTTCTTTGCGCCGTTCCTGTTGCGGTCACAATTACCGTTTCATTGACGGCCGCTACCTGCAGCTGAAAGCTTAAGGATTCGTTGGCGCCGCGCGTTAGATCCAAACTATCAGAGACGAAGTGCGAAAACCCTTCGGCCTCGATCTCCAGAAGGTAGATACCCGGGTTTAGGTTCCTGAACTCGAAAACACCATCGTGATTTGTTGTGCCGGCCAGTACTCGGCCGGCGCGTGGTTGGAGTTGAACTGAGGCACCGGCCACCTTTGCGCCTCGTTCATCGACGACGGTTCCTCGAATTGACGTTGTAGTTTGAGCTTGGCAGTAGACCGCCAAGAATAGGGAGATGATTAAGGTTAAGACTAAGGTTACTGCTGATCTTTCTCTGCTACTGGTCATGTTAGCTTCTCCTGCCCGTCGCAGTGCGAGCCGAAAAGAGCAAAGGGCCGATGTCCTGACTCACGGCTCTGATTCTCAAGCGTTAACTCGGAATCGCCTCAGCTCCATGCCTTCCCAGACGTCTTCAACTTGAAATTGTCCAGTGGCAAAACTTGGAGCTGCGTCGCCGCTTACAGTTGCGCGGGCAGTGACGGTTTCTCACCGTCTTCCCGGCGCCTTGGCTCAAATTAGGTTAACCGGCGCAACTCATGCACCGGAGTAATTCGCGGAACCCCCGAGATCGGATGTGTGTCCACCAAAACTCTTACTGAGAAAACGTCCTGCAACGATTCTGGCGACAAGACTTCGTTCGGTCGGCCAAAGGCAACTCCGTTACCTTGCTTCATCAGCAACACGTAATCAGAGAACTCCGCCGCCAGATTGACGTCATGAGTCACCACAAACGCCGACGTCTGGCCTTCATCACAGCGCCGCCGCACGAGCGACAAAAGCGCCGCTTGGTGTGCAAGATCGAGATTTGCGGTCGGCTCATCGAGAAGCAGGATGCGCGCTTCGGTTACTAATGCTCGCGCCAGGATGGCTCGCTGGCGTTCGCCGCCGGAAAGCTGATTCATCAGACGATCCTTCAATTCGTCGAGCTCAGTTTCTCGCAGGACCCGGAGCGTGACTTCGAGATCGTGCGCGGATTCCCAGCCCCAACCCGTTGTCGATTGCGAGTAGCGGCCGCCAATAACAAATTCGAGCACGGTGACAGGAAACCTAACGTCACTCTCTTGAGCGACAACCGCAATGTGTTGCGCTATGAAGCGTCGCGTTAACTCTCGCAGCTGAGTTCCGTCCAGGAGCACGCTCCCCGACTGTGGCGTCAATCCTCCGTTCAGTGCGCGTAAGAGAGTGGATTTACCGGCGCCGTTAGGGCCAAGAATCGCAACAATCTCGCCCGGCGCAGCACTAACCGACACGCCGCTCACAGCGCACCGCGAACCGTAATTGAGCGTGACGTTGCGTGTTTCCAGCATCGAGTGTCCTAGATCCGTGAATGCCTTTTGCTGAACCTGGAGCGCCAATAGACTACGTTCAAATACATCCCTGACAATACCGACAAACATGCAAGCGCCGAGAAGCCGACCAGAAGTGGCACCTGCCAGCTGCCAGCGAAGAAATAGAAGTGAGCTTGTCGAAAGTATTTCGTCAACTTTCCCGGCGGTGGTGTTTTCATCACCGATCCAGTTTCAGCGTCAATCAAAATTGAATCTGCTCCCATACCTCCTACAGCTTGATAAACGGGCTGACCGTCTCGCATCAACAGCGTGAGGGCTGTAGTCGGAAGTTTCCTTCCAGCGAGTTTATTGGCGCGCTCTAACGCTTCGCCAGGAGTGATCCGCACTCGATCAATCGAGATTGCCTGAACGGACCCGCCTTCAATTGCCTGAGGCCAGGCATAAAGCAATCCGCTGGACGCCCACGCTAGTACAGGAATAGCCACAACCAAGCCGAGCCAGATGTGGATGCGATAGACAAAGCCTCTCATGCCTAACTGTCTCCTGAGCCTCCTAATGGCGCTTTAGTAAGTAGACGAACAAAGGAGCGCCGATTAGGGCTGTAATCGCACCCACAGGAAGCTCGCGCGGGGCGATAATGGTTCTCGCAATGGTGTCGGCGACAATAACAAACAATGCACCAGCGAGCGCCGCTGCCGGAATCGTGATGCGATTGTCGCTGCTTAAGGAGAGTCGCACGAGGTGAGGTACTACCAGTCCGACGTAACCGACGGAACCTCCTGATGCGACGGAACTGCCCACCAATAGACTCGCCGCGATAAAAACGACGAGTCGAACTCTTCCCACCTCAACCCCTAAATCAAAGGCGTCGCGCTCGCCCAGCATCAGTAAGTTCAAAGAGCGGGCGTTAGCGGCAAGCACCAGCGTCGCCGCGACTGCGATGAAGATCGCGAGCACCAACAGATTGGTAGTAGCGCCGGAAAGATCGCCCAATAGCCAGAACGTGAAAGCACGGATTCTGGTCGCGTCCATCAATGTCGTCACGAAAACAATTGCCGATGACAAGAAGGTCGTGACTATGACGCCGGCGAGAATCAGTCGCTCTGGAGTCGCTCCCGCTCTTCCCTGTCCCAGTCGATAAACCACTAGGGTCGCGAAGAGTGCGCCCACAAACGCCAACAAGGGCCGACTCCAATCAAAGCCGCCGAAGAAAACCAAAGCCACCATCGTGCCCACGGCGGCGCCGTTGGAAATGCCCAACAGGTACGGTTCGGCCAAGGGATTTCTGAGCAAGGCCTGGTAGCTAGCTCCCGCCGCTGCCAACGAAGCACCAACAGCTCCGGCAAGCAGAATCCTCGGGAAGCGAATCTCCAAGAGGATTGTCGACTGTTCGGGCGAGAGACCGCAGGGGGAGTTTCCCAATGAAATGATCGCGCACAGAGCGGACCTGGTTGGGAGTGTTTCGCTACCCAACAGCGAGGTCCCCAGTACCGTAGCCAACAAAACCAACAGCAGTACTCCACAAACGAGCAACGTCCGGCGAAACGTAACTCGTCCCGTCAACTCCGTGTCTCTCAGTACTGGGGTTGTTGCCGACATTATCTAAAGGCCTCAGGATGGAGAGCGTGCGCGAGTTGTTCCAAACCGTCGATGGCGCGCGGACCAGGACGCACAAGTAAGTCGCCATTGATCTTGATAACCTTGCCGTTCACAACAGCCGGAGCCTTTCGCAAACCTCCAGCCACATCAGAGTTCGCGGCGCCCATTGAACCGCCCGTGGGAAGAATGATGGCTTCTGGCTTCGCGGCCACTGCTGCCTCTTCACTAAAACGTGGCCAAGCTTCGGGAAGATTCTCGGTAACGGATAACCCGCCAGCTCGCTTAATGAGGTCGGTAACAAATGCGTCGCGTCCGGCGGTGTAGAGGGGTTCGGCAGAGAGCTGGTAAAAGACCCGCGTCTTAGAACCGGCTGCGACCGCAGCTTCAATTGCCTTCATTCGACTTCGTAGATCGCCCGTGGCTTTTGCAGCCTGCTCGCTGCGATCGAGTAACGCCCCGATGTTTTGCATCGACTGGAGCACGCCTTCGAGGTCGTGTGGATCAGTAACAAAGACCGGGATGTTGTGTTCAGCTAATTGGCGTGTGAAAGCTTCCAGCTGCGACGAAGTTGAGATCAGAATCAGGTCGGGACGAAGGGCCAGGATCGCTTCGATGTTCGGCTGCATCGTATCGCCGACCTTTCTCACGCTCTTCGCCTGCTCCGGATAGTCGCAATAAGTGGTATTCCCAACCAGGAGATCCCCCGCTCCGATCGCGTAGACAATCTCGGTGAGGTTGGGTGCGAGCGAAATCACCCGATTAATCTTGACGGCAAGCTGAACGGGCCGGCCCGCCTCGTCAGTGACTTGTCGCAAAGACACCGGTTGCGGTGGCGACGAACAGGCGTTGACGAGCAGGGTTGTCAGGCAAAGCAGAAACGCGATGCGGTAAAGAGTTTTCGTTGGATTGTGTGTAAACAAGAAAGCCTCGCCAGTACTGAAGCCTTGCGGAAAGGAACAGGCTGGTGGCGAGACTCATTGGAATGGAATCGTGCGGCCTGAACACCCATTCGCGAGGCATTCAAAAGGCTGCAAAGCGCGTTGGCAGGTCTCCTGGCTTCAAGTATCTATCCCCGCCGTAAGGCTGGCTAGATTCTCATCACAGTGGCGCGACCGCGCGGGATTCTCACCCGCTTCCCTATTCTCCCCGCGCAAGCGGGGCACCTAAACGCTTTGAAGTGCAAAGAACAATTTGTCTGAACGCGGCGGACATTAGCACGCGTCCCGAAGCGAGTCAACGTGAAGGCCCGCTCCACTGGGGTGATGCCACTGGTTTGCCACGGCCCATTTTGCTTAGTCGCGCCGCTCCAGTAAGATTCAGCCCGACTTTTCCCAAACAAGGACCTGCACCGAACATGATCAAAACTGTCGAATGGACTCGCGAAGGTGTGCGCATGATTGATCAGCGCCTGCTACCCACCGAAGAAAAGTATTTGATGCTCCGCTCTTATGAAGAGGTGGCGGAAGCAATCAAGAAGATGGTCGTTCGCGGCGCCCCCGCGATCGGGGTGTCGGCTGCGATGGGTTTGGCCCTGGGTACTAAGCAGTCAGTCGGAACTTCAATCGCAGATCTTGAAGACGACTTTGATTACATGTGCAACGTGATGAGCAAGACGCGCCCGACAGCCGTCAACCTTTTCTGGGCAATTGAGCGCATGCGCACCACTTTCAACCGCGAGAAAGCTAAAACAGACGACGTCGAAGAATTAAAGGCAAAGCTCGTCGCCGAAGCCCTGAAGATCTTTGAAGAGGATATTGCAGCCAATCGCGCCATCGGCCGAAATGGTGCGGAGTTGATTCCCGATGGTGCCACAGTCTTAACTCACTGTAACGCTGGTGCTCTGGCGACCGCAGGCGATTACGGCACAGCGCTGGGTGTAATTCGTGGCGCTCGCGATGCTGGAAAAAAGGTCGCTGTCATCGCTGACGAAACTCGGCCTTTCCTACAGGGATTGCGTCTGACTGCGTGGGAACTTGCTAAGGACGATATTCCGGTTACGGTGATCACTGACAACATGGCGGGACACGTGATGAAGAACGGCAAGGTTGACTGTGTCGTAGTCGGTGCCGATCGCATCGCTGCCAATGGTGACGCCGCCAACAAAATTGGGACTTACATGGTGGCTGTTTTGGCCCAACAGAACAACATCCCTTTTTACGTTGCGGCGCCGATTACAACGCTCGATCTTACACTCGCGACCGGTGACGAGATTCCGATTGAAGAACGAGACGGACGCGAGATCACTCACATTGGTGGAAAGCAAATAGGGCCGGACGGTGTCGTGGTGCACAACCCGGCATTCGACGTCACACCCAATAACCTGATCGCAGCGATCATTACCGACCGCGGCGTCGCGCGTGCTCCGTACACTGAGAGCTTAAAAGATTTGGTGAAGGATAGATCGGCGAGTTCGAACGGCTGAACTCTACTGCTTGGAAGCAAAACGGCTGTGTTTCCACCAGTCGATGGTGGACTGCAAGCCTTCTCTCAATCCCACACGAGGTTCAAAACCTAACAGCTCACGCGCCCGGGTGATATCAGCCAGGCTGTGCAGCACATCACCCGCCCTTGGTGGTTTGTAATCAACCGACACATCAGTCTTACCAGTTAATTGCTGCACCTCTTTCAAGAGCTGATTGAGAGTAATCCGTTCGCCGTTGGCAATGTTGATGACTGCGCCGACGCCCTTTGTAGTCTCAGCAGCCTTCAAGTTGGCTTCGACAACGTTGGCGATGTAAGTGAAATCCCTCGAGTGTTCACCGTCGCCGTAAATCACGGGACGTTCGCCACTCAACAGTGCCGCGACAAAGCGCGAGATCACACCTGAGTATTGTGAGCTGGGATCCTGACGCGGTCCGAAGACGTTGAAGTAACGCAACGACACAGTCTCCAAACCATAAACGCGGGTAAAGACCTGGCAATAGTATTCACCCACAAGTTTGGCGACCGCGTATGGCGAGAGCGGATCAGGCAGCATGTCTTCCACTTTGGGCAGCGAAGGTTGATCGCCATATGCCGAGCTAGACGCGGCATAAACCACGCGTCTCACCTTTCTTTCTTTCGCGGCAAGCAACAAAGAGAAGGTCGAATCTACCGAGGCGATGTGGGTCTGTCGCGGATTCTCAACCGAACGAGGTACTGACGGTATCGCAGCCTCGTGAAAGACTAGTTCGACATCTTCCAGGGCCTTCTGCAAAGCACTTTCGTCGGCAAGGCTGCCTTCGACAAAGTCAACGTCGCCACCAATCTCACTGATGTTCTCGCGATAGCCAGTTGATAGATCGTCGATGATGCGAACACGGGCGCCGTTAGCAACGAGCGCCGAGGCAATATGTGACCCAATGAATCCGGCACCGCCGGTGACTAGTGCAATTCCCGAAAGTGGCATTTGAGTATTGTTTGACGGTTTAGCGGGTTAACGGCCAACGCCGACGTAGTCGAATCCAAGTTCGCGAAGATCTTCAGGCTCGTAGATATTCCGTAAATCGGCAACGCGTGGCGCCTTCATCAAGTCGCGAATACGTTTCATATCCAAAGCGCGAAACTGGTTCCACTCAGTCACGATCACCAAAGCATCGGCGTTTTTGACGGCTTCGTACTCATCTTCTGCGTATTGAATGTTCGAGATAACCTTGGCGGTTTCTTCCATTGCTACGGGGTCATAAGCTCGAATCGTTGCCCCGCGTTCCAGCAGTCCCTGGATAATCTCCTGGGCCGGAGCTTCGCGAATGTCGTTGGTCTCCGGTTTAAAAGCCAAGCCAAGCACAGCAATCGTCTTTCCGCTCACAGGCCCTACCAATTGTTCAATCTTTGGCAGCATCGCTTCGCGCTGTCTGCGATTAACTTCGATAACAGCATCAACGATCAGCGACTCCGAGCCAAACTGTTGTGCGACAGAAGCTAGAGCGCGCGTGTCTTTCGGAAAGCAAGAACCGCCAAAGCCCGGACCTGGATGAAGAAACTTGCTGCCGATGCGTTTGTCCATGCCCATCGCTTTAGCGACATCGTGAACGTCACAACCAATCTTTTCGCAGAGGTTCGCGATTTCGTTGATGAAGGATATTTTTGTCGCCAAAAATGCGTTGGCTGCATACTTGGTGAGTTCTGCTGCCTCGAGCGAGGTAATAACAACCGGGGCTTCGATCAAATAGAGCGGCCGATACAGATCTCGCATGATAGCGATTGCTTCCTGATCCGCGCTCCCGATTACCACGCGATCAGGTCTCATGAAATCGTTTATTGCCGCTCCCTCGCGGAGAAATTCTGGATTCGAAACGATGCCAAAAGCGAGCGGAGATTTCTGGTGCTCGCGAATCAGTTTCCTTATCCGCTCACCTGTCCCAATGGGCACGGTGGATTTAGTGACGATCACCTTGTACCCGTTCATATACTTCGCCACTGAAAGTGCTGCTGACTCGACGAAACTCAAATCGGGTGAACCGTCTGAAAGAGGTGGGGTCCCAACCGCAAGAAAAATAACGAGCGCCTGTTCGACGGCTTCTTGAACGCTCGTTGTAAACCGCAAACGACCTGCTTGGCTGTTCTTCGTTACGAGCTGCTCCAGACCTGGCTCGTAGATCGGCATGATGCCGGATTCAAGTCTTTGAATCTTGTCGGCATCAACGTCGACACAGGTGACATCGACACCAAATTCCGCGAAACAAGCACCCGTTACTAGACCTACATAACCGGTGCCGATAACTGCAATGTGCATTTGAAACCTTAGGACCTAAAGGCGGGAAATAAAGCCGAGACTCAAACAAACTTTGCGGGTCACAACGACCGAGAGTCGCGTGACCCGCAAGTTAGTAGTTAATGACCGCAGCGGAAAGATCGCACCGCAGTGTTTCTATACGAAGCAACGACCGCTTATCTAGCTGGGCTGATAACGACGGGGTTTCCACCAAAATTGAAATCGTTATCTTCCTTCGCAGCGATGATGACTGCAACGATAGCGCCGCCAGCGGCAAGCAGGAGCACTGCGAGCGCGCCGCCGCTAAGATCATCGTCATCGTCATCGGTCTGTGGGTTCGGAGTTCCGGCGGTGCCGTTTTCGCCAGCAGCAATTTGCTGCGTCGCTGCGCCTGAGCGCAATTCAGCGAGACCGGCCTCGGTGGAAACCGAAGTGTTGCCGCGATTGGTGCTGACGGTAAACGACGTCGCTTGGCTTCCATCGACTACCACCGCACCATCTTTCGTGGTGATGTTGACTGTAACTCCGGCAACCGTCGAAACCTTGGCGATGCCCTTGTCCAACATGCCGGTGACGCTGCCGTCAGTGAAACTGAGAATTAAGCTGGAGTTGGGCGACAACTCAACGCGGCCCATCTTGCTCAAGCTTACGATAGCGGAACTATTGTCGGCTGTTACGACCGTGCTGCCAGAAAACAGCGTTCCGCCGGAGATTACTTTCTGACCATTCACCGTGACCTGGCCGGAGATCGAAAGCTCTCCTGAAGCGACCTTACCGCCTGCCAGTGCAACCATTGAGTAAACACTCAGGACTGCAACTGAAACAAAGGCCGCGAGCGATTTGCGGCTCAAAGATTTGCTGATCATTAACTTTCCTCCCGTATTGTGAAACAAAAGAATCTTGATTGCTGGCGCTAGTAAGAAACCAGGATGAGACGAACCTTCTGTCGAATCCCGTCTCAAAGATGCAATCGGCCGAACGCTTCAAGCGCGAATCGCGTTCGCAGGCGCTTAACAGCAGGCTTTTTATTACACGAATATAACCCCTCTGTCAACGATCATTTGGTCCGACTTTGGCACAAAACTGTGCTTTTTTGCGTTGAGTTGCCAGGATTGGACCGGGTGTAGGACCAGCCTGCGCCTTTTCCAATCGAGAGGTGAAATATACCGCTGCCTCGTTTCCAAATGCCGGCAGTCAGGGCGGGCTGATTCGAGGACTTTGGGCGGAAACTTTGACGCCTCGGCTCTGGTCGTCACGCGAATTCGCTGGACTTGCTGCCTTCTCGCGCAATTCTGACTGTTCGTAGGGGTCAAGACGCGCAAATACGTAGAAAGTCTCACCATTGCGCACGCTTCCCAGGAAACGAAAAGTGTAAGCAAACACTTCATTCACTCGCAGAGATTCCAAAGCAGGTGGTTGTTCGAACAAAAGCCGCAGCTCATCTCGTGATACTGCCTCAAGTTCCGGGAGATAATCGTTCTGGGTTTCGCGAGCGATACGAACGGCCATCAGTCGCAGAGCCCGAATTCGGTTGGAATTATGCCGATAGTAATTGGGGCTGACTTCTCGTCTGCTAGCGCGGTCATCGACCACTTCCTGTTCGTTTCGCAGATAACCGAGATAGGCGCGCACCACTGGCCCAAACTCCGAATCCTGTGCCCTAGCTGGTGGCACTAAGACGAAAAGCGCGAGCAAACAGTAGCCGACGATTACGGCCCTTCTAATTGAAACGAATGGTGCCTTCATAGGTTGACTGACCAAGTCACCAAACGGAAAGTTCTGGATAGGTTGCGATGGTGCCTGATTATATCAATTTTCATTTTCTAACTTGATTGCGTAGGTGTTTCAGCGGTGTTACATTGATGATAATTTCACGCTGGCAACATCCAACCCACATGGCAGAGGACAGAAATAACAGTAGCTTGAGCGGCAAACGGGTTGCCCTGGGGATAACGGGGGGCATCGCAGCCTACAAAGCCGCCGAAGTCTTGCGCGGTCTTCAGCGCGCTGGTTGTACCGTGCGCGTCGCCATGTCGCCTCGAGCCTGTGAATTCATCACGCCGCTAACCTTTCGAGCGCTATCCGGCTCGCACGTGATCGTAGACGATTATGCGCCAGATAATCCCGATCCAATAGCTCACATCACGTTTTCCCAGACCGTTGATTTGTTTGTTATCGCACCGGCAACCGCAAACATTATCGCCAAGTTTGCCAATGGTGTTGCCGACGACTTTCTAACGTCCACTTACCTCGCCGCTACCGCGCCCGTCCTGATAGCGCCGGCGATGAACACATCGATGTGGGAACATCCCGCAACCCGACGAAACATCGAGCGACTTCGTCAGGATGGGGTTCACATTGTGGAACCAGATGCTGGGGAGATGGCTTGCGGCACTATTGGTCCGGGTCGGCTAAGCGAACCTGAACGCATCGTTGCCGCAGCGTTAGAGATTCTCAA
>Ga0134127_10004147_pt1 | contig 10448 bp, 12 predicted proteins | sample KB31753_FD_96459 | JGI IMG/M metagenome (GOLD analysis project Ga0134127, IMG submission 96459) | Terrestrial soil microbial communities with excess Nitrogen fertilizer from Kellogg Biological Station, Michigan, USA - KB3-175-3 | ecosystem: Environmental > Terrestrial > Soil > Unclassified ...
GGAAGCCGGTCTCCGGCGGCTCAACATCAGCCTCGACACGCTGCGCGGCGAGAAGTTCGTCCACATCGCGCGGCGCGACGGCTTCCGCGAGACGTGGGCGGGGATCGAGGCCGCCGACGCCGCCGGATTCCGGCCCCTGAAGATCAACATGGTGGTGATGCGCGGCGTCAACGACGACGAGGTCGTCGACTTCGCGGGCATGGCCCGGACCCGCGCCTGGCAGATCCGCTTCATCGAGTTCATGCCTCTGGACGGCGACAACACCTGGTCGCGCGACCAGGTGGTCCCGGCGAAGGAGATCCTCGCGAAGATCCACGCCAGGTGGCCGCTGGACCTCGAGTCCGACGGTCCGCTCAGCGATCCCGCCCGGACCTTCCGGTTCAAGGACGGCGCGGGGGACGTCGGCGTCATCGCCAGCGTCTCCGAGCCGTTCTGCTTCGCCTGCGACCGGGTCCGGGTGACGCCCGACGGCAAGCTCCGCACCTGCCTGTTTTCCACGTGGGAGACGGACCTGAAGGGGGCCATGAGATCGGGCGCGACCGACGCGGAGCTGGCCGACCTCTTCCGCGGCGCCGTCGCGAAGAAGGAAGCGGGCCACGGGATCAACGATCCGAAGTTCGTGAAGCCCCTGCGGGCCATGTACGCCATCGGAGGATAGCCATGCCCGTGCTGATCTACGGGAAGGACGGTTGTCCCTACACGTCCGCCGCGCGCGAGGATCATGCCCAGCGGAAGGTCGCGTTCGAATACGTCAACGTGGTCGCGGATCCCGCGCGCTTGAAGGAGATGCTCAAGCACTCCAGGGGCGTGCGGAAGGTGCCGGTGATCGTGGACGGGGAGAAAGTGACCATCGGCTTCAACGGCACCTGAGGGGTTTGACCTCTCGCCGGCCGGGTGCCGGCTCGGTTTTGTTTCTCTTGAAGTGCATATGGGTGGGGATATAGTTGGAAGTCATGCAGGGTAGGGAGGGGGCCGTCGCCGTTTTCGTGCGATGGCCCGAGCCGGGGCAGGTGATGCCCGATCTCGTCCGGCGCCTCGGCGCCGAGGCCTCCGCCCAGCTCTACGAAGCCTTCATCGGCGATCTCATCGCCGGCATGCCCCTCACGTCGTACAAGGGGTTCCTGTACGCGCTCGACCACGTGATGGACTTCCGCGACCGCTACAAGGGCGTCCAGGTCCGCGCGCAGCAGGGCATCAACGAAGGGAAGCGCCTGCTCGCCTGCTTCCAGGAGCTGCTCTCCACCTACCCGCTGGCGGTGATCGTCGGCAGCAGCATGCCCGACCTCCATCCGCGCATGTGGAAGTCGGCGTTCGAGATGCTGGAGCGGCGCGACGTCGTGGTCGGCCCGACCGACCGCGGCGGCATCTATCTGCTGGGCATGCGCCGCCCGGTGGACGTCTTCCGCGGCGTCAAGTGGGGGACGGGCACCGAGCTGGTGACGCTGCTGCGCAACTTCGACCAGGCGGGCCTGAACTACGGGTTCTTCCCCACGCGTCCCAAGATCGAGGCTTACGAGGACCTGATTCCGCTGCGCCGGCGGCTGCTCCGCCCGATGGCGCCGCTCACGTTCGCGACGCTTCAGATCCTCGGGATCGGCCAGGAAACCAAGGAAGTGGGGTAGGACCAAACACAAAGGCACCGAGGCACAAAGTCCGACTCAGGTGTCCAAAAAGGCCGACTTCCCTTCCTCGACCCACTTGACCTCAATCTGTCGGGACCACATTCCAAAGACGACATGGCCGCATTTCAGCCAAGCATCCCGAATCTGGCCCCCCGCTCCGTGGGTCCGCACTGCCCACAGATACTGAGTGCGAGCGACATGTTCAAAGGGACCATTCCCCAGGAAGTGATACTCCAGGCGATCCAGAACCAGGCCGTTCGTCCGCGCCCATTGTTCCACCATCTGGCGGGAACGCCTCCAGGCGTGCAGGAACATCAGCGCGGCAAACAAAAGAAATGATGAAGCGAACAGGATTTCAAGGGGCGTCATCTTGGGCGTAAGACGCTGATTCCCAGATCGCATGACCGGAAACCGGATGCGAATCGCTGCGCTTTGCCCGTGATTCGTGAGGCGGGCCGGGATTACTTCTTCTTCAGCGCCGCCATCAGCTGGGCGCGCCTGGCCGGCCACTTGTCGTCCGCTTCCGCCTTCCAGACCTTGATGTCCTTGTACCAGGCCCACTGGCCGCCGTTGATCAGCTCGCAGCGAGACCGCGTCGGGGTCATGCCCTCCGCCTTGCCGAGCACCATCTGCTGGTCGTCGATGGTCGCGACCATCTCGTCGCCGAAGATCTCCCAAACCGCCGTGTGCCACGCGCCGTCGTTCAGCTTCATCTTCTTGGCGTCGACGTCCGAGCCCTTCGTGGTGGGACCGGTGCCCGACATCTTGACAAGCTTGAATTGGTCGGGGTAGAGGAACAACCGCGCGACGTGCTCCTTGTCGTCGAGCGCGAAGCCCATCCAGGGAGAGCCGTCGTGCTTGAAGGTGAACTGGATGACGAGGTTGTTGTCGCCGCCCAGCTTGCGCGACATCGCGGGGTGGTGGCCGTCGGCGGCGATCTCGGCGGACTTCACGGCGTCGCCCTCGACGACGAAGTTGCCCTTGTACCTGTTCCACTCCTTGGACCACTTGCCCTCGTCGAACTTCTCCTCCCAGAGCAGCTCGCCGCGCTTCACCATCCAGACTTTGCCGTCGGGTTTTTCCTTCTTTTTGGCTTTGTCCTGAGCGAAGACCAGGCCGGGGGCGAGGATGAGGAGGATCGCGAGGGTGAGGCGCATGTCCCGCTCCTAAGTGGCTTAATGGTCTTACACGCGAGGGGCGGGGATATTTCGGGGATGGGCTAGAGTTTCTTGGTCACGTAGTTCGGGTGCGGCGTCATCATGACGAGCAGCGTCAGGTTGCCGCCGCTGTCGTTCTTGACCGAGTGCTCGACGCCCGACGGGACGTAGACGACGTTCTTCTCGCCCACTTCCCGGACCTCGGAGGCGATCTTGAAGAGGCCGCAGCCTTCGATCACGTAGTAGATCTTGTCGCAGCCTTCGTGCGTGTGGGGCTTCTGCTCCTGGCCGGAGGAGACGGCGTAGACGTCGCAGAACATCTTCTCGCTTTCGAAGAGCGAGGTCTTGGAGAGCTTCTCGGTCGAGAATTTCCGGGCGTCCATCACGCTTTTGACGTCCATGCTGCCTTTCTCACCACAAACACGGCCGACTCCTGGAGGGTGCTTTCGTGGTGCAGTTTAGATACGTCTTTCAGAGGCCCAGTGCGAGGCGCATCCCCAGGGCGTTGGGGAGCCGCTTGATGCGACGGATCTTCCGCGCAGTCTTCTTGTAATTGTACTCCACCCGGCGGAAGAGGACGGTCTTGCCGTCGAAGATGACGTAGCAGGAACGGGTGTCGCCGTCGCGCGGCTGGCCCACGGAGCCGACGTTCACGAAGAACTTCCCCTTCACCACGGGGTAGGGCCCCTCGATCCGGTTCTGCTGCAGGAACGGGCGGTTCTCGAAGAAGATCCCCGGCAGGTGGGTGTGGCCTCCGAAGGCGACCCGCTTGATCTTCTTGAAGATCGCCGTCATGAACTCGGGATTGTAGCACGCCTCGGGCATGACGTACTCGCGGGTCGGGTCGATCGGCGACGCGTGAACGTACAGCACGTCGCCGTGGGTGGCGAAGCGCGGCATCTGCTCGAGGTAGGTCCAGTACTTGCGGTTCTCGTGGGCGGGGTAGTGGGGCGACTTGAGCTGGTCCTTGGTCCACCAGGCGGATGCCTCCGCCTTCCAGTTGAAGCCGACGGGCTGGTAGAGGATCCCCTCCTCGTGGTTGCCCATCAGGGTGAACTCGAACAGATCCATCGCGATCTTGAGGACCTGGCGCGGGCTGGGGCCGTAGCCCAGGAGGTCTCCCAGGCAGACGATCTCCTCGCACTCGTTATCGTGGATGTCGTCGAGGACCGCCTCGAGCGCCTCGATGTTGGAGTGGATGTCGGAGACGATCGCGGTGCGTTTCATGAAGTCGTCACGGGGCCATCGCCTCCAGCACGTTGAGCTCCACGAGGTGCATCTTCTGGCCGATCGCCTCGGTCATCCGCTGCACGAGATACCTCTTGAGCGCCAGGAACGAGGCCGCGGGCGTGCCCACGCCTTTCCCATAGAAACGGGCCAGAACGCGGTCCCCGCTGACGTCGACCAGCTGCATCTGCAGCCCGTTCCGGTCGAAGAGAGGGTAGACGTCCGCCTCCAGCGCCTTGACGATCAGCGCCCGCTTCTGGGCGCTCGACAGACCCGAGCTGTCCGGGACGTCCCGGGGCAGCGGTTTTCCCCAGATCTCGTTCAGGATCGCCTGAAGGTCGTCCCAGCAGGAGCTGCAGCCGCCCCCGGCGCGGGTGACCGCCGTGATCTCTTCCACCTGCCTCAGCTGGTGGTCGGCGATGGCCTTGCGGATGACGTCCTCGGCGACGACGTAACAGCGGCAGATGATGTTGTCCGCGGGGAGCCTCGCCATCTCGCGACCCAAGTCTAACACAGGGGGGAGGTCTTTGCAAACCGCGCAACCCCTTGCACACCCCGACCCCCAACCGGCCCCGGAAACCCCGTGGCAGGGGCCTTGCATGAGCCCCTCCATGACCAGGCAAACCCGGCGCCGGCAGAGGACTCCGCGGTACGGCTGGCGGATCGTCCGCCGAGGCCACGTCCGCCGGGCCCTCCAGGCGCTGGACGCGATCTATCGAAAGGCCTGACCATGGAACTTCGCCAGGGCACGGATTGGGTGGTGGGCGACCTTTCGGTGGCCAAGGACGATGCCGTCCTCGCCGCCGCCGAGGGGGGCGACCGGGTCCTCCGGCTCCTCGCCGCCCGGCCCAAACGGGTCGCGGTGATCGACCGGAACCCCGCCCAGCTTCACCTGCTCGACCTCAAGCTGGCGGCCGTGAAGTCGCTGGCCCACGGGGACTACCTGGAGTTGATGGGCAATCGGCCGTCGCGCCGCCGCCGGGCGCTGTTCCAGCGGGTGCGATGGCTGATGCCCAAGGAGGCCGACGAATTCTGGCTGGCGCGCCTCGGGGTCATCGACCGCGGGGTCGCCCAGCAGGGCGAGTTCGAGCGCCAGCTCTCCTCGTTCCGCCAGTTCGTCCGGATCGTCCACGGCGCCAAGAAGGTGGAGCGGTTCCAGGCGCTGGCGACGGAGGCCGAGCGGCGGGAGATGTACGCGCGGGAGTGGCAGACCTACCTGTGGCGCCGCTTCGGCGGGATGGTGTGGAAGCGGTGGTTCTCGGTGGGGCCCGACCGGCTGGAGCGGCTGCTCTTCGAGGGTCAGCTGCTCGCGGCGCCCCCGCAGCTCTCGCCCGCCGAGTTCGAGACGGCAAAGGAGCTCGCCAACCGGGTGCTGGTCGTGAACGAGCCGCCCCAGAACTACCTCCGGTCGCTGCCGTCCGACTCCGTGGAGGCGTTCCTGCTGGGACGGATGGAGCTCCGCGGGCTCGAAGGCGATCTCTGCCGCATCGCCCGTCCGGGCGCGCGGATGTCCTACGTGGCGGAAGAGCCCGACGGCGCCCCGCCCGTGGGGTTCGTGGCCCAGGGCGCGCCGCGCGAGGCGGGCTTCTTCCCCGGCCACCTCATGGCCGCGGTGCTCCCCGCATGATCGCTCTGGGGGTTGTCCTGTGGCTCCGCCATTGGCTCCGGACTCGCCAGTCGAAATCTGCAGGGCGATGAACGGTGAGGCGTGCTGATGCTCGCAGTTATCGGCCTTGAGTACCTCATTTGCTGGGCTGCCGTTTCATTTCTGGCGTGCTGTCTCGTTCTCTCGATCTCGCTCGTGGTCTGGGTTGTTCACCTGATGAAGGAACAGCGGCTAACCCGAGACGGGCGGAGTTGTCCGGGGGCGATTTCCCCGGGCCGTTTCCCGCTGTAGCGTGGCTTGCTCTCCCCCGGGGAGAGGTAGAGAGGGGACCCGCTGCCTGTGTGCTGAATGCTGGGTGCTGGTTCTTAGTGCGCTTTGGCTTCTTTCTTTTCCGGAGCTTTCAGTCTCAACGTCTCGTCAAACTTCTCCAAAAGCTCCTGGTGGAACGCCATCGCCTCGTCCTCTCGGAAGAAGCGCTTGATCAGCGGCTGGACCAGGACCTGGCGGCCGCCGTTTTCCTTCGTTTCCTCGACGTTCGTCTCGTGGGTGGCGAACTCGGGCGGCGGCTTGAAGTCGTAGAGCGCGAAGGTGAGGATCTTGTAGTGCTTGCCGTCCAGGCCCTCGACGAACGTGTGGCGCAGCTGGCGGGCCCGCTCGACGAGCGGCAGCTCCTGAAGGATTTTCATGGGCGCTATTCTACCGGGGACCCCGCCGATTTGAAGAACTTTTCGAGCTCGTCGAGGTCCCGCGTCACCCGGCAGTCCGGCAGGCTCGCCAGCACCTCCGCGCCGTAGCCCTTCGTGAAGAGCCGCGTGTCGAAGATCACCACCACCCCCCGGTCGCTGCGCCGCCGGATCAGCCGGCCGAAGCCCTGGCGCAGGTCGAGGATCGCCTTCGGGAGCGAATAGTTCGAGAAGCTCTGCGGATCGCGCTCCTGCAGCGCCTCGAGCAGCGGGTCCCCCGGGTTCATGAACGGGATCTTGTCGATCACCAGGCACGACAGCGCCTCGCCCGGGATGTCCACGCCCTGCCAGAAGCTCGACGTCGCGAAGAGCGCCGTCCCCTCGTCGCGGCGGAAGAGCTTGAGCAGCTTCGACCGCGGCTGGTCGCCCTGGCGGAGGATCTTCACCCCCGTCGACTCCGCCGACTCCGCGCAAAGCTCGAGGTTCTTGTACGAGGTGAAGAGGCACATCGTCCGGCCGCCCAGGAACTTCACGATCCGGTTGATGTGGCCCGACATCTCCTGCGCGAACGCCGGATCGTTCGGCTGGCACTTCATCCGCGGCACGATGAGGATCTGCTGCTCCCGGTGGTCGAACGGCGACGCCACCTGCATCTCCGAGGCGTCCTGCGCCCCGGTCTCCCGCTTGAGGAAGCCGAACTCGCCGTTCGCCGTCAGCGTCGCGGAGGTCAGGATCACCGTCGACGTCGACCGGAACAGCTGCTCCCGGAGGATGTCGCTCACGTCGATCACCCGGGCGAACAGCCGCGACGCCCGGTCGTCCTTCTCGGCCCAGTACACGGAGTTCGGGTCGTCGAGCTGGATGAACTTCATCAGCGTCTCGACGTAGTGCTCGGCCGCGCCGCCGAACTTGGCGATCTTGTCGAGCTCCTCCTCGTCCTCGGTCTGCGTCTTCGCGTCCTTGAGCAGCATCTGGTACTCGGCGATCGCCTTGAGCAGGTCGCCGGGATCCACCCAGTGGGGCTTGCGCAGGCGCCGCTCCGAGGAGTCGCGGACCTTGCCGAAGAAGGCGCGCGAGGCGAGCCGCATCCGCTCCGCGATTCCGCCGCGCTTGAGGTAGTTCGCGCCGCGGACGAGCATCGTGATCGAGAACGGTGTCAGCCGCATGCCGAAGAAGTCGCGCGCGATGTCGGCCATGTCGTGGGCCTCGTCGCAGATGACCGTCGAGGCCGCGGGGAGGATGACGTCGCCGGCCCCGAACGCCTTCACCCTCAGGTGGGCGAAGAACAGGTGGTAGTTCGTGACGATGACCTGCGCGCCGCGGAGCCGGCGGCGGGCGTCCATCGCGAAGCACTCCTCGTAGTACCGGCACTGCGAGCCGTTGCAGAGCTCGGAGACGCCGTTCACGCGGTTCCAGACCGCGTCGTCGGGCTCGAAGTCGAGGTCGCTCAGGTCGCCGCTCTTCGTCTCGTCCGCCCACTCCTGGATCTTCTGGAAGTGGCGGAGCTGCTTGCGGTCGAACGTGACGTGCATGAGCTCGTTCTTCGTCTCCTCGAAGCGGTCCATGCACAGGTAGTTGTTGATCCCCTTGATGAGCGCCCAGGTGAACTTGCGGGGCATGATCTTCGCCAGGCCGGGCAGGTCCTTCTCGACGATCTGCTCCTGGAGCGCGATGTTCGCCGTGCAGACGACGACCCGCGAGTCGGTCGCGATCGCGTGCTCGATGGCGGGGATGAGATAGGCGTAGGTCTTGCCGATGCCGCACGGCGCCTCGATCGAGAGATGCTTCTTCTCGGTGAGCGCGCGGTCGACGGCCTGGGCCATCTCGATCTGCCCGACGCGGATCTCGTAGTCGCGCGAATTCCGTTCGAGCAGCCCGCCGGGACCGAAGTACGCCTCGATCACTTCTTCTCCGAGATGCAGATGACGGCCTTCGAGGTCCGCAGGAAGATCTCGCCGTCGGAGATCGCCGGCGTGGCGTTCGTGGGCTCGCCCAGCTTGTTCACCGCGAGCGCGGAGAACTTCTTCGGGTCGGGGACGAAGACGACCGTGTCTCCCGACCGCGTCGTGGCATAGAGCCGCTTGCCGGAGGCGACGATCGAGCTCCACGCCGCTCCGCCGGGGAACCGCGCCTGGAGCACTTCCTTTCCCGTCGCGGCCTCGGTGCAGCGGATGAAGCCGCCGTTGTCCACGGTCCAGAGATGGCCGTCGACGATGAGGCCGGTGCCGACCTCGAGGGGCCGCGGGCGCGACCAGAGCCGCTCGCCGCCCAGCTTGAAACCGATGCAGCTGCCCGCCTCGTCCTCGCCCGTCGCCACGCCGATCCCGTCGCCGATCGCCACGTCGGAGTACACCAGCTTGCCGAGTCCGGCGACGATCCAGAGGGCCTTTCCCGAAGCGGGATCGTAGGCCTTCACGTGGTCGGGCCAGGCGACCAGGATCTCGTCCTTCACGATCCGCGGCGTGCACCACGATCCGACCCAGGCGTCGACCTTCGCGCCCGGCTCGTCCGCCTTCCAGGCGATCTCGCCGGTCTTCTTGTCGATCGAGACGAGGAACGTCCGCTCGCCGGGGCCGCAGTTCAGGAGCACGCGGTCGCCGTGGAAGATCGGGGAGGATCCGTAGCCCCACATGTGGGCGAACTTGCCGAGGTCGCGCGTCCAGAGCGGCTTCCCCTCGAAGTCGTAGCAGTGGAGGCCGCCGGAGGAGTGCCACACGACGACGCGCTCGCCGTCGGCGCACGGCGTGGAGCCGCAGTACGGGTTGTCCTGCTGGGTGGGCTCGTCGCCCGGGACGTCGACCGTCCGGGTCCAGAGCTGCTTGCCGCTCGCGCGGTCGAGGCAGAGCAGCGACCGCTTCTTTCCCTTCTCGGCGGCGACGGTGACGAAGACGCGCCCGTTCGACACGATCGGGCTGCTGTTGCCCGTGCCGGAGATCTCCGTGCGCCACCGGACGTTCTTCTGCGGACCCCACTCGGTCGGCGCCTCGGGTCCCGCGGCGACGCCCGTCCCGAGCGGCCCGCGGAACTGCGACCAGTCGTCGGCGAGGGCAGGAGCGGGGAGGAGCAGGAACGCGGAGAGGACGGTGACCTTCATGCGGAGAGTTTAACCCAAGCCCGCGTCGGCCCGCAATCGTTGTCACTTGTCCCCCGAGGCCCCGTCGGATACGCTGATCCATTGAAGGAGATCGGAATGAAACGGTGGACGGTAGCGGCGTTCCTGTGCATGGCGGCCGTCGGATCGGCGGACACGATCCGGCTCAAGAACGGGGGAAGCCTGGAGGGCGTGATCGTCAAGGAGGGCGACGGCGCCGTCGTCGTCCGGCTGAAATACGCGACGGTGACGCTCGACCGGTCGGACATCGAGTCGATCGAGAAGAAGGCGGCCGAGGACGCTCCGGCCGCGAAGGCGCTTCGGCTGCCGCGCTGGGACCGGTGCATCGAGGTCGTCGCCTCGCGGCCCTGGTCGGGCCAGCTCCGGCAGATCCCGGCGACCGTGATCGAGAAGGGCATCCTCAAGAACGTCCCCTACATGTCCCACAAGAGCGGCAACACCGAGTTCAATCTCTACGGCGATCCGGACGAGCCCGCCGGCCTGGAGATCGGCGTGACGAAGGACCTCCTCAAGAGCGATGCCGCGAAGAAGGAGTGTCTCGAGGTGATCGCCGCGCTGCTGGCGGACCCGAAGGACGCGGCGGCGCTCCGGTCGCTCGACCTGAAGCCCGGCAAGACCGAGCGGGAAGGTCTCACGTTCGAAGTCACCCCCGAGACCGCCGAGGACGCGTACGACGGCTGGTGGATCTCGGTCTACAGCCCGAAGCTGCTGGACGAAGCGCGGGCGACGGACGAGGAGCTCAAGAAGCTGACGGTGAATGAGGAAGAGCTGGAGAAGGAAGAGCAGAACGAGCGGGAGCGCGCGAAGAAGGAGCTCGCCGAGCGGAAGGCCCAGGACAAGAAGAAGCCCGAGCCGAAGAAGGCGGAACCCCAGGTCTACGTCGGATTCAATCCCTACCTTTTCCAGAAGCACGAGACGCAGCATGCGCGCAAGGTGACCTCCCGCGGAGGCCTCCGCCGATTCTGGGTCCGCGGCTTCCATCGCCCCCGAGGGGGCGGGTGGGTGCGGCGGTGATGGTCCGGCGCGCCGCCGTCTTCCTCC
>Ga0134127_10004149_pt1 | contig 10443 bp, 12 predicted proteins | sample KB31753_FD_96459 | JGI IMG/M metagenome (GOLD analysis project Ga0134127, IMG submission 96459) | Terrestrial soil microbial communities with excess Nitrogen fertilizer from Kellogg Biological Station, Michigan, USA - KB3-175-3 | ecosystem: Environmental > Terrestrial > Soil > Unclassified ...
CCTGGCGGCGATTCCGAGCGTCGTCTACGGGCTCTGGGGAATCTTCTTCGTCGTGCCCGCGATTCGCCCCACCGCGAACTGGTTGTACGAGCACTTCGGGGCCATTCCGATCTTCGGCAGCACGCTGAGCGGGCCTGGGCTCCTGCCGGCCGCGCTCGTGCTCGCGATCATGATCCTGCCGACGGTCGCGGCGGTCTCCCAGGATGCGTTGCGACAGGTCCCCTATCGCGTGAAGGAAGCCGCGTACGGCATGGGAACCACACGCTGGGAGGCGATCCTTCGCGTGATGCTCCCGACCGCCGCGACCGGCATCTTCGGCGCGCTCGTCCTCGGCTTCGGACGGGCGCTCGGCGAGACCATGGCGCTGGCGATGCTCATCGGGAACTCGAACCAGCTGAGCCTGTCGCTCTTCTCGCCGGCCAACACGCTCGCCGCGCTCCTGGCGCTGAACTTTCCCGAGGCGGGTCCGCGCGAGGTCCAGGTGCTCATGTACGCGGCGCTGGTGCTCCTGGCCATCACGCTGCTGGTCAACATCGCCGGCGGCATGATCATGAATTTCGCGACGCGGAGCATCCGCAAGTGAGCCCCAAGTGAGCCCCGTGCTTCCGGCGGTAGAGGGCCGCGCGGTTCAGGCAACGGGCGCGGGCGCTCGACCCGCCGCCCCGCGACTTCGCCGCTCTCCGTGGGAGACACGGGCTCTGCGCAGCACGCTCCTCACCGCGGGCGCTTGGCTCGCGGCGATCGTCGCCAGCGTGCCGCTCTTCTCCGTGCTCTACATGCTCATTGTTCGCGGGGGGTCGCGGCTGAGCTGGGAGGTTCTGGTCGAGCTGCCGCCCGCCGGATTCGAGATGGGCGGCGGCTTCGGTAACGCGATCGTAGGCACGCTGGTCATGGTCGGCCTGGGCGCGCTCATCAGCGTGCCGGTCGGCATCGCCGGCGCCGTGTTCCTGGCCGAGCTCGGCCCCAACAGCTCGCTGGCCGCCGCCGTCCGCTTTGCCGCCAAGACGCTGACCGGCCTGCCCTCGATCCTCGCGGGCGTTTTCGCGTACGCGAGCGTCGTGCTCGTGACCGGTACCTATTCGGCGCCGGCCGGCGCGGTCGCCCTGGCGGTCCTGATGGTGCCCACGGTGCTGCTCACGGCCGAGGAGGCCATGAAGATGGTGCCGCGCATCACGAAGGATGCCGCGTACGGCCTGGGCTGCACACGAAGCCAGGTGATCTGGAAGATCGTCCTGCCGACGGCGATGCCCGGCATCCTGACGGGCGTCATGCTGGCGGTGGCCCGGGCCGCCGGCGAGACGGCGCCGCTCTTGTTCACGGCTCTCTTCAGCAGCTACTGGCTCGTCGAGCACGGCGCTGTGGGGCTCATGCGGCCGACCGCGTCCCTCGCCGTTCTCATCTACAACTTTGCGGGCATGCCTTTTGAGAACCAGATCGAGCTGGCCTGGGCGGCCTCGCTCATTCTCGTCATGATCGTACTGTTTATCAACATCGCCAGCCGGCTCCTCGGGCGTCGTCGGGCGTGAGCGATATGGGAGGACTGGCGGTGATCAACCAGGTGGCGACGAACGGGCACGCGACCTCGAACCAGAACGGCATCGTGATCGATTGCAAGCTGAAACAGGTCTACTACGGGGACTTTCTCGCGGTGCGGGACAGCGACGTGCCGATCGAGAAGGGCAAGATCACGGGCTTCATCGGTCCGTCGGGCTGCGGCAAGAGCACCGTGCTGCGAAGCCTCAACCGCATGAACGATCTGATCCGCGGCTTCCGCTTCGAGGGCCACGTGCACTTCCACGGTCAGGACGTGTACGCGCGCAACATCGATCCGGTCGTGCTGCGCCGCTACATCGGCATGGTGTTCCAGCAGCCCAACCCGTTCCAGATGAGCATCTTCGACAACGTTGCCTTCGGTCTCCGGCTCAACCGCTTCCGCGGCAAGGTCGGCGAGCGGGTCGAGCAGGCGCTCACGCGCGCCGCCCTGTGGGACGAGGTGAAGGACAAGCTGAAGAACAACGGGCTTTCGCTCTCCGGGGGCCAGCAGCAGCGCCTCTGCATCGCGCGGGCGATCGCCACCGAGCCCTCGGTGCTCCTGATGGACGAGCCGTGCTCGGCGCTGGACCCGATCGCCACCCGGCGCATCGAGGAGCTGATGATCCAGCTCAAGCAGAACTACACGATCGCCATCGTCACCCACAATATGCAGCAAGCGATGCGCGTCGCCGACACGACCGCTTTCTTCTCGGTCGAGATGTCCAAGGGCGGGCGTACCGGGTACCTGGTGGAGATGGGCCCGACCCAGCAGATCTTCGAGAATCCCCAGCAGAAGCTCACCAAGGACTACATCTCCGGTCAGTTCAGCTGAGGCACTCCGTGGTCATCCAGCTCGGCTCGGTGGCTCTGTCTCTCGCGACCGCGGTCGCCCTGCACCTGGCTCTCGTTGGGCCGGCGGCGGGACAGACCGGCGCGGGCGCCAAGATCGTGCTCCAGGGCGCAGGCGCCACGTTCCCGGCGCCGCTCTACAAGAAGTGGATCGGCGTGTTCACCGCGCAGAACCCCGACGTCGCGGTCGAGTACAAGGACGTTGGCAGCGGTGAAGGCGTCCAGCGATTCCTGGCGCGCACCGTCGACTTCGGAGCCAGCGATGGCGCCCTGACCGACGAGCAGATGGCCCGCGTGGAAAGCGGCGCGCGTCTGGTGCCGGCCACCGCGGGCATGGTCGTCCTCGCCTACAACCTGCCGGGGCTCGGCGGCCCGCTGAAGCTCAGCCGCGACGTATACGCGGACATCTTCCTCCGGAAGATCGCGAAGTGGAACGACCCGCGCATCCAGGTGATCAACCCGGGGCTCAAGCTCCCCAATCGGAACATCGTGATCGCCGCGCGCCAGGACCGGAGCGGCACGACCTTCGCGCTGGCCAATCACCTGAGCGCGATCAGCCCGGAGTGGCAGCGCGGACCCGGCGTCGGATACGCGGTCGACTGGTCGGGGCGGGCGATGCTGGCTCGGGGCAACGAGGGCGTGGCCGGGCTCGTGAAGGTGAGCGAGGGCGCGATCGGGTACGTCGAGTATGGCTTTGCCGAGCGCCTTCGGCTACCGATGGCGCAGCTACAGAACAAGGCCGGACGGTACGTCGCACCCAGCGACCGCACCGGGCAGGCCGCGCTGGCGAGCAACGTGAAGCAGATGCCCGAGAATCTGCGCCTCTACATTCCCGATCCGGACGGCGAGGAGTCATATCCCGTCGTGTCGCTGACCTGGCTCTTGTTGTACGAGCGCTACGGCGACCAGCAGAAGAGCGCCGCGCTCAAGCGTTTCGTCACGTGGGGGCTGTCGCTCGGCCAGTCGTACAGCCCCGAGCTCGGCTACATCACGCTGCCGGCCGACGTCGCGCGGCACTCCCGTGCCGCGCTGGAGCACATCCAGTAGCCTCGCCGCACCCGCACGGCGAGCCGACGCGCGACGCGCCCGGTCGACGGCTCGATCTCCCAGCCATCGAGGCGTCTCTGCGCCGCGTCCAGCGGGAATTCGCGCGCATCAACGACGAGCTGAGTCCGCCGCGTGACCCGCTCGCCGACGACGTGGTCGACAACATGGTGGCCGGGTACGAGCTGGTCGATCTCCTGGCCGCGAGTGGGATCGATCCCTTCGTCATGGGCAACCTCAAGTACCTGCTCGAGCTGAACACGACCGTGCTGTGCGGCATCGATTCGGCGCGCCGGGAAGAATACGCGCGCCACCGCCAGAGCACCGAGGAGCGCTTCTACGAGGCGCAGCACGGGGGCATCCAGGACCTCGTGGAATGGTACGAGAGCCGGCGCGGCGATTCACCGTGGATGCTGGCGGCCGGCGTGTACGTTCGTCTGCTCAGCCGGCCGCAGCTCTTCGTCGAGGGCAACCACCGGACCGGCGCCCTGGCCATGAGCTACATCCTCGTGCGCGAGAACGAGCCGCCGTTCGTGCTGACGACCGAGAACGCCGCGACCTACTTCGATCCGTCGACGGTGATCCAGGACACGGACAAGCAGGGCCTCGTGATGCTCTTCCGTTCGCCGGGCCTGATCCGTCGCCTGGCGAGCTTCCTCCAGGAGCATTCGGACCGGCGCTACCTGCGCGCCTAGCCGCCCAGCGCGAGCTCCGAGGCGACGTGCAGGTCCTCGAGCCGCGCGAACGCGGTGCTGATCAGGTCGGCGGTGGCGAGGTTCGTCGCCAGCGGGACGTTGTGAACGTTGCACACCCTGAGCAGCGCCTGGATGTGGGGCTCGTGCGGCATGGCCAACCTCTTCATGCGAGGCCTCCTCAATAGTCCATGAGCGCGCCTCGGCCGGCGGGGCCCCAGCCCCTCGACGGCGCGCGGCGCGCACTTCGACTGATATCGGCGAGACCTTGGCGATGGGCGGTCGGATCGCCGGCGAGAACCGCCATCGGCTCGCCGCCATACGCGTCCGCATCGATCGGAAACAGCGGAGCGCCACCTTCGGTGGTGAGAATCCCGCCGGCCTCGACAACGACGACCGCGGCGCCCGCAATGTCCCAGAGAGACGCGCGGTGATCGTGGACGAACGCCAAGGCGCCCGCGGCCACGTAGCAGAGCTGGAGCGCGGTCGAGCCGAAGCGGCGCAGCCGGTATTGTCGTAGCCACCGCTGGACGTGAGCAGGAACGTCGCCCGAAAACGGCGCGCGGATCGAGAAGAGCGATCGGGGACCGAGAACGGCGCCTTCGATTCGCAGCCGCCGTCCGTTGAGCCACGCGCCGTGGCCGGCGCAGGCGGTGAAGAGCTGGCTGGAGACCGGATCGTAGACTGCGCCCGCGAACGGCATCCCGTCCCGCAGCACGCCGATCGAGATCGCGAAGCCGGGGATCCCGCGACCGAAGTTGTTGGTGCCATCCACCGGATCGAGCACCCAGACGAAACGCGAGTCCGGGCGTAACGGCTTTCGCGACAGTCCCTCCTCGCCCAGTATTCCGTCGCCGGGAAACGCCCGGGCGATCTCGTCCTCGAGCCAGGCCTGGATGGCCACGTCGGCCTCGGTCACCATCGAGTCGTCGGGCTTCCACGCCACCTCGGCCCGCTCGAAGTAATCGAGCGCGATCTTTCCGGCGAGCCGCGCGATCTGGGATGCCGCATCGGCCCGCGCGTCGGCGGCCGCCGGTGCGCCTCTCCGCGTCGGCTGATCGAGAAAGTCTGCCATTGTCGCTCTCTCAGGCGACTCGCCGGCCGTCGCGCCAGACGGCGACGACGAGCGGCAGATCGTCGACGAGCCGCACGCGAACGAGATCGGCGCGACGGCCGGGGGCGATCTCGCCCCGATCGTCCAGCCCGATCCGCTCGGCCGGCGTCGACGTCACGCACGCGATCGCGTCCGGCAGAGCCCAGTCGTGTCGCCGGTGGAGCAGGAACGCTCCGTGCAGCGCGCTCGCCGGCACGTAGTCGGACGACAGGATGTCGAGCAGCCCCGCGGCGGCCAGCTCGGCGGCCGAGATGTTCCCGGAGTGTGAGCCGCCCATCACGAGGTTGGGCGCGCCGGCCATGACGGCGAGCCCGTATGCCTTGGCGGCGCGAGCCGCCTCCAGGGTCGTCGGAAACTCCGCGATGACCATCCCGGCCTTCGCGGCCTCCTCGACGTGGCCGGTCGTCGCGTCGTCGTGGCTGGCCAGCGGCAGCCGGCCCGACTCGCACAGGCTCAGGATGGCGGCGCGGTGCGCCTCGCCGTAGCGGTCCCGGTCGGCGATTCGCTTCTCGATGAGCGCATCCATCTGCGCGTCGCTCAGGCCGTACTTGCCCTGGTTGTACTCGCGGTACGTCGCCACGTTCGTGAACTGCCGCTGGCCGGGCGAGTGGTCCATGAGCGAGACGAGCCGCAGGAGCGGATCGGTGGTGTGCGGGGCGAAATCGCCGACGACGTGCTCGGTCGAGACCTCGCAGCGCAGATGCAGGAGATGGTCCGCCTTCAGGAGGCCCTGCGCGCGCGCCGCGCGAATGGCGCCAATGAGCGCGAGCGGATCGCGCGCGCGCTGGCCGCCGTCGTAGACGTAACCGACGGCCAGGCTGTCGAGTACCGTGGTGATGCCGGCGGCGATCAGCTGGGCGTCGTGAGCGACGACCGCAGCCACCTCGGGCCATCGCGCTCCGGGACGCGGAAACGCGTGCTTCTCGAGGACGTCGGTGTGGAGCTCGACGATGCCCGGGATCAGATAGTCGCCCTCGAGATCGAGCGCGGTGAACGCCGTCGCACCGGCCGGCGCGACAGCCACGATCCGTCCGCCGGAGATGCCAATGGCGCCCCGGACGACCTCGTCGCGCATGACCACGCGGGCGTTGGCCAGGACCACCTCGCTCACGCGGCCTCCTCCCCGTGGAGCGTCACGGCCCGTGTCGCCACCGCCTCACGGACCTCGCCGTCGTGGAAGGCCCCGACGATCGCCGCCCCGCGCTTGCGGGCGTCGCGGATCAGCTCGACGACGATGGCCCGTCCCGCAGCGTCGAGCGACGCACTGGGCTCGTCGAGCAGGAGGATCGGAAAGTCGGCAATGAACCCGCGGGCCAGATTTACCCGCTGCTGCTCGCCGCCGGAAAAAGTCACGGGCGACAGGCTCCACAACCGCTCGGGAATCCGGAGCCGCTCGAGCAGCGCCCGCCCGCGCTCGAGGGCGGCCTCGCGCGGCATGCCGAAGGCGCGGAGCGGCTCGATCACCACGTCGAGCGTCGGCACCCGCGGGATCACCCGGAGAAACTGGCTCACGTAGCCGATCGTCCGGCGGCGCACGGCCAGGAGCTCGCGCGGCCCGGCGCCCGCCATGTCCACGCGGCCGCCGTCGTGGGCGACGACGATGCGCCCGCGCTGAGGCCGGTAGTTCGCGTAGATCGCGCGCAGCAGCGTGGACTTGCCCGACCCGGACGGATCCGTGAGCGCCACGCACTCACCCGGGTGCACCGTGAGATCGACGCCGCGCAGCACCGGGAGCTGGATCCCACCCTGCGTGTGCAGCGTGAACGTCTTGTGGAGCCCCTCCACGACCAGCGCGGGCTCGGTCACGGCTGCAGGACCGAGGAGACCAGGAGCTGGGTGTAGGGATGCTGCGGATCGTCGAGCACCTGGTCGGTCAGCCCCGACTCCACCACCTCGCCCCCGCGCATGACGAGCAGGCGATGGGCGAGGAGGCGCGTGACCGCGAGGTCGTGCGTCACGATGATGGCGGAAAGGCCCAGGTCGGAGGTGAGGCCGCGCACGAGGTCGAGCAGGCGGGCCTGGACCGACACGTCGAGGCCGCCGGTGGGCTCGTCCATGAAGACCAGACGCGGCCGCGTGACCAGCGTGCGGGCGATCTGCAGTCGCTGCTGCATGCCGCTCGAGAAGGTCTCGGGCCAGTCGTCGATCCGTTCGCGGTCGATCTCGACCCGGTCGAGCCAGTCGAGCGCCTCGGCTCGGATGCGCCCATAGTGGCGCGCGCCGAGCGCCATCAGGCGCTCGCCGACGTTGGCGCCGGCGGTCACGCCCGCGCGCAGGCCGTCGCGCGGATTCTGGTGGACGACGCCCCAGTCGGCCCGGGCGAGCTTGCGAAGCGCGGGCTCGGGCAGCTGCAGCACGTCGACGACCGTACCGTCGCGCAGCATGAACTCGACGCGGCCCGACGTGGGGACGAGGCGCCCGGACAGGCAGCCCAGCAGCGTGGTCTTGCCCGAGCCCGACTCGCCCACGATGCCGAGCACCTCGCCCGGCCAGAGGTCGAGCCCGACGTCGCGGCAGGCGACTCGGGTGCCGTAGAGCTTGCTCACGCCGCGCGCGCGGAGCAGCGGGACGTCAGCGGCCACGCCGGTCCTCGCAGTAATCGGTATCGGAGCAGACGAACATGCGCCCGCCCTTGTCGTCGACGACGATTTCGTCCATGAACGCGTCCGCCGCCCCGCAGAGTGCGCACATGCGGTCCCAGCGCTCGACGGTGAAGGGATGATCCTCGAAGTCGAGGCTCCGTACCGGCGTGTACGGCGGCACCGCGTAGATCCGCTTCTCGCGTCCGGCGCCGAACAGCAGAAGCGCCGGGTTCCGGTCGAGCTTGGGATTGTCGAACTTCGGGATCGGCGACGGACGCATGAGGTAGCGTCCGTTGACCAGCACCGGGTAGTCGTAGGCGGTCTCAACGTGGCCGTGCCGCGTGATGTCCTCGTAGAGTCGCACGTGCATGACGCCGTACTCTTCGAGGGCGTGCATCTTGCGCGTCTCGATCTCGCGCGGCTCCAGCCAGCGCAGGGGCTCGGGAATCGGTACTTGTAAAACGAGGATCTGGCCCTCGCGGAGCGGTGTCTCCGGGATGCGGTGGCGCGTCTGGATGAGCGTCGCCGTGTCCGTGCGCGTCGTCGTACGCACCCGGGTCGTCCGCTCGAAGAATTGCCGGATGCTGACGGCGTTGGTGGTGTCGTCGGCGCCCTGGTCGATCACCTTGAAGACGTCGTCGGGCCCGATGACGCTCGCCGTCACCTGGACGCCGCCGGTCCCCCACCCGTACGAGAGCGGCATCTCGCGGCTTCCGAACGGCACCTGGTGGCCGGGGATCGCCACCGCCTTCAAGAGCGCGCGGCGGATCATCCGCTTCGTTTGCTCGTCGAGGAACGCGAAGTTGTAGGCGCTCATCTCGCGCGCGCCTCGGCCTCGGACCGGAGCGTGCGAATCAGCACCAGCTCGGACTGGAAGTCGACGTGGTGGGGCAGCTTCAGGTGCTGGACGAAGCCGGACGCCTCCACGTTGTCGCTGTGCGAGAGGACGAACTCTTCGTCCTGCGGCGGCGAGGTCGGCGTCTCGCCGAGCTCATGGCACCGCAGCGCGCGATCGACCAGCGCCATCGTCATCGCCTTGCGCTCCGTGTGCCCGAAGGTCAGCCCGTACCCGCGAGTGAACTGCGGTGGCGCCGTCGCCGTGCCCTTGAACTGGTTCACCATCTGACACTCGGTCAGCGTGATCTCGCCGATCGTGATCGGAAACCCGAGCTCCTCGGGCACGAGCTCGATCTCGACCTCGCCCACCCGGATCTCGCCGGCGAACGGATGGTTCCGTCCGTAGCCACGCTGGGTCGCGTAGCCGAGCGCGAGCACGAAGCCTTCGTCGGCCCGCGCCAGGTTCTGCAGGCGCGCGTCGCGGCCCGCGGGAAGGCCGAGCCCGTCGCGCGTCAGATCGGCGACGGGACGGTCGTCCGGATCCGCCTCTTCGGGCTCGATGAGCCCGTCGCGGTCGAGGGCATCGATCGCGCGCGGCAGGCGTCCGCCCAGGGGCGCCAGGTCGCTTCCCGGCTGAGCGTGATCGCGCCCGTTGACCGCAGGCTGCGACGCGGGGCCGCTTGCCGCGCCATGGCCGTTTCGTTCACCCGGGACCGCGAGACTCCAGTCGAGAAGCCGGTGAGTGTAGTCGAAGGTCGCGCCGAGAATCTGACCGCCAGGCACGTCCTTGAACGTCGCCGAGACCCGGCGCCTGACCACCATCGAGCTGGTGTCGATGGGCCGGGTCGCGCCGAACCGCGGCAGCGTCGTCCGGTACGCGCGGGCCAGGAAGATTGCCTCGATCAGATCGCCCCGCGCCTGCTTGATGGCGAGCGCCGCGAGCTCGCGATCGTAGAGCGAGCCTTCGGTCATCACACGGTCCACCGCGAGCCCCAGCTGCTGATCGATCTGGTCCAGGGTCAGCTCCGGGACCGAGGGGTCGCCTCGGCGCTCCTCGGCCAGGAGCCGGTGGGCGTTGGCGATCGCCTTCTCGCCGCCCTTCACGGCCACGTACATGGCTAGCCCTCCACCTTGGTCGTGCGCGGAAGCGCCGCGATCACCCGGCCGGCGCTCAGGACGACGTCGACGCCGCACGGGAAGAGCGCATGGTTGGCGGCCATCCACGTCCAGAACGCGTCCGACAGGCCCGCGACCTCGAGGCGCGCCTCGTCGGCGATGCCCGGCCCCCTCAGACGACGGCCGGTCCCCCCGAGGAGGCTCTGGACCTGAACGATGAGCGTCGCCGATCGCTCCGGGTATTCGGCCGTCCCGGAGTCGAACGTGTCTGGCGACGGCATGCCCTGCGGGTCGGCGATGAGCCCGAAGCGCGCCGCCTGCGGCCGAGACACGATCGGCGCACCCGAGTGGAACCGGAGCCACTCGACGGCGTCGGGTCGGGCGGCCGCTTCGTCGAGCCAGAGCGGCGTGTCGAAGTCGAGCATCGTCAGGCACGCGGCAGCCGCCGCCGGATGGAGAGGCGAGGGCGCCTGGAGCTCGACCGCCACGTCGACGATCCGGCCGGGATGCGCCATCGCCTCGAGGAGGCTTCGGAAGATTCGCTGGCTATCGAGTGTCGGATCGGCGAGGCCGGCCAGCATCGTCATTCGTCGCCGCGCACCATCGTGAAGAACTCGACGCGCGACGGCGCCACCCGCTCGGCGGCGGCGAGTCGTCGCGCCGCCTGGGCGCCCGC
>Ga0134127_10004154_pt1 | contig 10439 bp, 10 predicted proteins | sample KB31753_FD_96459 | JGI IMG/M metagenome (GOLD analysis project Ga0134127, IMG submission 96459) | Terrestrial soil microbial communities with excess Nitrogen fertilizer from Kellogg Biological Station, Michigan, USA - KB3-175-3 | ecosystem: Environmental > Terrestrial > Soil > Unclassified ...
CTCGAGCACTTTGCGAAACTCCTGCGCCGCGCTGACCATGAGATACGTGTGGAACGCGCCCTCGGTGTTCAAACGCACGCCGCGCTTGTTCGGATAGAGCGTCGCCATCTCGGCGCTCAACGCGTCGAGATCTTGCGTTTCGCCGGCAACGACGGTTTGGTCCGGCAAGTTGCAGCCGCCGATGCCGCAGAAGAATTTGTCGGCAAGCGCTTGCGCCGCCGGCAGCTCGAGTGTCGTCGCAATCATGCCGCCGCGGCCGAACTCGCTCATGAGCTCGCCGCGCCGCTGCACGAGCTTCAACGCGGCCTCGAACGTCAACGCACCCGCGTTCACGAGCGCCGTGTACTCGCCGAGGCTGTGGCCGGCTCCAAGCGCAGGCTTCGCGCGGTCTCCGGCGAGGCTGCGGAACGACTCGAGGCACGCGACCTCGTGCGTCAGCAGCGCGGGTTGGGTGAAACGAGTTTGGTTCAGCTCCTCGCGAGGATCGCGAAAGCTGAGCTCGGTCATGTCGTAACCGACGACCTCGCTGGCCCTGGCATAAAGGTCGCGGGCGACGGGAAACGCCTCTACGAGGTCGGACCCCATTCCTCGATATTGAGAGCCTTGACCCGGAAAAACGTAGAGAATCTTCTTGTCAGCCACTCTTCAGTCTAGCCCTGGACGCTCGTGCAGGTCTTACGATGCCTCGAACCCGAGGGCTGTGCCAAGACGAAGCTGGAATCGCGTTATGCCGCCGCGGCAGGACGTGGTTCAGGGAGCGGCGATAGCCGCGCGTCTGCCCCGCTCGGGGTCGACGCTGACGAGCACCGAAAGCCCGAGCACGAAGAAAAGGCCCGTGATCAGCATCGCCATGCGGTGATCGTTGTCGGTGATCCAGGTGACGACGCCGTAGCTCAGGGGCCCCAGAATCGACGCGAGCTTCACGGCGAGGCCCCAGAGCCCGAAGAATTCTGCGTGGCGGTCGGCGGGCGCCAGGTACCCCACCAAGGCGCGGCCGGCGGATTGGCTCGCGCCCAAGCACAGGCCGGCGATATTCGCTGCGATCCAGAAACCTATCTGACCGGTGCTCAGATACGCGATCACGACCATCGAGCACCAGCCGAGCAGGGTCAAAGTCAGCGTCTTGCGGTGGCCCAGCCGGTCTTGCCACTGGCCGAACAGGAACGCACCCAAGCTCGCCGTGATGTTCACGAGCAGGACGAGCACGATCGTATCTTCCGTCGTGAAGCCCATCGCCTCTTGAGCGTAGATCGCGGCGAGTGCAATTACCGTTTGCACGCCGGATTGGTACAGCACGATGCAGCCCAGGAAGCGCAGCAGATCCTTGTATCGGCCCGCTTGACGCAGAGTCTGCGCGACGCGCGACAGCGCGCGCAGCGCAATCCCCTTCTCCTTGGGTTGCGGACGCGCTCGCTCCTTGAGCACCAGGAACGTGAACGAGCTGGCCAATGCGAACACGCCCGCCGTGATCAACATCGTGACGGGAACGAACTGCGCTTCCGTCTGCCCTACGCTCCTCGACCAAAACACATACGCGAGACATAGGCCGAGCGTGAGCAAGCCGCCGAGGTAGCCCAACGACCAGCCCCATGCCGAAACCTTACCCATTGCGTCGCCCGTCGCGAGCTCGGGCAGAAACGCGGCCGCGATGTTCTCGCCGGTGCCGAAGCAGACGTTCGAAAGCACGATCAGCGCGAACGCGAGCGCGAGGTCGCCGGGCCCGATCAGCGACAATAGCGCCGTGCCGAGCACGCACCCCGACGTCGTGATCGCGAGCAGCTTCTTCTTCGCGGCGTGCGCGTCGGCATACGCGCCGAGGATCGGCGCACTGAAAATCACGAGCGCGTAGCTGATCGACAACGCCAGCGTCCACGCGAACGTTCCCCAGTCCTGTCCGGCGGCGACGACCTTCACGAAATACGCGTTGAACACGGCCGTGATGACGACGGTGGTGTAGCCCGAGTTCGCGAAATCGTACATCGCCCAGGCCCACACCTCGCGCGGGCGGACATCCGCCTGCAACCCGCTGCTGCTACTCACCGCAGCTCCGCCGGACGCCGAGCAGCGACTTGCCGCCGAAGCGCGCTTGCCACTTCGCCACGGCTTCCGTGTTGTAGACGCGCTCGGGCAACTCGCCGCGCAGCGCCGCGAGCGCTGCTTGGGCAGCCCACGGGATCGCGGCCCCGAGCGTGCCGCCTTGGTTAGCGGCGACCATGTGCGGCGACAGCAGCACGCGATCGCCGAACCGCACGATGCGCGCGTCACGCGGCAGCGGCTCCTCGGGCAGCACATCGAGCGCAGCGGCGGCGAGCGCGTGAGCCTGTAGTGCGTCGCACAGCGCCTCGAGGTCGACGATGGCGCCGCGCGCGGTGTTGATCAGCACGGCGGTCGGCTTCATCAGCGCGAGCCTGCACCGGTCGACGAGGCCGCGCGTCTCGGCGGTCAGGTTGCAATGCAACGTCACGACGTCCGACTCGCGCAGCAGGGTGTCGAGGTCGGTGCGCTCGACGCCGTGCCGCGCGAACTTGCCGGCCTCGACGTACGGGTCGGCCGCGAGAACGCGCGCGCCCCACGGCCGCAGCAAATCCGCGACGCGGCCGCCGGCGCGGCCCAAGCCTACGATGCCGATCGCGATACCGGGGTAGCCGTCGCCGCGCTTGCCGACGTAGGTGCCGTAGATCGGCGGCTCGCGCCAGCCGCCCGCTTTGACGTGCCGGTCTCGCTCGCGAACGCGCTTCAGAACGGTCAGCATCAGTGCGAGCGCGCCTTCGGCGACGCCGCCCCAGTTCGCCTCGGTCGGGCAATGCGTCACGAGCACTCCGAGCGCGCTCGCGGCGTCGACGTCGACGTCGTCGACGCCGATCGTGTACTTCGAGACGAGCCTCAACACCGGCGATATCGACAGGAACTCGCGGTCCATCTGGCCGCGAAACGTCGCACCGAGCAGCACGTCGGCGCCGGCCGCGAGCGCGGCAAGTGCCTCGCGATCGGCCGTCGCCGGCGCGACGACGACGTCGCAGCCTTCCGCCTCGAGCATGCGGTGCGATGCGCCGCTCTCATCGACGGGCCTGTAGATCAATACGCGCGGTCGGTTCAAGGGACTTGGACCGAGCGCGTGGCGGCGTCCGGCCGATCAGAGCTCGCTCTTCACCGCGTTGTAGAACGCGGTGAGGAAGCGATCGGTCGTTGCCTTATCCGGCTGCGGCCCCGTCGTCACGAACTTCGGCGCGAGATCCGCGGTCGGGTTCGCTGCGAGGACCTGCTCGAGCGTCATCCCCTGTTTGATCAGGTTGGTGATACGGCGCTGCGCCTCGATCGTGTTCTGGCGGAACCGTGCCACGTCGTCGCGCGTCGAGACGACGCCATGGCCGGGAAGGATCTTCGTATTCGGCCCGGCCATGTCGACGAGCGCCTGCAGCGCATCGATCGTGCCCTTCACGGTGCCCCCGTTGCCGCCGTCGACGCCAGGGTAGCCGGTCGTTCGGAAGACGTCGCCGGCATGGATCACGTCGGCCTTCGCAAAGTGAATGTAGCTGTCGCCGTCCGTGTGCGCCGGCGGCAACTTGCCGATCGTGATCGTCTCGCCGTTCAGATGCATCGACATCGTGTCGCCAAACGTCACGACGGGCAGCGCGACGGCCGGCGACGGCGCGCCGCCGTTGACGCCCTTCGCGAGCCGCACGCGGACGTTGTCGTGCGCGACGATGTCGATGCCGAGCTTGCCGAAGTTCTCGTTGCCGCCCGTATGGTCGCCATGCACGTGAGTGTTGATGAGCATGCGGACCGGCTTGTTGGACAACGCCTTGATCGCGGCCTGCAGCTTCTCGGAGAGCGGCGCGAACTGATCGTCGATCATCAACACGCCGTCGTCGCCGATGAGCAGACCGACGTTGCCGCCCTGCCCCTCGAGGTAATAGACGTTACCGGAAACCTGGTGCGTCTTGATCTGCACCGCGGAGAAATCCTGCTGTTGCGCCTGCGCGAAGGCGGAGCCGACGGCGAGCAGGGCGACCGGTAACGAGCAAAGCGCGAGCTTCGATGGCAGTTGCAGCATGACTCTCTCCCCCGAGCGAATGTTGTTGCGGCGCCGTGAGGCGCGCTTTGCGAGCGATGATAACACCGGCTCTCTACCACGGGCAGCGCGATCGCAATGCCCGTTTGCAGAGCATGCGATACTCGGCCCATGACCGACCGCGCCGCCCTTCGTGAAGAGCTCACCGCGACCTGGCACCGCGAGATTCCGATCGTCGCGGCGATGGGAGTCACGGTGGACAGCTACGACGGGCGGTCGTTGACGGTGCGCGCGCCGATGCAGCCGAACCGCAACGTGCACGGCACGACGTTCGCGGGAAGCCTGTACTCCGCGTGCGTGCTGACGGGTTGGGGAGCCGTCTGGCTCAAGTTGCGGGAGCGCGGGCTCGACGGCGTCATCTACGCCGCAGAGAGCGCCGTGCAGTATCGCAAAGCCGTCGCGGGCGACTTCGTGTGCCGCTGCGCGTTCGACCCCGAGGCGCTAGAGGCGGAGCTCGAACAATTCAAAACATCGGGGCGCGCGAGCTTCGATCTCGCTTGCACGATCGACCAGGACGGCAAGCGCGCCGTCGCGTTCACTGGCAGGTACGTCGTGCACGCAAAGCATTCCTAACGCGCGGCTTCGACGAGCTCGAGCGTGCCGTCGACGATCATCCGCAGCGCGACGTAGAAGATGACCGCGAGGCCGACGTAAGCGATCCAGTGGAAGCGCCCGAGAAGTCGCGCGATGACGGCCGCGGCGAGCCCCATGAAGCCCACGGAGAGCGCGAGCCCGACGACCAGGACCCACCAGTGCTCGCGCGCGACGCCGGCGACGGCGAGGACGTTGTCGAGCGACATCGAGACGTCGGCCACGACGATCTGCATCATGGCCTGTCGCATCGTCTTCGGCGGCGCGGCGGTGGCCGGCGCGTCGGGATCGTGGACCGGTACCTCATGCGGCTGCTGATGCGGCTCGATGAGCCGGCCGGTGCGCAGCTCTCGCCACAACTTCCAGCAGATCCACAGCAGCAGCAAGCCGCCGGCGAGCGTCAACCCGACGACGCCGAGCAGCTCGGCCGTGAACACCGCGAATACGATACGCAGCAGCGTGGCACCCGCGATGCCGATCGCCATCACGCGCAGCCGATTGCGCGCGGGTAAGCCCGCCACGGCGATTCCCACGACGATGGCGTTGTCGGCGGAGAGCACGAGGTTCACGAACACGACCTCGACGAGCTCCACCATCTCGGCGGCTGAAACAAAGTGCATGCGGGCGATATCGGGTGGGACCGGGGGTCGCCAGTGTGCCCGGAAGGCCGCGCCAATTCACGCCTGTAGCGTGGCCGCCACTTGGGCCCTGCCGGCCGGGCGCCGTTGCCGCCCTAGGTCCCGCTAGTTCATGATACCCGGCCAATCGGCCCTCGAATTACCCACGGGACTCCCTCATGCAGCTACTTCGCCGGCACTACCGCCTTGCTTGTTGCGCGGCCCCGACCCTGGTGCTCGGCACCGTAGCGGTCGCTCAAGAGCCTGCGGCCACACAAACTCCGATCGAGGAAATCGTCGTCACGGCAACGTTGCTCGAACGCACGCTCGACAAAACACCGGCCGCCGTCAGCGTCGTGACCGAGGACGACATTCAGCGCGCGCGCCAGCAGCTCGGGCTCGACGAATCGTTGAGCCGCGTGCCCGGCTTGTTCATGCAGAACCGCTACAACTTCGCGCAGGACCTGCGCTTGTCGATTCGCGGCTTCGGCGCTCGGGGGCAGTTCGGCATTCGCGGCGTCAAAGTGCTCGTCGACGGCATTCCGGAGACGTTGCCCGACGGCTTGGGCTCAGTCGACGGCATCGACCTCGGAGCCACGAGCCAGATCGAGGTCATCCGCGGCCCGAGCTCGGCGCTGTACGGCAACGCGTCGGGCGGCGTCATCAGCCTGACCTCCGAGGGCGGGCGCGACGTGCCCGAGGCCCAGCTGCGCGTCGCGGCGGGCGGCTACGGCTTCGAGAAGTCGCAGCTGAAGTTCGGTGGCGAAACCGAGCGGCTCAACTATCTGGTCAGCGTCTCGGACCAGAAGCTCGACGGTTACCGTGCGCAGAGCACGTACGAGAACAAGCTGCTGACGGGCCGATTCGACCTCGACCTCGGCAAGGACCGCAACCTCCTGACAGTCGTCAACTTCACGGATCAACCAATTTCGGACGATCCTGGCGGCCTCACGACGGCCTACCTCACTGGGGCCGTCGATCCGCGCTCGGCCGCACCGCTGAACGTGCAATTCGATGCCGGAGAATCTCTCGACCAGCAACGCCTCGGGTTCGTCTACACGACGCCGGCCGGCGAGCATGGCACGCTCCGGGCCCGCAACTATTACGCGTGGCGCGACTTCGGCAACCTGCTGCCGACTTTGAGCCAGGGCATCGTCGATCTGCAGCGAGATTTCGTCGGTGGCGGCGCCAGCTACACCTATGACGGCTTCTGGCTCGATCGACCCAATCGCTTCGTCACCGGCGTCGACTTCGACGATCAGGACGACGATCGCCGGCGCTACGACAATTTGAACGGTGTCCAAGGGCCGCTCGGCTTCGACCAGAACGAGCACGTCAAGAGCTACGGTGTGTTCCTGCAGAACGAGCTCAGTATCTCGCAACGCGTGCAGCTCTCGTTCGGCGTGCGCTACGACGAGGTCGAGTTCGTGGTTACGGACCGATGGTTCTTGAATGTGTCGGCCAGCAATCCTTCGGGCGACGACTCGGGCTCGAAGAAGTTCACGAACACGAGCCCCATGGTCGGCCTCACGGTAGGGCTCACGGACAAGCTGAGTTTGTACACGACCTACTCGAGCGCGTTCGAAACGCCGACGACGACGGAGTTCTCCATCCCGGGCGGCGGCGGCGGATTCAATCAGGCGCTCGTGCCGCAGGAAGCGAGCAACTATGAGGTGGGACTCCGCGGCGGCATCGGCGAATCGCAGCGCTACGAAATTTCGCTATTCACGATCGACGTCGACGACGAGCTGATCGGCAACGAGATCCCGACCTCACCCGGCCGGTTCTTCTTCACCAACGCCGGCAAGACGAGCCGCGACGGCCTCGAGTTCTCGTGGATCGCGAACCCGACGGATCGCATTCAAACGACGGTCAGCTATACCTACTCGGACTTCAAGTTCGACGAGTTCATCGAGAACAGGACGATCGCCAACCCAGCCGGCGTCGACCGCAGCGGAAACGTGATTCCCGCCACGCCCGAGAATCTGGTCTTTGCAGAGTTCTCTTACCGCGCGCCGCGCGGCTGGTTCATTGCAGCCGACGCGCTCTACGTCGACGAGCAGTTCGGCGACAGCGGGAACACTGTCGATAATCCAGCGACGCCCGCTGTACGCGAAGGTAGCGAGGTCCCCGCCTACACGGTGGCGAACATGCGCATGGGTTGGGACATCGAGCTCGACAGCCTCGTGCTGTCGCCGTTCCTCGGCGTCACCAACTTGAGCGACCAGAGCTACACGGCGAACGTCCGCGTCAACGCTACGGCGAATCGGTACTTCGAGCCCGGCCCGACGCGAACGGGCTACGGCGGCATCAACGTCGCTTGGAAGTTCCGCTAGAAGACGCAGCCGACGCCGGCGAGGGAGCGCCGGACGCGAGCGCCGGCGCGCTTGCGGGCTACTACGACCGCCTCTCGCGGTGGACGGCGTCGGCGCACCGCGTCGGCTACGGCGGCGGGCACGACAAGCTCACGGTGCACCGTGCGCTCGCGGATCCTCGCGCCGGCGGCCGACCAACCTTCACGCGCCTGCACGACGTGCTCCTTTCCACGTTACCGGCTCCGCCCTCGGGCCACGTGCTCGATGCCGGCTGTGGGCTCGGCGGAACGATGCTCGACCTCGCCCGCCGCTGCTCGGCGCGTTTCACGGGCGTGACGTTGAGCGAGCAGCAAGCGGCCGTCGGTCGAGCGGCGTCAGCGAAAACGGGGCTTGCAGACCGCATCGCAATCGAAGTCGGCAGCTACGACTCTCCGCCGCCTGGGCCGTTCGATCTCGCGATCGCGATCGAGTCGCTGGCCCATTCGCCGCATCCCGAAAAGAGCATCGGCGCCATCGTTGCTCGGCTCGCCCCGGGCGGCCGGCTCGCGATCGTCGACGACATGCCGGAGCCGCAAGCTCGCGGCTCGCGAGACCTCGCGTGGTTCCAGTCGGGCTGGCAAGCGCCCGTGCTGCCCGGCGCCGCGGAGCTCAAAGCGATCCTGGCGCGCCACGGGCTCGTGATCGTCGCGGATCGCGATCTGACGGGGGAGCTGCAGCAACGAACGCTTGCCCGAATCGCGCAACTCGAAAAGCTCAACCGCGTGCTGCGTCGGTTCGCGCCGTCCGGCGGTCTCCGCGAGCTGCTCGATTCTTATCGCGGCGGACTCTCGCTCGAGCGGCTCTATCGTTTCGCGCTGATGCGCTATCGCCTCATCGTCGCCGAGAAGCGGAGCCCGGCCTCCGAGGGTTGAACGCGGCGTCGTAAGGGAAGTCGCAGCCGACACGCTCGAGCTCTGCGCGCCAGTAATCGTCGATGCTCCGCTGCTGGTCGCGCGTGATCAGCTCGCCCGACGCGCCGCTCTCCCCGCGGCGCATCATCGAGCCGGTCGAATTCGCCCAGGGCGCGCCCGGCGCCTCGAACTTGCGTTCGATTCTTTTCATGTAAGCGAACGAAGAGCGCTCGACGACGGCCGCTCGTTCCTCGGGCGTGAGCTGCACGCTCATGAAGGCGGCGATCTTGTCGACTGCGGCACCCAAATCCGCGCGCATGCTGTCGTACGTCAGGAACAGCACGTTGCCGGCGTCGCGCAAGCGCCAGCCGCTCGAGAGGTGCCGGGCCCACGAGCCCATCGGCGCGTCCTTCGACAGAAACGTGTCCAACCAGCGGCCGACGCTCGGCATCAACGGGCCGAGCACCAGCGCGCGCGTGAAGTGGTAGCTCGAGACGAAGACATCCTTCGGGTCGCGCACGACGCAAATGTAACGCGCCGCGCGCGAGTACGGCAGGTCGTCGATCGCGAGATGCGTCTTGATGATCCTGAGGCCCGTCGGCGCGCGGCGCTGCGGCTCGACGTCGAGCGGCACGCTAAAGCCCGCTCTGCGCGACATGTCGGGCCACGGAACGAGATCGTGGATGTGCTCGAACTCGGCGCGGCCGCGATGAGCGATCTGCACGGCGATCTGCATCGTCCAGTTCGTGCCGCTCTTGTAATACGAGCAGATGAGCACGTCGCGCTCGCCCGGCTCGAACGTCTTCGGGAATTCGCTCAGGAACCTCGTGACCGTGCGGCCGACGAAGCGCGGCCACCAGCTCGGAAAGAGCTTCGTGATGGGCCAATACACACCGAGAACGAGCGCGCCGAGCGGGATCCCAAGCCAGCGCGGAGGCGGCGGCCTGCGCTTCCAACTCGTCTTCTGAGGCTTGGTCATGCCGGCGTCCTCAGCGCGAGCGCCGCGGCGGAAATCGCCACCACGCCGCGACGACGGCCAGGCCGAACACGGTGTACGCGGCGGTGAACACCCATGCCGGCGCATCGTAGTACAGAAACCGCGTGACCCAATGCTCGATGAAGCTAGTCTCGTACCCCGTGCCGCCGGCCTTCACGCGCAACCAGCTCTCGAGCGTCGTCAGAGGACACACGATGCCGAGCCAGGCTTGTGCCACGACGACGGCAATCGCCGCGAGGTGCGCGGTGCGAAACCACCAGCTGTTGACGAAGCGCCAACGGTAGAAATTGCCCACGACGATTGCCACGAGGCCACCGATTACGAACAACACGACCGCGAAATGCGTCGCGAGGACGATGTCGGCGAGCAGCTGATACAGCACCGCGCGACAGTAGTACGGCGCAGCCGAAAACGCGAGAAGCACGCCTTCAGAAGAAGTCGTACAGACGCACGAACCAGTCGCGCGTCTCTTCGTCGAGCGCCGCGGTGTCGTAGCCCGCGAAGAAAGCGTCGAGCGCCTCTGCCGAGAGCTCGAGCTCGGGCTTGGTTTGAAGCGCGAGCGCGAGGTCACCGTGGATCAGCGTCTCCTGCACGAGCACCGGCCGCGACCGCTCGAGCTCTGCGAGACCCATACCCGTCCCGTCGCACCACGGAAGATTCATGCGGGCCCGCTCGTCTCGACTTCCGCATAGGCGACGAAACGCGGAATCGGCAACCCGCTGCCCGCGAGCGCACGCAGCGCGGCCTGCTCGCGGCGCAGCCAGCAGAGATAGACGCGATGGGCACAACGCCGCGCCACCCTGCGCCACCTTCGCGCGGTCAGTAAGCCTTCGCCCAGACGACGCGCTGCGCGCTCGGCCTGCCCGTGAACGGACACACCCCGGGCTCGACGTCGTCGAGCGGAATGTTGCGCACCGTCACGCCGAGGTCGTTCTTGATTTTCTGCTCGAGCTCGAC
>Ga0134127_10004155_pt1 | contig 10437 bp, 8 predicted proteins | sample KB31753_FD_96459 | JGI IMG/M metagenome (GOLD analysis project Ga0134127, IMG submission 96459) | Terrestrial soil microbial communities with excess Nitrogen fertilizer from Kellogg Biological Station, Michigan, USA - KB3-175-3 | ecosystem: Environmental > Terrestrial > Soil > Unclassified ...
GCCCAATCGACGTTATTAGTGGCCAAGCCCGTGCCGCCCGTGAGTTGGACGTCGATGGTGCGGTTCGCCTGATTAATCACCAGGTTCCCCCACGTCCCCGACGAGAACGCCATTGAGGGAACGCTGATGGTCGAGTAGCCAACCGGCAGCGTAATCCGAACGTGCTGAACGGTGCCGCCAGTAGTCTTCCGGTAGAGCGAGTTGAACGTGACTGTTGTATTTGTCCCTGCCCAGCCTGGCGCGACGTGCGCATCGTTGTTGGCGTCTGTAAAAGTCGTATGCGCGGTCCAGCCAGAAGTTAACCCTCTTGCGCTGACGATGAACTTCATGTCGAGATCGTAGTCCTGGACCAGATACTCTCCTGAGAAGTTGCCCGCTGCATCCGCGGTAGCGTCAAAGCCTCTTTCCTGTGGCGTGTGTGGATCTTCGTGAATCTTGAGTCTAACTATCTCTCCCGGTTGGAAGCCACGGCCGGAAATCGTTGCCGTCTCTCCCGGCATATAGTCCATCTTGTCAGTCGAGATACTGGCTGCGGTACTGCTCAGGATCGAAATTAAATCAAGGACACTTCCGGCACTGTTCACACCACCGGCTATGAGCGCCTGGTTTGTGCTCAGCTCGTTGATTGTTTGTCCGGTGCGGTCGAGTTGAGGATCAGATTGACCGTTATGAACGAGTGCGGCGCGGGTTTGTGAAGTTAAGATGCCTGGACGGAGGCCGGTACAAGTATCAGTCTCGGGCAGAACGTGCGCGTAAGCGCCAACACCAGGGAACTGCGGGTCATAGACCTCCATAGACTCATCGTTGTTACCGCCAACAATCTGTACCTTGCCGTCAAACAAGACACGGAGGTGCGGCGACACGCGCCCAACTGTCAGTTCGCCGGCTGGTGAAAAGCTTGAATCAGTCGGATCAAATACTTCCGTCGTCTCAAGTGTGCTGCCATCAAGAGCACGACCGCCAACGATTAGCACGCGCCCGTCAAGCAGCAGCGCGGCAGAATGCTTCGATCTGGGGCTATGCAGATTCTCGCCTACGGCACTCGAAGTACCGGTCGAGGGATCAAAGATTTCCGCGCTGCCATTGTCTTCGCCTCCGGCTAGGAGGATGCGACCGTCAGCAAAAAGCGTCGCGCTGTGACCTGCACGCGCGACGCCTATTGTTGGACCAACTGCAAATGTCCCTGTTGCGGGATCAAAAATTTCTGTGGTGTTGGTTGTGCCTGTTCCGTTGCGCCCGCCGGTTATCAAAACTTTGCCATCTAACAGTTTAACGGCCGCATGATCTGTTCGACCCACTGCCATAGTTGCAGCAAAGGAGACTGTGCCCGAAGCTGGGTCAAAGATTTCGCTGTCGTTTAAGAATCCGCCGCCAGCGTTTTCACCACCAACGATTAGCACCCGTCCATCTGCTAATTGTGTTGCAGTGTGTCCGCGTCGCGCGCTAAGAAGCCTTGGGCCTGACTGGAGGGGTACCGCCGTCAACAATGAACTAGTGTTCATGAACGCCGGGTTCGCACTTGATTGCGAGGCGCTGCTGGCTCCACCGATCAGATCCAGGCTGAGGATGATCTGTTTGAGAGAACCCGCCGAGGATACAGTCGACGCAAACGCGACCATTGCTAACAAGAAAAGGCCGAGCAATCGCAGTGATCGAGCTGTCTTGCTTTTCAGGCCAAGGTCTTTGGCATTTGGTGAATGACGGACAGCGTGACCAGTGGATGTCGAGTGCGAGGGGGGCTGCATTCTCATTAAGAGACTCCTGGGGCAAAGCAAAAATCGTGTGTTCGCTTCGCTGCGCCGATAGATGCTGAATAGGACGCGACGCTGTCGAAGCGATTACATACTCGTGGACTACTTCAAACGCTCACGCGCTGAAGAGACACAAAGGACTGGCTCGAAATGTTCCTGACTTAGGATCACTGTGATCTGGGAAGTGATCCCCGCACGATCGAAAGGAATTGAGGAGCCCCCTGATACGTTGAGTTCAAGTGTCCAATTTTGAGAGACATCTTCCTGCTTCAGTCTCCAACAGGACCAAATTCGTTCGTCACTTTCTCCATTCTGGGTAGAGAAAGATAGAAGCAAACGAAGCTTCCATCACAGATTCCAAGTCTTCACCAGGTGAAGAACGAGGGACGGTGTCAATTTGCGTACGGCAACGATCGAGCCAGATTCCAGAAAGCCTGAGAAGGAGATCGATTATTCCCTCATGATAGGCGACCCTTAACACTACGCGAAAAGACTGGCATAGAAATGTTTAAGGCCAGATTACGCGGGTGCGCCAAGGACAAAAATTAATGAGAAACATTCGACTGCTGGCGCACGGTCTCACCCATAAAGAAGTGCTCGCTGCCGAGCAGTTGTGTCAGAACCCGGCGAGGTTGTTGGCGCCAGTTCGCGGGACCTTGGGCGTGAAAGGCTCACTTCTCGACGACGCTGCTAATGGAATCCACGGCAGATTATGCGTCTCTCTTAAGTGAACCAAGAGGAGGCTGCATGCTTGCAATTAGGCTCTATCTCGCTGCACTCGTATTGATCTTTCTACTCAGCATCGTCATGACGAGGGATATTGGTGTCCTGGAAGCGACGGTGACCGTTTCTGCTCTCCTGTACCTGATTCTTGACGCGAGAGCTGACCTCCGAGATCTGAAACTCCTTGAAGCCCAAGTCGCATCGCTCCCGAGTTGCTGAACAAGGTGCCCACATGGACGTCATAACCGTCATCCTCACTTTTGTAGTTGCGCTAGTGATTCATGAGATTGGACATCTCGTTGCCGCGCGAGTTTGCCAGGTTCCGGTATCGCAAGCCGGCTTCGGTTGGGGACCAAAACTGTGCAGCGTCCGTGCATTCGAGGTCGACTACTTTTTGCGCCTCGTCCCGGCTGGTGCTTACGTGCGAATGGACATGGTGGGCCTGCAGAAGAGATCGCTGGGGCAACAGCTTTTCGTCCTCTTTGCCGGGATCGCTGTGAACATCATTTTCGCTGTTTTGGCCTGGGGAACACTGTTCGGCGCCTTCAATCTGGCCTTGGCAATAGGAAACCTGTTGCCGGTGTATCAGCAGGACGGTTGGAAGATGGGAGTGATCATCTCTCGTCGAGCATTTGGCAGGTCGAGCCCATTAGTTGAATGGTCACTCACGATTTCGGGAGCATTGATTGGAACGGCGCTCGTGCTTCGCGCTTTGAGTAACCTTTGAGGTTCTGGAGCAAATCGAGGAAACGAAATGAGTCTTCCATTGGTTGGAAAAGGGCACGTCCGAGAGCTAACCCACGCCTACGTGGCTCTCGCGCTCGCTCGCGATGTTGCACAGCGCAATGTCACTGAGCAACCGGACCGGGAAAGCCTGCGCACACTGCTTACCACTCTTAATGTAGCTACAGAGTCACTTGAAGAAGTCATGCGAAAAGCGTTGCCGCAGGAAGTCCTTCTTGAGGTGCCGGAGATGCTTTGTTCAGAGACTTTGATGTAGCTCTCGATAGTTACTCATTTGCCGCCGGGAATTTCACCTCTTTTGTCCACATTCTAGAAACCAAGTCCAGATACGAGACGGATGAGAGGTTTAAGGTAACCACCGGAACCGTTGCAAGCAACTAATGAAAGGTTTTCCACCAAGTGCGAGCGGTGGCCTCGTAATTGCGAGGGCGAGACCAAGCTAAAACCTAAGGGGACTGTCTCCGAACCCAGACCCGAAGACATGTCCCGGCAGCGACGACGCCGTCGGCCAGTAAGAACAAGCGGGTGTATCGGGCTTCTCTCTACTCGAAGAGCGCTCGGTTTCGGGCTTCTGACGCGGTCAAGGCGCTCTCCGGTTCTTCATAATCATTAACCAGGCTTTTTCTGTAGTTCGATCAAGGCAGGGTAGACCCGTCTCGTGACGAAACGAAACTATCGGCGTTGATGCACTCAGACTGAAGGCTCTTTCCAGAACGACAAGGATGATCCCGCTCCCAAGCTTTCCTGGGCCATTTTGTTGTTCGAAAAATCCGGCAAATCGACGCTTTTAGGAGTTTCTTATAGTCATGTCACTAGCACGCACCCCCAGTGCTTTGGATGATTGGCAACCAACCAGCTTTCCGGTTGAACAGATCAAGAAACGGCGCGAACCGTCTATCGCAAGGTCCGAACTCCATCCGACCCTCATAGGCGAATCGCCGGTGATGAAAAAGCTTTTCGCCGTAATTGATCGCATAGCGCCCAGCGACTCATCAGTGTTGCTGACTGGAGCTACGGGTACCGGCAAGGAGTTGGTGGCCCAGGCAATTCACGATAGAAGTCCCCGCCGTAACGCATCCTTCGTTGACATCAACTGTTCCGCAATTCCCGAAACGCTAATCGAAGCTGAGTTGTTTGGTCATCAGCGCGGCACGTTCACGGGCGCCCATGAGAACCGCAGCGGTCTCTTCGAAAAGGCTTCAGGCGGAACACTTTTTCTGGATGAAGTTGACGGACTAAATCTCTCGGCCCAGGCGAAGTTGCTGCGAGTCTTGCAGGAGCACACAGTACGGCGCATCGGAGCGCGCGCCAACATCGCAGTCGACGTCCGCATCATCTCCGCAACAAATTGCGATTTGGCCCAGGCTGTCGCTGCCGGCCGCTTCCGGCCCGATCTGTATTACCGCCTCCGCGTTCTTCCACTACACCTGCCCGAACTCTGCACACGCGGCGAAGATGTTCGTCTTCTGACAGAACACTTCCTGCGAGCGAAGACAGCTAAAAGTGGAGAATCTGTTCGTCGTTTCACCCCTGAGGCGATGGCGGCACTTAAAGCTTACCCGTGGCCGGGTAACGTCCGAGAGCTTGAGAACGCGATTGAATATGCGCTCGCGATCGGGTTGGATGATGACGAGTTGGGGATTGCGGATCTCCCACTCGAGATTTCCGGCTCTCTGGTTCAATCGCGCGGCGATGATTTCAGGGAAGTACTTCAAGCTTACATGAACGACACCGTGCCTCTGGCTGAGATTGAGAAGCGTTATATCCTCTCCGTGTTGCAGCAGTTTGGCGGTAATCAAGTCCGAGCTGCGGCAGCTCTCGGAATAGATCGGAGCAAACTCTACCGCCGCCTCAAGCAGTATGGAGTGCTCGCCGTCCGATTCCTCCAGGAAGAAAGGCTCGACGGAATGCAGTTCCGCTCAGAGTCTGTAAGAACGGTCATCGGAAAATAGCTTTAGATGACCTCAGCCTTCGGAAGTCTGCGTCACATCCTGACCCTGCGGCGCATCTTCGTTTGGGCCTTCCTGCTTTCCCTGCTATCACTCGCACTGAGACAGAGCGTCAGTATCGATACTGATTTCTGGTGGCATCTTAAGAGCGGTCAATACATTCTCCAGACCGCATCCATTCCTCATGTCGATCCCTTCTCATTTACTAGAGGTGGCTCCGTTTGGATCGCACATGAATGGCTGTCGGAAGTCATCATGTATGCGACCTTTTCGTTTGCGGGATGGGTGGGGCTACTGCTGCTTTTCGGCGGGATTATCACGACGGCTCTGGGACTTTGTTACTACCGGTGTGAAGGGAAACCGTTTGTTGCCGCGGTGGCTGTGTTTGGTGCGGCTCTCGCTTCGTCGCCATTATTTGGTCTGCGCCCGCAGATGTTCACTTTTCTGATGGCGAGCATATTCCTGCTTATCCTGGACCGCTATGTGAGCAGAGATTCTTCTCGACTTCTCTGGTTGCTTCCTGCGCTTATGTTGCTCTGGGTGAACCTGCATGCCGGCTTCGCTCTGGGACTGGCGTTGATTGGTTTGTTCATCGTGACGTCAGTGATGGATAAGGAGTGGTCGAAGATCATGCCGCTTCTGAAGACACTGCTCATATGCGTGATCGTGATTCCGTTCAATCCAAATTCGTATCGGATGTTTTCCTACCCCCTCGAAACGCTCTCCTCTCCCGCGATGCAGACCTTGATTCAGGAGTGGTTCTCGCCCGATTTTCATCAGAACCGATTCTTGCCGTTGGCCGCGCTGATGTTAGCAACGTTTGCCGTACTTGCTTTGTCACCGAGGCGAGTACGCGCAGGAGAACTGCTCGGTCTGCTGGTGTTGAGTCTGGCAGCGCTGCGCTCCGGCAGGCACATTCCTCTCTACGCGATTTTCGCCGCGCCGATCTTCGCCCGGCACTTACATGACTGGTCTAACTCGAAAAAACCGTTCATCCGGATGAGTAAAGGCCCGGCGACTACCGTGCAGATTATTCTCAACCTGGTACTCCTCTTCTTGCCGACGTTTGTGATCGGGCGACAGCTCGTCGACTTTCATCGACATAAGTCTGACTATGAATCGCGACGTTTTCCACGAGCGGCAGTCGACTTCATGCGGAGCCATCAACTAGCTGATCAGGTTTTCAACGACTACAACTGGGGAGGCTATCTGATTTGGCGGCTCTATCCGGAGCGCAAGGTGTTTATCGATGGACGAGCTGACCTGTATGGTGACGCCTTCGTCCTTGATTATCTCAACACTTACCACGCTGAGCCGGGCTGGCGACAGAATCTTGATCGCCACGGCGTCCGCACTGTTTTGATCGAGCCTCACACTTCTTTGGCCAATGTGCTGAGAGAGGAGAAAAGCTGGCGCATCGCCTATGAAGATCCGGACGCGGTTATCTTCACCAGAAACTGAGAATCCGAAGAAGTGGGCCGCGAATGCGACGGCCTCGCTAGCTGCGGGGAGTGCGCGCCTGCGAGCACTTGTGGCGGAATGGGGCGTCGAGGCAGGAAAAAACAAAGGGAAAACTGCGATGTTTCCAGCGGCTCAGTGTTTGCTGTTTGCAAGTTTCAATCTACAGGTCTGCCGCGTTGCCTGGCAGGAGCAAGTCGTTTCATGAGCACTGTCGCCGATTCAAGTATCTGACGGGTGGCCCTCAGGAACTGTCGACGACCTTCAGGCTTTGAGCTGCCATACGGCAGCAGGGTGGTAAATCATGAAAATGAGAAACATCTTACTCGTCGGAGGTTTGATTCTAACGAATGTTGTTGCTGGGTTCGCACAGGCAAATGCCGGCGCTGAGAGTCGTGCCCGAATACTGCGCAACGCCGATGTTCTCGCGATGGTCAAGCGCGGCATAGCGCCGAATGAGATCATCAAGAGGATCCGTACTTCGCCGTGTGGCTTCGACACCTTTCCTCCGGTGCAAAGAGACTTGAAAAGGCGCGGCGTACCCGCCTCCGTCATCGAAGCAATGACGCTCGCCCCTTATGGCCCCGCAAGTGTCCTTACGAATTATTACCGGCCCAGCAACACGGTTCCGGTCACAATGCCGGCGGGCACTGCGGTTGAGGTTGAAAACGCCTTTTCCGTTTCCTCGGCGTCTCTCGAAAAGGGGAATCGAATTACGTTTCTCGTAACGAGGCCTGTTTACATAAACGGAAATCTGGGCATCGCGCGAAATGCGGTTGCTATAGGGCGAGTAATAGACATCAAGAAGGCCCAGGGCTTTGGCCGACCAGGTGAACTTACCTGGGAGATGGAAAATGTTTTTGCAGTGGACGGCACAAAGGTTCCGCTGCGAGTTGCAGGAAGTATCCGGGGAACTACACGCGTTCCTGTGATGCTTGCTGGTGCAGCAGCTACCGCCGCGCTAGTTTTCCCATACACCTCCCCAGCCGCTTTAGTGTGGGCTTTCAAGAAGGGCGACGATGCGGTCCTCTTCGGCAGTCGCCGTTTTACCGCGACCGTGGGCGAGGAAGCTCACATCGCTTCACCGGTTCGCCGTCAGCATGGAATCACGCTCTTTAGCGCAGAGGCCATCAGCCGCAGCCGAAACCCGACAACGATGGAGCCGGGAAGGGGAAACTGGAGTTTTCGCCCGAGTGGATCTTTCCTTCCAGGTGCATCGTTTTTGCCTAGCGGATCGTTCTCACCGAGCTTTCGATTCGACTGAGCATGCAAGATTAGGAGCGAAGGGTAGGGAAGGCCGTCCTCCCCCCAATACTCTTCCTAAGATGTAGTCCGTCCATTGTGGCCATTATTCTCTGAGGCAACGCAACACGGAAACTGGACAGGTGCGACTCCAGACGGAATCGGACCTAAAGTTTAGAAGGTTGTCTTTGACGTAGTGGACCTTCGACTATCAAAGACACCTGGAGTAAGCGAGAAAGTATCAGACCAGGGTGATTCGAGAAGTTGACACCGATTGGAAGTGGGGGCTGCTGGCAGCGGCGGCCCTAACGCTCTTAGCCCTTTATCCACAGATCTATCTCGTAGTTAAAGAGGGCCGTAGTTGGGCTGGTGCATATGCGTACTTCGACACTGACGAAGTCGCCTATTCCTCTTATCTCAATGCCCTTGTTCAAGGACGCCCCCGCCGAAGCGATCCTTACAGTGGCAAATATGACGAACTCGCTAATCCCTTACCCGAATCGCTCTTTTCAGTCCAGTTCCTCCCACCTTACCTACTTGCGATTCCGGCTAGAGCCCTGGGTATCTCCGCTTCGACGATCTTTATTATTCTGATGCCCTTGGCGGCTTTCTTATCTGCGCTTGCAGTTTTTTGGCTCATTGCAGCGACCACCGGAGACAGCAGGGTTGCAACTGCAGGCGCGATTGCGGTGTTGTGTCTCGGTACGCTCATCTCTGGCCAGGGCCAGATAGGTGCCTGGCTGGGCGAGAAGCACGGGTGGAGCTATCTACCCTTTCTTAGGCGCTACATTCCCGCCGTTCCGTTCCCATTCTTCATACTGTTGTTTGTGTTGCGTTGGAAATCCCTTTATGCAACCGGGAAGACGTTTTGGCTTCAAACTGGTGCATGTGCTGCCATCGTGGTTTTTTTGAACTTCTCTTACTTCTACTTATGGACCTCCGCAATTGCGTGGCTTGCCTGTTTCTCCGTTGTTTGGTTAATAGCTCGCCCACAAGGTTGGCGTCGGCTGGTGCTCTCTAATTCGATTATTGGTTTGGTGGTCATTATGTCGGCCATTCCATACTTCATTCTGCTTTCAAATCGTTCTACGAGCACAGATCAGATTCAGGCGCTTGTTTACACAAGATTGCCGGACCTGTTCCGGCCTTCTGAGCTCCTCGCGATAGCATGTTTGATCCTGATTGCAATCCTCATCGTAAAGCGCAAGCTTTCACCAAAAGAGAATCAGGTGCTATTCGCTGTTTCATTCCTGCTGTTGCCAGTCGTGGTTTTCAATCAGCAAGTCTTTACCGGTCGCTCCCTTCAGCCTTTCCACTACGAGGAGTTCGTTACCACTTACGCGGTCTTGATTGCGGTCTTCATTCTCTGCGGTGTTCTGGGTCGCAAGGAAGGTCGGTTTGCAGTCCTATTGAGTCCCAGAGTTCTGTTTTGGATAGGCGTTATCTCGTTTGCGTATGGAGCGAACGGAGCCTCCGGCATTAGTAGGGCGGCACTGGATGACAACATTCTTCGCGACAAGAGCATCGCGGTTGCGAAGCAGCTGGAGGAACTGGACCCAAGTCACAAGGGGATTGTAATGCCCCTTAACCTTAGACAGGGTGAAGTGTTGCCGACAATTGGGTCGCACCCGGTCCTGTGGGCAGTTCACATGCCCGTGTTTCCAGGGAATTCAGAGGACGAACTAACAGAACGATTCTTTTTCTACGTCTACTATTGTGGAGTCTCTCCCGACGCTTTACTAAAGATCCTGAACTCCGGAGATTCCGCAGTTCTGTCTGCATTGTTTGGTCCAAATCGAGCAGCTCCTCATCTTGCGATGAATTCTACGCCAGTCAGCCAAAACGAAATTGAAACCGCGGTAGCCCGGTACTCGAAACTCAGTGCACACTTCGAGAAACAACACGCCGAGAAATACTTGCTCGCCTTCTTAGTGGTGGACAAAACCATGCCGTTTGACTCCGCAAATATTGACAAGTGGTACGAGCGAGATCATGGTTATGAAGTCGGTGATTTCATCATTTATGGCCTGAAGATCCGCTAGTAAGCCTTTGACCGAAGGTTTTCTTAAACTCAGCGCCTACGAATTCTAAAGTGGACGAAAACGAAAAACGGAAAGTTCAACCGCCGTCTGCCAGAGTCAAGATTCTTGATCTGATCACCCGTGTCTTACCTTCAGCATTCTTCTTGATTATTGTTGTCGCGAATATCCTTAATCTGTATTCCCTACTCAGTGACAGTGCTACAGCAACAACTCCACACGGCTTGAGGCTAGCAGCAACCGTGCTGGCGAAACTCTCGACCACGTGCTTCCTCGCCTTAATGTCAGTTCTGTTTCTGATCAGAATCGAACCTATCCGAAAAGCCAGTGGAATCATGCCCCGCGTCGCCGCTATAGGTGGCACGTTTTGTCTTTATTTCATGACGCTCTTCCCGAGAGCCAATCTTTCCGTGATCTGGACCTTGATTGCCGCAATGTTAAGCATCGCTGGCACAGCACTCTCTATTTTCACACTTGCCCACCTGGGTCGTTCCTTTAGCTTGATGGCCGAGGCCAGACGTCTCGTCACTA
>Ga0134127_10004156_pt1 | contig 10436 bp, 6 predicted proteins | sample KB31753_FD_96459 | JGI IMG/M metagenome (GOLD analysis project Ga0134127, IMG submission 96459) | Terrestrial soil microbial communities with excess Nitrogen fertilizer from Kellogg Biological Station, Michigan, USA - KB3-175-3 | ecosystem: Environmental > Terrestrial > Soil > Unclassified ...
GAAGCGCTCGAGCTCCATCGCCAGGCGCTGGCCATCTTCGAGCAAGTGTTCGGTCTCGACGGAATGGAAGTGGCCGATTCGCTGACTGGCATCGGGGGCGAGCTGCGCTGGATGTCGCGCTCCGCCGAGGCCGCCGATCATCTCCGGCGGGCGCTCGCGATCGTGCAGACGCGGTTGGCGCCGGACAACCCGCGCGTCGCGGTCGCGCTGCTGAGCCTGGGCGGCACGCTGGGTCTCCAGGGACACTACGACGATGCGATCGCCATGACCCGGCGCGGCCTGGAGATCTTCGAGAAGGCATTCGGGCCGGACCATCCATATGTGAGCAAGGCGTTGAACTACCTCGCCGCGATGTACATCGAGCAGGGTGCCTATCGCCAGGCAGTCGCCACGGCGCGCCAGTCTCTCGCGGCGAACGAGAAGGCACACGGTGCCGTCGACCTGCACATGGCGTCCACCCTGTCGAATCTGAGCGAAGCGCTCCGAGCCACCGGCGAGAACGACGAGGCGCTGGTGACGAGGCGCAGGGCCCAGGAGATCTTCGAGCGAGCCGCCGGGCCCGAGGACCTGACCTTCGCCGAGGGGCTCGACCACCTCGGCGAGATCCTGGTTGCGACCGGTCGCGCGGAGGAGGCACAAGTGGCGTTCGAGCGGGCGCGGCAACTCTTCGAGGCCAAGTACGGGCCGGGGCACCCCGATGTCACAGCGTCGCTGACCGGGCTCGGCAAGGTCGCGCTGTCACGCAAGCAGGCGAGCCGCGCAGTCGAGCTGCTGGAATCGGCGCTGGCGATCGCCGAGCGCGGCGCCGACGGCGTCAACCCGCGCGAGCTGTCCGAGATCCGCTTCGTCCTCGCACGTGCGCTGTGGGACGCTGGCGGCGACCGAGTGCGTGCCCGCGCGCTCGCTCGTCAGGCGGCCGACGGTCAAGCCGGGCGCAAGGGGGGCGAGCTCGCCGAGATTCGCGCGTGGCAGGCACGGCACTAGTGCGGGTTGGCACTCGACAACTCGTCCGTGGGTTGACGCGCGCGACGCGGGCCTCATCATAGGAGCATGAGGGTGGGCGATGCGCTGAAGGGTACGGCGGATCCCGACCAGGATGTCCGCGGCGCGGATGCACCGCCGGTCGCTGCCAAGATCGCCGTGGTGTCCGGACCTGACCAGGGACTCGAGATCCGGCTCGATCGACCCATCGAGCTCGGCAGCGACCCTGCATGCGATCTGGTATTGCACGACGCCGCGGTCTCGCGCCGCCATGCGGTGCTGTTGATCGCCGGCGGCCGCATCCGGGTGCGCGATCTGGGGAGTCGCAATGGCACGTTCCTCGGCGGCACGCGCCTGGTCGACGCCGAGGTCCCGCTCGGCGCCGTTCTCACCATCGGGAACTCGCAGGTCGCTCTGCAGTCGCGATGGTTCGTGAGCGAGGTGGCGCCGTCGAGCGCGCGCGCGTTCGGCGACCTGATCGGCGAATCGGTGGCGATGCGCGACGTGTTCGCGATCCTCGAGCGCGTGTCCCCCACCGGCGTGACGGTCCTGATCGAGGGCGAGAGCGGCACCGGCAAGGAGCCCGCGGCCCAGTCGATCCATCGCGCCTCGCTGCGCGCCGCGCATCCGTACGTCGTGTTCGACTGCGGAGCCGTCCCGCGCGAGCTCGCCGAAGCCGAGCTGTTCGGACACAAGCGCGGCAGCTTCACCAGCGCCTTCTCCAGCCGCCTCGGCGCCTTCGGTCAGGCCGACGGCGGCACGTTGTGCCTCGACGAGGTCGGCGAGCTGCCGCTCGATCTCCAGCCCAAGCTGCTGCGTGCGATCGAGACCGGCGAGATCCGCGCCGTCGGCGAGGATGCCGCGCGCAAGGTCGACGTGCGGCTGATCGCGTCGACTAATCGCGATCTCCACGCCGAGGTCCAGCGCGGCAGGTTTCGCGCCGATCTGTTCTACCGCCTCAGCGTCGTCCGCGTCAGGTTGCCGCCGCTGCGCCAGCGGCCCGAGGACGTCGCCGGGCTCGTCGTCCACTTCGTGCGCGACCAGCTGCCGCCCGGCGACCTCCCGGGCGGCGATAACCTCGCACGCCTCATGGCGTACACCTGGCCGGGCAACGTTCGCGAGCTGCGCAATGCGCTCGCCCGCGCGGTCGCGCTGGCGCGCAAGCCGAGCGATGCTCCGGTGCCGTTCTCCAGGCTGGTGTTCAATCTCGGACCCGTCGCAGAGAGCCCCGGGACGCTCGGGATGGACTTCCCGGGGGTTGCTGCTGCGCTGCCTTACGGTGTCGCGAAGGCGCAGCTCCTCGCCAGCTTCGATCGCGCCTATATCGGCGCGCTGTTGCAGCGGCATCGCGGCAACGTGACCCAAGCCGCCGCCGCCGCGAGCCTGAGCCGCAAGCACCTCTACCAGCTGCTCCGGCGCGTAACCGGAACCGACGACTAGGATCAAGCGCGCGTTACCTCGAAGTAACAGCGTCGGGCGCCACCGGCACCTCGCGGTAACGGCCGGCGACCGCATCGTCGTCGCACACGACGAGGATCACGCGGTGCAGCGCTTGCAGCCTGGGCGCGCATGCAATCGCACCGTGCAGACGCGCCCGACACCGCACCGGCGCACAGCGCGATCACCGGCGATGACGACGCGGCGCTGATCGAGTTGCTGCGCGGCCGCAACGAGGCGGCGTTCGCCAGGCTCGTCCGGATGCACCACGCCGCGATGGTTCGATTGGCCGCGAGGTTCGTCGCAAACGACGACGTGGCCAACGAGGTCGTGCAAGACACCTGGCTGGCGGTATTCCGGGGGCTGTTTCGCTTCGAAGGCCGCTCGAGCCTGAGGTCGTGGATCTACGCGATCCTCGTCAATCGCGCTCGAACGCGGGGCGCGCGCGAACGGCGCAGCGTTCCGCTGTCGTCACTCGACGCCCCGATCCTGGACACGCCCGACGCGGAATACTGGCCCGGGCCGCCCGCGGATGCAGGTACACCCGAAGCGCTCCTCGGGGTCTCGCGAATGCGCCGATCACTCGAGGACTTGATCCGCGAGTTGCCCGCCCGGCAGCGAGCAGTGTTCTGGCTGCGCGACGTCGAGGGCCTCGACGCCGCATCGGTCTGCCGGGCCCTGAAGATCACGACCCAGCACGAGCGAGTCCTGCGCCATCGCGCGCGAGCGCGGATCCGCACGGCCTGGCAGGCGCTCGTGCAGGACGGTTAGAGAGTCCCCACCAGCCCTGCTAGTCGCCGGCGTCGGCCTCGCCGTTCACACACACCCAGTCTGCAAACGCTTGGTCCATCGGGCACATGTTCAATGGATGCTCGACGCGCCGGCGGAAGCCGTGCGGAATAGTGAAGGTCGATTCACTGCAATCCTCATGTCGCTCCGTGCACGTCTCCAGGCCCGAGCACTGGTACACGCATACGAGGTTGGGTTTCTGCTTGAGGAAGAATCCCGTGACGGTGGCAGGATCGACGTCCCCGCAAACCACACTGGGAGTACAGAGCGGCGGGCACACTTCGCCGACCGGGCACTCGCGCCCGATCCCGCCTGCCTCCGCTGGCCGCGCGTGAATGATGAGCGTCGCTGTGAGCGCGATTCCCGCCGCGAGCGTGAATCCCCATGCGTAGAAAGACTTGCTGCGAATGCCATCTTCGATTTTCATCGCATCTCCTTTGACAGACGAGAGTAGAGCGGCCCGACTGACATGCTGTCTCCAGTAGGTCCGCTCCCCTACGTCTCGCGACGCGCCCCGATGTTACGGGCGTCCGCACGATTTGAATCAGGTCGATCGCTCGCCCGCGACTGCCTTCTAAAACAAGGACGCATGGCTTGGTGGTCACGTGAGCGGTGGAGCAAGTTGGGCTGTTGTCCGTAGAATCCGAACGGCAGGTAGGTAGTGAGGTGGGCTACAGGATCATCTCAGGATGACACAGGGTTCCAGGGTGGGTGTCGCCCTCGCTTGTAGATGCAGCGCAATGCGACAGGACAAGCAACATTACGCATTGGGAGTCATGTTCAGCCGGGAGTTCAACATTCCTATCCCTGCAGCTGTTCAGGACTTCAATCGATGATATTGCTCGGTCACCCAGGAGTTTAACGCGATACTTCTCGAGTCGCCTCGTGGGCCACCAGGCAACTCATCACCTCTCGACCGAGTAGTGAGGTGGCCCCCATAAGATTCCACGCTCGGTACGCGTGGTCGTTCACGTCTCAGTGGAGGTAGTAGATGAACACACCGATTGGATCCTTTTTTGTCGCAATGTCGGCGGCAGCTATTTTCGCGGGTTGCATCGATGATCCTGGCGCCCCGAGCGCCACCGCGGGGGCAAACGCCACGTCGGCACAGGCCATCGGAGCCGCGACGACACCCGGCCTTGCGAGCCACCATGCAGATGTGCTTGTAGCCAGCCGGCCGGCCTTTCTCCACGCCAGCCCAAACGATGCGTTTGCGCAGACCAGCGTGATGGCGTCCCGCGGACTCTCTTATGTAGCGTACGAGCGCACCCACCTCGGGCTTCCCGTGATCGGTGGCGACTTCGTGCTCGTGATCGATGGCACCGGCCAGATCGTCTACCAGTCGGTCGCGCAGGAGCGCCCGATCGACATCCCTTCCATCACGCCCACGCTGTCCCAGGCCGCCGCAGAGTCGATCGCGGCCAAGCAGTTGCTCACGGTGACCGGCGTGGAGGGTACCCAGCTCGTGGTGGACGCCCTCGGTGACACCGCGCGACTTGCATGGGAGTCCACCGTGGAAGGCTTCGGCCCCAATGGCATCAGCCGGCTCACCGTGGACGTCGATGCGATCACCGGCGCCGTGCTGCGCGAGCAGGAGCACGTCCTGCAGGGCACCGGTACCGGGGCATGGAACGGCCCCAGCCCGCTCGTGCTCAACACCACGCGGTCAGGGACCACGTTCCAGATGCGCGACCCGACCATCACCAACCTGAGCTGTCGGGACGCTACCAACGGCACCATCTTCAGTGGCCCGGACGATGTGTGGGGCGATGGCAACGGGACCCGCCGGGAGACCGGCTGCGTGGACGCACTGTTCGTCGCGCAGACCGAGGCGCGCATGCTGACCCAGTGGCTGGGTCGCAACGCGATGGATGGCGCAGGCGGTGCCTGGCCGATCCAGGTCGGCCTCAACCAGGAGAACGCGTTCTACGACGGCAGTCGGGTCGTGATCGGCCACAACATTGCCAACCAGTGGATCGGTGCGCTCGACGTGGTCGGCCACGAGATGGGTCACGGCATCGACGATCACACCCCCGGGGGGATCTCGCGCGGCGGCACCCAGGAGTTCGTCGCTGACACGTTCGGCGTGTCGACCGAGTGGTTCGCCGACCAGTCGCCGCCGTTCGACGCTCCCGACTTCTCCGTGGGCGACTCGATCAACCTGCACGGCACCGGTGAGCACAGAAACATGGCCAATCCGTCCGCGGTCGGCCACCCCAACTGCTTCTCGTCCACGACTCCCACGATCGAGGTCCACGCTGCAGCCGGTCCCGGCAACCACTGGTTCTACCTGGTCGCCGAGGGCTCCAATCCGACCAACGGGCAGCCGACGAGCCCGACCTGCAACGGTTCCACCGTCGTCGGCCTCGGCGTGCAGACGGCGATCCAGATCATGTACAACGCGATGCTGATGAAGACCACGGCAAGCTCGTACTTGAGATACAGAACCTGGACGTTGCAGGCCGCCAAGAACCTGTTTCCCGATAGCTGCACGGAGTTCGACACGGTGAAAGCCGCCTGGAACGCCGTCAGTGTTCCAGTCCAGCCCGGCGATCCGACCTGCGGTACTACCGGCCCCGGCTGTATCAACGGCACGTTCAACTCGACCGACGTACCCAGGGCGATCCCGGACAACAACGCCACCGGCATCACGTCGGTCCTTCCGGTCACCGGCAACGGTACTGTCGGCTCGCTGTCGCTGTCGCTCAACATCACGCACCGGTTCCGCGGCAACCTTGTCGTCACCCTGATCGCACCCGACGGCACGCCGTTCATCGTCCGGAACCGTCAGGGCGGCTCGGCCGACAACATCATCATCAACAACATGGCGATCACGACGTTCAACGGTCGCACCGCGGCGGGCACATGGCAGCTCCGGGTCCAGGACCGCGCCGCGCCCAACGCCGGTACGCTCAATTCGTGGTCGCTCAACATCGTGGGCAGCTGCGGAACGGCTGCCGACTAACCAGCTCCGCTGTCAGCGAGACGTTCAGGGCATCGCCGACCGCAAGAGCACGACACCACGGTCGTCAGTCTCCGGTCGGCGTCACGCCGGCGCCCTCGACCATCAGGATCACCGTCCTCACCGCTGCGCGCGTGCGGTGGACGACGCCACGCGGGATCGTGTAGCCGAGGTGCCGGCCGAGCGTCACGCTCGGCTTGTCCTCGATATCGATCACGAGCTCGCCGTCGAGGACGATGAAGCACTCATCCTCATGGTCGTGCTTGTGCCAATGGTATTCGCCCTGGATGATGCCGAGCCGCGCTACGCAGTCGTTCTCCTCGGCTCCTCGGCTCCTCGGCTCCTCGGCTCGCTCGATCGGGCACACCTCTGATCAGGTGGCCTTACCAATCCGTACATGTGGCCAGGTGGCCTTACCAGTTAACATGAATTTATGCCCCGTGTTCGGACATAGGATCTCGCAAGCGATTGATTATTAGCGAACCCCGTCGATAATCCTCGCGCAGCATCGACGACTGCCATTGTCAAACTGAGAGGCTTCCCATGATGGTTACAAAGTCCATGATCTGCGCGGTGGTCATTGCGGGTGGCTGCGCGCTCTCCGAATCGTTCGACGAGGCAGTGACGGAGCAGGCGGCGACGCCGTGCTCGGTCCCTTCGTTCATCGCAGGGGCGCCCGCGCCGGTTGGATTCGCGTCGCTGAACGGCGGCACGACCGGTGGAGGCGCGGGGCCGCAGCAGCTGGTCACCACGCTGGCGCAGTTCAATAGCGCGGCAGCGGGCAGCAATGCCGCGGTGATCTTCGTCAGCGGCAGGCTCGCGCAAGGCACCGTGACGATCGGGTCGAACAAGACGATCATCGGCTGCTCGGGGACCACGCCGACGCTGAGCGGTCACGTCAGGATCAAGGGCGTGGCGAACATCATCGTCCGGAACATCAACATCGTGGGGTTCAACTGCCGGCCGCCCGATGTCGACACGACAGCCGGCGGCGAGTGCCAGGACGGCGAGGACGCGGTCACCGTCGAGAGCTCGCGCAACATCTGGTTCGACCACGACGCGGTGTCGGATGGTTCCGACGGCAACCTCGACATCAACCACGGCTCGGACTTCATCACGATCTCGAACACCAAGTTCTTCTATTCCTCCGCGCGCACCGATCCCAACGACACCGGCGCAGCAGGACACCGCTACTCCAACCTGATCGGCGGCAGCGACAGCAACGGTTCGGAGGACGCCGGCCACCTGAACATCACCTGGGTACACGACTGGTGGGCGCAGAACGTCGTCGAGCGCCAGGCGCGCGTCCGGTTCGGCAAGAACCACTTCTTCAACAACCTGTGGACCTCGACGGGCAACAACTACTGTATCGGGGTCGGCGTCGGCGCCAACATCCTGAGCCAGAACAATGCGTTCATCAACGTGAAGACGCCGATCAACACGACCAGCTACATCAAACCAAGCATCGCGCCGAGCTTCGCGAGGTCCACCGGCAACGTCTTCCAGGGTACCTCGGGTAACGCGGTGGCCGACCTCAACCCCGGATCGGTGTTCACGCCGCCGTACACGTTCAACCTCGGAATGGGATCGACCACCCAGGCGTTCGTCCAGGCCAACGCTGGTCCCAAGTAGCGATGACCCGGCATCGCTTGCTCCTCGGCCCAGTGATCGCGGCGATCGTCACCGTGGCGGGGCTCGCCGCGCCGCGGCCCGCCGCCGCCGCTTCGCACACGATCACCTGGGACGCCTACTCCCTCCTGATCGACGGCCAGCGCACGTTCGTCTGGTCCGGTGAGTTCCACCCGTTCCGGCTGCCCAGTCCGAGCCTGTGGCGCGACGTGCTGCAGAAGCTAAAGGCCAATGGCTACAACGCAGTCTCGATCTACTTCAACTGGGGATATCACTCTGCACAGCAGGGCATCTACGACTTCACCGGCGTTCGCGATATGGACCAGGTGCTGACCCTGGCCCAGGAGGCCGGACTCTACGTCATCGCGCGCCCGGGCCCATACATCAACGCCGAGACGGACGGCGGCGGATTCCCGGCCTGGCTCGCGACCCGGTCTGCCAAGGCGCGCACCGACGCTGCGGCGTACCTCGCGGCGACCGACGAGTGGCAGTCGCAGATCGACGCGATCATCGCCCGCCACCAGCTCACGAACGGCAGCGGCACGGTCATCCTGTATCAGATCGAGAACGAGCTCGCGTCCACCGGCACCAGCCAGCTGAACTACCTGACGCACTTGCGCGACAAGGCGCGTGCGGACGGCATCACGGTGCCGATCTTTCACAATGACAAGGGCCGCAATGGCTTCTGGGTGCCGGCCAGCTCCGGCGTCTCGGGCACCGTGACCGGACCCGTCGATCTCTATGCCTTCGATGGCTACCCGGGCGGGACCTGCCACAGCGACAACACGCCCGGTGGTCCATCGATCGCGCCCGACTGGGGTATCTGGGGCAGCGGCGGGGCCAAGGGCGGAGCGACCGCCTCGCCGAATACGCCCGGCTTCGCCGCAGAGTTCGGGGGCGGCTGGTTCGACTTCTGGGGCGGCTCCGGCTCGTACCCGTGCATGTCGCAACGCGAGGGGCCCGGATACGAGCGCGTGTTCTATGGCACCAATATCGCGAACCGGCTCACGATCCAGAACTTCTACATGACCGTCGGCGGGACATCGTGGGGCTGGCTGCCCGCGCCCGTGGTCTACACGTCCTACGATTACGGCGCAGCGCTCGACGAAGCCCGCCAGCCGCGGCCCAAGCTCGCTGCGATGAAGGAGCTCGGGCTGTTCCTGCAGAGCGTCTCGCCGATGACAAAGCTCGACAAGGCCGCGGCGGTGACGCCGTCGTCGAGCGCGGTGAAGGTCTACCACAACGTGAATCCCGACACCCAGACTCACGTTTACATTGCCACTCACAACCCTTCGAGTGCCACGACCAGCGACAGCTTCACGTTCCCGATCAGCACGCCCGACGGCGCGTTCACCGCCGCGCTGGCGCTCAACGGGCAGGACGCGAAGATCCTGGTGGCGAACTGGAACTTCGGCGGGCAACACCTGGTCTACTCCACATCGGAGATCGAGACCGTGCTGCGCCAGGGCTCGACGGACCTGCTGCTGCTGTACGGCCGCACCGGCGAACCGGGCCAGACCGTGCTGCGCTACACCAGTCAGCCGACCGTGACCGTCCTGGCCGGCACCGTCAACAGCACGTTCAGCAATGGCCGACTGGATCTACAGTACACACACAGCAGCCTCGCCCAGGTCCGGATCACCGGCGGCGGGCGCGACACGCTGACGCTCCTGATTGCAAGGCAGAGCTTCGCCGACACGATGTGGCGCCAGGACACCTCCGCGGGGCCGGTGCTGGAGCGCGGACCACAGCTGGTGCGCACCGCCGTCGCGAACGGCGCCACGCTCGCCCTGACCGGGGACACCGCTGCGGCGTCGAGCCTCGAGATCTGGGCGCCCGCGTCGATCTCTGCGGTGACCTGGAACGGGGCTGCCGTCAGCCTCCGGCGCACGTCGGCCGGCAGCCTCGCGGCAGTGAACCAGCTGCCGGGCCCCGATGCGGTTCCGCTTCCGGACCTCGGCGCCGCGACCTGGCGATTCTCTGTCGAATCTCCCGAGGCCAGCGCGTCGTTCAACGACAGCGCCTGGGCCGCCGCCACCAGGACCACGACGAGCAGCACGACGCCGCCGCCGGCGGGGCAGCCCGTGCTCACCGCCGATGACTACGGCTTCCACCACGGCGACGTCTGGTATCGCGGCCGCTACACCGGCGCCGCGACCTCCCTCGCGCTGCGCTACGGCGGTGGCGGCGCCGGGATGCTGCAAGTCTGGATCGACGGCGCATACCTGGGCCAGCACGTGCTCGCCACCGGCACGACCACGCCGACCACCACTGCGACCGCCAGCTTCAGCGTTCCGGCGGCGCAGCGCACCAGCGGTGCTCACGTGGTCGCGGTGATGGTTCGCAACAACTCGCACAACGAGGACAGCGGCGTCAACGACGCGCAGAAGGAGGGCCGAGGCCTGATCTCCGCCACGGCGTCCGACGCGGGTGGCGCGGCGCTCGCGACGAGCTGGAAGATCCAGGGCAACGCGGGCGGCGAGGCGATCGCCGACCGGGTGCGCGGCCCCTTGAACAATGGCGGGCTGTTCGGCGAACGCAATGGCTGGCACTTGCCCGGCTTCCCCGACGGTGGATGGCAGTTCCGTCCGGTCCCCGACTCCGCGGCGGTCGCCGGCACGTCGTGGTACCGCACGCA
>Ga0134127_10004157_pt1 | contig 10436 bp, 8 predicted proteins | sample KB31753_FD_96459 | JGI IMG/M metagenome (GOLD analysis project Ga0134127, IMG submission 96459) | Terrestrial soil microbial communities with excess Nitrogen fertilizer from Kellogg Biological Station, Michigan, USA - KB3-175-3 | ecosystem: Environmental > Terrestrial > Soil > Unclassified ...
GGAGAGCGGCACCGACGCGATTGAGAAGAGTCTCACACACCAGACGATCGCGCAGATGATCGGTGCCAGTCGCGAGACCGTCTCCCGAGCCATGAAAGACTTTCAGGACGCCGGGTGGATCACGGTCGAACGACGGCGGATCGCGCTGGCGGATCGCGCGGCTCTCGAGCAGCGAGCGCAGGTTCGCGTGTGAGCGCGGCGCGGCGGTCCGCCGCGACGTGGACTCATCCTGTGACTGTCATCACGGGGCCTCCGTGACAGCCTTCCTTGCTGCGTCGCTCGCATGTTCGTCACCATTCGCGTGAGCGGCCAAGGCGGACGATGAGCTTGCGATTACAGTTCTGGGGCACGAGAGGCTCCATCCCGACGCCGGGCCGCGAGACGGTACGCTACGGCGGCAATACGCCATGCGTGGAGGTGCGCACCTCGGAAGGCTGGCTGGTCATCCTCGATGCTGGCACGGGCATCCGAGCGCTGGGGCGATCGCTGATCTCGCGCGCGAACGGCGCGCCGATCGCCGGCGACATCTTCCTCACGCACGCCCACTGGGACCACATCCAGGGCATCCCGTTCTTCGGGCCTATCTTCCAACGCGGCAATCACTTCACCATCTGGGGCGCCAAGGCGCTCCAGATGGACATCGGCCGCGTCGTCCGCGACCAGATGTCACCCGTGGTATTCCCAGTGGCATTCGAGGAGTTGGACGCCACCATCGACTTCAGCGAGATCGCTGAAGAGTGCCGTCAGGGCAACGGTTACGAAGTGCGCGCCTACCAAGTCCGTCATCCGGGTGGCGCGCTCGGGTATCGGTTCGCCGAGCATGGCGAGAGCGACCGCGGCCTGGTCTACATCTCGGACAACGAGCTGGGACCGGGCGCGAAGTACGATACGCGCGTCGCGTGGCGGGAAGGGCTCGTGGAGTTCGTGCGCGGCGCGCAGGTGCTCGTGCACGACACCATGTACACCGCGGAGGAGTACGACCACTTCCGCGGTTGGGGACACTCGACGTACGACGAAGCAGTGGAGCTGGCGCTGGAAGCGGAGGTCGAGCGGTTGGTGCTGTATCATCACAAGCCGGAGCGGAGCGACGATGAAGTGGATCGCCGCGCCGATGAGTGCCGTGCTCTCGCCGCGCGACGCGGCGGATCGCTCGAGATCATTGCCGCCGCCGAGGGAATGACGTTGATCGTGTAGGGCCATCGATCGAGGAGACAGGATGAATCGAACCGTGTCGTGGCGATCGCTGAAGCTCGCCATCGCGCTCATCGCGCTCGCGCAGCCTGTCCTCGCGCAAGCGACCACTCCGGTCGTCGCCGTGCTCTACTTCGACAACAACTCCTTCGGGAAGGATCGCGCCGACTACGATGGCCTCGGCAAAGGGATTGCCGATTTGCTCATCACCGACATGGCATCGAATTCGTCGGTGCGGGTGGTCGAGCGTGATCGAATCCAGGCGGTGCTTCAGGAGCAGTCGATGATCCGCGCCAAGAGCATCGATCCACAGACCGCGGTACGGCTGGGCCGGATCCTCGGCGCTCAGTACATGATCACGGGCGGCTTCATGAGCGATGGCAAGGGCAGTCTCGTACTTACGTCGCGAGTGATCAGCGTGGAGACGAGCGCCATCACGAACCCGGTGAAGCTGCAAGCGCAGACCGACGACGTGCTGGGTCTCGTCGCTCAGCTCTCGGGCAAGCTCAACTCGGAGCTCAGGCTGCCGCCGTTGCCGCGGCAGACTGGCGATGCGAGCCGATCCGACCCGCCAGTTGAACCGTCGAAGGCGTCGCCCGTCAGCTCCGTATCTCCTCGGCCGCAGCCCGCGCGAGCGGGCGACCGGCCTGGCGGCTCAGCGAAGCCGGTGAAGCTCGACGTGAGAACGGCGCTCATCTATTCGCGCGCGTTGGACGAGCAAGACAACGGAAACGTGAGCCGGGCCGCCGAGCTGTATCGCGCCGTGCTGGAGCGCTTTCCCGACTTCGGGCCGGCGCGTACCAACCTCGCCAAGGTACAGAAACCTGGGCACTGATCGCCGCGCCGCCGAACATTCCGCGCCGGCGGCCTATACGGCACCGCCGGCGCATCCGTTGTATTCCGCGGCGGCAACGCGCCCGGTCGTCATTCTCTCTCAAGGCAGTGATGCCCGTGGTCTGCCGTTAGGCAGGCGCGAGGAGGACGTCGAGGTTCGTCGCGTGCCGGCGCTGCCGACGGCCACATCGCTCGACCCCGGCCGGCCGACCGTGATCCTGTTGGATCGCGCGTTGCTCCAGAGCTGCGCCGGCGACCGGACGCGCCTGGCCGAGCTCGCGGGCGTGGCAGCGATCGTGGGACTGGGCGGACCCGGTGAGGCGACGCCCGCCCCGGAATTCCCCTCGGATCTGCTCACCAGCTACGTCGCGTCCGACGCGCCCGCCGCGGCGCTGCACACGCTGCTCCGCGGCGCGTTCCGCCACGCCGCGAGCCTCGTGGGCGCGCACGCCGCACAGCAGGAACGATCGATCCGACATCGGGAGCTCGCGGAGCTGACACGCGTCGGCGTCGCGCTCTCCACCGAGCGCGATCTCCTCTCGCTCCTCGAGATGATCCTCACGCAGGCGCGCCGCATCACCACGAGCGATGCAGCCTCGCTCTATCTCGTCGACCGCGGGGATAACGGCGGCGTGCCCACGACGCTCCGCTTCAAGCTGTCGCAGAACTATTCGCTCACGAACCTGCCCTTCCAGGAGTTCACCGTTCCCATCGACCACACGAGCCTCGCCGGCTACGCCGCCGCCACTGGGGAGCCGCTCGTGATCGCGGACGTGTACCTCCTGCCGAACGATGTGTCCTATCGCCAGAACCGCACGTTCGACGAGAAGTTCGGCTATCGCACGAAGTCGATGCTCGTGATCCCGATGCGCACGCACCGGGACGAGATGATCGGCGTGCTGCAGCTCATCAACCGGAAGCAGAATCCCGACGCGAAGCTCACGAACGACGAGGTGATCGCGCGCGAGGTGCTGCCATACGATCAGCGGGCCGTGGAGCTCGTGAGCGCGCTCGCGTCGCAGGCCGCCGTGGCGATCGAGAACAGCCTGCTCTACGAGAACATCGAGCGGCTGTTCGAGGGCTTCGTGACGGCGGCGGTCACGGCGATCGAGCAGCGCGATCCCACCACGTCCGGTCACTCGGGTCGTGTGGCGACGCTCACCGTGGGACTCGCCGAAGCCGTCGATCGCGCGGGAGGCGGCCCTTATCGTGACCTTCGTTTCTCGCGCGAGCAGCTGCGAGAGCTCCGATATGCCGGCCTGCTGCACGACTTCGGTAAGGTCGGCGTCCGCGAGCAGGTGCTCGTGAAGCAGAAGAAGCTCTACCCTTGGGATCTGGACATCATCCGGCACCGCTTCGCGTTCCTGCTCCAGCGCGCGGACCTGCAGTTCGAGCGCGAGCGCGCCGACTACTTGCTCTCACACGGCAACGCGCAATACGAGGAGTTCGTCTCGCGGCTCGAGCAGATGCGCCGTGCGCGGCGCAACGAGCTCAATCGCTTCCTCGACGCCATCGTCCAGGCGAACGAGCCGACCATTCTTCCCGAAGGCAGCTTCGAGGAGCTCAAGGAGATCAACGAGCGCACGTACATCGACTTCGATGGCGTGGAGCGGCTGCTGCTCCGCGACGACGAGCTGCGCTTCCTGATGATTCGGAAAGGCAATCTCGACGATCGTGAGCGCCGGGAGATCGAATCGCACGTCACGCACACCTATCGCTTCCTCGAGCAGATCCCGTGGACGCGTGAGCTGCGCCGCATCCCGGAGATTGCGTATGGCCATCACGAGAAGCTGAATGGCCAGGGCTATCCGCGGCGCGTGGGCGGCGAGGAGATCCCGGTCCAGACGCGCATGATGACGATCGCGGACATCTTCGACGCGCTGACCACGACTGATCGGCCCTACAAGCGCGCGGTGCCGCCAGAGCGGGCGCTCGACATTCTCTCCACGGAAGCGCGGGAGGGAATGATCGACATGCACCTGCTGCGCACGTTCATCGAGGCGAAGATCTATCTCGCCCTTGCTGCGGGCAGAAGAGAGGAGTGACCGTGCGGCGGGCTGAAGCACGCAGCACTAGAGTCGTATCTCCTTCTCTTCCTCCGCCGATTTGTACACCGTCTCGACGATCTTGAGGAGACGTACCTGATCGCTCGGCGGCTCGTAGGGCGCGTCACCGCGAAGCACGGCTACGAAGTGCGCGAGCTCTGCCCGATACGACTGGATGAACGCGCTCTCCCGGCCCGCGGCGCCCGATGGCGATACGTCCGTGGCGCGGCCATTCAAGTCCTTCACCACCCGCAGCGGCGCCATGCGGGCGCTGCCGCGGGTAGCCAGCACCTCGAACCACCACCGCTCCTCTTGTCCCACGTAGTCGGTGGCCACGTCGCAGGCGAACACGAAGCCGTTGGCGAACGTAATCTGGACGAGCATCGCCTGTTCCACGGCGCTCGCTCCCTTGCCGCGCTCCATGTGCGCGCTCACGCGAACCGGATCCGGGAAATCGGTCAGCCAGAGCGCGAGATCCAGCAGCGGAACACCCAAATCGAGAAACGCGCCCCCACCTGCCTCGGCACGGCGGAGGCGCCAGCCCTCAGTGGGGTGCGGCAGGCGATAGTCGCCCGCGCGAACGCCAGCCAGCTTTCCCAGCTCGCCACCACGGACGAAGCGGTCGAGTCCCTGCACGTCCGTGCGGAACCGATGATTGTTCGCGACGAGTACTTTCTGACCGGCGCGTTGCGCGGCCGCGAGAATGCGTTCCACGCCACGCGTGGTGAGCGCGAGTGGCCGCTCGCAGAGAACATCGACCTTCGCGGCGAGCGCGCTGAGCACGTGTGGTTCGTGCAGATGGTTCGGCGTGGCGATCACGACGGCATCGAGATCGTCGAGCTCCAGCAGGTCCTCGATGTCCGTGAATGTGTCGCGAATCCCGAAGCGGTCGGCGAGCGCGCGCGCCTTCGCGCGGTCGTTGTCGCAGATGGCCGCGAGCTCGGCACCGCGCATCTTGGAAATCACCGCAAGGTGCGCCAGCTGCGCGATGGCACCAGCGCCGACCACGCCGATACGAACGCGCTCGTTCATCGCCGTGGCGTTCGCAAGGGACCGAAGAGATACTGGCCGCCCACACGAACCTGCAACGATCGAAAGCCGCTGAGCAGATCGGCGCGCGCCTGACCCTCGAAGATCACGCGGCCCCACGGTCGGAATAGCACGCCCGCGTTGCCGAAGAAGCCCGCAGCGATGTTGTCGAGGGACCGCTCGACGAACGTACCCTCGATCAGTACACCCTCGGCATTGAGAACATGCGCGGCGAGTCCAATGCCAGCGTACGGACGGATGGCCACCGGACCACCTGACTGAAAGCGCAGGCTCCCGCTGAATGCGACGTCGTACATCGAGATGCGCGACTGGCTAATGGTGTAATCGTTGGTCGGATCGACGATGCTGTTTCGCAGGGTGTCCAGGAAACCGGCGACGGTCCGATCGTTGAACTCCGACTCCCAATAGCTGACGTCGAACACGATACGCCAGTTTCGCGCGATCTCACCGTAATCCGCCGTCACCGCGTAGACTCGCGCCGCGTCGACCTGCGTGGGGTCGACCCAGCCCATCGACGCGCCAAGCGAGACGAACTGCAGCCGATCGAGTCCCAGCCGCTCGAAGACGGATGGCTTCTCCTGCGCCCGAACGCCCGGGGGCATAACGAGAGAGAAGCCGAGCAGCGCGCAGGCTGTCCGAATGGCGCGGCAGCGCCTATTCCACCGGCCCGACATCCGCTCCTGGATAGTAGGTCCCGAGGATCTCCCGGAAGTCCTGGCCAGCCCGCGCCCGGCCGATCGCTCCCCACTGACACATCCCGACGCCATGCCCGTAGCCCATTCCGCGGACCGTGAGTCTCGAGAGCGAACCGTCGCGCCCAATCGCTGTCTCGACGGAAAAATACGTGCTGTTGAGGATCTCGCCACCTGGCGCACGCAGAACGTAGCGGACATCGTTGCCGCGCAGCACGTAGTTCCCGCGATCGGTGGCGATCTTGAGCGTTCCCACACGACCAGAGGCCGTGCGGGTGTCGATCATGACGTCGCGTGGAGTGCCGGGATTGGGCCCCGGCACGGCCGTGTACTGGCCGAGATAGCGCACCAACGCCGCCTGCAGCGTTGCGCCGTCGATCGTTCGCGTCCAGCGAAAGCGTGGCGCGATGTCGCAGTAGGATCGATCAGAACCTGGAATCCGGTCGCTCACGCGGCGCAGATACGGCTCCGCGCGCGAGCGCCAGACCTCGTCCGGTTCGGCGGTGCTGCCGCCGCACGTCGAGTGGTACGGGGCGTTCACCACACGCCCGGCATACTTGATCACGAGCCCACGCGTGGCCAGTACGGCCGCGTTGGCGACGGGCGTCTCGACGTCGGCGCCGCCATAGATCTGGTCGCCCACGCCGGCCGTGAGATCGAACGGCCGCGAGCCGCGCGCTTCGCGAATGTTGACGTATGCATAGCTGCGCGCGGCGACCGCCTGCGCCTGCACGGCCGCCGAATCGCCGTACGCCTTCGTTCCAATCTCCAGCGGCACGACGCCACGGACATAGTCGTCCATCCGCACGCGATTCACCACGATGATGCCCGTATCGCCCGGAACGAAGAGCAGCTCGCCCCGAAAGCGTTTCCCGTTGTACGAGACGAGGCCGTCGCTGCCTTCAGCGGGTCGCGCCGTCATGCTTCCCTCGAGCCAGACGGTCGCGAATCCATCGGGGCGGAGCGCGCGGAGCCGAGTGCCCTGGCGTTCGATGCGCCAGCCTTCCCGCGCGGATGGACGTGCGACCAGCGTCTCGCCACCAGCACCGGAGAGCTGCCATTCGCCCGTCGCCGACACCACAGACGATCCAGCACTTCCGAGCCCGATACGCACCGTGCGATCGCTGGCGTTCACGCTCGCCGGCCGCGGCGCGGGCACGACGTTGCCGCCGCTGACGGTGATGCGACGGCGAGCGCACGCCAACACGCCGAGCGTCGCCAGCGTCATCGTGAGCCAGACGACACTCCGGACTCCGGACTTCGGACTTCGGACTAGACGCGTGCTGCGTGTAACGCGAATTCGCAAAATCAACGCTCCTTTATGCTTCCTTTCCGCCGCTCCTAGCTCGCTCTTCCTAGCGCCGCTCTTCCTAGCGCCGCCCTTCTTAGCGCCGCTCTTCTTAGCGCCGCTCTTCTTAGCGTTACGATGCCTGTCTCATCGCGTCATCCAACCTCTCGAGTGTGGCGCTTATGTCCGCATCCGAGTGAGCGGCCGACATGAACGCCGCTTCGAACGCGGATGGAGCCAGATACACTCCGTTCTTCAGGGCGGCGCCGAAAAACCGGCGAAACCGCCCGACATCCGACAGCTTCGCGTCGGCGAAGCTCCGTACCGGCTCGGCGCGAAAGAAAAAGCCCCACATGCTCCCCGCGTGGTCAGCTGTGAACGGCACCCCATGACGCGCGGCGCTCTCTCGCAGGCCCTGTACGAGCGTCTCGGTGCGTGCGGAGATGCGGTCGTGCAGCGGCGGCGTGAGCGCGGTGAGCGTCGCGAGACCCGCCACCATCGCTAACGGATTCCCCGAGAGCGTCCCCGCCTGATACACCGGTCCGCTCGGCGCCACAGTCTGCATGAGCGAGCGCCGGCCCCCGTATGCGGCAGCCGGGAGTCCGCCCCCGACCACTTTGCCAAGGGTGGTCAGATCCGGCGTCACCCCGAACCGCTCGCGCGCGCCACCGTAGGCGATCCGGAAGCCCGTCATCACCTCGTCGAAGATGAGGAGCGCGCCGTGGCGTTCCGTCACAGCTCGGAGCGCGCGGAGGAATCCAGGATCGGGGGCGATGAAGCCAGCGTTACCGATTATGGGCTCCACGATTGCCGCCGCGATCTCGCGTGAAGCGAAGGCCCGCTCCACCGCGTCGACGTCGTTGAAGGGCACCGTCAACGTCAGCGACGCGAGCGCCTCGGGAACTCCCGGAGAGTTCGGAAGTCCCAACGTCGCGACGCCAGAGCCAGCGCGAACGAGAAACGAGTCCGCGTGGCCGTGATAGCATCCGTCGAACTTGAGAATGGCGTCGCGCCCAGTGGCCGCCCGCGCGACGCGGATGGCACTCATCGTGGCCTCGGTACCGCTCGACACCCAGCGCAGCATCTCGACGTGCGGGAGGCGATCGACCACCACTTCGGCAAGCTGCACCTCGAGCTCCGTCGGAATCCCGAACGACGTACCACGACGCGCCGTCTCCTCCAGCGCATCGAGCACGATCGGAGGCGCGTGGCCGAGCACGAGCGGACCCCACGACAACACGTAGTCGATGTACTCGTTGCCGTCCACATCCCAGATGCGTGAGCCCAAACCACGATGGACGACGAATGGCTCGCCGTCCACCGCGCCAAAAGCGCGAACTGGAGAGCTGACACCACCCGGGAAGAGCGCTCCCGCGCGGCGCATGATCTCCTGGGATGCCGTCATCGACCGAAGCTGCCGACCGTCGTCGCCATCACGGGAAGAGCTCGCGTCTGCCGCGGCCGCGCGCCAGGCGTCGAGATCACGCGTTCGAGCGACGCCGTGAAGTCGTAGTCGTCTACGACTTCCTCGATGCGAACGTCCACGAGCGTGCCGGGACGGAGCACCACGCCGCGAGACGAGATACGCGTCACACCATCGATGTCGTCCGCTTGCCAGACCGTGCGCGCTTCCACCGACTCGTCGTCGAGCGCACGATCCACCAGCGCGCGAACCTCTCGTCCGACGCGCTGCTCATATCGGTCGGCCGTGATGAGACGCTGCAATTCCTCGAGGCGGGCGAGCCGCTCTCGCTTGACCGCCTCGGGCACGTCGTCGTTCAACGCGAACGCCGCTGTCCCTTCTTGCGGCGAATACGTGAACACGCCGACGCGCTCGAACTGGACCTCCTCGAGAAACGCGAGCAGCGCGTCGAAATCGTCCTCCGTCTCACCAGGAAACCCGACGATGCACGTCGTTCGAATCGCGACGTCGGGCACTGCGGCGCGGATGCGCGCCACGCGTTCACGAATCGTCGCGCGCCGCTCCGGCCGGCGCATGCGCGTGAGCACCGGGTCCGACGCGTGCTGCATTGGCATGTCGAGATACGGCACGATCCGCGGCTCGCGCGCCATGAGCTCGAGCAACCGGGGCGTGAGACCGGCAGAGTACAGATAGAGCAGCCGGATCCACGGCACCGACGTCTCGCGCACCAACGTCTCGAGGAGCTCGGGCAGTCCGGTCCCATCGCGGCGATCGCGGCCGTAATGCGCGAGATCCTGCGCGACGAGATTCAGCTCGCGTACACCCTGCGCCTCGAGCAGCTGCGCTTCGGCCACGACGTCGGCGACGGAGAACGAGCGATGCCGCCCACGCATGAGCGGGATGGCGCAGAACGCACACCCGTGGTCGCATCCTTCGCTGACCTTGAGATAGCGCACGTGCGGCAGCTCACCCGTGAAGAGACGAACGCCCGGATGCAGCACCGGAGCTTCGTCGATGAGACCGCGCGCCTGAAGCGACGGAATGAGCTGATCCACCTCCGAGGAGCCGAGGAGGAGATCGATCTCCGGCAGCTCGTCGAGGAGCTCTTGTTTGTGACGCTGCACCATGCAGCCGACACCAACGACGGCGCGACAGGGTCCCTCGTCCTTCAGGCGCCCTGCTTCGATCAACGCGTCGATGGATTCTTGTTTCGCGGCGTCGATGAAACCGCACGTGTTGATGACGATCACCTCGGCCTGCGCGAGATCGTCCGTGTACTCGGCGCCGTGATCGGTGAGCTGAGCGACGTATCGCTCGCTGTCGACCGTGTTCTTATCGCAGCCTAGGGTGATGATCGAGAACTTCAAGAGTCGTCAACGGTAGTTGCCAAACTTCAGCTCCACCCCGAAGTCCTTGCTTCGCAGGAGCTGGATGGCGGCCTGCAGATCGTCCTTCGATGGTGAGGAAATACGCACCTGATCACCTTGAATGGCCGCCTGCACCTTCTTGAGCTTCGCGTCCTTGATCGCGGCGGCGACCTTTTTCGCCGTGTCGGAGTCGAGCGCCGTCTTGAGCTTCACTTCCTTTCGAACGGTGTCGCCACCGGCGGGCTTCGTGTCGCCGATGTCGAGATTCTTCACCGGCACGCCCCGCTTGATGAGCTTCGTTTGCAGCACGTCGAAGAGCGCGCGCATCTTGAAATCGTCGTCCGCGACGAGCACGAGCATGGACTCGCCGCGATTGAATTCGATAGTGGCCTTCGAGCCCTTGAAGTCGTAGCGCTGCGCGATCTCCTTCTGCGCCTGGTTGACGGCGTTATCGACCTCCTGGAGGTCCACGCCGGTCGTGACGTCGAAGCTGCTGGTCTGGGCCATCGAGAAGCTCGTTTCGCGGATACCGAGGGTGAAGCTAAC
>Ga0134127_10004158_pt1 | contig 10436 bp, 3 predicted proteins | sample KB31753_FD_96459 | JGI IMG/M metagenome (GOLD analysis project Ga0134127, IMG submission 96459) | Terrestrial soil microbial communities with excess Nitrogen fertilizer from Kellogg Biological Station, Michigan, USA - KB3-175-3 | ecosystem: Environmental > Terrestrial > Soil > Unclassified ...
GCGATCGTAGTTGTTACCCACCGTCCCTTCGCAAGCGCGTGAACCCGTCGCTGCTCCAATCTTCGCTCCCGACACCATGGTGAACAAAGAACAGGCCATCGGGATCGTATTTCGCTTTGATCGCACGAAGCCTCGAATAGTTCTCTCCCCAATAAGCCTTCTGCCACGAAGCGTTGAAGTAATTACTTTCCGAAACGTACGAGCCCGCATCCGGAGCAAGCTTGCGTAACTCCGCTGTAGCCAGATCAATCTGATGCTTGTTGTTGCGGGCGGCGGCCGTATCCATCGCAGGTCGCGCCAGACCCGGATAGGACGGTCGCTCGCCATCGGCGATGATCACCAGAGTAAAAGCATCAACCACCGTTGGATTGGTTGCCGTGTCCCTTGTGCGGTCCACCGCTTCTGCCGGCGCCCCGGCGATTCCTTTGTTGAAATGCAGTTCGACCTTCTTGATACGGCTCGCTGCAAACAACGCATTGACGAGCCTCACCTGTTCATCTCCCTGCAGTAACTTCGCGGGCAACCAGAGCGAATCGTAGCCGTGCAGAAACGCGCCCACCTGATCCTGATCACCTGACCAGTAGGCATGAGTGACCGGCGCGTCGGGGCGAGGGTCGCTAATCATTGCGGTGCTGCCTCGCTTCTTCCGGGCCACGACATCCCACCAGGATCGTGCCGGTCTGGCGCCCACATTCACGTCTGTCATCTTGAGCTCCGGCACTGTCTTGACCCAATCGAAGAACGGCTGCCAGACACGCGTCACCTCGCCGTCATCCAGCCCCTGGCAGACCATCGAAAGCTCGAGCACGTTGTCGGGCCGAATCCGGACTTGTTCGCCCCAGTGCGGATTGAAAAGTTTCTCCCGGTAGAATTCAAAGAAGCGTTGGATCAATCTGCCGAACGCCGGGTCCGAGTGCGCGCTGATTGTGCCTCCGGCAAATCCGAAGAACTCCGGCAGTGGATGAGTGCGAAGCGTGACTCTGGTGACGACGCCGAAGCTTCCACCGCCACCGCCTTTGAGCGCCCAGAATAGATCCGCGTTGGTGCAGGCATTGGTGGTGCGCACCTTGCCGTCAGCGGTGACCACTTCTGCTTCCAAAAGTCCCGCAGCGGCCGTCCCGAAGCCCTTCGAAAAGGAGCCGAACCCGCCACTCTGTACGAGACCCGCCACACCAACCGTCGTGCAGCCTCCGCCCTGGACATATCGACCGGCTTCGGTAGTCACAGCGTGATAGAGATCGATCCACATCGCCCCCGCTTCGGCGGTCACCGCACTGATCGGCGCGACGCGGCCTTCGCAGCCACGTCCGACAAACGCATCATGCAGCGTGACCTTGTTCATAGCGCGCGTCCAAATCAACAACGAGTCGGGTGCGTTCGAGGTGCCGAGATAGCTGTGCCCGCCGCCTTTCACCACCAGTCGCAAATTGTTTTGACGCGCGAAACTGACTCCCGCCGCCACGTCCGTGGCATTACGCGCGGCAATCGCGTACGCGCTGGGAGCCGGCTTCCAGGCGTCCAACCATCCCGAAACCTCAGTTCCCGCAGGCTGGTCGCCAATATAAAAAGGATTGCGAATATTTCCGAGCACCTCGGCGCAGGCGGCACTCTTTGCGTCCTTCTGGCAGGCAGCGAACAAAGGCTGCGGTTCAAGCAGATTGCCGCCGACAGCAGCTCTTAACTTTGCCCAACTGTTCGCGCCGGGCCAGTGGGGATCTGTCGGTCGCACTCGGCGGGTTATGGGGCGGGTGACTCCCGCCTGGAGTGGCCAGCGCGGCCGGAAAACAATTTGAACAACACTCGCTGCGATGCCTTTAAGAAGGCTTCTTCGACGCATTTCGATTGTGCTCCGTCAGTTAGGCGCGACGCCGATCATCCGCCGCAGCTTACGAAAAAGTATTTGGTTTGAGCAATACCGCGACGCGTTCGGTTGAGTGGTCAGAATCAACATAGTGGGTCGGAGCATGACGAAACTTTCGCGTTTCGCCGCTCGTAGCGTTAATGGCCTCGGAAATATTTCTTTCACAGGAGAGATCATGAAGAAAGCGATCGTTATCTCGCTCATTGCCCTGCTATTGAACTCTACCAACGTTTTCACTCAGACCTCAGTAACGCAAACTGTTAGTTTGCGTGCGCAAGCTAACAGCTTCCGCCACATCTCGCCTCCCGCAACGGAAAAAGAGTTCACCGCAAACTACGATGCTCGTGTCCGTCAGACGCTCGCCATGTTTCCTGAGCTTCCGAGCATCGCGATCGTGGTGATCAAGGACGATAAGCCGATTTTTCTTCACGCGTACGGGATGGCGGATAAGGAAGCTGGCATGAAGGCTGATACCGATACGCTTTATTACATCGCTTCCTCGACCAAGTCGTTTACCGCCCTCGCCGCCGCGATGCTGGATCAGGAAGGTAAGATCAAGTTTTCCGACGCGTTGACGAAATACACTACGGGCGTTCAATTCAAGAATGACATTCCGGACAAGATCACGATCCGAGATCTCTTGACCCATACCAGCGGCCTGCGGAACTCGGCGCTCGTCAACCGCCTCGCCTTTACGGGCCAGATCGATCAGAGTGAAATCGATCATGTCTTTGCCGATGGCACTACTTTTAATGAAACCAACTTCGGCAAGTACAACTATACAAACCTCGGCTACAACATTTACGGTCTCGCGCTGCATTACCATCTGCACAAAAAATGGCAGGACCTGCTGCAGGAGCGCATCTTCACTCCCGCAGGTTTACAACACACGACTGCGTACGCTTCAAAAGCGCGCGCCAGGAAGTACATGATCGCGGCCCCGTATGTCGTCGACACCGATGCGGTCAATGCAGGAAAGATGGTGCGAAGTCAGCTGGAAAAGACCGACGAGAACATGCAGTCGGCCGGTGGCGTCTTCATGAGCATTTCGGACTTGGGCAGGTGGCTCAGCCTTAATATGAACGGCGGCAAGCTCGACGGGAAACAGGTATTGCCGGCCGATCTTTTACGCATTGCGCACACGGGTTACACAAAGAGCACGCGTAACGAGCCGCCATTTTCTGGCGATGGCGAATACGGGCTCGGCTGGCAGATCGGCAAGTACCGCAACGAAAAGGTGATCTATCATCATGGCGGCTACCCCGGTTATCGCAGCCATGTCTCATTCATGCCTGACAAGAAAGTTGCAGTCGGAGTCCTCGTGAATAACGACGCGATAGGTGGTCGCCTGGCAGATATGTTAGCTGCCTATGCTTACGATTGGTGGCTGCGAACAGAGAATCCCCCGATCGATCTCGCCGCCGATTACGCGAAGCAACTCCAGGACACCCTTGCGGCTTATGAAAGCAGAAAGCAGCAGATCGCCGCTGAGGCCGCGAACCGGGCAAAGAGAGAATGGCAGCTTACAAAACCGTTCGCTGAATATGCCGGTCAGTATAAGAACGACATGCTGGGGACAATCGAAATCATCGCAAAAGAAAAAGCCCTCGCCGTTCGCATGGGCAACCTGAACACAGTGGCCACGCCTTATACGCAACCCGACACCATTCGTGTCGTGATGCAGCCCGGAGGAAACGGTGAGGTAATCGGCTTCGGCAAGGATGCCTCCGATCCTAACGAGAAGATCGGATCGTTGACGTACGGTGGAGTGACATTCACAAGGGTCGGCACGTAGTCACTAAGAAATGCAAAAACGTTTTACCTTAACCAAAGCCTCATTAGCGATTCACGCATTAATGTTGGGGCTCGCGATTGTTTTTTCTGCCCAACCGTCGCAAACGGCGGAGGTAGGTCTAATGAGAAAATGCAGCAACTCTCTGCGGGTATCCACAGCTCCATCGCCGAATCTTTTGTCTTAGTAGCTCGTGACCTGGAGACCTACAACTCGTTGCGAGGAACCGTGAAGAGCCTGCCTGATCAATCTGCTGAATTCTTTGATTCACACGCGGTCGTAGCGATCTTCCTTGGTACTCGACCAACTGCCGGTTACGACATCGATGTTTCGATCGAAGGGGAAGGTAAGATTCGAATAAAAGCTCATCGTTAAGATATTGAACGTTGCGGGAGTTCAGTCGGAGTTTAGGGCTTTGAATTTCTCAGGGTTTTAGATATCCTCTCAAACCAAACTGCGCATAGAATTTCTGCAACGGTGGCAACTCTAATGATTCGGAATTGCTGCTTCCCCGACAATGGGAATTGGTGTTTCGGCGGGTCTCGCGAGCCCGCTCGCTTCCTAAGTTTCCACTCATATTCGCTGCAGCTCCCGAGTTAACAGATTCGTCGTCCGGCTACGCTGTTCTGATTGGCGCAGATTGTTTCGCTGTTCCTGATTATCCCGACAAACCCTCATAACGGATATCAACGGAAACGTGTCCTTTTCCCCAAAGGAGGCCTCCAATGAAACGACGTTTGACATTGCATCTTGCTAAAGGCAATGCCTCTTCCGATAAGAACCACTTATTTCGAAACGTTTCTTTGATAACGATTGGACTTGTGTTGCTGACACTTCCGTTTGTGTTTTCGACAAGCGGTAACGCTCAGCGTGGCAAGTTGCTCACAGCTCAAGACCACTCCAAACCGGTTGAAACGGCACGAGCTGTTTACCAGAGTCCAGGCAACCGCCATAAAGTCGCAGTAAGTGATGACGAAGCGGCAAGCATGCTCAAGGCGCGAGGGGCCCGTCTGATCGCTGATTATTCGTCCTACAAAGTTTACGAGACCGATACCGACGTGATGAATTCGCTCGCGGGAGACACAAGAGTTCAACTCCGCGACGAAGACAACGTGATTCAACTTAATGCCGGACATCTCGATACAAGCCAGGATGAGCTCCAGGCTAGCCGAAGCGCGATTGGAACTTTCCCAGGCAAGCGCATGCACCTCATTCAGTTTGTCGGCCCAATCCAGGCAGATTGGTACAAGTCGTTGGCGGCAACTGGCGTACGAATCGTCACTTACATACCAAGCAACGCGTACCTTGTTTATGGCGATTCGAGCACTCTGAACCGCGTTCGGTCTTTCGCCACCAGATCCAAGATTGTCCAGTGGGATGGGGAATATAAGGACGAGTTCCGAATTGATCCTTCGGTATCGAACGTCGCAAACAAGGCAGCACAAGGAAAAGTAGCGCCAGGCGGCATTCGAATTGAAGGGAGTCCGGACGACGGCTATTTCTCAATTCAGCTGGTAAGGGACAAAGCTGAGAACGACCAAACGCTGAGACTAATCGATTCTCTCAAGCTCGAGCCCATCACGAGCCAGGACGAGGCTCTCGGTTATGTTGACCTCGTTGTCCGCATGGCCAACGAGTCGGTGCTTGAACTCGCAAAACGCGGAGATGTCGTCTCAATACAGGCTCAACCAACGCCGGTGAAATTCGACGAACGTCAAAATTGGATTATTTCGGGAAACTTAACGCCTACACCCGGTGACTATCTCGCTTACCTTACCTCTCACGGATTCAACCTTAGTGCGGCCACCACTTTCGGAGTCAACATTTCTGACAGCGGTGTCGACAACGGCACGTCTTTGCCAAATCATTTTGCTTTTTACCTCCTGGGCAATCCCATACCTGCGAACAGTCGCGTTGTTTACAATCGCCTTGAAGGAACGCCGAATGCAGGTAGCACGCTCCAGGGCTGCGACGGTCACGGCAATCTGAATGCACATATCATGTCTGGTTATGTGCCGACGGGCACTGTAGGCACGGTTAACTTTGGCGCCTTTCCGCATGCAGATGCACAAGGCTTTCGGTATGGCCTCGGCGTCGCGCCATTTATAAAACTTGGCTCGTCCGTAATTTTTGATCCAGACACCTTCACAAATCCGGACTTCGAGGATCTTGAGTCTAAAGCGTACAACGACGGTATGCGCATTAGCTCAAACAGTTGGGGCGCTAACAGCGGTGGCGCCTACACCGCTGCCTCACAGCGTTACGACGCACTGGTACGCGATGCGCAACCTTCCGGATCGACCTTTCCTGTAGCAGGCAATCAAGAGTATGTAATTTTGTTCGCCTCCGGTAATGCCGGCCCCGGAGCGAATACAATCGGCGCGCCTGGTACTGGCAAGAACGTAATAACGGTGGGTGCGGGAGAAGGCGTGCAAGCGTTTGGCGGCTCCGATTTTTGTGGCATCGGGGACTCCGGCGCCGACAATGCAAACGACGTCATCGGTTTTTCCTCACGTGGTCCAACAGATGATGGTCGACAGAAGCCCGACATCATGGCTCCCGGTACACATATCTCCGGGGGCGTGGCCCAACAAACTCTCATAAGCCCGACTGGAAGCGGAAACGGGGATGACATTGCTTGTTTTAACGGGGACGGGGTTTGTGGCGGAGTTGGGATCAACTTCTTTCCCGCAGGACAGCAGTGGAATACGGCCTCATCTGGAACCAGTCATTCCACTCCGGCTGTTTCAGGTTTGGCAGCTTTGATGCGTCAATTTTTCATCAACCTGGGGAGTGCCCCGCCAACCCCTGCAATGACAAAAGCGCTCATGGTTAATACAGCGCGCTACATGACCGGCACGGGAGCGAATGACACGCTACCCTCAAATAACCAGGGAATGGGCGAGGCTAACGTTCAGAGCTTTTTCGATGTTTTCGCTATCGGACATATCCTGCGTGACCAAGTGCCGGCAGACAGGTTTACTGCTTCCGGGCAACAACGAGTCTTCACCGGTACAGTGGTCGACAATACAAAACCTTTTCGCGTAACACTCGCCTGGACAGATACTCCGGGACCGACCACAGGCAATGCTTTTGTAAACAACCTGGATCTCGAAGTAACAATTGGAGGCCAGACTTACAAAGGCAATGTTTTCACCGCGGGGCTTTCCACCGCCGGTGGCGCAGCTGACCCACGGAACAATATGGAAAACGTGTTCCTTCCGGCGGGCGTGAGTGGCAATTTTTCAATTAAGGTCAAGGGGACAAACATCGCGGGTGATGGCGTTCCAGGTAATGCTGACCTTTTAGACCAGGACTTTGCCCTCGTTGCCTACAACGCCAACGAAGCTCCTTTGCCGATAATCGGACCAGGCTCGACGACCGTCACTGCTGAGAGTTGTGCACCGGCGAACAATGCCATCGATTCAGGCGAAACAGTTACGGTTAACTTTACACTCATTAATGAAGGAACTGCGCCGACCACCAATCTCGTCGCCACGCTCGATTCTACCGGAGGCGTGAGCTCTCCAAGTGGTCCACAGAACTACGGAGCATTAGCTGCCGACGGTGGATCCGCAACGCGCCCGTTCACCTTTACCGCAAATGGAAGCTGCGGGGGCACGCTCACTGCAACCTTCCAATTGCAGGATGGCGCATCCAACCTCGGAACCGTCACGTTCACTTTCACACTAGGGGTTCTCAACGTGGTTTTCAGTGAGAACTTTGATGGGGTTGTTGCACCCGCGCTGCCTGCAGGTTGGACCACAGCCTTCACCAACGGCGACGGCGACTGCACGGTCGGCGGCCCGCTCTGTACGCTTGGCAGCAACTGGACAACGGTTAACACGTCAAGCGACACGGCACCGAACTCGGCCTTCCATAACGATCCATCCTGCGTAACCAATAACGTTCTGGATAGCCCGAATATCTCCATCAACACAACAAACGCCCAGGTTACGTTTAGACACAGCTTCAATACTGAAGACACGTTCGACGGCTCTGTCCTGGAAGTATCGTCGCCTAACATCAACGCCGGCGCCTTCACGGACATCACAAATGCTGCGGTCGGGGGCAGTTTCGTAACCGGCGGGTATACGGACACAATCAGCACTTCGTTCTTGAGTCCAATCGCAGGTCGCCAGGCATGGTCCGGCAACTCGGGTGGGTTCATCACAACCGTCGCGAACCTGGGACCGAATGTACTCGGTCAGACAATCAAACTGAGATTCCGATTCGCGTCGGATTGCAGTGTCGGAGTGACGGGCCATAACATCGACACCGTTACGGTCAGCGATGGTTTTGCCTGTTGTGGTTTCGTGGGCTCTCCAAACATTGTGAGTGGAACCTCAACACTGGTTTCGGAAAGTTGTCCTCCAAACAACAACGCCGTAGATCCCAACGAGCGAGTCACTTTAAGCCTTCAGCTGAGAAATACAGGGACAGCTGCCACCACTAACCTGGTGGCCACTCTGCAATCCAGCCCAAGTGTGATTTCACCATCTGGTCCACAAAACTACGGCGCGATCGCGATTGGCGGAAATGCCGCCAGAGATTTCGCCTTCACTGCCAACGCAACGTGTGGTGGCTCCATCACCTTGAATCTGCAGTTACAGGATGGCGCAAGCAATCTCGGCACGGTTACCTTCACGATACAGGTCGGAACGCTCGCTCCGGGAGCTCCGGTGACATTCAGCAACCCGACAGCGATTACCATTCCGAGCGTCGGTGTCGGAACTCCGTACCCGTCCAACATCACTGTTAGTGGCCTGTCAACAAGCATTGCGGCCGTGACGGTCACGCTTACAAACCTTACTCACACTTTCCCGGATGATGTCGATCTGCTGCTCGTTTCGCCGAGTGGAAGAAAGATGATCATTATGTCTGATGCTGGCGGCGGAAATCCCGGGGTCACTAACGTGACGATCACCCTCGATGATGCGGCGGCAACAGCAATCCCCGATAGCGCCGCGTTGACGACTGGCTCCTTCAGACCAGGCAACTACCTGACTGTGCAGGATCCTTTTGCGGCGCCGGCGCCGGCTGGTCCATATCTCACTCCGCAAACGGGCGGGTCAGATACATTGACTTCCGCGTTCACTGGAGCGGCAGGAGGAAATCCGAATGGCACCTGGAGCCTGTTTGTGGTTGATGATGCCAGCGGCGACCTCGGCAGTATCGCGGGTGGCTGGAGTCTGAGTATTACGCCGCTCGTTGCCGTGTGTACAACTCCATGCGGACCTCCCGTGGCGAGTGGAGATTTGATTATTAGTGAGTTCCGCTCACGCGGACCCGGTGGTGCCAGCGATGAGTTTGTCGAGCTTTACAACAACACCGACTTGACGCTCAACGTAAACGCTGCCGACGCTTCGTCGGGATTCGCATTAGCCACTTCAGACGGAGTGGCGAAATTTGTGATTCCCAACGGCACAGCAATCCCTGCTCGTGGTCATTTCCTGGGCGTCAATTCCGGCGGCTATTCGTTGGGCAGCTATCCTGCCGGTAACGGCACTACGGCCACTGGCGACATAACATACGCCGTTGATATCGGGGACAACGTGGGAATTGCTTTGTTCAATACGTCGAACCCGGCGAATTTCAACCTGGCTAACCGCCTCGATGCTGTCGGTTCAAACACCGAGGCAAACACGACCTACAGGGAGGGTATCGGTTATCCACCAGTGTCCACCGCGGCACTTAACTACAGTTTCTTCCGAAACTTGAGAACGGGCAGGCCTCAGGACACAAACAATAACTTTGCGTCCGGAACGGCTGAACCGGTAAGCGCAGCGCCGCAAAACGATTTTGTGTTTGCCGACACAGCCGCAGCGCTCACACCTGCGGGCCAACGGTTAGGGGCACCGGGTCCGGAGAATCTTTCCAGTCCCATTGAGCGCAACAGCACAGTGAAGGCGTCGCTAGTCTCGCCCTGTGTGTCTAGCGCAGCCGTTCCAAACCGGGTGCGCACTGGCAGTGGCAATTCGGGCACGCTCGAGATACGGCGCAAGTTCACAAACAACACGGGCGCGCCTGTAACAAGGTTGCGTTTCCGAATTGTTGATATAACGGGTCAGCCGTTTATTGGTGGGTTTGCTGATCTGCGAGCGGTCACCTCGACAAGCTCGAACACCGATCCGCAGCCGTGTGGCGGCGGAACGGTTTCACTTACGGGACTAACGTTGGAGACACCGCCGACGCAAGGAAGCGGAGGCGGATTCAATAGCACACTGTCAGCAGGCACGATTACTGCGGGATCGCCGATCGCGCCTGGGGCAACCATCAACGTTAACTTCCTGCTCAACATTGTGCAGGCCGGAACCTTCCGCTTCTTCGTGACTGTGGAGGCGTTGCCTTAAGTTCTAACTTGCCTTACATCTAACAAACTTGTCAGGTGGAAGGACGAAAGGGAAAGGCGATTGCCTTTCCCTTTCTTTTTTTGCGCGCGGACTAAACGGTGACGTCGTAGGCCCCGAAGGGCCGCGATTCAATAGCCACGACCGGACGGTCGTGAAACGCAACGCACAAGAAGTATTCGTTAGGCCCGCAGGGCCGATATTCAATAGCCACGACCGGAAGGTCGTGGAACACAATGCACAAGAAGTATTTCGTTAGGCCCGGAGGGCCGACAGTTAATCCCAGATATAGCGCGGATCGTAGTCGATCTGATGTTTCGTGAGTAGCGTCACAAACTCCTCCTTGAATGTTCGTTTCTTGTGGTGTCGTTCCTGTTCCTGGACGTATCGCATCACCCGGGCTTCATCTGACTTGCTTACACTGAAAGCGCCA
>Ga0134127_10004161_pt1 | contig 10430 bp, 8 predicted proteins | sample KB31753_FD_96459 | JGI IMG/M metagenome (GOLD analysis project Ga0134127, IMG submission 96459) | Terrestrial soil microbial communities with excess Nitrogen fertilizer from Kellogg Biological Station, Michigan, USA - KB3-175-3 | ecosystem: Environmental > Terrestrial > Soil > Unclassified ...
CACCGCCTGAGCGCCTGATTATGAGGGCCTAGCCGAGCCGTCTGGGAGCGCAGGCATCCTGCCTGCCCGCGTCGCAACGACATGTATGGGATCGGCAGGCAGGATGCCTGCGCTCCCAGGGCTCCCAGTTCATTTTTCGATATGTCGAAGAAAGGAGCATCTATGAAGCGTTCTCTACTCCCGCTGTTGCTTGTGATCCTGACCATCGGCATGCTTGCAAACGGCGCGGGCACCGCCAGCTGGACTGCCGACTTGAAAGAAGGTAAGCCCGCTTTTCAATTCATGGGTCCGCTTGCGTTTGGGCCTGAGGGGATACTCTTTGTCGCCGATACCAAGGCCGCCGCGGTTACCGCGATTGCCACAGGTGACGCCAAGGCCTCCGCTGCCAAACTCATCAAGATCGAGGGCATCGATCAGAAGCTCGCAAGCCTGCTCGGCACCACCGCCGATCAAATCCAAATCCAGGACCTGGCTGTGAACCCGCTATCGCACAACGCCTACCTCGCGGTCTCGCGCGGACGCGGTCCGGACGCGGTCCCGGTGCTGGTGCGAGTAAAAACCGACGGCCAGCTGGAAGCGGTCTCGCTCGACAAGGTGAAATTCTCGCGAGCGGATTTGCCCGTTCCGCCGGCAGACGCTGCCGTAGGTCAGGGCAATCGACAAAGCAACCCGCGACAGGAGTCGATCACCGACATCGCGTTCCTTGATGGGCGGGTCGTGATCGCCGGGCTCTCAAATGAAGAGTTCGCTTCGACGCTTCGCGCAGTATCGTTCCCATTCAAGACCCAGGCCAACCCGACCAGCGTCGAGATCTATCACGGCAATCACGGGAGATTCGAGACGCGAGCGCCGGTGCGAACATTTGCGGCGTTCACAATCGGCGGCCAGCAGCACCTGCTTGCCGCATACACCTGCACGCCGCTCGTTCAGTTTCCGATCAGCGAGCTGAAGCCGGGCGCAAAGATCCAGGGCAAGACGATAGCCGAGCTCGGCAACCGGAACCGCCCGCTCGATATGATCGTCTACGAGAAGGACGGCAAGACCTACCTGCTGATGGCCAACAGCAGCCGCGGGGTGATGAAGATCAACACCGAGAACATCGACAAAGCCGAGAGCATCGTGGCGCCCGTTCAGGATAAGAAGGGGCTGACCTACGAGACGATCACCGGCTGGTCCGGGGTCGATCAACTTGATCGGCTCGACGCCAAAAACGCGATTGTCATTCGCCGCATAGAGGGCGGTTCGATGGTTCTCGAATCGTTGCCGTTGCCTTAACTCAGAAGGACTGCCGCCTGTCGTCCGTCGTTAATAAAGAGACCGGCGTTCGCAATGCGCGAATTCTCGGCGCGGTATCGATCATTTTCGTCGCGTCGCTCATATTACAAAGTTGCAGATCGGCGCCGCCCGGGCCTTCAAGCTCGGCGGCGCCGGTTTCTTTGCACTGGGCAATTGACCAAACAGACTCCAATAAGCTTCGGCTCGAAGTGCGCGGGCTGGACGGGGCTACGCTTGTTGATCTGGGCTCTTCTACTCGGACGCCGGTTGAATGGCGGCAACTGTTAGCGGTCTACGCCGGCCGGGCCGGCTCGACCGCAGATGCCGGCCTGCCTCCGATGCTGGGTATATACCACGTCGAATCAGATTTGCTGGTTTTCAAGTCGCAATACCCGATCGAGCCCGAGGCCGAATATCGTGCCGTGTTTAATCCGGCAGTCCTGACCGGTGGGGCCGGCGAGCCGATCGTTTCGGCCTTTCAGTCACCCTCGCGAAATTCGTCACCTTCAACAGTCGTGAGTCGGGTCTATCCCAGCGCCGACCTCCTTCCCGAAAATCTGCTCAAGTTCTACGTCCACTTCTCGGCGCCAATGAGCCGAGGCAGCATCTACGATCACATTCATCTGCGCGATAGCGCGGGCAAGGAAGTCGAGCTTCCGTTTCTGGAGATCGACGAGGAGTTGTGGGATCCGGCGATGACCCGGCTGACCTTGATCATCGATCCGGGCCGCATTAAGCGGGGAGTGCGTCCGCTTGAAGAGATCGGACCGGTGCTCGAAGCCGGAAAGAGCTATACGCTGACGATCGACAGCGACTGGAAGGATGGCGCCGGAGTTCCGTTGAAACAGTCGTTTGAGAAATCGTTCAAGGCCGCGCCATCCGATCGCAAGCCGGTCGACCCCGCGCTGTGGCAGATCAAGCCTCCAGGCCCCAGCACCCTGGAACCTCTGACGATCATTTTCCCGGAGTCAATGGACAGCGCCGTAACTCCGCGATCTATAAAGGTTACCAGCGATTCCGGCCAGGCAATTGAGGGCCGCGCCGGCCTTGAAGATCAGGAGCGTCGTTGGGCTTTTGTTCCGTCGGGGCCATGGGCTCGTGGCGGCTACAAGATTGTGATCCAAACAACGATTGAGGATCTGGCCGGGAACAACATTGGAAAGGCTTTTGATGTGGACAAACTCGAGCAGATCAGGAAGAAACCTGACTCCTCGATAGTCACGGTGGCTTTTGAGATCCGCTGAGCGATGCTGATGGTCTGAGCGTTTTTTGCGCGGACTCAGGAGTCATAGAGAAGGTTCGCGCAAAGACTCGCAAAGACGCTGAGAAGAGAACGGTCACGTCAGCCGATGCGAAGCCACACCGCCAGCCGCGCGCGGAGACTGTCAAAATAGCTTTCGGGCACACTCTGAATCGCCTTTTGGAGGCGCTGAATTACACCCTCGATCGCCCGTTCCTCCTGGGCTTCTACTGCCTCGACCGCTAACCCAACTCGCTCAGCATCGCGCTTACCCCTGATGCCGCTCAAAGTCCGCCGGAGCAGATTGGCAGCCGATTTGAGGGTCGCCTTCGATTGAGCAAGCGTGAGTCTCACGGCTCGCTCAACCGGACCCGTTACGACCTCGCGGCAAACCGCATCAATAGCGCCGCGCAAGTCTCCGGCATTGCGTTGAGCAGGATACCAGCCCGCTTGCATCGCGTAATCGAGGAGATAGCCCTGGTGAAAGGTGCGGCTGACGGTGTCAGCCGCGCGCTTCCACTCGAGGAAGAAAAACAGCTTGCGAAAGATGAGCTTAAACGGAAGTAGGAGCGCTCCTCCGAGACATCCCGCCAAACACCCTTCGCTCGGATCATCGGCGAGAGTTCGAATCTCCTGTTCGGTAGGGTTGAGCGTGTGCGAGCGTGCCAGCTCGCGCACCAGCCGTCGCTGGAAGTAACTCTTAACCAGATCGTCGACAACAGGAAGCGGAATCAACGGAGTAAGGCCGGTCATCAGTGCGTGGGTGATGATCAGCTTTTGATTGCCACTTTCAGGCAAGTCAGCACTCCGGATTCACTTCTTGCCATATTTTGCAATGTAGTTCTTTGCAAACTCAGTCAGATGCGGCGCTTCGCGGAGACCGATCTTCTTCGCTTCTTCCTCCGCAGCCTCGACCGTCCAGCCGTCACGAAGAACACGGCGGATCATCCAGAACGCGCCGACGCGGATTGCGGCAGTGCAGTGAATGAAGATCGGCCGGTTTGCAGGATCGTCGGTTATCTTCAGAAACTCTGTGGCCTGTTCTTCCTTGGGATCCCTGTAGACGACAGGAATATTGAAGTATTTGAGACCGAGTTCCTTGGCCTTCGCCTCCTCTTCCGCGGCGCGGTGTTCGCCTGGTGTTCGGAGGTTGATGATCGCCTTCACGCCTTCGGACTTTAGCTTGTCCAGCGCCTCGAGCTTGGGCTGGCCACCGGTGCAATACTGATCACTCAAGAGGTGAAAGTTGAAGACGCCCGGTTGCTCGGATTGGATCTGAGCATAAGCCGCAACAGCGCAGAACACTGCAATATAGATGACACCAAGTTTCTTCATAAGTTACTCCCATTGCTATGCTTCAAGTCGAGTTCATCTCGAAGAGGTTGGAAGCTCCTATTCCCAGCCTCAAAGTCGAGTTCATTCCAAAGAAGATTAGAGGTAGGGAAGGGTGGCTTGCCCCCGCTACTTCAAAAGCGCGCGATTCAAAAGAGCGGGGGCAAGCCACGCTTCCCTACCTCTATCATGCTACTAACTCTGGTCTACCCATGCGCTGCTGAGTGCGAATTAGCGGGGGCAAGCCGCCCTTCCCTACCTCCAATATGCTACCTTCTCTCGCCTTCCAGAGCCCTTGGGTTCGGAAGCTCTAAATGCCTTCGGCATACTCAAGCTTTTGTATTCCCACCCTTTGTGATCCGATACAATTTTGTCGCTGTCCGTATGATCAAACTCCCGCGCACGATCGCCGGCGTCGCCATGCACATCTCATCCAGCGAGTTCTTGCCAAGCAGCTTGTATTCACTGCCCGCTTGAATCACAAACGTGTCCCCGTCTTCGCTCAAACAGAAGATCTTGCCGTTGAACGCCCACGGAGAAGACGTGAACGCGTTGACCCCGGGATCGATGCGCACCTTGTCGTAAATCACCTTGCCGGTCTTAGCATCGTGACAGGTGAAAAATCCTCGATCGTAAAGCGTGTAGTAGTAGTCGCCATAAACTATCGGCGACGGGTTGTACGGCCCGGCCTGCGGGTGATACCACGCTATAAAGCTGTTGCTGGTCTCTCCGGTCTTGAGCGAAATGTCCCCTGACGCGCCCGGCTTTATGGCATAGACCGGCCGGTGCTGATCCCCGACATAACCCGAAGCAATGTACATCAGCCCGTGACGTGAAAACGGCGTAGGTATCGCGATCGACGACATCCCGGAGAACTCCCACAACGGTTTCCCGTTCAAATCGTATGAGCGGACTTTCTTTGTGCCCGGCGTTACGATCTCGGTCCGCGACGCGTTCTCCCACACGTAGGGCGTTGCCCAATTGGTGCCCTGCTCTCGTTCAACCCGCCAAATCTGCTCGCCGGTCTTCTTGTTCAACGCGACCATAAACGACTCGGTGTCATTGTCGTTCACGACATAGATCCGGTCTTTGTAGACCACCGGCGAGGCTGCGGTGCCCCAGCCGTATCGGGTCGCGTATGGTCCCCATTTTTTTGACCATAGTGGCTTGCCGTTCATGTCAAAACAGAACAGCCCGACGTTGCCGAAGTACGCATAGACTCGCTCGCCGTCGGTCACCGGCGTCTCTGACGCATAGCTATTCTTGAGGTGTCGAGGATTCTCGGGCGGGCCCTTTTTCACCTCCTGCTCCCAACGAATCTTTCCAGTCTTGAAATCGATGCAGTAAACCATCCACCGATGGAGATCGGTCGCCGGCTTTCGCTCACCGCCAAAATAGAGGCCCTTCTTCGGAGCCTCACCCTCGACCGAACTTACAACGGAAGTCAGGAATATGTGATCTCCCCAAACCGCCGGAGAGCTCCAGCCCATTCCCGGAATATCGGCCTTCCAGGCCACGTTCTCAGTCGTGCTCCACTTGTCGGGAAGAGTCGGGTCTTCGGCGACTCCCAGAGAGCCGGGTCCGCGAAACTGCGGCCATCGGTCGTCAGCTACCACGCAGGTCGTCAACACCAGTATCAGGAAAATCGCCAAAACTGTTTTTTTCATAGTGATCACTCCGGTATAGGACCTATATGACCTATAGGACCTATATTCCCAATCAGTTCTGTCCGCCATTGGACAAATACCTGCCCAGCCAGGCGTGCACTTCGCGATAGAAAAACCGGCTATTCTCGGCTTTCAGGATCCAATGGTTCTCCTCCGGGAAAACAATCAGCTTGCTCGGAACGCGCATTCGTTGAAGCACGCTCCAGTTCTCAAGAGTTTGATTAAGCGGGACACGAAAATCGTTCTCGCCAACAGTCAGCAGCATTGGAGTGCGAAAGTTTTTCGCAAACTTGATCGGGTTCTGGTCGCGCCAGGTCGCGGCGCCCTCCCAATGCGGCCCCCCGCTGTTCGTCTCACGGTGATAAATCGAATCGCTGGTGCCCCATTGCGATTCGAGGTTGATCAGGCCGGCGTGACTGATCAGACAGCGATAACGGGTGGTACTCGCCTGCATCCAGTTTGCGAGGTGGCCGCCGTAGCTTGCGCCCGCAGCAGCCTGTCTTGAGCCGTCGATGAACTTGAATTGTCGAATCGCTTCGTCGGCCGCCTGATTGATCTCGGCGCTGGGACCAATAAACGGATCGAGTTTGATTTGTTGTGCAAACTTCTCGCCGAACCCGGTCGAACCGGTATAGTTTGTCAGCAGCACTACATACCCCGGCTGAGCAAGCAGGTGATAATTCCAGCGATAGGTGATCTCGTCGCGCCACATGCTCGCGGGTCCGCCGTGCATCAGAACCAGCAGGGGATATTTCTTGTTCTCGTCGAAGCCGGGCGGCAGGGCAATCAGGTTGTGAATCTTTTTACCGCCCTTGCTGGTAAACCAGAACTCGCGAAGCGGCTGCCAGTCGATCGCGGCAACTCTATCCTGGTTGAATCGGCTGAGCGGCGCGTGTTTGCGAGCCGCGAGATCGATCCGCACGATTTCCGGCGGGCTAACGGCGCTGCCCCAATTGGCCAGAAGCACCGGCGCGCCGTCCGCGGCCGCGAGGTTGGTGAACGCGCCAGAGATCAGATCGATCGCCATCTGCACGTCACTGCCTTCGGCTGAGACCTGGTACAGCTTCTCGTGTCCGCTGTCTTCAGCAAGCAAGAAGATCGTCTTGCTGTCGGGTGAGAATACGAAGCTGCCGACGGATCTATCAAACGAGCTGGTAATCACCCGCGGCTGGGTGTCACGAGTCGCAGCGGGCCACGCCAGCATGGCCAGGCGCGTGAGATTGTAGGCGTTGTCGTTCTCGGCGCTGATCTGAAAGTAAAGAGCCTTGCCGTCAGGCCGAAATGACGGGCCGCCTGCGCTCTCGGTGCCGGTCGTTAGCTGTCGAAGCTCCTTGGTCGCGATGGAAAGCAGAAATAATTGCGTGTTGGTGTTTGCGTACGCCGAGGCATCGCGGTTTCGCGAAGCCACAAAGACGATCCCGTCACCTCCGGGCGTCCACGTTGCTTCGAGCTCTTCGGCTGAGTTGGTTGCGACCCCCGCAAATCCGCGCTCGGCAACTAGCGATGTTCCGGCAAGAAGATCGTTAGCTTTCCCATTGGGCTCAAGCGTTTGCACAAACAAATGTACCTGAGTGTCGTCCAGCCAGTGATCCCAGTAGCGAATCGGGAACTTGTCGTACACCCGCGCCCGGTACTTTTGTGACTTGCGTTCACCGGCAATCTTCTTGTTTGCCTCGTCATCGGCGGCGCCGGGAAAAACGGTGCTGGTGAATAGCAGAGCTTTGCCGTCGGGCCGCCACCGAGGAGAACGAGCGCCCGTCGAGATATTAGTAACTCGCGTCGATTCGCCGCCTCCAAGATCGATCACGTAGATCTGGCTGGCTTCGTCCGCATCGCGCCTTGCGGAGAAAGCGATCTTCCGGCTGTCCGGGCTCCAGTCGGGCCCGCTTTCTCCCCCTCGCGTCGACGTAAGCCGGCGCGGGGGCGTCTTGCCGTCTGTTGAAGCGATCCAAAGATCCGTGACCTGGTCCTTGTCATCATAAGCGGGCTCGGTCACCGAGAAGACAACCAGCCTACCGTCAGGACTCGGAACCGGGGCTCCGACACGCTTCATCAGCCACATGCTCTCGTGAGTGATTGCACGCTTGGCCGGTGCGGTCTGGCCAGGCACCGCTGACGGAACTGTCACAGCTATCGCGAGCAGGCACGCAATTTTGCAGTTGAAGCTACGGGTCAATGACATCTCGGTCCTCTCGTCTCGGCGAGCGAAGAGTCCTACTTCACTCTCTTGCCAATGCAGTAGAGATACTGGGCAGTCCGCATAAAGATCTGTCCGTCCGAAACAGCCGGCGAGCTGAGCGTGTAATCGTTGAGGTTGTTCTCGGCCAACACCTCGAACTTCGGCCCGGCTTTCAACACGGTCGTGAGCCCCTCTTCGTTGGTCACGTAAAGCTTATCGTCCGCCAGCACCGGCGACGAACTATAGATCGCAGACTTGATCCTTTGCGGTCCCCAGATTGGCTGACCAGTCTTGGCGTCAAGGCACCACATAACCCCTCGGTCGTCTACGACGTAGAAGTACTTGCCGTCGGTGACCGGCGTCGGAACATCGGGACCGTTGCCGAAGGACCATAGCTTGTTCGATTCGGTCACGTCACCGCGGCCACCAGCTTTTAGAGCCAGCAACGGCTTGACGCGCGTCGGCGCGTAAACCACGTCCGCGAAAACCACGGGTGAAGCAACGATTCGGTAAGCAGGATTGTTGTCGGGGTTGAGGCCGTTCGCCCGCCAGAGCTCTTTGCCCGTGGCGGGATCATGACCTGTCACACAATCGCCGCCGGTGATCACGATCTCGACGTTCTTGCCGTATTTCAGAAGTGCGGGGGTGGTATAGGAGTCAGGCGATTCTCTGATTGCATCCGTCTTGCGCTCGACTTTCCACAGTGTCTTGCCGGTCTTTTTGTCTATGCGCATAACGTACGAGGGGTCGTCCGTCTTCATCCCGTGAAGCACCTGAACGAATAGCGCATCTTCATACAGGAGCGGGGAAGATGCATATCCCCAGTTCAAGCCGAATCGGCCATAATCCTTTTGCACATCACGAGCCCAGAGCTCGGTTCCGCTGAAGTCGAAAGATTTGAGGATGCCGGTGCCAGTCATCACCCACACGTTTTTGCCGTCGGTGACCGGCGACGGAGACGACATATTCTGCTTGCGCATCTTGGTGTTACCGCCGCCGAGATGCTTCTTCCACAAGACCTCGCCTTTGGTCCTGTCGACACACCAGAGATTCAGATCGTCGCCCTCGGCGACATTGAGAAAAATGCGTTCGCCCCAGATGATCGGAGTAGCCCCGGTCCAGCTGGGCATCGCGAGCTTCCAGGTGACGTTCTCCTCGGCGCTCCACTTAAAGGGCAGGTTTTTCTCGGCGCTAACGCCGTTTAGAAACGGGCCGCGCCACTGAGGCCAATTGTCAGCCAGCGTGGTGCCGACTGAGAGAGAGGTTATGACAATTGCAAAAAGGAGACGTCTGCGCACGAGCGTTCACCTCCGCCTGAAGAATGGCCTTTATGGTAGACGATTCCGGCAGAAAGATGAAGCGCAGGAGAAGAAAGGCGACCGACAACCGGCTACGATCACCAGTCATCCGTTTTTTAGTCAATACCTAGCAATGCGAGATTCGATAAGTCCTTGACCAGGATTCTCTTACCGACCACGATCGGGTGCGCCCATGTTGCACTGTCGGCGACAGAATACTTCTTCAGTACTTCAAACTGCTTGGGATCAGTGCGTGCCACCACCAACTCAGCAGTATCAGTCAACGAAAACAGGAACTGTCCGGCCGCCACCATCGCGGCGTTGTCGCCTTCGCGGCCGTTCGTCGTCCAGAGCGTCTGCCCACTGCGCGCGTCGAGGCAGAAGAACTGTCCCTTTCGTTTATGCGAGAACCCGTAGAGATAGTCTCCTTTTACAACCGGTGAGTTCATGTACATCGAGACGTCGGGGTTCTGCCAGACTCGCTCGGTCTCCCACTTCTGCCCACGCTTGATCAACCTGACCGCCATTGTTCCCTTATCGAGCCCTGAGAAAATCATCGTCTGCCCGTAAACCACCGGAGTCACGATGTTCTGAACGTACTCGGTCTCGAACGGAATCTGCCAGAGCAGCTCGCCGCTTGCAGCTGAAAACCCGGCAATGGACTTCTGGGTTTGAGTAACGATCTGACTCGAACCGCCGCTGTTGAAAATGATAGGCGATGCGTAGCCGGGTCCGTCACCATTCCAGCTCCATTTCAGATCTCCAGTTTCGGCGTTCAACGCCATCAGCGCCCCTGAGTCCTGACCTCCAACGTGCGCGATCACCAACCCGTTGTGGACCAGCGGAGACATCGCGGCGCCGTATAAAGGAGAGGTCGCTTTGAACTGGTTGGAAAACTCTTTGCGCCATCTGACGCGCCCGTCCGCGACATCGTAACAAGTCAGGATGCCGCTGATGCCAAGAGTGTAAAGCTTATTATTGTAGACCGCCGGCGTAGCCTTCGGGCCTTTGCCGTGTGTTACCGCCGCCGGATTCATCTTGTAAGGAGTTGAATAGCTGTCTCGCCAGAACTGTTTCCCGGTGTCGAAGTCAAAGCACGCGACAACTTCGTTCTCTTCTTGTCGCGAGTGCAGATAAACTCGGCGTCCAACGACGACGGGAGATGAGTGGCCGATGCCAACCTGGACCTTCCATATGGTTTTCAACTTTTCGGGCCAGGTGTTTGGGGCGGTGAACGAAGCGACAACTCCGTCTCGATTTGGCCCTCGCCACTGAGGCCAGTCTTGGGCAAGACAGAACTGAGATGAGAGCGCGACGGCAAGGTAAATGCGCACAGAGTCTTTGGATAAAATGGCCTTGATCATCTTTAGTCCCCATCGATGAAAACGCAGCACGGCGTCTCTTCGGAATCCCACCAACGCAGTTGGTGGATTGCTTCA
>Ga0134127_10004162_pt1 | contig 10430 bp, 8 predicted proteins | sample KB31753_FD_96459 | JGI IMG/M metagenome (GOLD analysis project Ga0134127, IMG submission 96459) | Terrestrial soil microbial communities with excess Nitrogen fertilizer from Kellogg Biological Station, Michigan, USA - KB3-175-3 | ecosystem: Environmental > Terrestrial > Soil > Unclassified ...
CAGTTCAACGTTCCGCTGCTGTCGCTCGTGCCGATCGATACGCTCAAGGCGCTGGTGTTGAACCCGGCGCAGCTCAAGAGCGTGCAGACGGCACTTGCCGTGGCCCAGCAGGCTGATTCGGTGAAGCAGTCGATCGAGCTGCAGTACGCGCAGTTGCGGGTGCAGGAGACGGTGGATTCGTCGCGCGCACTGGTGGCGCGACTGCAGGGCACCAACGTCCGCACGCTTGGCGTGGACGGTGCGCGTCGCGCCATCGACGACGTGCGTCGCACCACCGCCCGCGTGGACTCCGCGAAACGCCGTGTCGATGCACTGCTGGCGACCGCGCGCCGGGGCATCGATTCGCTGCAGGCTGGCGTCGGCACGATCGACGAAGCGAGACGTGATGACTATGCGTTCGCGCGTGGCCTGTTGAAGCTGCCGAGCTTCGAAGGTCCCGACCTCGGGTCGGCCGTGTTCGGCCGGGTGACGATCGACCGCTTCCAGAAAGCGCTGTACTGGACGTCGCTGGCGCGGCAGTACGCACCGCCCGGGCTGCTGCCGAAGGAGTCGCCGGGACCGCAGCGGCTGCGTCGGTCGGGAACGACCGTGCATTTCGTGGAGCCGAAGGCATTCCCGCGCTTCTGGCTGCAGCGCGCGGACGTCAACGTCGCCGGGACCTCAGGTTCGCTCGGGGGCACGTATGCCTTTGCCGCGAGGGACGTCACCACGGATCCCGCCATTGTCGGCCGCCCGATGCTGTTCGCGCTTCGCAGATCGGCCAGGGGCACCGACGTGGATTCGCTTCGAGTCATCGGATCCCTGGATCACACCGCGGCCACGATTCGGGAAAACGTGACCGCCCAGGCGGCGGGCGTCGCGCTGCCGAGCATCGCCATCCCGAGCCTACCATATAGTATGGCCTGGGGGCGCGGCTCCAGTGAGCTGCGCATCGCCCTGACGGGGGACCAGCTGAGCGGTCGCTGGTACGTCCGCTCCCCCAAGGTGACATGGGTGAAGGACTCCGCCAGCACGCGCGCGCTCAATACCATGGAAGCGCTGGTGGCGCGAGTGCTGACGGGGATCACGACCCTGGACCTGACGGCCGACATCAGTGGAACCCTCGAGAATCCCCGATTGTCCATCAAGTCCAACCTCGACCGGCAGCTGTCCGACCAGCTGCGTACCATGGCCGGACAGGAGCTCGCCAAGGCTGAAGCCAAAGTGCGAGCGCAGGTGGACCGGATCGTCGAGGAGAAGTCGGCTCCAGTAAAGGCCCGCGTGGCGGAGCTGCGGACGGACGTGGAGCGTCGGGTCGCGGACGCCCGGACCAGACTCGACGAAGAAAAACGCAAGCTCGACGAGCGCCTGAAGGCCCTTTCCAGCGGCGTCATCGGTTTACCGAAGCTGCCCGGCATCTAGGCGCAAGTGTGCCTTGGGCGCACACAAACGATCCCCCGAGTGGTGTCTTGCCCTCGTGGCAACCACAGCATTACCGTGGAAGTCCCACCGGCGCCGCCGCCGCAGCGACGCACCTGTTCCACGAGACGTTCGTGTGAAGCCAACAGGATCCACGGACCAAATCGTTCAGCTCTTCGAGCGCGAGCTCCGCGCGCTCGACGGGCATCCTGACGACCTGCCCCCCAGGCGCCCTGGCGTGCGCATCAGCCAGGAGCTGCACAACCAGGTAGTGCAGTACGCCGGCGACGTGCGCACCCGGGGCCGGACGCCCGAACAGATGCTCGTCGAGTTGAAGACCATGCTGACGCAGGCGGCGCCGGAAGTCGGAAGTACGAGCCGCGGCGCTCTGCTGGCGGAGCTGACCGGACGCGCGATTCAGGCCTTCTTTCGCCGCTAGCCTCCGGGACACATGCCAGCGGCGCCCGACCGCTGAGCCCACCCTTTCCCTTCCCGCCATGGTCCACCTCGCGCAGCTCTGGCTGCCCATCCTGCTTTCCGCAGTCGTCGTGTTCGTCGCCAGCTCGCTCCTCCACATGATGCTGCCGTGGCACAAGTCCGATTTCGGAAACACGCCGAACGAGAGCGCCGTATTGGATGCACTGCGGCCGATTCCACCCGGTGACTACCTCATCCCGAGGCCCGGTAGCTCGGCCGAGAGGAAGGACCCCGCATTTCAGGAAAAGATGAAACGCGGGCCGGTGGTCGTGATGACGGTGATGCAGTGGTCGCCGTCCGCGTTTCCGCGCAGTCTCGCGATGTGGTTCGGGTACGCGATCGTCGTCAGCGTGTTCGCGGCATATGTGACTGGCCGTGGTCTCGGACCGGGGACGGACTATCCCGAGGTCTTTCGTTTCGCAGGCACGACGGCATTCCTGGGCTATGGGATGGCGCTCGCGCAGAATTCGATATGGTGGTCCAAGAAGTGGAGCACGACGCTCAAGTCCATGGTGGACGCGTTGATCTACGCCCTGTTGTCCGCCGGCGTCTTTGGATGGCTGTGGCCCAAATGAGGAGAGTTCCGCTAGGATGTTCCTGATGCAAGCGCTCACGTCGTCTCAGACGCCCCAGCCAGCGCAGGGTGCTCCGGTCATCGCGACCGGCGCCGGGCAGGGCGGCTCGGACCTCCTCGTGAAAGGGGGAGCGGATCCCGCGCAGGTCTACGAGGGCTACCGCAACCAGCGCAGCGAGCTGGCGAACCAGCTGGACCGCCTCGAGGATCAGCGCCGCGATATCTCGTCGCGCCTCCAGGGCGAGGAGATCAACGACGTCGACAAGAAGGGGCTGGAGCAGCGGCTGGGGACCGTGGATCAGCGCATCGCGGCCACGGAAGCACAGCTTGCCATCGCGGACGCGAATGTGGCGCGCGCGGCCGCGGTGCCCGGCGCGGTCGTGCCCCCACCACCGTTCAAGCGGGAGGGTCCGCCGGAGGAGTTCTTCGTTCTCAGCGGAATCTTCATGTTCGTGGTGCTGTTCCCGCTCACGATCGCGTACGCCCGTCGCATCTGGCGCCGGGGCGCCCAGGTCGTGACCCAGATTCCGCAGGAGATCTACGAGCGGTTCTCGCGGCTGGATCAGAGCGTCGATGCGATCGCCGTAGAGGTCGAGCGCATCGGGGAAGGGCAGCGATACCTCACCCGGATGTACACCGAGCAGCCGCGGTCGCTTGGCGCCGGCCCGGCGGAGCGGGTGGAGGTGCCCATGAGGGAAAAGGAACGCCAGAAATAGGATCGCCTCTGGCGTGATGCTGTCCCGGAGGCAGAATTCTCCGGATGACGCATCGCGGCAATACGACGCTCAAGGCCCTCCCGCTCGTCGGCCGGACGAGTGAGCTGGCCCTGCTGGGCGACTGGACCGGCGACGCCGCTGGTGGGCATGGCGGCCTGCACATGATTGCGGGCCCTTCGGGGATCGGGAAGACGCGGATCGCGAAGGCGATCGCCGATCGCGCCGAGCGAGACCGGTGGTCAGTCGCGATCGGCCGGGTCTATTCCGTCGAGAGCGGCGTGCCGTACGCCGTGTGGTCGGATGCGCTCACGCATCTCCTGAGCGCGCTCGATGCGTCCACGCGCAACGTGCTGACGCGCGGGGGTGACTGGCTCGGCACGATCTGCCCGGCCTTCGCGCGGGACGCGTCCTCGGACGACGCCGACGGACAGCGCGACGGCAAGGCGCGGCTGCTGTGGAACTGCTCGCAGTTCCTGGCGCGCCTGGCGGAGAAACAACCGCTGCTGCTGGTGCTGGAGAACCTGCATGTCGCCGACAGCGCGTCCCTGGAGCTGCTGCATTTCGTGGCGCGCCAGATCGGCCGGGCCCGTATCGCCATCATCGGCACCTACACCGAGACCGAGCTCGATCGCAACGTGGCTTTGCTCGAGATGGAGCAGTCGCTGCTCGCGCTCGGATCCGCGAAGCTGCTGCGTCTCGGAGCGCTGAGTCAGGAGGCCGTCGAGCAGCTGGTGTGCGACGCCTTCGACGTCGACCATCCGTCCGCGCGGCAGCTCGCGCGGCGCCTGTACTCGTGGACTCGCGGACATCCCTTCTTCATCGAGGAGATGCTCAAGTCGCTCGTGGCGGCCGGCCGACTGTACGAGCGTGGCGGCACCTGGCTCGGATGGGAAGTGGAGGAGCTGGACCTCCCGCGCTCGGTGCGCTCCGCGGTGAGCAAGCGCCTCGAGCAACTGAGCGCCGACGCTCGCAGCGTGGCTGGTGCGGCGGCGGTGATCGGCGCGCGCCTTCGCTTCGGTGTGCTCGCGACCGTCTGCGAGCTGCCGCGCGACGCGGTGCTGGCCGCGATCGACGAGCTGTGCCGCGCCGGAGTGCTCATCGAGACCCAGCACAGCGAGGAAGGCGACTACGAGTTCGCCCATCCGATGCTGCAGGACGTGATCTACGATTCTCTCGGCGTCGCGCGCACGCGGCTGCTGCATGCGACGGTCGCGCGTGCGTTCGAGACGGCGTTCGGCGAGAGTGCGCTGGCGCACGCGGACGTCCTCGCGTTCCATTTCTCGCGCGCCGAACCGGAGAGTGCCGTCGGCAAGGCCGCGCTCTATCTCGCCGCGGCGGGTCGCGACGCGCTGGCGCGCCACGCGGATCGTGCCGCCGCCGACTACCTGAGTGCCGCGCTGGCGCGCCACGCCGCGCCGGACGACGCGGAGATGCTGGTCGACGACCTGGCGCAGGCGCGGCAGCGGCTTGGCGACTACGACGGCGCGATGGGACTCTGGCAGCGGGCCCGGATCGAGGCGCAATCGCGCGGGAATCATCTCCGCTGCGCGCGGGTCGAGCGACGCATGGGTCAGGCGTGCTACTGGAGCGGGCGCTTCGAGGAGGCGCTCGCCCATTTCGACGCCGCGGAGGTTTCGGCGCAATCGGCGCAGGACGACGTGATCCGCGCGCAGATCCAGGTGAATCGGGGCACGTGCTGGCAGTCGCTCGGCCGCGTGCACGACGCCGAGCGCGACCTCACCGCCGCGCGGCTTGCCGCAGAACGGCTTGGGGATCGGGCGCTGCTCGCGCGTGCGCATCGGGGGCTGCTCTTCCTCTACACGTTCCTCGGGCCGCCCGAGACGGCGCGCGCGCACGGTGAGCAGGCAAAGTCGATCGGCGAGGACATCGGCGACCGGTCCGTCGTGTGGTCAGCCCACTACGGGCTGGCGACGCTCGCCGGCCTGACGGGCGACTCCGCCGCGCTCCTGCGTCACGTGCAGCGCGCCGAGCAGCTGGCGGACGAGCTGCAATCGCCGCTGCTGCGCATCTACATCGACGAGATCTCCATCGAGTACGCGTTCGGGAGCGGTGCGTGGGACGCAGGGATCGCGCTCGCCGAGCGCACGATCGCGGTGGCGCGGGCACTCAACCAGAAGACGCTGCTGCCGCGTGTCCTCGTGTGGGCGACGCACTTCTACACGGCGCGCGGCGAGTACGAGCGCGCGAAACAGTACCTCGACGAAGCCTGGGAGCTGGGCGTGGCGCGCGGCGCGCGAGGGCGGCCGATCGAAGTGCACTCGCAGGTGCCGGTGTATGCCGGTCTCGCCAACTACTACCTCGCGGTCGGGGACTACGCGCGCGCCGTGGAGATCGGCCAGCAGGGCATCGCGATCGCCGATCGCTCGGGGTACGTCGCGTGGGCGATCCACCGGCTGATCCCGGCCACGGCCGAGGCGGCGTTCTGGAAGCGCGACATCGACGTCGCGACGGCGCTGCGCAACCGCATGAAGGAGGAGTGCGAGCGCATGGGGCACCGCCTCGGCCTCGTGTGGGTGGCGGCCGGGGACGGCATTCTCGCGCGCCTGCGCGAGGACTACACCGCGTCCGAGCAGCTGCTGCGCAGTGCCATCGACGGTCTCGAGGCGATTCCGTGGGTCTTCGACGCCGCGCGTCTGCGCCGCTGGCTGGCCGACGTGATGATCCGGCTCGGGGATCAGCAGGGCGGTGTGCGCGAGCTGCGGCGGAGCCATGACGTCTGCGCCGCGCTTGGCGCGCGGATCGAGATGGAGCGGGCGCGCGACATGATGAAGGAGCTCGGCCTGCGTCCGCCGTCGCGCGAGACGGCCGGCGGAAAGCGCGTCGCGTCGCTGACGGCGCGCGAATCCGACATCGCGCGGCTCGTGGCGGCGCGGAAGTCGAACAAGGAGATCGCCGCGGAGCTGGGAATCGCGGCGCGCACTGTGACCACGCACGTCGCGAACATCTTCACCAAGCTGGGCGTGTCGTCGCGTGGGGAGCTGGCGGACCGCGTGCGCGACGGAACGGTGGCCACCCCGGTCTGATTCAGCTCCGCTCGTGCGGGACGACGGCCAGGGTGCAGCGCGAGATGCACACCTGACGTCCCTGCTCGTCCACGATGCTGATGTGCCAGACCTGTGTGCTGCGGCCCACGTGGATCGGCGTCGCGGTCGCGGTCACCGTCCCCTCCTTCTTGGCCCGCAGATGGTTGGCGTTGATCTCCACGCCCACCACGGCGTTGCGCTCGAGATCGACGTTCATCGTCCCGCCCAGCGAGGCCACGGTCTCGGCGAGGGCCACGGACGCGCCACCGTGGAGGATCCCGAATGGCTGGCGCGTCCGCTCGTCGACCGGCATCGTCGCGACCACGCGCTCAGCGGTAAGCTCCACCAGCTCGATGCCCAGCGTGTCGGCGAGATGACGGGTGGCCTGGCTGCGCAATCGCTCGAGGAGCGCGCGGTTCGCGTCGGACATGCGCGAAACATATCGGGCGGTGTACCATACAGCATGAGCGTGCTTGTGGAGGCGTGCGTCGACTCGGTGCTGTCGGCGGCGGCGGCGGAGCGCGGTGGCGCCGGACGGCTCGAGCTGTGCGCGTCGCTCGCGGATGGCGGCACCACGCCCAGCGCCGGGACGGTGTCCGCGGTGAAGGCCGCGACACGGCTTCCGGTCGTGGTCATCGTGCGTCCGCGCGGCGGCGCGTTCGTCTACAGCGACGTCGAGATCGGCGTGATGCGGCTCGACATCGAGGCAGCCAGGATGCTCGGCGCGGACGGTGTCGCGGTGGGCGCGCTCACGCCCGACGGCCGCGTCGACGCGCGTCAGGTCCACGCGCTGGTCGCCGCCGCTGGCGACATGCCGGTCACGTTCCACCGGGCGTTCGACGCGGTGCGCGATCGCGACCTCGCCCTGGAGACGCTCATCGAGCTCGGTGTGAAGCGTGTCCTCACCTCTGGCGGCGCAAGCACCGCCCTCGAGGGTGCCAGCGGTATCGCCGCGCTCGTCAAGCGGGCGGCGGGGCAGATCGAGATCATGGCGGGTGGGGGCGTTCGCGAGGAACATGTGCAGGAGCTCGTGCATAGAACTGGGGTGCGCGAGGTCCACGTGCGCGGTGCCCAGCTGGCCCGCGCGGGCGCCGCGTCGAACGAGCGGGTACGGCTGCGCAAGCCGCTGCCGGAAGACGAAACCGCGTGGGAAGAGACGGACGAGTCGCGCATCAGGGAATTCGTGCGACTCGCGAACGGCTAGCCGGAGAGACCATGAACGTTCTGTTCGCATTGCTGCTCGCCATGCCGCATGCGCATGCCGCGCCAGACACCGCGGTGTTCGCGGGGGGATGCTTCTGGGGCGTGGAAGCGGTGTTCGAGCACGTGAGAGGCGTGCTCCGCGTGACGTCCGGCTATGCCGGGGGGAGCGTGAAATCGCCGTCGTACGAGGAAGTGAGCGACGGAACCACCGGCCACGCCGAGTCCGTGCAGGTGATCTACGACCCGTCGCAGGTCTCCTACGGCACCCTGATGCGGATCTTCTTCTCCGTGGCGCACGATCCCACGCAGCTCAACCGTCAGGGACCGGACGTGGGCACGCAGTACCGGTCAGCGATCTTCTACGACAGCGACGCGCAGCGGCGCGAGGCTGCTGCCTACGTCGCCCAGCTGTCGGAGTCGAAGTACTTCAAGCGGCCGATCGTGACGCAGATCGCCGCCCTCACGACGTTCTATCCGGCCGAGGATTACCACCAGGACTTCGCGGAGAAGCACCCGCTGCATCCGTACATCGTGGTCAATGATCGGCCGAAAGTCGTCGCGCTCAAGAAGCAGTTTCCCGAGCTGTATCGCGAGGTCGAGACCACCGCTTCGCGGTAAAGTCAGGGTGACTCAGGGTTCGATCGCAGCCAACCGGAATGCAAGCAGCGAGTGCCGCGTTGCGAGTGATCAGTTATGAGTCGCAGTCACTGCGACTGACCACTCATCACTCGCGACTCGCGACTCTCTGCTTGCATTCCGGGTTCGTTGCCATCGAACTCTACCCTCCCCCGAAGGTGTCGCAGGAGCTCGAGTTGCCCGACTCGAACCCTCGCGCGAACCATTGTGACCGCTGCTGCGCCGAGCCGTGCGTGAACGAATCCACATTCACGGATCCCGTCGTCTGACGCTGGATGCGATCGTCACCCACGGCGCTCGCGGCGCCCAAGCCTTCCTGGATGTCGCCGGCTTCGAGCTTGCCGCGTTCGGCCGCGGAGTGCGCCCAGACGCCCGCGTAGCAGTCCGCCTGGAGCTCGAGGCGCACCGATAGCTGGTTCGCGGCGTCCGGATTTCGCTGCTGCGCGTCGCGGACGCGCTGATCGATGCCCAGCAGATGCTGCACATGATGCCCGAGCTCGTGGGCGATGACGTACGCCTGCGCGAAGTCGCCGGGCGCCCCGAACCGCTTGTCGAGCTCCTCGAAGAATCCGAGGTCGAGATAGAGCTTCTCGTCGAGCGGGCAGTAGAACGGACCCATCGCGGACTGGGCGCCGCCGCACCCCGACATCGTCCCGTCGCGGAACAGCACCATCTTCGCCGGTCGGAAGTCGCCGCCTGCCCGCTGGAAGGCACCCTGCCACGTGTTCTGCGCGTCGTCGAGCACGAACGACACGAACTGCACCATCGGCTCCTCGCGCGCGGAATCCGCGGGCGTCAGCCCCACTTCACCGCCAGACGTCCCCTCATTGCCGTTCGAGAGGATGCCGGGTCCGAAGATGAGCGCGAGAATGAGCGTGATGATGCCGCCGCCGATTCCCATCGGCATTCCAAAGCCACCGCCGCTGCCGCGACGATCCTCGAGATTCGGGCTCCGTCCGCCTGGATTCCATCGCATGGGGTGCGTCTCGTCTGTTGGTGTGGGTGTGTCCGGTCATCAAGCAAAAAGTCCGCCCGTCGTGACGGGGCCGGTTCGTCTCCGTACTTTTGCATCCTTCTCAGCCTCCCCCCATGCATCGATTCTTTCCACGCTCGATCGCCGCGACCGCGCTCGCCGGACTCATCGCTTCCCGCACGGACGCTCAGCAGCCGAACCGGGCGCGTCCGTCGACCGCGCCGGCTCCCACGCCGAGCGCAACGGATACCGCCCGCGCGCGGACCGATTCTGCGTCGCGAAACAACCCGTTCAGCGGACTTCGCTTCCGCTCCATCGGGCCCGCGCTGACGTCCGGGCGCGTCGGAGACATCGCCGTGCATCCGCGCGACCGGAACACCTGGTATGTCGCGGTTGCGTCGGGTGGCGTATGGAAGACCATCAACGCCGGGACCACCTGGACACCGGTATTCGACGCCGAAGGCTCGTACTCGATCGGGACCGTGGTGATCGATTCGGCCAACCCGAACGTCGTCTGGGTCGGCACCGGGGAGAACAACGCCCAGCGCTCGGTTGCCTTCGGTGACGGCGTGTACAAGTCCATCGACGGCGGCAAGTCGTGGACGAACATGGGACTCAGGGAGTCCGAGCACATCGGACGCATCGCGATCGACCCGACGAACCCGGACATCGTCTACGTCGCCGCGCAGGGGCCCTTGTCGCGAAAGGGCGGTGACCGCGGTCTCTACAAGACCACCGACGGCGGGAAGAGCTGGAAGAAGGTTCTCGAGAGCGGAACGTGGGCTGGCGCCAACGACGTGGTGATCGACACGCGCAACCACAACGTGCTGCTGGCGAGCACCTGGCAGCGGTATCGCCGCACGTACGGCTACATCGCCGGCGGTCCGGAATCCGCGCTCTGGCGCTCTACCGACGGCGGGGAGACCTGGAAGAAGTCGCAGTCGGGTCTCCCGGGCGACGAGGACCTCGGTCGCATCGGTCTCGCGATCGCCCCCGCGAATCCGGACGTGGTGTACGCCATGACCGAGGCGTCGAACGGCAAGGGCGGGTTCTTCCGGTCCCGCGACGGCGGCGTGAACTGGGAGCGCATGAGTGCCACCAACACCGTCGGCCTGTACTACTCGGAGCTGTTTCCAGACCCGAAGGACGTCGATCGCGTATACATCGTCGACGTGTTCAATCAGGTGACGGAGGACGGCGGTCGCACATTTCATCGCGTGGGCGAGCGGAACAAGCACGTGGACAACCACGTAATCTGGATCGACCCGGCCGATACCGAGCACCTGATCAACGGCAACGACGGCGGGTTGTACGAGTCCTTCGATCGCGGGCAGACGTGGCACTTCTTCGCCAACCTCCCCGTCACGCAGTTCTATCGAGTGGACCTCGACAACTCCCGCCCCTTCTTC
>Ga0134127_10004163_pt1 | contig 10429 bp, 8 predicted proteins | sample KB31753_FD_96459 | JGI IMG/M metagenome (GOLD analysis project Ga0134127, IMG submission 96459) | Terrestrial soil microbial communities with excess Nitrogen fertilizer from Kellogg Biological Station, Michigan, USA - KB3-175-3 | ecosystem: Environmental > Terrestrial > Soil > Unclassified ...
CGAGCGCCGCGACCGCCTGGCGCGTCACCTCGGCGATGAGCGGCGGCCGGCTCGCGACCGACACCCGCACCAGCTCGCCGTCGGGCGGCTCGGGAAGCAACTCCTCGATCGTGCCCTCGAACACGTTGCGCGCCGTGCCCACCGGGCGTTCGAGCGCGAGCGTGATCTCGTGCGGGCGGATGACGATCGCGGCATCGTCCTCGGCGGGGCGCTCTGAGACCACGAGCTCGCCCTGGGGCAGCGCGATGCGCGTCGGACCCGCCGCCGGCTGCCCCGGCGCGCCGGCGGGAGCGAGCGAGCCGCGGAACAGGTTCACGCCCAGGAACTCGGCGACGTAGCGCGATCGCGGCGAGCGCATGAGCGCCTCTCGCGATCCGGTCTGGCTCACGCGGCCGCCCTCGAGCACCGTGATGCACTCGCCGAACGACAGCGCTTCAGCGGGGCTGTGCGTGACGTAGACCGTCATGCACGAGAGTTGGGCGAGCAGTCGCCACAGCTCGGCGCGGATCGACCGCCGGCTCGAGGCGTCCAGCGCCGAGAGCGGCTCGTCGAGCAGCAGCAGCCGGGGCTCGACCACGATCGCGCGCGCGATCGCCACGCGCTGCTGCTGGCCACCCGAGAGCTGGTGGGGGCGCCGCGCCGCCAGCGCCGCGATGCCCAGCCGCTCGAGCGCCGCGGCGACCCGCTGCCGGCGCTCGGCCGCGCCGACGCCGCGGGCGCGCAGGCCGAACGCGACGTTCTCGGCGGCGGAGAGGTGCGGGAACAGGGCCACCTCCTGGCTGACGACGCCGACCGAGCGCTCGTTCGCGGCCCGCCACTCGCCGGTGTCGCTGTCGAACCACACTTCGCCGTCCACGGCGATCCGGCCGCGCTCGGGGCGCTGGAGCCCCGCCAGACAGCGGAGCAGCGTGGTCTTTCCCGAGCCGCTCTCGCCGACCAGCACCATGACCGCGCGATCGGCGATCCGGAGCTCGGCCTCGAGCTGGAACGCGCCGAGCCGGCTAGCGAGCCGCAGCTCGAGCACGCGACCCCCAGAACGAACCCACCGGTGCGGCGCGCAGGCCGAGCAGGAGGCCGAACGCCATGAGCAGCAGCAGCACCGAGAGCGCCACCGCGGCGTCGAGGTCGGACTGGAGCGCCACGTATACCGCGAGCGGCATGGTCTGCGTTGAGCCGGGCAGGTTGCCCGCGAACGTGATCGTCGCGCCGAACTCGCCGAGCGCGCGCGACGCGCTCATGGCGATGCCGGCGACGATGCCGGGGATCGCCAACGGCAGGGCGACGCGGAAGAACGTGAACGTCTCGCGCGCGCCCAGCGTGGCCGCGGCATCGAGGAGCTTCGGGTCGAGGCTGGAGAAACTCGCGCGCGCGGGGCCGACCATGAACGGCACCGCCATGAACACCTGCGCCACGATCACGCCCGCGGTCGTGAACGGTAGCGAGAGCCCGAACGCACCGAGCGCCCGGCCCGCGAGTCCGGCGCGACCGAACGCCATGAGCAGCGCGAAGCCGGCGACGGTGGGAGGGAGCACCATCGGCAGATCGACGAGCACCTCGAACACGCGCTTGCCGGGGAAGTCTCGGGTCGCGAGCAGCCAGGCGACCGGGACACCGAGCAGGGCCACGGTCACTGTGGCCGCGAGACTGGTGAGCACGCTCAAGCGCAGCGCCTCGATCACGGCCGGGCTCGAAAGCCGGGCGACGAGCTCCCGCGGCGTGATGCGCAGCACCAGCGCCACGAACGGCAGCGCGAGGAACGCGATCAGCAGCGCGCCCACGACCCACGCCCCCAGGGTGAGCAGCGACGGCCGCGTCCGGCGAGCCGATACGACCGCGGGCGTCGCCATGCTCAGGGAGCGTTCGCGGCGACCGGCATCAGCCCGCGCCGTTCGAGGACGCGCTGGCCGTCGGCGGAGAGCACGAGGTCGATGAACGCCTTCGCCGCGTCGTGCGCGGGACCATCCTTCAGCAGCGCGATCGGGTAGCTGGCGATGACGTTCGCGCTGTCGGGGATCTCGAACAGCCGCACGTAACGCGCCACCGCCGGCGTGACGTCGGAGCGGTAGACGAGCGCGGCATCGGCTTCACCGAGCTGCACCTTGCTCACCACCGACTTCACGTTCTCCTCCTCGGAGACCACGTTCCGCAGCGCGCGCGTGGCGAAGTCCGAGGGGAAGCCCTCCGCGCGGGAGAGATTGCGGAACACCGTGCGACTGTAGTGACCCACGGGCACGGCGTCGCTCGCGATCACGATCTTGACCCCTCCGCGGGAGAGGTCCTGGAGCTTGCCGATGCGGGCCGGATTCGACTTCGGCACGATCACCACCAGCCGATTGCGCGCGAACGTCACGGGCTCGCCGGACACCAGGCCCTGCGCCTTCGCGTAGCTCATCCAGCGCTCGTCCGCGGAGGCGAGCACGTCCGCCACCGCGCCCTGCTCGAGCTGCGCCACGAGCTGCTGTGTGCCGGCAAGGCTGATGCGCACGGTGAGCCCAGGCCGCGCGGCCTCGAGGCCGTGGGCGAGCTCGCGGAACGCTTCGGAGAGCGAGGCGGCCGCGAACACCTGGAGCGTTTGCTTCGCGGCGCTCGCGGTTCCGGCGGTGGACGGCGTTGCGAACGGCGCCGCGAGCAGCCCCAGCCCGACCACCGCGCACGCGCTGAAACGGTTCACGCCTCGCGACCTTCCTTGCCGAGGATCACCTCGGTGGCCTTGATCACCGCGAACGCTTCGTCACCGATCGCCAGCCCCATCCGCTCGGCCGACGAGCGCGTGATCACCGCGACCAGCTCCTGGTCGCCGATCCGGAGCACGACCTCCGCCATGAGCCCGTCGAACTGCAGGCGCGCGACGCTGCCTCGCAACCGATTGCGCGCGCTGATCGACATGCTCCCGGCGGCCATGGGGACGGCGGGCCGGCCGAGCAGCGCCTCGAGCTCGTCGCGACGGAACAGCCACTTCCGACCGACGCGCGCGGCGGGCAGCTTCCCGGCGCGCGCCAGCCCCTGCACGCGTTTCACGTTGAGATGGAGGAGCTGTGCCGCTTCTTCTGCGCTCAGCGTGTCCATGGGCATGACGGGCCTCCTGCTTGTGGGGTCCACCACTATCTCCTATGTTCCCCTCCACGCTCAAGCAGGCCACGTTGAGGCATATAGAAGCCTCCGGCTCGGCCCCGGTTCCATCCAGACATGTGCAAAGAGGCTTCCATGCACGCCCACGAACGCCCGACCCGAGGTCGTGTCACGTCACATATCGCGCGCGTCGCCGTCTCGTCGCTGCTCACGCTCGCCTGCGGTTGCCTCGCGTCGGCCGCACGCGCGCAGTACGCAGACACCACCACCGTCCCGCCCCCGGGGAGCGCCGCCGTCGGGATCGGACCCTCGCCGCCGCGCGTGGGCGGCTACATCCAGGCGCGCATGTCGGCGGTCCAGGACATCGGCTTCAACGCGTTCCTCAACCGCGCGCGCGCATCGGTCGACGGCGCGCTGCCCTATCGCTTCGCGTACCGGCTGCTCGTGGAGTTCCAGGCTTCGGCCGGCGTGCGCTCCCCGGCCACGGTGAGCCTGCGCGAGGCGGTCGCGCGCTGGAGCCCGTCCCCGTGGGCCCTCACGGCCGGCGAATTCAAGACGCCGTTCACGCGCGAGTACCTGATCCCGGTGCCCCAGCTCGAGATGGCCGACCTCGCGGTGGCGGTGGACTCGATCGCGCCCAAGTACGACGTGGGTGTGATGGGCGAGGTCGCGGCCGGTCCGTACGCGAACGTCTACGTCGGCGTGTTCAACGGCGAGGGCGCGAACGCGATGGCGAACCGGGATTCGGTCGCGATCGTGGTCGCACGCGTGACGACGCGGCCCCTGCCGCAGCTCGCGCTGGGCGGCAGCTACTCGCGCGACAGCGCCGACAGCCTGCGCTGGGGCGTGGACGGCGTGATCACGCAGTCGGGCGCCCTGGTGCGTGCCGAGTACCTGACCCGGCACGTGCGCGGCCGCGACACGAACCGCGACGACTGGGGCTGGTACGTGATGGAAGGGCTTCGCGTGCTGCCACGCGTGCAGCTCTATGCGCGTCAAGAGGACTTCCAACGACCGTCGTACGGGCTCTCGCGACGTGTGCGCTCGTGGCAGTTCACGACGAACTACGACATCGCGCCCGGCAAGGTGAGACTGCTGTTGCAGTTCACACGGCGAGTCGCCGGCGCGAAGAACACGCGCATCGACACGGCATTGGCGCAAGTGCAAGTGCAGCTCTGACGGCGGCGGTCGGTTTCACATTGCGCTCGCGCGAGATTCTGGGATGCTGCGCCGCGCATGCGGACGATCTCCCCGTGGTCGCTGTTCGCTCTCTGCACCGCACTCGTCGCGCCTGCGACCGGATACGCCGCCGCCGGCACGAAGCCCGCGTCACCCGTGGGCACCCTCCCCGCCACGTACGCCGGCATGATCCCGTGCGCCGACTGCGCCGGCATCCGCTACCAGATCGACCTGCTCGCGGGCGCGGCATTCATGCAGCGCATGAGCTACCTTCGGAACGGCCGCGACGAGACCTACTACGAGTTGGGCGCGTGGTCGCTCTCCGCCGACGGCCGCACGCTGGTGCTGGACGGGAGTCACGAGGTCTCCTATTGGGCGTTCCAGGACGCGAAGACGCTCCGGAAACTCGACGTGCAGGGCGCCCCCATCGCATCGACGCTGCCGTACGAGCTGAAGCGCGTCACCGGCGTGCCGCCCGTGGAGCCGCGGCTGCGGCTGCAGGGCATGTTCCGCGTCCGCGCCGACGCGCCGCGCTTCCGTGACTGCCGCTCGGGCCTGCAGTGGCCGGTGGCGCGGAGCGACGACTTTCCCGCGCTCGAGCGCGCCTACGTCGAGCGTCGCAGCGGGCCCGGCGCCGAGCTGCGCGTTGCGATCGACGCACGCATCGAGCGTCGCGGGCGCGCCGACGGCGCGAGCACGCAGACGACGCTCGTGGTCGAGGACTACGTGCGCGCGACACCGGGCGACACGTGCGAGCCGCGCGACGTGCAATCGCTGCTCGTGAACACGCGCTGGCGTCCGCTGCGCATCGGCGAACAAAGGGTCACCGTCACGGGCCAGGAGAAGGAGCCTTGGTTCCTACTCGATCCGAAGGCGAAGCGCGTCACCGGCTCCGGAGGCTGCAATCGCTTCACCGGCAGCTTCGAGTCCGGCGCCGGCACGCTCACGTTCGGTCCACTCGCGGGCACGCGCATGGCGTGTCCGTCGATGGACAGGGAGACGGCGTTCCTGCGCGCGCTCGAGGGCACGAAGCGCTTCCGCCTCGCCGGCCGCCGGCTCGACCTCGAGGACGCCGCCGGCGTCGTGCTGATGGAGCTCGAGGAGCGGAACCTGAAGTAGCGCGCTTACGCGATCGCGTACAGATCCAGCTCGATCTCGAGGCCGTGCGGCGACACGGATCGCGCGTGCACCTCGCCGCCGTGGCGCTCGACGATCTCGCGCACGATCGCCAGCCCCAGCCCCGAGCCGCCGTTCGTGCTCGCGTCCAGCGCACCGCGCGGCGCACTGCCGCGGTAGAAGCGCTCGAACACACGCGGCAGCTCGTCCGCCGGCAGCCCGGGCCCGTCGTCGCGGATCGCGAGCCGCCAGCGGGCACGCGAGGCGCGCTCCGGCGTGAGCGACAACGTCACGTGGCCGCCGGCCGGCACGTAGCGCAGCGCGTTGACGAGCAGGTTGTCGAGCACCTGCTCGAGGCGCGCGCCGTCGGCCAACACCCAGGCCTCGGGCGGCATCGTGCCCGGCGCCAGCGCCAGGCCCGCCGCCGCGTAGCGCGGCGCGAAGCGCTCGATCGTGTTGCGCGCGAGCGCCGCCCAATCCAGACGCACCAACTCGAGCGGCGTCGCGCCGGCCTCGAGGCGGGCCAGCTCGAACAGGTCGCGGATCAGTCGGTCGAGCCGGCGTGACTCGTCGAGCACGCCACGCACGTAGCGCGTGCGCTCGTCGGCGGAGAGCGGCACGTGCGGGTCGAGCATGGTCTCGGCGGCGGCGCGGATCGAGGTGAGCGGCGTCGCCAGCTCGTGCGTGATGTCGGCGAACAGCTGCCGGCGCTGCTCTTCATGGAGCCGCAAGGTGTCGCGCGCGTGCATCAAGTGCTCCGCCATGTGGTCCAGCTGGCCGGCGACGCGGCCGATCTCGTCGCGCCGCGGATCCGCGACGCGCGCGCTCAGGTCGCCCGCGGCCACGCGCGCGGCGAGTGCCTCGAGTGCGCGCAGGCGGCGCACGAGCAGGCGCACGAGCAGCACGCCGAGCGCCGCCGAGAGCAGCACCGCGATGGGGATGTAGAGAAGCAGCAGCGACGCGCTCGGCTCGCCGGGGCGCGGGCCGCGCGGCACGCGGCGCACGACCACCACCTCGCCGACCCTCTGGCCTCCGGACACGAGCGCGTGCCGCGCGAGCACCTCGCCCGGCTGGCCACCGGCATCGCTCGCCGAATCCGCGAGCAGGCGCGTCGCGAGCCGCTCGAACTCGGTGGGGGATGCGGTGAGGCGGCCATCGCTCCAGCGCACGACGAGCAACGCCGGCCGGATGCCGTGCTCGTTGCGCGTGCGGCTCAACAGCGAATCCAGATCCGCGCCGGCCGGAGGCGCCGGCCCGGTCGCGAACGTCGACGCGATTGCAGCCGCCGCCAGCTCGGCGCGGCCGCGCGTCTCGCGCGCCTCGATCGGCCGCAGCACGGCGAGGACGACGAGGACCTGAAGGATCACGCCCACCACGGCCGCGGCGAAGAACGCGCCGGTCACCACCCAGATCAGGCTCTGGCGGCCACGCGCCTCGCTCACGCCGGCGCCATCAACCGGTAGCCCGCACCCCAGACCGTCTGCAGATAGGACGGCGCGGCCGGGTCACGCTCGAGCTTGCGTCGCAGCCGCGACACCAGGCTGTCGATCGAGCGCTCGTCGACGACGCGCTCGGTGCCCCAGACGTGTTCCATGAGCGCCTCGCGGCTGAACACGCGGCCGGGACGCGCGGCGAGGAAATAGAGCAGGTCGAACTCGAGCGTCGTGAGCGGCACCGCCGCGCCGTCGCGCTCGACGACTCGACGCGCGGGATCGATGCGCAGGTCGCCCAGCTCGATCCGTCGCTCGCTCAGCTGGCCGCTCGAGCGGCGCAGCAGCGCGCGCACGCGCGCCACCAGCTCGGCGGTGCTGAACGGCTTGGTGATGTAGTCGTCGGCGCCGACCTCGAGCCCGAGCAGCTTGTCGCTCTCGGCCGAACGCGCCGTGACCATGAGGATCGGCACGTCGCTCTCGCGGCGCAGCCGCCGCGTCACCTCGAGGCCGTCGATACCTGCGAGCCCGAGGTCCAGCACCACGAGCGCCGGCCGCGAGCGCGCGAACTCGCTCAACGCCTGGTCGCCGTGCGACGCCATGGCGCACGTGAACCCGGCCGCCTCGAGGTTGCGCGCGATAAGGTCGGCGATGCGGCTGTCGTCTTCCACCACCAGGATCTGCGACCCCACCGGGTTCCTCCGTACGTGAACGGCGTTCGCGACCCGCCCAGTGTGATGCGGCGCGCGTGGCAGGAGTGTGACACGAGCGCACCAAATCGTGACACGTGCGGCCGGCGCTCCGCACTCGGCCGACCACAACCGCGGCGGGTCCGTCTAACGTCAAATGCCAACCCCACGCCACATTTCTGCCACATCGCCATGCGTCCATAGCAGTGAAAGCCCCGGGTGGGCGGGCCGGTCGCAGCCCCAGCCGCCGCCGCACGGACCTGGAATCGGAACGAACGAGGGCCGGATGAACGCGTGGAATCGGTTCGGAGCGATGCTGACGACGATCGCATGCGCGCTGCTCGCCGCCTCCCCGGGACGGGCCACGACGCCAAGGGCGCTCACGCTCGCGGAGGCGCTGGTGATGGCGCAACGGAACGACCTCGGCGTGGTGCGTGCCGACGGCGGCGCCCAGAACGCGCGTGCGTCGGTGCGGTCGGCGTGGGGCGCGTTTCTTCCGAACGTGAACGTCTCGGCGGGGACGACCAAGCAGTTGACCGGCGCGGGCAGCACGCGCGTCGAGAACGGGCAAGTCATCATCACGTCCCGTCAACCGTGGAGCACGAACCTCGGCGCGAGCGCGAGCCTGACGATCTTCGACGGCGGCCGGCGGTTCTTCGACATGGGCGAGGCGCGCGCGAACCGAGTCTCGGCCGAGGTGGACGCTGCGACCGCGCGCTGGCAGGCGGCGCTCAACACCAAGCAAGCATTCTTCAACGTCCTGGCCGCACGAGAGACCGGGCTCGCCGCGGCAGCGCAGCTCGAGCAGGCTGAGCAACAGAGAATCGACGCGTTCGCGCGCACGCACGCGAAGGCGGCGACACGATCGGACTCGCTGCGCGCCGAGATCTCGGTGCGGAACGCCCAGCTCGCGGTGACGCAGGCGGCCACGGACCTGGCCTCCGCGGACGCGGCGCTGGGGCGCGCTGTGGGTTCGTTGGCGCCCGTCACCGCGGTGTCCGGAGACTCGCTCGGCTCGGCGACGCTCGCGTTCGACGATTCGACGCTGGCTCAGCTCGTCGAGGACGCGCCCAGCGTGCGCGCGGCACGCGCGGTGGCTGACGCGGCCCGCGAGGCACGGAAGGGAGCATGGAGCGCCTACCTGCCGTCGGTGACCGCGAGCTGGTCGCGCGCCGGCAACGGTACCGGCGACGGTCCGGCGTGGGACCCGACGACGCTCGACTACTCGGCCTCGCTGCGCTTCGGTCTCTCGTTCCCGCTGTTCGACCAGTTCGGCCGCGAGGCGCAGCTCACGCGCACCGCGGTGGCGGTGCGCGACGCCGAGGCCTCGCTCCGCGACGCGCGGCTCGCCGCGCGCCAGTCGCTCACCGACGGGCTCGGGGGTTTTCGCGAGGCGACCCAGCGTGTGGCCTCGGAGCTGGCGACGGTCGACGCCGCGGACGAGGACCTGCGCGTGCAGCGCGACCGGTATTCGCTGGGCGGCTCGACGCTGCTCGACGTGTTGAGTTCGCAGGCGGCGCTCGACCAGGCGCGACGCGACTTGATCCGCGCCCGCTACGACCAGCGCGTCGCCAAGGCGCAGCTCGAGGCGCTCGTGGGCAGGGACCTGTGAAAGGGGGGCGGGCATGAGCCGCCGGTGGAAAGTGCGCCCGGTGTGGGCGCTCGGGGTGCTCGCGGTGCTCGCCGCGGGCGCGATGTGGCAGGTGCGCGGGGGGCGCTCGCGCGGCGCGCCCGTGGACGTCTCGACACAGCCGGTCGCGCGGCACGACGTGGCGCTCATGATCGAGGCCTCGGGCACGATCGAGCCGGTGGACCTTGTCGAGGTGAAGTCCAAGGCCTCGGGCACGATCACCAAGCTGCCGGTGTCGGTGGGCTCGCACGTACGCACCGGCGAGCTCATGGTGCAGATCGACGCGCGCGACGTGCAGTCCCAGTACGACCAGGCAAAGGCCACGATGGATGCGGCCACGGCCAAGGTGCAGGTGTCGAGGGACCAGAAGGCGCGCTCCGACGAGCTGTTCTCGCGCGGCGTGCTCACCGCGGACGAGCACGACGCCGCACAGCTCGACTACATCAACGCGCAGGCGGCGCTGGTCTCCGCCCGCGCGAACCTCGACCAGGCGAAGCAGCGGCTGGACGATGCCACCGTGCGCGCGCCCATCGAGGGCACGGTGCTGTCGCAGCCGGTGACGGCGGGGCAGGTGATCTCGTCGGCGACGTCGTCCGTGAGCGGCGGGACGGCGCTGCTCACCATGGCCGACCTGCGTCGGATCCGCATGCGCGCGATGGTGGCCGAGACCGACCTCGGCCAGGTGCAGCCGGGACAGCACGCCACGGTCACGGTGGACGCCTATCCCGACCGCACGTTCGAGGGCGTGGTGGAGAAGATCGAGCCCCAGGCCGTGGTCGAACAGTCGGTGACGAACTTCCCGGTGCTGGTGTCGCTGGCGAACGAGGACCAGCGGCTGCTCCCGGGCATGAACGGCGAGGTGTCGCTGATCGTGGACCGTCGCAGCGACGTGATCGCCGTGCCCGCCGACGCCGTGCGCAGCCTGCGCGAGGCGCTGGTGATCGCGCCGTCGCTCGGCCTCGATGCCGACTCGGTCCGCGCCCTTCTCATGCGCTCGCTCCCGGCGGGCGCGGGCGGTCGCGGGCGCGCGGCGCGCGACAGCGCGAGCGCGGCCGTCGCGGGCGGGCACGGGCGCGCGGATCGCGACACCGCGATGGCCGCGCGCTGGCGGGCGCGCGCCGGCCAGGATTCCAGCGCCGCCGGTCGTGGGCGGCGCCACTGGGGCGGTCGCGGCGGCATGGGCGGCGCGGGCGCGCCGGGCGGTGACGCGAGCGCCGCCGCGATGCCGGCGGCGGGCGCCCGCGCGAACCGCGCCCAGGTGGTGTTCGTGCGCACCGCGAGCGGGGTCGAGCCGCGGCTCGTGAAGTTGGGCCTGA
>Ga0134127_10004168_pt1 | contig 10422 bp, 7 predicted proteins | sample KB31753_FD_96459 | JGI IMG/M metagenome (GOLD analysis project Ga0134127, IMG submission 96459) | Terrestrial soil microbial communities with excess Nitrogen fertilizer from Kellogg Biological Station, Michigan, USA - KB3-175-3 | ecosystem: Environmental > Terrestrial > Soil > Unclassified ...
GAGCCGTTAATGCCTTACACCAAAGCCCTCATCTCCGCCGTCCCGGTTCCGGACCCGGAGATTGAAACAGCTCGCCGGCGGATCGTCCTGGAGGGCGACGTCCCGTCAGCTATCAACCCGCCTTCGGGTTGTCCCTTCCACACCCGCTGCCCTTACGTGATTGATGCGTGTAAACAGGTCGTTCCGTCCCTGGCTGAAATCAAACCAAACCACTTCGCGGCCTGCATCCGCATCAGTCCAGACCAGCCTCACATCGAAAACGTAGCCCCGGGCGAGGCCCCGGGCCTGGCAAATCCTGTTAACGCCTAACTCCTCGGTAGAGTGCGAGTTATCGCGTGAAAACCAATCCTTATTAGTCATATAGCCATAGAGTGAGTTGTACTCTCTGGGTGTGTTTGCAGGCCGGCACGGGCGGGCGGCCCTAATCGTGTTTACGGAAAAGGGCCACTAAAAAGACAGTTCTCGCTCCAGACTGACGCGCTCTAACGACAACAACGAAACCAGCTCGAATGACTAAGAAGTCCCCCAAAGAAAAGACGGCCACGGCCCTCGTCCAGGAGGTTCCTGGCCGCGCGCCCATTGGCTGGGCCGCAGTTCAGGAAAAGCTGGCTCAAGGGTCAGGTCTGTCGCTCCTGCTGGTCGATGGGTATCAGCCGCCGGCGCTCGCGGTTTCGAATAACAACTCAATCTGTCACGCGTTTCAGTCGTCACCCGACTACGTGAAGTTGTGTGACCCATATTGTGGCCAGGCCCATGCCAAGGCGGTGAACGCCGGGGAAACGATTAACTACAAGTGTCACGCGGGACTTACTTGCGTGGCGACTCCAGTCGAAATCAGCGGCCAGCCAAATCTAGCCGTCATCGGCGGCCGCGCGTTCGTAACCGGCGCGGACTATCGCGCCACAGTTGAGCGCTTTCGTGCAGGTGACTTGCAGGAGCTGCTCGAAAAGGAACCGTTTCAAAACGTGATCTTTTCCGATCCTGCCCGGCTCGAAGAATTAAGCAGTCGCGTGACAAGTGCCGCGCGAAAGTTCTCAGCCGAAGCGGGCAAGCCGGGACGACGAGGGCGAGCAGCAACTGGGGACCTTGCACCGGAACCTCCGACGCGTCGATCCGCAAGCGAACCGCAAGCGAAGCCCGCCGCGCCGGCCGTGGGCACTTTGGAAATGCAGCGCGAGATTGAGCAGCTACGAGGCGAACTCGAGTATCGCACCCAGTTCAACGAATCACTTCAGAACTTTCTCGAACGCATCAGCGCCACTGATCCGCAAAAGACCTATACAGCGATCTTAAATAACTCGAAGGAGCTTTTGCTCGCTGAGCGGGCTTCACTCTTTGTTTACGACACCAACGCCAACGAACTCTTTAATAAGGGTGCATCCGGTTTGGCTGTTGAGGCAGCCGACATCGCGCGCATCAGGGTAGGTGAGGGAATCGCAGGCCAGGTGATGGAAACGGGGCAGCCACTCGTAGTTGCCGATATTGAAAAAGCTGGATTCCGCGCTGCGGATCCCGAGCGTGGTTACAAGACACCTTCGTTTATCAGTTATCCGCTGCTGATCGGAGGACGGAAGATTGGCGTGCTAAATGTCGCCGACAAGGTCGGGGGCGAGCCTTACGACGACGTTGACCGCACTCTGATCGATATCATCGGTCCACAGATCGCAACTGCATTGGAGCGAGCCGGATGGCAAGAACGAGCCAGCGAGTTTCAATTGATGTCGGTGACAGATCCGCTGACGGGTTTGCTCAATCGGCGCTACCTGGAAGAGCGTTTGAATGAAGAACTCAATCGCTCGCGCCGTTACAACTACTCGCTCAGTTTTCTAATGATCGACATCGACGATTTCAAGAACTACAACGATGTGAACGGACACCAAGCGGGCGATCAGGCGTTGCAGATAACCGCCCACGTCTTGAAAGCAGAATTACGACTTGAAGACGTCGCTTGCCGCTATGGCGGTGAAGAGTTCTGCATTCTGCTGCCACAAACGCCCATCAATGAAGCGGCGGCAATTGCTGAGCGTATTCGGGGGAAGATTGAAGAGGCCAACTATCCCTACGGTAAGAACCAGCCGCTTGGATTAGTCACGATCAGCATCGGGATATCGACGCTTTCAAAGCATGTAGACACGAGTGTCGCCGTGATCGAGGCGGCCGACCGCGCACTCTACAAGGCCAAGAGCAAAGGCAAGAACCGACTCGAGTCGTATCAGGACACACTCGGAACGTCTTCGACCAACACCCAGTTACCAGATGAGCGCCAATAGAGGAGAGAAAAATACTCGGCGCATTCTGGGTCGAGTCAACGCTACAGAGTTCGTGGGCCGTGCAAGCGAGCTCCAGCGCCTGGTGAGTCATCCGCAGGTAGTTGGCGATGCGCGTGGGCTGTTGTTGCTCATGTCGCCGGCAGCAGGAGTTTCCGAACTAATGCGGCAGGCGTACGACGAAGTATTCAATCAACGTCGCGACGTTGTTCCAATTCTGTTTGCGTTCACTCGTAATGAAACCACTGCGGTCAGTGCCGCGATCGAGTTTCTCAACACCTTCTTGCTGCAATACGTCGCCTACAGCAGGGACGAACCGTTGCTGGCCCATGCCTCACTCACGCTGAACGACTTAGCTCAACTTGCGCCCGCGGAGCATCTCGATTGGATCGAGGCGCTAATCGCGGCCTTTAACCGTGAGCGTTTCAATAACGATGAACGGGCGCTCGTCAGGTTTTGCTTTAGTGCGCCGCAGAGAGTTCCCCCCAGACATGCCAAGCCGTTCGTAATGATCGACGCGGCCCAGTTTGTCGAACATTTCAATGGAGACGGTAAGTTTGGCGCCGAGATCCTCCGCGTGTTTGCCCGTTCTAATTTGCCTTTTGCGGTAGCCGGATTGCGGCGTCAAATTCTGGCTGCGGCCCACCGCGCCAACTGCGACTTCACTGCTTTGGATATTCTTCGTTTAGGGCGATTGGCCGACGCAGACGCGCGCGACTTAGTCGAACAATTGTCTTTGCGGGAACAGGTGAGCCTGACCAATGAGATTCGGGATCTGCTCGTCCAGCAATTCGAAGGCAGCCCTTTCTTCATCAGCACGCTGCTGCGCGCGGCACGCCAGCGCAACCTCGCATTGGAAACCTACGTTGCCTGTGAACAGGTCTACGTCGATGAGTTGATGGGCGGCAGGCTCGGCCAGTACTACGCCGGAGTTTTGGAAGAGATCGCTCCTCAGCCGGAGACGCGGCAGTCGTTACTGCGACTACTTTACGAATCGCGGGAGGGTGATGGTCGCAAGGCAGCCTTCTCATCGTGGCGAAAACGGCTGGGCGTGGAAATAGAAGAGCTGGAGCGGATGCTACACGGACTGCACGTTCACGAGTTCATCAACTGGGACGGTGCGATGGTTGAAGTGTTACCCGGCCAGCCATCGTGGAATGATTATCTGGAGTCGCGCTTCCGGCTAGAAGTTAACGGCGATGCCCGGGCCCTAGTGATCGCCGAACTGCTTGCGGGTGCTTTGAAGAGAGCACCACAAGCGATGGCTCGTCATTATCGCCGCTCCCGTACCCTCGGCCTGCGCGACTTGCTTTCAGCCTTCGACCTCCAGTCAGTGCCTGAAATTCTGTTTCACTATCAGAGCTTCAGCGACAAATACAAAGGCGCCGAGCTGGAGGAGATCGAACGTGGCTTAGACACGGAGACAAATCTAATCAAGCTGCCACAGGTAATTCACGTCGCCTCAGGACAATCCTTCGCACCGCAACTTAAGGAGATATGCGACGAAGAGCGTTGCATGTTTGCTCACGCCTTCGCCGATGCAGCGTATTCAGATTCAAATGAGGTTGTCTGGCTCGTCGCTGAGGTCGATTCGAAACTGGAAGTTGGAAAAGAACTCGCTGAGAAATGGTGCACTCTGCTGCAGTCGGTTGCTACGAAGCTTGGTTTGGAGCACACCCGCATCTGGTTAATCGCCAACGAAGGCTTTGCCGACGATGCGTTGGCTGTGCTGAATAACCACGGGGCTTATCGCTCAAGTCGGCAGCAATTGGAGCTGTTGATGGCGCGGCTGAATGTCACGCCGGCGAAGACAGGGCTGCAGACCGAGTCGGACGAGTTCGTCATGATCGTACCGATGGGCGAGGATAATGAACTCGTGGCGGCCAATACCGTCGAGCAAATCGCCCGCCGGCTGAACTTTCAACCAGAGGCGATTAACCAGATAAAGACTGCCATTGTTGAAGCTTGCATCAATGCTGCCGAGCACAGCTTCAGTCCCGACCGCAAAATTTATCAGCGCTTTCGCGTTGAAAGTGATAAATTAACAATCACTATAGCTAGCCGTGGTGTGACGCCCGCCAATATCTCCGAAGCGGCCGCGGACGAAACAACACGCGAACGAAGAGGCTGGGGACTGAAACTGATCCGCACACTGATGGATGAAGTTGAGTTCGAGCAAGTCGATGAAGGTACCAGCCTGCGGATGACTAAGTACGTCCGTTGATGAAAGCCAGGACTGCCTTAAGTTTAGTTCTAATACTCCTGTTCGCGACGGCGGCTCTGTCGCAAGCGGCTGGTCCGGCTCAAACGGTTCGTGCGTTTTATAGTTTCAGCAACGCTCGCTCGTCCGTCTTTAATCGTAAGCACATCGAGTCGCGCAAGCGTTGGTACACACCCGAACTCTATCGGCTTTTCCTTGAGGCACTGAGAAAGGAGAACGCCTTTCAAAAGCAACACCCCGACGAAAAGCCATTCTTTGGTGACGGCTTAGACTTTCGCCCACTCCAGGAGCCTTGCCAGGCGAACGGTAAGACGTATGATCGCTCACAGAGCATCACGCGCGCTGAGTTGAAAAACAGTCGGGCTTACGTGGATGTGAAATTCGCTTACCCGAAGGCTTGCACCGAAGAGCCGATCGTTTACCGGGTACAGCTCAAAAGGCTGAGCGGAAGATGGCTGATAGATGATTGGACCTACTCGGATGGTACGACCCTAACGAGGGACATGAAAGAGATGGAGTAACTGAATTGGGCCAGAGCCGTCGCTAGCGTCTCCTGCCAACATTGCAAACGTCTTGTCTGGTAATTGCATTTCAAAGTAGTCTAAGAGTTCAAGGGGTCATTGTTCTTTTCGCTGTTTTAGACCTTTACAGAAAGGACCAAACACGTGGGGGAATCAATCGGGCTCTCAATTCGTTCATATTGCGTCGGCACGACGGCGGTGATCTACGCTAGCGACTATCTCAATAAGCTGACCGGCGAAAAGATTGAGCGAGAATGTAAGGACCGGCTGAGTGAAGGCTGTCGAGCGCTGGTTATTGATTTCAGCGACACGCAGTTGGTCAACAGCATCGGCATTTCGATCCTGATGGGGATCATCGACATTGCCGAGAAGAGCGACGCTCGCGTCGTGTTCTCTGACGTGAACAATCAGACGGTACAACTCTTCGAGATGTTGGGACTCACCCGGCATGTGATCCTAGCGAAGAATGAACAAGAGGCCCTCACGAGTCTGACTGGCTATGGAGCACAAAGCACAACACCCACGGGTCACTAGAGAATTGTAGATGGACCAAACCTCTCAGAAGCTTGTTCATGCTTTTGCCGCGCTCGCCGACCTGGGCCAGGAAATCGCCAACCCAAATGAGTTTTATGACATGGTGCGGACCTCTCTGCACCTGCTGCTTGGTACGCTCGCGATTCGCAGAGGCGCCGTCGCTCAATGTTTTCCCGGAAAGGAAGACACTGAGTGCTTAGCTCTTTGGGGATTAGGGGAAGACTTTCAAAGTAACCTCACTATCAATGAAACTGAACGACAGTCGTTCCTGATTTCCGGACTGAGCCGACTTAGTGTTGCCGAACGCAACCCGCACTTCGACGATTTTCTCTCTCGCCATTATGACGACTTGAACAGTCATGGCATCGAGTTGGCTATTCCCATGGTGGTTCGTGGCGAATTGACGGGGTTGGTGCTGCTCGGCGGCAAAGCCAGCGGCGAACCCTTCACCGAAGACGACTTGGATGTGATTCGAGCAATGGTGCGCCACGTTGGTGTCGGCATTCACACGCACAAGTTGTTTGATCAAGTGGAACAACGCGCGGAGGAAAACCGCCGACTCTACGAAGAGCTACGTGCAATCTATCGCGACACCGTCCGTGCCTTCGCTGCCGCCATCGATATCAAAGACAAGTACACCCAAGGCCATTCGGAACGCGTAGGCAAGTACAGCGAGATCATTGCGCGGGAGATGGGCTGGGCCGAAGAGGAAGTCGAAGGCATTGCGATCGCGGGCTATCTGCACGACATCGGCAAGCTTGTGGTCGAGCGCGACATCATTAACGCGCCGTACAGAATCGACGCGAAGCAATCGAAGGAACTAAATCGACACCCGGGTGCCGGCTTTGAAATTCTGGCGCCGATTCAACATCCCTATGCCGACATCCCTTTGACGGCAAAATATCATCATGAGCGCATGGACGGTCGTGGCTATCCAGACGGGCTGAGTGGCGAACAAATTCCCCTCGGCGCCCGCATCGTTACGCTCGCGGATTCTTTCGACGCCATGACTACCGATCGCCCTTACAAAACGCGACGGTTATTTGATGAAGTAATCGAAGACTTTCGCCGCAACACTGGAAAGCAGTTTGATAAGCAGGTTGTCCTCGCACTCTGTCGGGCACTGCTAAAAGAAATGGATGGCAGCAGCGGCGAGCGTCGCATGACTAAGATGCTGGGCAAGAACTATCTCGATAGGGATCGTGACACACCACTCCTCACGCAACTCATGAATGAGCTGGATCCAAACAAGCAGGCGTCAGCCGCGGGCATTGTTTAGGCCTGCTAGCTCTCCTCAGCGACATATTTCAACAACCTAGGCCACATGAAGGGCATAGCCCGAGCATGCAAAGGGCAACTCTAGGGCCGGGCATAGCCACAGCCCACATCAGGCGGCAAAGCCGTAACGGAATATGCCCCTGACATTTGAGACAAAGCCAATTTTATTTTGGTTGAATCCTGAGGACGAAGTTGCAGATAGCAATCTTCTGATCGGGCAGAATTTCTGTGCGCTGCTCGCGAGGTAACTCTCGTCCCCCTACCAGCGTGGGGTTGCGACCCTTAGGCGTTAACCAATACTGGCCACCGTTATCGCGTTCCAGGATCGCATGGATCCGGCTAACTTCAGGATCGCCCTTCAAGGGGAGGTCTACAGTTACCGAACGAGAACCGCGACCAATGGTGATTTCATTCTTACTCATTGGTACCACGGCCTCACGCACGCCGTCGCGCCAGACTTCCATTGAGTAAAGCTCAGCAATCCGGGGCCGGACGACGGTCTGTTCATTGCTAACGTCTTCGGCAGTTTCGCGGAGCGTGTCGTCAAGATTCACCGGCGGTACGGACTGCCCTGACGAAAGAGAACCAGACCGGGGGGTCACCATGGTGTGGCCACTTTCCGTTTCATCCCAGACTGGTTGGACACGAAACTCGCCCTTGTTGAGGGTGCCGTCGACGCGCAGCTCGACGGCGAACGACTTGGTTGCCAGTTGGGTCGAGCCACTCAACTCACGCGCGCGTTCCGAAAGCACGTGAAACAGTCCCTGTTCAAGACCGCGTCGCTTGTCGCCCTGCCAATCCTTATCGTCTTCGGAGCTGAGATAAACAACATACTCACGAGGGATGTAAGTGGGTCCACCGGGAGGCGTGAACATTTCGCGCTGCATGGCAGCCTCGACTTCACGCGCAATCTTGACGAGAAACTCCTCCCAAATACGCCGGGGGCGCGCGTGCTCATCGGCGGCCTCTAACAGATCGGTGTTGGTATCACCGTCAATCCATTTTCTAATCGATTCAATCAGGCCCAAGGCTGTCGCTCCTTAAATTGCCAATTGAACATTGCCAACTGCCCATTGGTCTTTAGCAAAGCTATCAAATCGGCATTCGGCATTAATTCTAATCCAATTTCACGAACTTCTTATTTAGCCAGCCCCGATCAGAAGCGAACGGGTCAGTCTTGGGCCGGCCGTGCTGCGTAACCTGGACCTCGTACCAGTTGTTGTTGACTGCCAACACTTTCACACGCGACCCGAATTCTGCAAGTCCGATTGCCGTGTTTGTCGAACTCGGATCTCCGCGCAGGTTCACGTCGGTGGTGGTGACGCCCTCGCGCCCAACGATGAAGACACTCTCCAGCTGCGGAATCCTTGAAAGCGGGTTCCAATTTGAGGTGACGTACTTGTGTGTCGCCAGCAGCATTCCTGAAAAACAAACAATCAGTACCAGCGCGACTACAAACCTCTTCATGCGACTAGACGGTTTTGACGAACGGCTAGGCAAATTAGCCTTACCATTCCTCCTTGGCTGGTCTGGGAAAGCCCGGACGATGTCTTTTGCTGAAGGTCGGGCAGCCGGTGCTGCCGCAGCCGGAAGCATAGTCACTGGAACGACAATCTTTGGCCGCCTGGCGGTAGTGACAACTTCAGCGCCGGCATAGGCAGGTTCAGGCAAAACTTCTTCGAAGCGCGGACGGGGCGGCGCTTGAGTTATCTCCTCTGCCTCCAACATCCAATCAGAACTTGGACGACGTTTGAGCGCCTCCGCCTCGCTCAACGGTTGCGTCGGAGGCAGCACAGCGTCGGCCAGTTCGTCCCAGAACTCAGCCACAGTTTGGTGCCGAAATTCGGGCCGTGTTTGGGTTGCTTTCTCCAGCACCCGCAGCACTGACGCGGACCAGTAGTGCTGTCCAATCTCCTCGGGTAGCTCCGCAATCGGCTTGTGCGCAAAACGCCGCGGCGCTTCACCAGCAATCAGACTGTAAACAGTTTTCGCGAGCGAGTAGATGTCTGCGGCGGCAGTCAGCGCCGGTTCAACTCTGAGCGCTCCAGATTCCAACGGGCCAGTTTGAACGAGAGGGTTGTGCTCCGGTGCAGCATAGATGTTAGTGCCGACTCTCGTGATGGCGCCTTCCATAGAGTCGAGACGGGCCACACCAAAGTCCGCGATCTTGACCGTCTTGCGATCACTCGTCAGCAACAGGTTCTGAGGCTTGATATCCCTGTGAATCACACCGCACTGGTGCGCGTGAGCGAGGCCGGAACAAACTTGCTCCAGGTAAGCGATCGCCTTTTCGATTGAGAGTGGATGATGGCGCGAGAGCGCAGCCATATCTCCGCCCGGCATGTACTCGAGAACGATGTAGTGAAAAGTGGTCCCACCGAGATCGATTGCGGTGCCGTGTCCCAGACGACTGATGATGTGGGGATGGCGAACGAGATCCAGCGCCACAGCTTCGTTCTGGAAGTTTGAAACCAGGGTATGTTCCAGTTCGGCGTCGGGGGTCTCTTGCAGGAAGATGTTCAGCGCTTTGATTACAACGGTAGTTGGAGCCCCTTCAGCAGCGGCATTATCCTTGGCGACGTAGATCTCGGCATAACTACCACGGCCCAAACACTCGAGCACGTCATAGCGGCCATCCAACCGGCTCTGTTGTAACTTAAGCTCTGACATTCACTCCAACGCACAATCTAACGATGGGCCTGTCTCTATCTGCCGCCAAACTGCTGTTCCAGGCATCGCCATCTTTGATGCTCTATACGCGAAAATCCCGCGCCCGGCCGAAAATATTTCCACCAGCCAGAGCGCAAGGAGTCGGCAACCGCCGCTTCGCTCGTTTTTAGGGGGAAGTCGCGGGAGATGGCTTAGGTACCAGTTCGTCGAGGTATGTCAGCGCCTTAGCTTTATCAGGCTCAGACTTCAAAGCCAAAGCGGCCAACGCGAGCGTTGCATCCTTCTTCACCGTCGCGTTCATGGGCGAGGGCGCGGCAGCGCTGCGAATAATCGCCTGCTCAAAGGCTTTAGCCGCGTCGGCATTGTTTCCTGAAAGCAAAGAAGCACGACCGTAAAGATAGAGAAACTGCGGGTCAGCCGAATCAAGCGGGTTCAAAATATTCTGCGCTGCCAACTCTCGTGTCATGTCGCCGGCCAGCCAGGCTTTTGGTTCGGCGTCGATGTCATTGCGGAGCCGGTCAAACTTGGCTTGCGCGTCTTCGACGACGACTGGACTAGGTGAAGCCTGCGCTTGTGCGTCAGTGGGGTCTTTTAGAAACGGAATCGAGCCCTTGTAGCGCCGTCCGGCGTAAAACGCGGCGCCCAGTAAGGCAAGGACAAACACGAAGAGAAAAAGGCGAGCGGCGGTCTTACTTGAGCTTGGCGATGATTGCTGTTCCGGAATGTTACGTGGTCGCGCCGCAACTGGAGCCGCTTCTGCAGCAGCGGGGAAGGCGGTGCGCGAAGGTGGCACGAGAGAATCAAGAGTTCGATCCTGATCAAGCTCCGCGAGTGGCGGAATCTTGCCAGCGGCTCTCAGCATCTCCGTTTCGGGCGAGATCGTTCGCTGCAAGTCTTCAGCGCGTTCGTCTGCGTGAATATGCGCGCCACA
>Ga0134127_10004170_pt1 | contig 10420 bp, 6 predicted proteins | sample KB31753_FD_96459 | JGI IMG/M metagenome (GOLD analysis project Ga0134127, IMG submission 96459) | Terrestrial soil microbial communities with excess Nitrogen fertilizer from Kellogg Biological Station, Michigan, USA - KB3-175-3 | ecosystem: Environmental > Terrestrial > Soil > Unclassified ...
AGCGCCTGCAGCATGCCATGCCCAGCGCTCCCGGCGATGCCGGGCGTCTCCATCGTGCCCGCCGGATGGACGCTCGGCAGCGCGAACGCGCACACGCACAGGATCAATATCCCCAGCACCCTCGCCGTGGTGAACAGCGACTGCGTGCCCGCGCCCTCGCGCACGCCCAGCCAGTTGACGAACGTGAGCACGAAGATGGCGATGCAGCCCACGGCGAACTCCGGCGCATGCCCCCAGCCCATGACCTGGCAGAAGTAGAGCGCGAACACGCTGGTGATGCTGGCGATCACCGTGGGCTTGATCACCCACAGGTTCGCCCAGCCGAACGTGAACGCCCACGCGTCGCCGAAGCTCTCGCGGATGTAGACGTAGAGCCCGCCGGTCTTCGGAGAGCGCACGGCCAGCTCCGTGAGCACGAGCGAGCCGCAGATCGAGAGCACGCCGCCGACCACCCATGCGAGCAGCACCAGCGGAAGCGTCGGCAGCTCCTGCGCCACCGAGTGCGGCGAGCGGAAGATCCCCGAGCCGATGATGTTGCCCACCGTGATCGCGGTGGCGGCGTAGAGGCCGATCTGGCGCTTGAGTTCGGTGCCCTGCGTGGCGGCCATGCCTCGCTCCTCTCTGTGATTCCCCGGCGGCCCGGGGTGCTTCGAGCCCACGACCGCGCTCGCGAGCGCGGTCGGGCCGACGTCAGTCCGCCGAGACGCCCGCCACGAGGTCGGCGACGATGCGATCGGGCTTCACGCCCTCGGCTTCGGCGGTGAAGTTCGTCACGACGCGGTGACGCAGCACCGACGGCGCCACCGCGCGCACGTCCTCGATGCCGGGCGCGTAGCGCCCGTGGAGCACCGCGCGCGTCTTTGCACCCAGCACCAGGAACTGCGACGCGCGCGGACCCGCGCCCCAGCTCACCCACTGGCGCACGAACGGCGGCGCGTCGTCGCCGCCGCGCGTGGCGCGCGCGAGGCGCACGGCGTAGCGCACGACGTGATCGGTCACCGGGACGCGGCGCACGAGCTGCTGCAGCTCGATGATCGCGCGGCCGTCGAGCACGCGCTCCAACTTCGGCACGTAGGACGACGTCGTCGAGGACACGATCTGCTCCTCCTCGGATTGCGACGGGTAGTCGACGCGAACGTTGAACATGAACCGGTCGAGCTGCGCTTCCGGCAGCGGGTAGGTGCCCTCCAGCTCGATCGGGTTCTGGGTCGCGAGCACGAAGAACGGCAGCTCGAGCGACATCGTCTGCCCGCCGGCCGTCACTTCCTTCTCCTGCATGGCCTGGAGCAGCGCCGCCTGCGTCTTGGGCGGCGTGCGGTTGATCTCGTCGGCGAGCACCACGTTCGCGAACACCGGGCCGTGGATAAAGCGCATCACGCGCCGGCCGGTGGAGGCGTCCTCCTCGAGCACGTCGGTGCCGGTGATGTCGCTCGGCATCAGATCAGGTGTGAACTGGATGCGGTTGAACTTGAGGTCCAACACCCTCGCGAGGCTCGAGATCAGCAGCGTCTTGGCGAGTCCCGGCACGCCCACGAGGAGCACGTGCCCACCCGCGAACAGTGCCGTGAGGAGCTGCTCGATCACGACGTCCTGGCCGACGATGGCCTTCCGCAGCTCGGCCATGATGCGCTCGCGCGCCTGGTTCAACCGCTGGACGGATTCGAGGTCGGTACTGGTCGCGGACACGGGGCGCCTTTCGGGAGGCGGGGGTACCAGCGCGCGGGCCGGAGCGACAACGGCGCGCCGAGCCACGGTGTAGAAGAGCGGCGAGCCTACAGGGGTGCTCCGGTAGCGGCAACGCACGCGCGCCCGGTGCGGTGCCGTGGGGTACGGGCGTGGCCGCGAGAGAATCGTTGACCCGGCCGTGACGCGATACAAGCCCTGGGGCGGTCGCCGCGCCCTGTCGCGCGCTCAACCAACCCGACTCACTTCACCGCCAGCCTCGCCACGCGGACGCGCGGGCCCTTGTCGCCGGGTTCGGTCCACGCGGCCCACGCGCCCTGCTCGCCGTGGGCGGCGACCGCGCCGCTCCGGACACCGCTGCCGAGGAACAGCCACGGCGTGAGCACGCCGTCGGGCTCGAGCCGTCGGAGCGCGAGCACCTTCCGCCCCGCGGACCCGGGCGACTCGCCGATCGCGCCCAGCAGCGTGCCGCGGCCGAGGCTCGCGATCATGGGACGCGATGCGTTTGCGAGGCTGTCGCCCAGCTCGCGCTTGGGCCCCGTTGCGCCCACCTCGACTCGCCACGGCACCAGATAGAGACCCGGCACGGGACGACCCGGCAGCAGGCTGTCGGCCGGCGACTCGCCCGTGTACCAGAAGTAGTGCCCGGCGCCGTTCTCGAGCGTCAGCACCGGGCCCACCGACGGACAGCCGGGAAGCTTCCAGCGATCCACTGAGATGAGCGTGTCGAGCACGAACCGGCGTGCGGCATCGTGAGACACCACCACGCGCGGGTCGCGCAGGTCGTTCGTGGCGCCGCGGTAGGCCACCGCCACGTCGATCGCACCGTTCAGCCGCTGCGCGCTGTGCATGGCGATGCGACAGCACGCGCACACGTCGCCCGCGAGCCAGACGTCCGGGGTCCACGTGGCGCCGCCGTCGACGCTGGTGCTGGCGTAGATCTCGGCGAGCGCGGGCTCGTCCGCCAGCCCGGCCGAGGCGCGGCCGTCGATCCACGCCACGATCGGCCGTCCGTCCGGCATCACGTCCACGGCCGCAAACCCGTGGTAGCCGGAAGTGGGATCGTCGCGATCGCCGTTGACGAGGTGCATCGTGCCCCACGTGCGGCCGCCGTCGGCGCTCACGCGCGTGGCGAGGTCGTCGCCGTTCCCCTTGCTCGGCGCCCGCTTCGACGCCCACGCCGCCACGAGCAGTCCGTCGTGGCCCCAGGCGGCGACCGGCCGGCTCTCGGGATAGCTCGAGACCATGCCCTCGGCGACGTTCAACCGTGTGGGCTGGCTCCAGTGACCGCCCGAGTCCGTGCTCACCGCGAGCCACGCGTCGGTGGCGGCGCCCTCCGCATCGCGCGTCACCCAGGTGAGCGCCACGCGGCCGCCACGATCGACGGCGAGCGAGGGGTCGGCGGCCGTCACCCCGGACAGGAACGAGGGCGTGGCCTCCATGACGCGAGCCCACGGTGTACCCGTGGGCCGCGGCGCGCACGCGGCGAGCAGCCCGAGGGGAAGGGCGATCGCGGCCAGCCGACGAGCGGATGTCGATTTGCGCATGAGGGATCCCGGTCCGTTCCCGCCGCGGCGGCCCGCGCGGATCGCAGACTGATACCACGCGTTGGGGCGCGCGCGCTCCGGGTCGCGCGAAAATACCTGCCCTGAGGCGGCGGGCGGGCCGGTCTACCGGCCCAGTTTCACCACCCGGATCGTCGGACCCGTTGTCACGGGCACCCCGTCGGCGATGCCGCTGAAGCGCACCCAGTAGACGCCCGCGGGGGTCGCGATCCCGCGTTCGTCGCGACCATCCCAGGTCGCGGCACCGCCCGTGGTCGCGAGCCGGCGCACCATGCGGCCCGAGGCGTCGATCACGCTGAGCGTGCCCGCGCCGGGCGCGTGCAGCGTGAGCGCGTGCTCGAACGGCGAGGGTTGGGCGCGGATCGCGGCGAGCGGCGCCGGCCTGCCGCCGGCGTGCGTGCTCGGCCGCGGCACCGGGCCGATGACGGTGAACGCGAATCGCGCGTCGGACGGCGCCACCGGCACGTAGCGGCCGGTGCACACCTGGCACGAAGCGTCGTCGATGCGGTAGACGAAGCCGCGCAGCACCATCGCGCCGCTGCCGACGCTCACCACCTCCGCCCAGGGCACGTAGTAGGGCAGCGTGAAGTCGCCGCGCGCCGCGAGCGTGCCGCCCACGCGCGGCCATGCACTCGTGACGCTTTGGAACGAGTCGGGGATCGCGACCGTGGCGTACACCGCGAACCGCGTCGCCACCCAGTCGCGCGGCGGCACCACGAGCGTGTCGCCGAAGCCCTCGCCCATGTGGAGCGTGCCCGCGACCTCCTCCACCACCGAGTCCGCCGCGACCTCCGCGTGCCACACGCCGACGTCGGGACCGACGCGCGCGAGCATCGCGGCGAGGTTCAGCCGGCCGTGCGCGGTCTGCGGATCGATGCCCGGCGCGCCGATGTCGTCGGCCGACTCGCGGATGACGTGCTGGACGTCGGTGTCGATCAGCTCCGGCCGCGCCGCTGCGAGCAGCCCCACGGCGCCGGTCACGTGCGGCGCGGCGGCCGACGTGCCGCCGAAGATGGCGTATCCGGGGTAGCTCTGGCCCGCGCCGCTCGGGTAGGTCATGAACGTGGTGAAGATGTTCGGGCTCCCGGGCGCCACGAGGTCGAGGCCCGAAGGATACGACGAGAAGCTCGCGCGCTGGTCGCGCTCGTCGCTCGCGCCGACCGAGATCGCGAGGCCGTCGCGCGCGTACTGCGCCGGGTAGAGCGGGATCAACGCCTCGACGGGATCGAACCCCGAGTTGCCCGACGCGCCCACCGGCACGCAGCCGTTCAGGAGCGCGTACGTGAGCGCCAGGCGCTCGAGCCGGCTCGGGCCCTCGCCCGCGAACGACATGTTTACGGCGCGCGCGCCCGCGTCGGCGGCGTGGATGATGCCGCGCGCGATGTCGAATGTGCTCGCCTCGCCGCTGGTGTCGGGCGCGATCTTGATGGGGACGATGCGGCAGCCGGCGTTCGTCGCGCCGTCGCCGCCGCAGACGCCGGCGATGCCGGTGTTGGCCGCGAAGTGGGCGCCGTCGTTCGTGCGCGAGGCCATGATGCCCACGACCGGCGTCCCGTGTCCGTAGTAGTCGAACACGGTGCGGTTCGGCGAATCGGTGGCGTTGAACTCGTCGACGATGCGTGATGTGCCGTCGGGCATGAGCCCGCCCAGTTCGGGCTGCGCCGGGTCGATGCCGGTGTCGGCCACCGCGAGCTTCACGTCGTTCGCGCCCACCGAGGTCTGCCACGCGGTGACGGCGTCGACGTCGGCGCCGGCGACGCCATGGAACGGCCCGCCGGGGCCGACGTTCATGAGCGCCCACTGGTTGGCGGAGCGCAGGTAGGGATCGTTCGCGAGCGTGTCGAGCCCGGTGATCGCGCGCGCGGGGGCGGGCGCCGGGCCGATCAGGCCCGGGAGCATCGTGCGACTCGAGTTGGGCTCGACCCAGTCCACGAGCGGATCGCCCGCCAGCGCCACGAGCGCCGAGGTGGCGAGTGCCGCGTCGGGCGCTTCCACGAGGACGATGCGCTCGGGGTGGAAGCGGTAGGGCGCGGGCAGCGGACGCGTCGTGGCGCTCATCGGTTCGCGCAGCGTGCGCGTGGCGCGGACGCCGAGCGCGCTGAACCGCCCGCGGACCGATGCCGGCAGCGTGCCCACCGAGCGCACCACGTGGCCGGGAGCGGCGCCCGCCGAGAGTTGGACGATCAGCTCGCGCGGGGCGTCCCCGGCGAGCGCGGGAGCGGTCGGGGCGAGGAGGGCGAGGGCCGGAACGATGAAGAGGAGAGTGCGCATGGCGTGTGTGCGGGGGACGGGCAACGAGGGCTCGAGGTCCCAGCCTAGCGCCCGCGCCCATCGCCCCGCCATGGGCACGTTGGGGCCAGGGCGCTCACGCGGTGGCCGCCGCCGCTACCTCGCGTCCGTGCTCTCGAACTCCTTCCGCGCCGTGTTCGAGAGGCGCAGCTCGTCGACCAGGCCGTTGAGCGCGTACCAGGGCAGCGGCGCGTTCGCGAGGTCCTGCTTCAGCTCGCCACTCAGGTCGGTGAGACGGCGTGGGTCGAGCGCGTTGCCGATCACGAGCGGCGCCTCGGAGCGCTTGATGCCGTTCGCGACCGCCACCTGCACGTCGAGCCGGCCGTCGATGAAGATGCGCACCACCTCGCCGTCGACGCTGGCGGCCACGTGCACCCAGCGGTCCGTGGGCAGCGTGGTGCTGGACGAGAAGCGCTGCAGGCTGTTCGCGGTCTCGGGCCGGAACGCGAACACGAGCCGGCCGGTGATGAACGGTCCCACCACCTCGCTGAACCAGCCGGGGCTCGGTGTCTGGGTGGCGACGAGATCGCGGCCCACGATGCCCAGGACCCAGCTCTGCTCGGTGGGGATCGGTGACCAGCGCATCGCGATCGGCGACAGCTCGTAGGACGAGATGGCGTTGATGAAGATCCACGCCTCGACCGTGAAGGCGCGCGGCGACTCCATGACCGGGTTGTAGGGCACGACCACGAACGACTGCACGGTGGCGGTGAACGAGCGCGCGCTCTTGAAGCGGCCGAACTCGACGCGCGCGTCGGGACCGGCGACGCCGTTCATCCGGAACGGTCCCGAATCCTGCACGCGCGGTCCGCTGCGCTCGTCGAAGTGCCAGAGACCCACGGTCGCCGAGTCCGCGGTCGTCTGCTCGGGCGGGAGCCGCGGCGGTTCCGGTGCGAACCCGTTCGTGGACTTGGCCTCGTGGTGCGCGCAGCCGCCGAGCGCGAGCAGCGCCGCGCACGCGAACGGAGCCAGCCATCGACGCGTCACGGTGTGCCCCCCAGGTTCTTCAACGCCGTCTTCGCCTGCTCCAGGTGCGCCTGGTCCCCCACGGCGGCGAACGTGTACAACATCCGCTGCAGCGTCACCGGGTCGGCGGTGGCGTCCACCACCGTGGCCCAGTAGCGCGCCGCGGTCTCGTCGTCGCCCTTCATCACCGCCACCCAGCCGCGTCCGATGACCACGTCGGGCGAGCCGGGGCGGAGGCGATCGTAGCGGTCATAGTACGCGAGCGCGCCATCGGGGTCCTTCATCTGCAGGCGGTTCTCGGCGGCGAGCAGGAGCACGTTCAGGTCCTGCGGCGCCAGCACCAGCAGCTGATCGATGTAGACCTGGGCCTGCTCGTGGTTGCGGTGCGAGAACTCGTGCATGGCGAGGAACACGCGCGCCTGGACGTCCTTCTCGTTCACGAGCACCCGCGCGCGCGCGCGGTGGAGTGCCTCCAGCGTGTCGAGGCCCGCCCATGCGGGCTCGCGCCCGAAGTCGGCGCCGATCTCGTAGACGAGCGCCGGCCAGTGCGCCGTGGCGGCGCGCACGGTGAGCCCGGGCGCACGACTCGTGGAGTCGAGCAGCCACTCGAACCGCGGCCGCATCTCGGCCTCGGGCCACGAGAAGTAGAGCCAGCGGGCGCCCGTGCGCCGCGCGGCGTCGCCCCATGCGGAGAGCGAGTCGGTGAGCGGCAGCGTCAGCGGCGTCATGCCGGCGTACCAGGCGAAGTGGGGCTTGCGCGCCAGCACCTTGTCGCCAGGCTTCACGAACGGCCGCACCTCTTCACCCGCGGCGCGCGCTTCGACGGGGAGCTGGTAGAGCACGCGCGCGGCGAACGCGCGCGTGACGCCGAGCGCGGGCACGAGCACGAGCGGCAGCAGCAGGAGCTTCAACCACACGCCGCCGGTCACGAGCGCATACCGCGGCGAGCTGAACGTCAGGCCGGCGAGCGCGCACCAGAGCGGCAGCACGGCGAGCGAGTAGCGCTCGGAGTGGAACGCGGGGACGAGGATCAGGAAGAAGAGCGCCATCGCTGCGAGCAGCGGCCGGAGCTTTCCGAGCAGTCCGTCTTTCCACGCGAACCACGCTCCGAACAGCGCCGCGAGCGCCAGCGGCACACCGGTGAGTTTCTGGGCGTCGAGCCGCAGGTGGTCGAGGAGGTTGAAGCCCACACGCCTCAGCACCGCCACCGGATCTCGCGCCAGCACGGACCACGGCGTGGGGAACTGGCCCTCCATGTCGCGCTCGTAGATGTCCCAGACGATGCCGTGCGGCCGCGCGAACACTTCGAAGGCGATGTTGTGGTGGAGCTGGAACCGCATCGCGCCGCCGTGGCTCGCCGAGTACACGACCCACGGCAGCACCGGGGCCAGGAACCCGGCCGCGAACAGCAGCGACGCCCGCAGCCGGCCGCCCTTCGCGACGCCGTTCCAGCCGAAGCCGATCGCCAGCAGCCCCGCCGGCAGCAGCGCGACGCTGTTGTAGCGCGTCAGGAACGCGCACGCCGCGAGCACGCCGCCTGCGAACAGGCGCCGCGGGCTCGGCGAGTCCGCGCGCGCACCGAGCAGCGCCCACAGCGCTGCCGCCTGGAGCGCGAACGCGGGCGCATCGGTGGTGACCGACCAGCCGTAGCGGAAGAACTGCGCGTTCGTGGCCATGAACACGATCGCGAGCAGTGCGACGCCCGGCCCGACGCGCCGCGCGAGCAGCGAGCGCCAGAGCAGGAGTGCCGCGGTCATCGCGACCGCGGCGATGAGACCCGCGGCGAGGAAGAGGTCGCGGACGACCAGCCCCAGCCCAGCCAGCAGCAGCTCGAACATCGGTCCTACTACACCGTATCGAGACGGGATCAGGTGGCCGTGTTGGATCATGCGCGCGCCGGGACCGTACGAGCCGTAGAAGTCGGTCTCGGTGAACACGTCGCCGACGCGGTGCGGGCCGAACGCGAGCCACAGCGTCAGCGCGCCGTAGACCGCGGCGACGGCCCAGGCCGCCCAGGTGAGCGCGGGCCAGGCCGGGGCGTCCGCGCCGTGGAGGCTGATCACGGGCCGCCCGGCGGCGGCGGGCGTTGGGCTTTGGGAGGACGGCCGGTCCCGGCGACCGGGACGGCCGACGCGGGTCATCGCCACGGCAGGGGGCCGATCGGTGCGGGGCGCAGAGGCGGGGGGCCAAACATGACCGAGGATTCTAGCGAAGGCCGCGCGCGGGTGCCGGGGGTGCGAGCGGTCGGGCTGTCGCGAGCCCCGCGGCTTGCGCGGCCCCTGTCCCTCGGTGCTGGAAACGGAACGGCGGCGAGACCGTGGGTCTCGCCGCCTCAGAACCGGGGAGAGAGAGGGGTCCCGGCTGTTCATCCGCGGATGACGCCCGTGGGGAGTTGGCGCCAACCACTGCCTTGCCTGCACGTCACCGCACGACCTGCAAGCATCACCTCGAACCGCACATCGATCCGTGCAGAGAGACACGAATCACGGGCGCACCATTGCAAGCCGCAGGCCAGACTTGCTCTTGCTGTGCGAACACGCTGCGCGCCTTCCCGATATGGCATTCTCGGGCACGCGCTGAGCGCCCGGGGCGCAGCCGCAGCGGCTGAAACCGTCGCCCGCACCGACAGTCGACGTCATGGGACCACCCGCAAGAGGACGCTTTGCATGTCCACGCCCGCCGAACAGAACGTGGGGCTGTGCGCTCGCTGCCGGCACGCGCGGCAGGTGGCGACGCCGCGGAGCCTGTTCTGGCTGTGCGAGCGCTCGCGTACGGACTCGAGTTACGCGCGTTACCCGCGGCTCCCGATGCTCGACTGCCCAGGATTCGAGGCCGGGACACCCGTCGGGCCTCTGCCCGGCGAGGGCGGTCAGCAGAAGAAGTGACGGTCCGCCTTACGGCAGGACGATCAAGCGCGCCACCTTCGCCATGCCGCGCGTCCTGAAGCTCGCGAAGTAGAGCCCCGCGGGCAACGTCCTGCTGCCGTCGCGCGTGGCCTGCCAGTCGATGTGGTGCCGACCCGCGGGCCAGTCGCCGTCCGCGAGCGACGCCACGCGTCGGCCGCCCGCGTCGAAGATGGCGAGCGAGACGGCCGCCGGCTCGGGGAGGTCGAACGCGAATCGAGCCGAGCGGTGGAGCGGGTTCGGCGCCGGCGGCGCGAACCGGAGCACCGTCGGGATGCCGTCGGCGCCACCGTTGCTGCGGATCGTGGCGCTCAGGTTCACATACAGCGTGTCGTAGGCCAGCGCTCCAGGCAGCGGTTCGTCGGCGGGCGCGATCCGCAGCTGGGCCGCGTACGGCTGTCCGGAAGCGGCGTTCGCGGCGTCGAACGTCACCGCGTACGTGGCGGCGTCGGTGATCGGCGTCGGCGCCGGGCCCTGGAACGAGAAGCCGGGATCGCCGGCCGCGGCGCTCTGCGAGTCCCCGGCGAGCATCATCACCGGAACCTGCACCATGTATTCGTTCGTGCGCACGAGCCTCGCCTGCAGCGGCGAGTAGCCGCGGTTGAACAGCCGGAGCGAGCGCTCGGTGACGCTGCCTGGCTCCACGGTGCCGAAGTCCAGCGAGGTGGTCGTCACAGCGGCCGACGAATCCAGCGACGGCACCGCGTGCGCGAGCACGCGGCCCGAGAGGAGGACGCTCTTCGCCGTGGTGTCGAGGTCGTTCGAGTTGATCGTGAGCGTGCCCGACTTCACGCCGACGGTCGCCGTGCTCATGCCGAGCGTCTGCAGATCCGGGACCTGGCCCGCCGGCTTGTTGAACGAGCCGCCGTTCGCCGTGAACCCGGCCGGCGCCGTGAGCGAGTAGCTGAGCGCCGCCGCGGGCGCGGCCGCGTTGTTCACGCCGATGCCGTGGAGTGCGGTGCCACCCACGATCGCGTCGCCGAAGTCGGCCTGGCTCGTGACGAAGAGCTTGGC
>Ga0134127_10004172_pt1 | contig 10415 bp, 7 predicted proteins | sample KB31753_FD_96459 | JGI IMG/M metagenome (GOLD analysis project Ga0134127, IMG submission 96459) | Terrestrial soil microbial communities with excess Nitrogen fertilizer from Kellogg Biological Station, Michigan, USA - KB3-175-3 | ecosystem: Environmental > Terrestrial > Soil > Unclassified ...
CCAAATCCCAAATCCCAAATCCCAAACCCAAATCCCAAACCCAAACCCAAACGACAGTTAATTACGAACCACGGAGGCACGAAGAACACGGAGTCTGAACAAGGTTTGTCTCTGTGCCTCAGTGTCTCCGTGGCTCGCTATCGTTTTTACAATTACGAACCACGGAGCGCGAAGAACACGGAGTCTGCGCCTCGTTATCGTTTTTGGATTTTGTTGGACGTGCGGTTTGAAATTTGCGGCCCCGCCAGACCAGCGACATATTGTCGGACGACATCACCACGCTCGCGCGCGAACTGCTGCACAAACGCGTTGGCCTGGTCGTATTCCTCGCGCGAGTACGGCGTCAACGGATCCTCGTAGACCGCCGCTCGTATCTGTTCGTACTGCCGGGCCGCTTCCTGCTCGAGCCAGCCGCTGCTGACCAGATCGGCGATATCGAGCAGGCGCGCAAGGTAGAGGTTGCGATATTTCGGCTCGTCCCAGATCTTCGACGTCAGCACGTTGGTGCCCATGTGCTCCGACGGCGGCATGTCGATTCGGCTGAACGAATTGTCCTGGTCCCACGGGATCAGCATCGAGAACTTCTTGCCGGCGAATCGATAGAGATAGAAGTTGTTCATCCCGACGCCGCCGACCAGGCCGTCGGTCTGCGCCAGGAAATTCTGAACAGCAAGCTCGGTGATGAATGTCCCGACGTCAAAGTACTCGCCGAGTCGATCCTCCAGGTTGCCCTGCCGCGCTTCGTTGACGGCCTCGACAAGACTTCGCACGGGCATGTAGAGATTCGCGATCGACTCCGTTTCGTGCGTCTTCGGGCCAAACCGCGGCACGTACCATCCGAGGTCGGGCTGCTCCTCGAAACCGTAGCTGTCGCCGTCCTGACGGTGGTACTCGTACAGGTATCCGTTGTCCTCGCCAAAATTCGCGGTCAGGAATGTCTTGCTGACTTCCTCCGAGATGACATACACGCCCGCATATTCACGTGCCGCGCCGACGTACAGCCGCACGTGCGCCTGCCTGGGCGCGGGAATCCCCATCTTTCGAAACGTCAGCATCGACAGGTCGTCATGCAGCATCGACGCATCGTGCCAGGCGTTGTTGAGGACAATGGCTTTCAACCCGAAGAGATCCTGACCGTCGATGTAGCGGTTGAAGTCGATGCGGAAGCTTGGCTTGTGGTCGTTGCGGTTGGTGTTGCCGCGAACACGGATGCCGGAGTTGCGCAGCTTGATGCCCTGCCACTCGAAATCAACCGGATAGTAGGTGCCGTCCCGGTAGTAGGTGTGGAGGTCCTGCCAATCTCGCGCGTTGATGTGAAGCCAAACGTCGTTGAGCGCGCTGCCATCCAGCAGCGCGTCAACGCCTGCGGGAGCGCCCGTCGACTGCGCCGAGAGACGCAGCGGCACGAGGCACAACGCGGTGGCGAGGACGAGCACGAGGTGTCGAATCGGCGGCCGGCGCATCATCTCTCCTACAACCCGAACTCGATGCGGAACGTCCGGCTCCATACCGGACCTGACAACAGCGTGGCCGTCCGCGGCAGCATGCGATCCTCTCGAATCACGTTCAGCGACAGCTCCAAAAACTTGTTCAGGTACCAGTTCACGCCAGTCGTCCACACCAGATCTGCAGTAGAGAGAACGTAGGGGGACCGCGGTCCGTACAACGCCGGGTTCAGATTGGAACCGTTGCCCGTTGACAATCGCTCGAGACGTGCGCCGATCTCGACGGCGCCGTATCCGCCGTTGAGAAACGGGCGCGTCGGCGTGATGGTGTCCTTCTTGTGTTCGCCGGTAACCAGCCACGTGCCGCTGACGTACCACGCGCGCTCCACCACATGCGGCAGGTCCTCGTCTTCAATTCCCTGCCCGATGCGCGTGTCGCGCACGCGCATCGCTTCGGCCTGAACCCCAATCGGGCCGGGCCGCCATTGGAGCTGCGCACCAAGACGCCGGCGGCGGCCGTTGACATACAGCTTCTGCACGAACGCATCGCCGGGAATGGTTTGCCCTTTCAGGCTGTAGAGTCCCGCCGGCAGCACGCCGTCGGTGAACGCGAACCCCGTTTCCATCGAGCGCGCGAAATGGAGCGGCTGCCATTTCGAGAACGGCTTCACGACGATCCGGCCGGCGAAAGTCGGCGCCACTCGCACGTCGAGGAGCTGTGCCGACCGCGTGTTGTCGCCGTCCTGACGGAAAACGCCGGCCTCATAAGCGAGCACGCTTTTCTTGAAGAAGTCCCCGTACGCCATCACCCCGAGACCACGACCGGGCGCCAGAAACGATCCCGCCAGCGAGTGATAGTTGAAATCGAGATTCATCAGGCTCGTCGTCTGGTCGAGCCCGAACGGCATGTTGAACTGGCCGCCCTGAAGGTGCAGCCCATGGATCACGCGCGTGTCGAGATAGATGTTCTTCCATGGGCTCGACGTCGCGTGGAATTCGCGCTCGACGTGATAGAGAACGCGGCCCAGAATCTTTCCTTCGACGGCAATCCGCTCGCGGTACGGATCGAAAACGCTCTTCTGATCCGACCCGGGCTCAGAGGGGAAATCGCGCCAGTCGTTCTGCGACTTTACGCGGATGCTGGCCGTGAATGCCTTGCCGAAATCGATGGTGGGATGCTTGTCGAAGGTGAGCTTCACCTGCGCGGAGGCAGGCGCCGCGCCGGCGAAGAGCGATGCCGACAGCACCGCGACGAATGCCACCAGGCGCACCATGATCCACTTGTCGGTGCGAGCGCGCATCACGTTCAGACCGCGAACGCCTTGCGGCCGCTCGGTTGGGATTCAATGACGCCGCGGCGATCGCGCTTGCCTACCTGGACGCGCCAGAGCCATGCGTAGAGGCCTCGGTCGGCGATCAACTGGTCGTGAGTGCCACGCTCGACGATCCGCCCGCGGTCGAGAACGACGATCAGATCGGCGTCACGAATGGTGGCCAGGCGATGCGCGATGACCAGCGTCGTCCGTCCTTTGCACAGCGGTTCGAGCGCCTCCTGAACGCGGCGCTCCGACTCGGAATCGAGAGAGCTGGTCGCCTCGTCCAGGATCAGGATGCGTGGATTTCTCAAAATGGCGCGCGCAATCGCCAGACGCTGGCGCTCACCCGCCGAGAAGCGATACCCACGCTCCCCCACCACCGTGTGATAGCCCTCCGGCAGCGCCGCGATGACGTCGTGAATCTGTGCGCGCCTGGCTGCCTCCTCAACTTCCTCGAGCGTTGCCGAAGGCTGTCCGTAGCGCAGGTTGTCGAGGACGGTCGTGTGGAAGAGAAACGTCTCCTGCGTCACCACGGCGAGACTGTCGTGCAGGGAACGGCAGGTCACCTCGCGGACGTCGAGTCCGTCAATCGAGATCGAGCCGTGCGATGCGTCGTAGAGACGCATCACCAACGCCGCGACCGTGCTCTTGCCGGCACCGGATGGGCCGACGATCGCCACCGTTGCCCCCGCCGGAATCTGGAGGTTGATGCCCGAGAGCGTTTCGTCGGTGCCGTCGTAGGCGAAGGAGATGTCGCGCAGTTCGATCTCGCCGCGCGGAGCGGCGAGCGGCACCGCGCCGCGCGCATCACGAATGGAAGGTATGCGGTCGAGGACGGCAAACACGCGCTCGAAATACGCATAGCTCGTCATCAGGTCGACGTGCACGCCAGCGAGTTGCCGCGCGGGCCCGTAGAGGCGCTTGAGCACGGTGACGAACGCCACGACCGTTCCAAGCGCGATGTGACCGTGGATGACGAGATACCCGCCGAGCGCAAAGACGATGGCCGGGCCGACGGCCTCGAACAGGCCGAGCAGCAACTGGAACCAGCGGCCGACCAGCGTCTGCTCGAGTGACAGTTGCCTGATCTCTTCAGCCTTCGAACGGAAGCGGTGAATCTCGGTTTCTTCCCCGCCGAACACCTTGACGAGGAGCGCACCTGACACCGACAGCGTTTCCGTGAGGATGCCGGTCAATTCGCCGATCCGCGCCTGCACCGTCCGCTTCAAACGCTTGCGCGCCCGACCGACGCGGCGCGTAGGCACGACGAAGAGCGGAAGGAATGCAAGCGCAACCAGTGCAAGTCGCCAGTCGAGCGCGAACACGAACACCGTCGTCGAGACGAGGACGATGATGTTCTGCACCACGTCGACGAGTGTGCCGCTGACGGCGCCTCCGACACCCTGAACGTCGTTGAGGACGTGGCTGACCGCTTCGCCCGGCCGCTGCCTGGCAAAGAAGGCAAACGGCATTGCGTGAAGCTGGCGATAGAGCGCCACGCGCAGGTCGAGCATCACCTGCTGGCCGATTGCTTCGGACGAGTACTTCTGCACTACCTCGAGCAGACCCGCGAGCGCGGGACCCGCGATCATTGCCGCGCAATAGAGCCACAGCAGTCGAAGGTTCGCCTGCGGAATCGCCTCGTCGACGACGCGCCGCACGAACCACGGGAGCGAAAGACTCAGGCCGGCCGCCGCCGTCATGCACGCAACGACGAGCACCGCCCGGCGCCAGTACGGCCGCACGTAAGTGAGGATCCGTCGCAGCGTTGCTGCTTCGACAGCCGGCAAATCTTTTGGATCTAAACGTGTCTTGTGCACGGGAAAGCCGCGGCTGCTCCAGCAAGCCGCATTCCGCCTGGTACCTGTGTAATAACGCGCGCGGATGCGAAATCGAACAGGCGAGTGTGGCGCTTCGCGCCTGTGCGCCCCATGTGCGCGTCGGCGGAACTACAAATCACTAACAGTTCTGACGACCCGCGTCCGGCGTGAGTTGTGTGAAATCTGTGACTAATGTGTGGCGGTGCGCGTGTCGGCGAGGACCGCTTTGGCAATGAAGTCCGCGAGCAGTCGATTGCCCGCGGCGGTGTAGTGGCAGCAGTCGTCCACATACACGGACTCACGTACTGTGTCGAAGATATGGACCGCGCTGAGCGCGCCCGGTTCGAGCGCCTTCTCGAGAAACGGATAGCCGTTTGCCGCGCCCTCTTTGAATGGCGAACCGTCGTTGAACGCCGTCGCCTTCTCGGCCGGAGTAAAGGCGCGTGTCGAGTAGTACTGATTCGGCTGCAACACGTGCACGTAGGCGATGCCTTTTGCCGCAAGCAGCTGCTGCATCATCACCGACGCACTGCGCCAATTCGCGGCGATGTCTTCGTACACCGCAGAGCCGGTGCGCGATCGCACTTTCGGCGTGACGTGGATCGGGGAATTCGCCGGCGGATTGGATGGCAGTGCATCGAATCGTACGCGCTCCTGCTCGTAGCGGCGGCGAAGGAAGTCATGGTAATGCCGCAGCGCGAATTCCACCGACGCGAGTCGCGTCCGGTTGCTGCGCTCCGCGATGTCGTTGAGCTGCTGTCGATCGTGCACGATGCGCGCAAGCGACTCGAGCTTTGCGGGCGTGAGCGTCGCCTGATTCACCACATTGATCAGCGCATCGAGATGCTCGTGACTGGGCATCGAAATGTCCCAGCCGTACTGATCGTTGATGCGGCCGAGCGCCACCTCGTTGAACCCGTCGATGTTGATCACGAGATCGAAGGGCTGTCCGATCGAGAGGAAATAGTTCAGCACGAGCAGCTGCTGTGGCTGCTTGTAGCCTTCATGACTGAAACACAGGGTCACCGGCTCGCGGTTGTTGAACGACCCGCTCTGGCGCAGCGCCTGCTCGAGGCGCACTGCGCCGAGTCGGCAGAAATACGCGCCGACCGAGCCTCCGAAGATGCCGATGACGAACTGGCGATCGCTGGTTTTCGAAAATGGATAGTTGACACGCGAGGGAAACCCGAAGTTGTTGGTGGCGACACCTTCGTCGGCCTCGCCTGTCCGCAGCTCCGGCGGGAGATCGAACGCAATGCCAGGCCGATGCGTCGGGCCGAAATATGGATGCAGGCCAACGGCGGTCAGTGCATCGCCACTTCCCTCCTCGATGCGGGCAATCGTCGGCCGGTACGGATCGACGTAGAACAGCCATCCGTGCTCGTAATAGAAAATTCCGAGCGCGAGCACTTCCGCAGACGCGCAGAAGATGGCGACGTTGACAACGACCACCCGGAGAGCCCGCCTCACGGCAGCCGATCGACAGGCGCACCGATATCGATAAGGCGCATGGAAATGTCGCTGCTGCGCAGCACCTGCCGCTCGGTCGGACGGAGGCCTTCGTATTGGTACGGCAGGAATTGCTGCGGATGCCGGAACCGCATCACCTCGACGATTGACGAAGGAAGCGGCGGACGCGGCGTGCGCGGGTTGTACAGGTGCTGCGCATTGAGCAGCACCCAGCGCGATTCGACGTGTTCGTGCGTCAGCGGCGGTCCCTCGATCGTATTCTCGAAGTCGATCGGTCCGTATTTCGTCGTGATTTCAGCGATCACGTCGCGCGGAAATCGCTGCTGCAGCGGCTGACGGAAATTCCACCCTGTCTGGGCGACCAGCGCGACCACACCCGCCGCGACAATCCACGAGGGCCATCGGCGCCGCTCGAGGAGCTCGACGGCAACGGCCGCCGTCGCCAGGCAGAGGAACGGCACCATCTGCCGCGCCTGGCGTCCCATGACGACGAAGATGTGGAAGATGGCAGACGAACATCCGAGTCCCAGATAGATGAAGACAGCGGCGAGCACCCACATCGCCGCCGTTTGTCGTCGCCGTGAGTTCCACCCCGTACGCCCGACGACGACGAACACAGCCGCGCCAATCCAGGCCAGCAGCAATGCGTGCTCCGCGTGCCACAAGTAGGCCCAGGGAAGGGTGAATCCCTCCGGGGCGTAGCCGTCACTGACGGTGCCTGCCAGGCGCTGCATTCCCGAAAACATCAGCGGTGCGCCCGTCAGAAGCTCGATCAGCACGATCGCCAAGGGCACCGTCAAAAAACCGAGGGCTGCGTAGAGCGCGCGCGTCATCGCACTTCGCGCCGTTGTGCGGCCCTCCTGCACGACGTGCAGGAGCAGGACAGACGCGACGAGCAGCCAGTAGCCGTTGTAGGTGATGAAGGCGGCGCTCGCGGCAGCGCCGCACATCAGCGAATCGCGACGCGAACTGCCGACGGCGCACCACAACGCGACCAAGCCGAGCGTGAGCGCCGCGTCATACGGCAGCAGGTGCCGCGCGTAATAGAACAGCGTCGTCGCCGAGGCCATCAATGCGGCGGCAATCAATGCCTCGTTGCGATCGCGTCCGGCGCGTCGCGCGACCGCGTAGACGAGGGCGATCGACACGACAGACGCCTGAGACAACACGATTCCTGGCAGAAGCATCAGGCCGTCGCCTGAACGGCTCAATGCGTGGCCGATTGCAAACTGGGTCGCGCCGATCGGGGCGCTGATCAACGCGAAGCCGAGATGGTCCTGCGTTGAGAACAGCGCCTTCAGAATGTCGAACCAATGTCCCTGGTGTAGATCAAAGATATCCAGCACCTGGGTATAGAGCCGTTCGTCCGGCCAGTACAGCTGACCGCCCTGAACGACGAGCATCAGGCGCAGCAGCGATGCAAGCGCCAGCAACAGCAGCAGAGGATGCGCGACCAGATCCGTCGCGCGCCCGCGCGCCAACCGCTCGCGAAAGGGAGAATCCGCCGCAGGGGTAAAGCTCACGGGACCCGGCCAAGAGTACCACTTGTGTGACAGGGCAGGCCGCTCTCAGCGTCCGTGTGCGATGAGGCATCGGATGGTGGGAGCCACAGGGTGATCCCTTCACCCAGACGCGACGAGTCGTGAGGCTCGAACCGATGGTCGCGAAACCACCTTGCAAGATCCGGCCACGATTCCTCGAAAACGTCACCTCCTTCCAGCAGCACCACCGCCGAGACGTTTTCACGATCGAGACGCGCTCGCGCGCGGCTCATATCCGCCGGCGTTTCGTAATAACCCGGAATCCATGATGGAAGGCCGGCGGCGTACGGCCGGCTCGCAAGGAACGGGATCTGCGGCGCGAAACCGCTGACGAACACACGCTCGGCAGGCGATGTGCACCGCGACAGATAGCTGACGAGCACGGGATATCGCGGGCTCGGGAGGATCTCGGCGGACGCGTGCACCAGACGGTCCGAGATGCGGCCTGCCTGTCGCACGACTGCAGCAGGTGTTGGCACTCGGTACCCGGCAGTTGCCATCGAGATTGCGACGAGCACCAGCGCCGCAGCCACCGTCACCAGCGCACCAATGCGGAGCGCGCGACGGGAGAACATCTGCCCGATGAGCGCGGCTGCGAGCACCGCATTCGGTGCAATGACGTCGGGCAGACGGGCAATGAGGACGTCACGAAGGAACACGGCGTTCATCATCAGCACGAGAACCGAGAGCGAGGCGAGGCGTGCCTGTGTGACGACGGCTTCCGAACGTGAGCGGAGCCAGATGGCCAGCGCCAGCCCAAAAATCGGGATGAGCGCCATCACGTAGTACAACGGCTGCGGCCCGCCTACCGCAGTACGTCGACCTTCGGATTGCACGAATCGAAGCGCCGCGCTGGCGTATTCAATCAACCCTTCGTTCCACTGGACGTACAAGAGCCAGGGGGACACCAACAGCAATGCCGCAATCCCATAGATCGCCGCCTCTCGAACTGCCTCACGTGGCCGCGATTGGTGAAGCACGGCAAGCAGCACGAAGGTGGAGGCGACGACATAGACGACGTAGTCATGCCGAAGCAGAAACGCAATGGCCGTCCATGCGGCGACCGCCAACAGCCGGCTCCGTCGTGGCGCTTCGGCATACCGCCACTGCAGAAGAATGGCGACGACTGGAACGATGACTTTCGTGGTGTTGTACAGACGCGGAGAACTGACGATCGCGAGGACCGCCGCGGCGACGCCGACGGCAGTGCTGCCCGACGCGCGGCGTGCAAGGAGATACGTGCACGACGCGGCGATCGCCTGCAAGGTGATGCACAGCACGACATTGGTGGCCAGTAGGTGGCCGAAGACGGCCGCGAGCGCGCTCGTTAACAGATAGAACAGCGGCTGCCCTGGATCCTCGAAGTTGCGAATCGGCCAGTCGCCGAACAGCACTTGCTGGGCGCGCGCCAGCATCACGAAGTGATCGTTTTCAATCGGGCTGAGGGTCAGGAAGCGAAAGGCGAAGGCGAGCAGGCCGATGGGCAGCGCGCGGCGCAAAGTCTTCTGTCCACGTATTCTATCCGCCATGTACATCGCAGAGAGCCGGCGCCTTACCAATGCGGGCGCGAAGAAGATGATCGAGGCGGCCACCGCCAAGGCGGCGGAGCGCGGCGCCGCCATCACGATCGCCATCGTCGATGCAGGGGGGCACCTGATGCTGCTCGAACGGATGGAAGGTGGCAAGTTCCACACGGTGCACTCGGCGACGACCAAGGCCGCATGCGCCGCCTCGAACCGGCGGATGACCACGTCGCAAGGGGCAGTCGGGCAGACACTCGACACGGCCCACGCGCTCGGGCTCGCGCTCGCGGCCGGTCCGGAGCGCTGGACGGCAATGGAAGGCGGCTGCCCTGTGCTGGTCAACGGCGAGTGCATCGGCGGCGTCGGCATCGCCGGCGCCGACTGGAAGACGGATGAGACGCTGGCGCAGGAGGCGGTTACGGCGATCGGCGCGACGTGGGCGTGAGCGCGGCGCCGATCCGGAGAAACCCGCCCTGATGCAGGCGATCGCCTGCCGAAAAGCCTTCGGTCTTGAAGCCACCCTCGGCGACGAAGGCGAGTGCATGCGCACCGCGTGCCGCAAGTTCCCGACTCGCCGTCACCGCGAACTGTTCGCCCCATTCTGGACGGTGCCAGAGCGTTCCCTGACCGCCGATCGTCCACTCCTTCACCGACGCGATGCGCGTCGCCAGCGCGCCGAGGCTCCACGTGCGAGCGCCGACGGTCTGCCCCGATGTCAGCGTGATGTCAATGAAACGGCCATTCCGCACCAACGCGTTGTCGAGGACGAACTCGGTGCCGAAGGAGGTCAGGTGGAAGCGCATCATCGGCAGATAACGCGTCGCGCCGAAATGGATCATCGGAACCGGCGCGGTGGTCCGTCCCTGCCACACGTACGAGACGAAGGTGCTGTAGTAGGAATACGCAAGGAGTGGATTGGCGAGCGACACAAGGACGTTTCTGCGAAGCTGCCGCGTCGACATGGTGTCCTCGCCGGCCTTGGTCGCGACGTTGTTGTAGATGCGGAGGAAGTCGCCGACGTCGTGCCCTTCTTCTTCCAGCGGATCGACGCTGCGGATGTAACGAATCGTGTCGTATTCACCGTAGAAGTAACGGAGCGCATCGCGATAGTTCCAGCGCCCGTCGGTGATCGCATCCTGAGCGATGGCGCGCGCCAGCACATAGTTCGCCTCCATTCCGCCGACCGTGACGGCCAGCACCTCCTCCACCGTCGGCGTGCGCGTGAATTCGAAGAAGGTGGCGCCCCCACCTCGTCCGTACGGCGGCGGCGCCGGCACCGCGTACGAGATGTGCCCATCGA
>Ga0134127_10004173_pt1 | contig 10412 bp, 4 predicted proteins | sample KB31753_FD_96459 | JGI IMG/M metagenome (GOLD analysis project Ga0134127, IMG submission 96459) | Terrestrial soil microbial communities with excess Nitrogen fertilizer from Kellogg Biological Station, Michigan, USA - KB3-175-3 | ecosystem: Environmental > Terrestrial > Soil > Unclassified ...
CGAACACAACCAAATCCTTCGTTGGTATCATCGGCTCATCCATCTCCGTAAATCCATTCCGGCGCTAGGGTCCGCTCAATGTGGTCAGCATGAGCATCGCGTCTGGGTCGAAGAATCGAAGCACCTATTGTTTCTCCATCGCACGTTTCATAGGCAGTCGGCGGCCCTTATCATCCTGAGCTTTAACCGGGAACCGATCTCCGCCTGCCTGCAGAAGCCGATTGGAGCTTGGGAGTTGATGGTGGATTCGCAAGATGTGGAATTCGGAGGATCTGGTCTCAACGGTTTTCCCGCCACACTAGTTATCGGACTCAAGGAACAAACCATTTCGGTTCCAGCCTACGGCGTGGCTGTCTATCTGGACCGCAGCCCTTCAGCGTAATTCCGCAGCAAAAAGCCGTCTACTCAGCCAGATCGATTCTTTGACAGCCCCCACGGTCTTGGTGGAAGTCGTACCTCGACAGCTTCTCGAACCCATCTCAATCAAAGGAAACCGCGCTGGCCAACCATATTGATGTCATACACAAATAAGAGGGTTGAATAAGGGCCGGGTGTGATCAACAATAATTCAGGGTGGATCAGGGGCGCTGGATGCCTCTAAACGATCCGAGAACTAGTCCGAGGATCCAATGAACCCCCCAGTCTCAAATCCGAGGATTCCCACCGCCACCTATCGGCTTCAGTTCAACCGTACCTTCACATTCGTCGATGCCATGCGGATCGTGCCGTACCTCCATGCCCTAGGCATTACAGATTGCTATAGCTCTTCGTACTTGACGGCAGTGCCAGGAAGTCCACACGGCTATGACATCGTCGACCCGACCACCTTGAACCCTGATCTCGGAACTGAACGTGATTATCGGAACCTCACTGATTCGTTGGTTCGACATGGCATGGGGCAGATTCTCGATGTGGTTCCCAACCATATGGGCATCTCACAATCATGCAACGCCTGGTGGCTGGATGTGTTGGAAAACGGACCGGGCTCCCGTTACGCGACGTTTTTCGATATCGATTGGCATCCAGTCAAGGCTGAGTTGCAGGGTAAGGTTCTCCTGCCCATATTAGGCGAGCAGTATGGCACCGTAGTGGAGAAGCAGGAAATCAGACTCGAATACGATGAAGGACGGTTTGTGATTCGTTACGGCGATCACCAGCTGCCCATTGATCCTAAACACTCTGTCTTGATCCTCATCCTTCGACTGGATGAGCTAATCGGTCGGGTGGGAATGGATGATCCGTATGTGCAGGAGTATCAGAGCATATTGACTGCGTTTCGGCATCTGCCCACGCGCAACGATCTGGATCCTGCGCGGGTCGAAGAGCGCTATCGGGAAAAGGAGATCATCAGACGGCGACTTGCCCGCATCATGAATGAGAGCCAAGCGATCCAAGCCTTCGTCGGCGAAAATGTCACCATTTTCAATGGAACGAAGGGAGACGCAAAGAGCTTTGATTTATTGGATCAGCTCCTCAGCCAGCAAGTATATCGGCTCGCTCATTGGCGTGTTGCTTCTGACGAGATCAATTACCGGCGGTTTTTCGACGTCAATGATCTCGCAGCCATTCGTATGGAAGATCCTACCGTATTCCATTCCTCTCACCAGCTCATTTTCCAGCTCTTGAAAGAACGCGCGGTTATCGGTTTACGCATCGACCATGTTGATGGTTTATATGATCCCAGCACCTACCTATGGCAATTGCAGACCTGGGCAAAACATGAACTGTTCCCTGATGCAGGGGAAGACGCGCGGCCTCTGTTTCTCGTGGTTGAGAAAATCCTCACGAGGGACGAGCCCCTCCCGACTCAATGGCCTGTGTGTGGGACGACGGGATACGACTTTCTGACACTGGTCAATGGGTTGTTCGTGGACAGCTCACATGAACAGTCGTTCACGACGTTCTATGCGCGTTTTATCGGTACCCGTGTGTCCTTCGATGATCTTGCGTATGAAGCCAAGCAGCTGATCATGCAGGCTTCCATGTCGAGCGAGATCAACATGCTCGGGTATCAACTCAATCATCTCTCGGAAATGAATCGACGATTTAGGGACTTCACGTTAAACAGCCTGATTCACGCCATTCGTGAAATTATCGCATGTTTTCCTGTGTACCGAACCTATGTGACCGCCGATGAGATACCAGTGATGGATCGGGATCGGTCTTACATCCGGCTTGCAGTGACGAGAGCTAAGCGCAGGAATCCTGCACTGAGCGGTCTTGTGTTTGACTTCGTCCAAGAGCTTTTGCTCAAAGAGGTGAGCTATCACAACTCGGGGGAACGCAGAGATCAACTCCAATTTGTGATGAAATTTCAGCAGATCACCGGGGCGGTCATGGCGAAGGGGACAGAAGATACGGCATTCTATAATTACAACCGGTTCGTATCCTTGAACGAGGTCGGCGGAGATCCCTTGCAATTTGGACTTTCGGTTCCGATCTTTCATGAACGCATGCACCAGCGACGAGCCCTCTGGCCAGCAAACATCTGTGCCACTTCGACCCATGATACGAAACGTGGCGAAGACGTGCGAGCCCGGATCAATGTCCTGTCAGAAATGCCTCAGGTGTGGAAGGCCCATGTCTTACGATGGAGCCAGCTCAATAAACGCTTCAAAACCGAAGCGGATGGAACGCTTGCTCCGGACCGCAACGAAGAGTATTTGCTGTATCAAACGTTAATCGGGGCCTGGCCGTTTCGCACGCCGAATGAGGAAGAGTACCGCAGCTTCTGTGAGCGAATCCAAACGTATATGGCCAAAGCCATGAAGGAGGCGAAGGCCCATACAAGCTGGGTCAATCCGAATCGCGCGTATGACCAGGCCATGCACAATTTCATTGAACATATTCTTGATCGCTCGGGGCCCAATCTATTCTTGGCGGATTTCCTTCCCTTTCAGGAAGAGATTGGGCGCTTTGGCGTGTATAACTCACTCGCCCAGGTCCTCTTAAAAATTTCGGCACCCGGCATTCCTGATTTTTACCAGGGCTCCGAACTCTGGGACCTTAACCTGGTCGATCCGGACAATCGTCGACCTGTCGATTATGGATTGCGAGCCGGCCTCTTAGCGGACCTTCAGTCCCTCGGCTGCGCACAAGGATCTGATCGGCGCCGGCTCGTTCAAGAATTGCTCGCGATGGCTGCAGACGGGCGGATCAAACTGTACGTGACGATGGTCGGGTTAGACTATCGGCGCTCGCGGGCGTGTCTATTCCTACATGGCGAATATGTTCCGCTCCAGGCCGGAGGGGCCATGAAGACACATGTATGCGCGTTCGCCCGGATTCATGAAGATCGGGCCGTGGTTGTCGTCATTCCAGTCCTGGTTAAGGGAGTGTGCCAGGATGCCGAACATGCTCCTTTGGGTTCGGGTGTATGGAAGGACACCTGGGTGACCGTGCCGTCCTGGAGACCAGCCTCCGGCTATCAAAATATGTTTACCGGGGAGACACTGTTCTCGACTGAAGTTGAGGGCAAACAGAGCCTCCGAGTGGCTGACGTCTTCAGCTCCTGCCCGGTGGCACTGCTGGAGCGGATGTCATGACCATAGGTTGATGCCATGATGGTCGACATCCTTGAGGGTTCATTTCGGCGTTCGTCTTTATGAATCTGTGGGGATCGAAAGTTACACGTGGAACTCGGATTGCAAGTTGGCCCAAACCTCAAATGCAAGTCAATCGGATGCTGGATAAAGCTGATCATGGGTAGAAGGGGGGCCACGGTATGACGGATGCGATCAAGACAGAATCGTTGTGGACAGAAGTGTTACCACACGCCGAGGAACTGCTTCAGCTCGTCAGAGAGAGTGCGCCCAAAGAGGTATTCGATGTGAGTCACCCCAATGTACACATTGTCGGAATGTTTTGGCGTGCGCTCCGGCTCTACGATGGCGCGCTGATCTTACTGAAGGGAGAGTTACCAGAAGAGGCTGCGATTCTGGCGCGGTCATTGTTTGAGACGAGTATGCGCCTCCAGCAGCTCCAGGGCGAGCCCCACCATAGAACCGCACTGATTCTTCGCGCGCTGAACAGTTCGCTAGTCCACCAATTGGGAGTATTAGAACTCATGAAGGAATGTGCGCTCGATATAGACATTGAGGGTAAGGTGGCCATGCTAAAGGAACAACGTAAACAAATTCGTAAGAGTGTCTCTGAGCGTGGGCTTACACGGTCTAAACCTTTCCTCGACATAAAAGATGCAGCCTTTAAGTTTGATCGAAAAGACGACTACTTCACCTTTGAGTGGACGCACGAGTCAGTTCATGGAACGGATGCGGGTTGGATGTTCGCGAAGAAAAGGGCTACGGCTGATTGGGTAGGATTTTGTGGGAAAACGAATGAACCAATGCTGCTATCAGGCTTGGCGCATTTCGCTGCCCGATCTATGTCCGACGCGACTATGGGTGTGTTTCGGATCTTGGGCTGGGCTCCGCCAACTGGGTTAGATCAGACGGTTAGTAACATCAAGCAATTGATTGATACACATTGGTGAATGTCAGACCCACACTGTCGTCAACACATACGCTTGCCGGTTCGCTGCCACAGCCTGCCTCATTTACTCCACCGTTTCTCGTCTCATTTCTGACAGCTCTCCTGCAATATTTGGGTAAGGTTCGACCCGTTTCTTCCCAGGCGCAATGGTTCTTGATCTCCTAGGGAGCACTCTAGTTGTGCAGATCCTAGAAGAAAGCAAACTAAGACTCAGCTCATTTTAGAGATATTAATTATCTGACGCCTTCGATTACCCGGAGAGACCATAAATAATCAAACAGACGTAACCCGCGTACTCATTCCCGCCCAATTCGTCGAAGTGGCACAGCATAGTAGGGGCGGAGGAAAGACGTACAATGAATATCACAGTCGAAACACAGCTGAGTCCGGCGCAACTCGAGCTGCTGTCGATCAATACGATTCGGTTTTTATCGGTGGATGCGGTGCAGAAAGCCGACAGTGGCCATCCAGGCCTCCCATTGGGCGCCGCTCCGATGGCCTATATCGTGTGGACACGATTTCTTCAGCATAATCCGGCCAATCCGCATTGGTTCGATCGGGATCGGTTCGTCCTGTCGGCGGGCCATGGATCGATGTTGCTATACAGCTTGCTCTATCTGACTGGCTACGACCTTTCGCTTGAAGAACTCAAACAGTTTCGCCAGTGGGATAGCCGTACGCCCGGACATCCGGAGCGCGGCCTAACGCCTGGTGTAGAAACCACTACCGGTCCACTCGGCCAGGGATTTGCCAATGGCGTCGGCATGGCCATCGCAGAACGTCATCTTGCCGCCCACTACAACCGTCCTGATCATCAGGTGGTCGATCATTACACCTATATTATATGTTGTTGAGCGACGGCGACCTGATGGAAGGGGTGTCGGCTGAAGCCGCATCGCTCGCAGGACATTTAAAGCTTGGGAAACTGATCTGCCTATACGATGACAATCACATCACACTTTCTGCTGCGACGAGCATGTCGTTCACGGAAGATTGTGCCATGCGGTTTGCAGCTTATGGCTGGCACACACAGATGCTTGAGAATGGAAACGATCTTGCAGCGATTGACCGGGCGCTGCATGCGGCACAAGCCGAGACGGAACGGCCATCGCTGCTTCTCGTGCGCACGCATATAGGATATGGCTCGCCCCACAAACAAGACACGTATGAAGCCCACGGCTCACCGCTTGGTCACGAAGAAGTGATCTTGACGAAACAGGCACTCGGCTGGCCGGTTGACCCACCGTTCTACGTTCCAGATCAGGCACTGGCCCATTTCCGTCGCGCCGAGGAACAAGGCAAACGGGCAGAGGCAGAATGGGATAAGAGATTTTCGGCCTATGCACAGGCGTTCCCCGTTCTTGCCAAGGAATTTCAACAGAGAATGATGGGCGAACTGCCGCACGATTGGGATCGCCATATCCCGATGTTTCAGGCAGATCCGAAGGGTCTCGCGACGCGGGTTGCATCGGGCAAAGTGCTGAACGCGATCGTCCACACACTTCCGTCGTTGCTCGGGGGTTCTGCAGATCTGGATCCATCCACCCATACCGCGCTTGCCGGCATGGGCGACTTCCAAGTCCCGCACCATGAAGCTGACAATCTGCAAGGGTCAACGGGTGGCGGCTGGAGTTATGCGGGACGCAATATTCACTTTGGCGTCCGTGAACATGCAATGGGCTCCATTGCGAATGGACTAGCCGTGCATGGCGGTATCATTCCATTCACGGCAACATTCCTCATTTTCTCGGACTATATGCGTCCGGCGATTCGATTGGCGGCTCTGATGGAACTGCGGGTCATCTTCGTGTTCACCCACGATAGCATCGCTCTGGGAGAAGATGGTCCAACGCATCAGCCGATTGAGCAACTGGCGTCCTTACGAGTGATTCCTAACTTACTGGTCATTCGTCCCTGCGATGCGAATGAAACGGCTGTGGCATGGCGCGTTGGTATCGAGAGTCGGGATCGACCGGTCGCGCTAATTTTGACACGGCAGGATGTGCCTACCCTTGACCGCACGAACCTTGCCGCAGCAGATGGTGTGCGACGTGGTGGCTATGTGTTGACCGATATTCCTGATGGAAACGTTCCTGACATTATTTTGATGGCCACTGGATCGGAGGTCAGCTTGATCGTGGCCGTTGGCAGACAATTGGCCCAACATCAAATCAAGGTTCGGATCGTCTCCCTTCCAAGCTGGGAATTATTCGAGACCCAGCCTCGAAGTTATCGCGACTCGGTTCTCCCTCCCTCAGTGGGCGCGCGGCTTGCGGTTGAGGCTGGTGCCACGCAAGGTTGGCGGAAGTATGTGGGCAACGATGGTGACGTGATTGGAGTGGACCATTTTGGTGCATCTGCCCCGGGAAAAGTGCTCATGCGTCAGTATGGATTTACGGTGGACGATGTATATGCATGTGCCATGAAATTGATCAACCTTAAAGGTCAAGCGTGGATCGACACTCGTCTATCCCAGCAACAGGAAACGATGGGGAAGAAGTAATCAACCTTGGAGATACGGAGATACTATGATCGGTAACCTTCTGCTCCAACTGAAGGCGTTGGATCAAAGCATCTGGATAGATTGTATTCAACGAGGAGTGATTTCGTCTGGTCAACTACAGCGACTCCATGAAGATGATGGAGTAAGCGGCGTGACCTCCAATCCATCCAATTTTGAAAAGGCCATTGCAGACAGCCAGGATTATGACAGTGCCATCCGTGCACTGGCGTTGGAAGGAAAAAGTATCGACCAGATCTACGACGCCATTACGGTGGAGGACATTCAACGCGCGGCCGATGTATTTCGTCCGATCTATGATCGGCTGAATGGTGCGGCTGGCTTTGTGAGTCTCGAAGTTTCTCCGCACGTTGCCCACGACACCACTGGGACTATCGAAGACGCACGACGACTATGGGCGGCCGTGGCGCGCCCAAATGTCATGATCAAAGTGCCTGCGACTCCTGAAGGACCAACAGCCCTGCTTTGCAGCCAAAGATCTTTTGTCGGTCATTCAGGGATTCCTCTGTTTCTTTATTGAGCCTGGCACCTGCCCCAATTCGACCATCCTAGCCAATGATTTTCCTCATTGGACGAAGAAGCCGCACTGCTGGAACAAGGGTGTTTCCTAGGGAGCACGCTAGTTGTATGAATCCAAGAATAAATCATACTTGATCAGTTACGGTTGGAGTGAGGATTCAGACTGGTAGATCTGATGACGCTCGACGATCAATTAAGGTCTCGCGGATGAACCAGATCGTCCTCATTGCTCTGCGACGGCCGTATACCTTCCTCGTCATGTCTATCCTGATCGTACTGTTGGGCAGCAAAACAGTACTCCACATGCCAACCGACATCTTTCCGAATATCACGATTCCCGTCACCTCCGTCGTCTGGATCTATTCCGGATTGCTGCCGAAGCAGGTGGAGGGACGCATCACGTATTTGTTCGAACGTTTCCTGACCTCGACAGTGGAAGGCATCAAGTACATTCATAGTCACTCGTACTACGGCAGCAGCATTACCAATATTTATCTGCAAGACGGGGTGGAGGTGGGCAGGGCCGAAGCGGATATTGTGGGCATTGCACAAAACGTCGTCAAGGCGTTGCCGCCCGACATTTCCCCGCCCATGGTCATGCGTCTCGCGCCATCCTCTATACCGGTGGCCATGCTCGAAATCAGCTCCGACGACATGACGCCAGCGGAACTCTACAACCTCGCCTACATGCGTATCCGTCCCTTGCTCGTGACGGTACCAGGGATCGTTCTGCCTCATCCGTACGGAGGTCAGGACATGCAGGTCATGGTCAATCTCGATCAGCAGAATTTGCTCGCCCGTCACCTCACTCCGGCGGACGTTCACGATATCCTCATGCGGCAATACCGCGTGCTGCCGTCTGGGGATATCAAGATCCATTCGACCGATTGGATCGTGCAGACGAATGCCTCACCGCTGAAAATCGAGGATTTTGACAATATCCCGATCAAGCGGGAAGGCAACGCGTTCGTCTATCTGCGCGACATCGCCACGGTGCGCCTCATGGGCCGAGTGCAACAGAATATGGTGCTGGTGAAAGGCAAACAGGTCGTCATCATCGTCGCGATGAAGAGCACGGAGGCCTCGACCCTGGACGTGGTGGATGGGATCAAAAAGATGATTCCGCACGCTGAGCAAGTCTCCCCGAAGGGCGTGAAGATCAGACTGCTGGACGATGCCTCGACCTTCGTAAAGGATTCGATTTCGGATGTCGTACATGAAATGGCGATGGCTGGCGCGCTCGTTGGCCTCATCGTGCTGATGCTGCTTGGCTCATGGCGGGCGACGGCCCTCGTCTGGACGTCGATCCCGCTCTCCATCCTAACCGCAATCATCGGATTGCATGCGCTCAACGAGACGATCAATGTCATGACCTTGGGCGGGCTGGCGCTGGCCGTAGGCATTCTAGTCGACAATGCGACCGTGGTCATCGAGAATATTGATCGCCATCTCGCCATGGACAAGCCGCTCGAGCAGGCCATCATCGATGCCACCAAGCAAATCGTCCTCCCGACGTTCGTCGCCACCCTCTGCATCGCGATCGTCTGGTACCCGCTTTTCGAGCTCGGCGGCGTCGCCGGTTACCTGTTCAAGCCCATGGCGGAGGCGGTCATCATCGCGATGCTCGCCTCGTTCGTCCTATCGTTCACGCTGGTGCCGACCATGGCAAAATATATGATGAAGAGTACCGCAATGCCGTCGTCTTATGACCAGCACGGACAGCCCGATGCGGCACCACCGCGGAATGTTTTCGTCCGCTATCAGAAGGAGTTCGAGCGCCACTTCAACCGGTTCCGCGAGGGCTATGGTACGCTGCTCGAACAGGTGATTGCCCATCGCCGCCCCTTTGTCACAATCAGCCTGGCAATCGTGGTGGGATCACTGTCCCTCTTCTTCTTCCTCGGGCGCGATTATTTCCCCGAGATCAGGTCGGGGGTCATTCAGATGCATATGCGGGCGCCGCTCGGGACACGCATCGAGGTATCAGGACGCCTGGCCCATCTGGTCTCTAACAGCATTGAGGAGTTGCTGCCCGGCCAAGTCGAAAACATCGTCAGCAATTGCGGCCTTCCGGTCGGGCCGCATAACCTTGCCTTCATCCCGACGCCGACGATCGGCCCTCAGGATTGCGATCTGACGATCCTCTTGAAGGATAAAAAGTCGCCGGTGTGGGACTATCGGCGTATGCTCCGCAAGGGCTTGAAGGAACGCTACCCGAGCACCGAATTCACATTCCAGCCATCCGATCTGACCGCAAAAATCCTCAACTTCGGCGCGCCCGCGCCAATCGATGTGCAGGTCAATGGCCCGGACATGCCTTCCAACTATGAGTTTGCCCGCAAATTGGTCGCCAAGTTTCGCGAGATCCCCGGCGCCACGGACGTCGTGATCCAGCAGACGATGCAGACGCCGACCCTCATGGTCGAAGGCAACCGTACGTTCGGGCTCGGCGTCAACAGGACGCTGAGTGACATGGCCGACAATCTGCTCATGACGACCGCCGGCAGCCAACAGGTCGATCAAATCTATTGGCTCGATCCCTCAACCGGCATGTCGTACCTGATCAACGTCTATACGCCGCAGCCTCAAATCAACAGCGTCAATAGCCTCGAGACCGTCCCGGTCAATGCCTCGAACAATTCTTCCAGAGATGACGATGTCCAGCTGCTCGGCAATTTGGCCAGCATTGCACCGGTTGGAACGCCGGGCGTGGTCACGCACGGGAACATCATGCCCTTGTTCGACATCTATGTCTCCTCCGAAGGCCGCGACCTCGGCGGGATGCTGGCAGAAGTCCAGAAGGTGGCTCACAGCATGGAGCACGAAAAGCCCCAGAGCGCATCAATTGAAATCCATGGTCAGGCCGAACTGATGTACGACG
>Ga0134127_10004174_pt1 | contig 10411 bp, 4 predicted proteins | sample KB31753_FD_96459 | JGI IMG/M metagenome (GOLD analysis project Ga0134127, IMG submission 96459) | Terrestrial soil microbial communities with excess Nitrogen fertilizer from Kellogg Biological Station, Michigan, USA - KB3-175-3 | ecosystem: Environmental > Terrestrial > Soil > Unclassified ...
TGCACGAATCGAGGAGATTGCGCGAGCGGTCTTTCTCGAATGCGATGGTGCGAGCAAGGCTTCGGCACAACCTTCCGATGAAGCTTCGTCGAAGCTGCGCGAGCAGCTCGCGTTCATAAAAGCGAAAGAGCATGTAACGGTGAAAGAAGCCGCGTTGCTTCTTTCCTGCTCGGAAAGTCATATCCGCAAGCTCGTAATGCTGGCTCGGAAGGGCAAAACTCGTCGGCCCATTCCTTATGTTGACATGGAAGGGGTCACGATATTTCCTCGTGAATCCCTTTTGAACTGGGCCAGCCCTACTTCTCACATCCAACCAGTTAAATATGAAGCAGCCTAAGTCTCTCGCTGCCAATAAGACCGCCCAAGTTTCCATAATTAATCTCGGGCAGCTCTCTACCAAGAGGGGAAAGCAGCTATGACAATTAGACAACGAGGAAAGGAAGGCATCTGCGAGTCTCAATTCTGGGTTGATGGAACTTTTTACCAGTTCACGTTCAATGGGAAGGGCGGACGACCTCTGATCACATCGAAGAAACAGGCTAGGGAAAAAGAGTATGAGTTGAAACGTGAGATCAGGCTCGGGACCAACCATAAGGATTCAGAGTTGAAAAACTTCGCCAAATTTTACGACCAGATCTATATGGATTATTCGCGGAGACACAAAACGACAGTCTCCACCGCTTTTGACGAGCAGTTCGGAAAACGGTTGGTCGAGGAATTCGGAGACAAGGCCTTGAATCAAATCACGCCGCGGATGATTGAGAATTACTTGGTAACACTACTCAAGACCAATACGCGCTTTGATCGGCCGCATTCTCCAGTCACGGTCCGGCGCCACTACAACATGCTGAATCAACTCTTCAACATGGCAAATCGAGAGCACCTAATTAATGATAATCCCTGTCGGCAAGTAAGCCGCATAGTGTTGAAGCAACTCCCAACCTGGCAAACTCGCGAACGTTGGTTGAACAAGTATGCTGAAGATGAAGAGGATCGTCTCTTTGGGGCTTTCAACCGATACGGCGAACATCTGGCAGCGATCAGTCGCATAGTACTTAATACCGGCATCCGGCCTCCAAAAGAGGTACTCGCCATTCGTAAAGAGCACGTCAATCTCAGCGATGAAGCACATTACTGTAGAGTCGAAAAAGGCGAGGTGCTAGTTCCGCCGAAGGCGGTTCTAGTTGCCAAGGGCAAGAATGGCAAGCCCCGCGTTTTGCCGCTGAATCAGACTGCGCAGAAGGTCTTCAAAATCCTGCTTGCGGACGCAACGACCGGAGAGTGGTTGTTTACCAATCGAAAAGATGAGCCGATTAGGACGATCAAGAAAGGCTTTGCGGCAGCTTGCGCGAGGGCCGGCATCGAGAATCTGCGGCCATATGATCTGCGTCACACGTTTGCGACTCGCTTACTCGAACAGGGCGTTCACCATTATGTGATTTCCGCCTTGCTCGGACATGCAACTCCAATGACGGGATTCGGAGCAGCGTCGCGCATGACACCTGGTTACGCTCATGCCACGTGGGACATGATGGTGACTGCCGTTGCAATGCTCGAGCAGCCTTTACGCCTCAACGAACGCACATTCGGTACTTGAGACGTCAAGCTTTCCCAAAGCGGCGGCGTAATCTGGCGGGTGACAAGTTAGTATGGATGATAGGAAAGAAAAGAGCCGACTCGTGGAGTAGGATTAGCTCAATGTGAATCGTGTTTAACTGCTCTCAGTGAACCCATGACTCTTCAATCGCAAAACGCTCTTCCGGAGGTTCCTTATAACTCGTGATCAATTCGCCCCTTCGCATTAGATCAAAGGGATTCTCCGAGATCCATTTATTCACCAATGCTAAGTTTAATATGGCGCGGAGCGTACACATCTCTCGGTTAACCGTGGCGGCGTTGCGCACTATGTTACCTTCTTTGTCACTTCGATGCCGTTCATTCCGGTAAATTCGCAAATGGCCAAATCTAATATCCCGCACTTTCATCTCGCCGAAGAATTTATTGAAGTGAATGAACTGGTCATCATACGCATCGTTGTCTACCACCTCTCGAAGTTTGCGACCCTCCACGTCGTATAAAGCCTTACAACCCTCCGCATCCTGAAAATGCCTGGCCAGTTGAGCGAATGTCATATCGCGTGACTTCACCATTGCCTGGCCCCCTGCCATAAACTCATTCCGCAACTCTCCCTCTAACAACGTCGCCTCCCACTTTGACGGAGCACTTTTTGATAGTTCCTTCCGCTTACCAGTGATCGGATCGTCGTAGACCAGACGAACGCTCCACTCTATTCGAGTGCCCCTCAGTCGTTTGCGAACAGTTGTGAAGAACTTCATGCAGAGTCCCCTCTTCCTCTTTTAAGATACAAAGAAAAGACGCAACAAACGAGAACTATTTTTTTCTGGTCCAGGTGCGTGAGGAAGGTGATCTGAGGCGGTTGAGCAGCGCTGTTTTGATAGTCGTCCTGTCCCACCATTTGTCCCACCTTCTTAATTCTGTCGGCGGGAAAACGGTGCGAGGATCGCAAATTTTCTAGGAAAATCGCGAGTCTGCCAAAAGTCTGCCAAATTATGAAGACGCTGATGAAGGGAGGACGAAAATGCTGAAATAGCCAATAAAAATGGTAGGCGCGTGCGGATTTGAACCGCAGACCCCTACCGTGTCAAGGTAGTGCTCTACCCCTGAGCTACGCGCCTAAAAGAAGGTTGTCAAAAGGCCCAAAGAATTGAGCTTTCGTGAGAGACGGCATAGTAACATAAGATTCCAAAGTCCGCAGCCAGGCTCACCTTGGCTAAAATTCAGACTCCCGCGCGACAACTCCGATCAAAACTCCATTGCGTTAAGAAACTACTGGACTCCGTAAACACCTTTCGCTACATTACCAAAACTCCCACACTTATTCTGAAGTTAGAGGGATAACGTGTAGGATTGATGGAAGTTTTGTCTTCATACACGCACCTCACCAGCTTTCGAGCGAAAGAGTTTCGCCCCTCCATTAGCTCATAGCGAGACTTGCCTCAGCGCAAGTACCAGATGGTGCAGCCCTCTACCTCTGCGTCATCACCGAGCCAAGGGATGCAGCATTAGCTTCATTCTTCGTGACCTACCGGTCGCATAGTGATCGTGTGCCCACGAAGCGACTTAAAACTAAAAACCAAGGAGCTTTGATGTCTTTAATTTCCCCTCTCTCGCTCAAAAAACTAATACCGACCGTATTAGTGGTCGCGATTGCACTCTTGTTAGCGACCTCGCTTTCGCAAACAGTCGAAAGCGCCGGCAACAAGATGCAATCTTCCACACAAACGAAAGCCAAAGGAGGCACGAAGCCCCAGGAGGAGTTCCTGCCTAAAGCGCGGCGCCTCCCAAACGTGGACATCAGAACCACTGAACCACAGACCATGGCGAACATTGCTGCCGCCAACGCCAGCAGCATCACTAAACAACTACAAACTCGCAAAGCGGCAGTTGATAAAGGACTGGACCGACTGAGAACCCTCTCTCGTGGCGCTCAAGCGAAGTCGTCGCCGCTGACAGGAGCGGTGGAAGTTTTAAGAAGCACCACTGGTGCTCTCAGTGGTCCAGCCTTTGGACGCAATGCGCAAGACATTGTGCGTAGTTTCATCAGCGCCAACAGCGACATCTATGGTCTTTCATCGAAAGACATCGCCACTTTGAAATTTACCGGCGAAAGCGTCAGCGGCGGTAGTGGCATGCGCATGGTACGAGTCGAACAAACTGTCAACGGACTACCGATCTTTCAGAGTGAGACGCGCTTTATTCTCGACGCTGAAGGACGTGTTTACCGTTCGACTGGTTTGATTATTCCGAACGTCACAGCTAGCCCGATCGATTTCGATGGACTGATTTCAGCGCAGGCAGCATTAAGCGCCGCGATGTACTCTGTCGATATTCAAACCGAGACTGAGAAGGCCACTCTCGCAAATGCGAACATCGATGGAACTGAAGTGGATGTCATTGCCAACAATCCGAACATCGCCGGAAACGTCACCAGCAAACTAGTCTACTTCCCGTTAGCACCCGGTATCCTGGTTCCAGCATGGTCGCAAGTAACCTTTACCAATGGTTCCCAGGATTGGTACACGCTGGTCGATGCCAGTTCCGGGAAATTGCTGTGGAGAAAAAATATTCGCGCGAACGCTTCAACTCACGACGCTCGCTTTCGCGTGTACGTCCAGGCAGACGGCACTACACCTGCTGACAGTCCGGCGCCACTCTCACCTTCAAACGCTACAGTCGGTTCGAACACTCAACCTGCCGGTATATCGCCAACGATCGTCAGCATGTTTACGGCAATGAGTGCTGTGGCGAGTCCGAATGGATGGATTGACGACTGTCCCGGTGGTGTCTGCACCACCGCGCAAACACAAACAATCGGCAACAACGTTCACACCTATTTGGACCGTGTTGGTGGCGCAGGCGCAGGAGGAGCAAATCAGCCTGATACCGCTGCCAGTTCAGTGATTGATGGCAACGGCAAACCAATGGGTAATCCTGATTCTAATGGTCGAAACCGCGATTTTCTGGGCACGACACCGCGAGACTTTCAGACTAATTACCTGCCACCACCACAAGGAGGAAATCCAGAGTCAGGTCAAACTCCGACCGGAAACGGTAACAACGGAACACTTGCGGTGGACCAGTTCCGCCGCGGAATGCTGACTCAACTCTTCTACGTCACAAATTGGTATCACGATAAATTGTTCCTGCTCGGTTTCGACGAAGCTGCAGGCAATTTCCAAAACACAAACTTTTCCGGCATGGGTCTTGGCAATGACCGGATTCTGGCTGAAGGTCAGGACAGTTCCAGCACGGACAATTCAAACTTTTCTACACCGCCGGACGGCCAATCAGGCCGGGCACAGATGTTCAGGTTCATTGGGCCAACAGTGGACCGCGACGGATCACTCGACACAGAGGTTTTGATCCACGAACTAACTCACGGAACGACCAACCGGCTGGTAGGCAATGCGGCCGGCTTGATCTGGGATCCGGGTGTGGGTATGGGCGAAGGCTGGAGCGATTTTTATTCGATGTCCCTGCTCAACAACACCAATGCCGATGATCCAAACGGTATGTATGCTCAGGCTGCGTATACCAGTTACAAGCTCTTCGGCATAACCACCTTCACGGACAACTATGTCTACGGTAGTCGCCGTTTCCCATATTCAACCAACAACTCGATCAACCCCCTTACATGGGCAGACGTCGATGATTACACCAACAACTTGTCAGGCGGCATCGCACCCGATCCAATTGGTTTCAACATCGGTGGCGCCAGTGAAGTACACAACATCGGTGAAGTCTGGGCGCTAACGTTGTGGGAAGTGCGCAGTCGAATCATTGCAGCAAACGGCGGCAGTGTTCCGACCGGCAACCAGATCATGCTGCAGCTGGTTACTGACGCACTCAAAATGACGCCGAACAATCCAACGTTCCTTGATGCGCGCGATGCTCTTATCGACGCTGATTGCGCGACTAATAGTTGCGCCAATGAACAGTCGATCTGGGACGGCTTTGCGGACCGCGGTCTTGGCTATGGAGCACGCGTTTCCACGGCTTATGGATTCGCTCCAGTCGCATCGCACCAGGGTATCGTCGAGTCGTTCACCGCTCCCGGACTTGATGTTCAGAACGTCGCCGTTGACGACAGTCTCGGTAACAACAACGGCGCTATCGATCCAGGCGAACCAATCAGAATAACGGTCACGCTTACGAATCCGTGGCGCAGTGCGTCAAAGAATGTCGCTTCCGCGAGTGCAACTCTGACCACAGCAACAGCAGGCATCAGCATCACTGACGGTTCATCCAACTATGGTGCTATTCCTGCTCAAGGTAGTGCGGCTGGTGATGTGTTCCAGTTCAACGTCCCATTGGCAGCGAGTTGCGGACAATCGATCAACTTCACTATCACTTCGACCAGTTCATTGGGTGTGAAGGCGGTGGACTTTCAATTCCGCGTCGGTACTCCAAGCGGCACGGGAGCGCCGGTAACTTACACGCGCACGCCCGGTGCTCCACTCGCAATCCAGGACAACAGGCCGCGTGGCACAATTGACTCGCAAACCATCACCGACGACTTTGAGATCGCCGATCTCAACTTCCGCGTTGACAGTCTTCCACACACTTTCCCGGGCGACGTCACCGTGGGCTTCAAGGCGCCGAACGGTTACGGCGTGGATCTGATCTCGTTCATCGGTGGCGCTGTTGCAGGCGGCGGCGATGGCGACAATCTTACAAACATGGTGATCGACAATCAGGCTGCCGGCGACATGCTGCTTGCCACTAATGCACAGGCGCCATACACGGGCAGTTGGAAACCAATCGCCAATTCACCGAGTTGGCCAGTTCTCGGATTTGGTCCGCCGGAAGCGGTCGGTGAACTCAACAAGATGAATGGAGCAAGTACTCAGGGTACATGGCGGATTCTTGCTTCGGATCAAGCGGCGGTAGATACGGGAACACTTAATAGCTGGTCGCTAATCGTCACGCCGCGTGCGTTCTCTTGTACGCCATTCGCCGGGCCAGCAGCGACAGCGGGTCAATTGATCATCAGTGAATTCCGCGTACGTGGACCAAGTGGCGCGAACGATGAGTTCATCGAGATATACAACAACAGCGGCGCTGATCACACCGTCAGTGATTCCGGCGCGGGCAGCGGTTACGCCGTTGCTGCTTCGGATGGTGTAGCTCGTTGCGTCATTCCAACCGGCACGGTGATTCCGAATCGCGGCCATTACCTCTGTACTAACTCCGTTGCTTACTCGCTCTCAGGTAATGCCACGGGTAACGCGACTTACACCACCGACATTCCTGACAATGCCGGCATTGCGCTCTTCAACACCTCGGTTGCGGCGAATTTCACGCTCGCCAACCGGCTTGACGCTGTCGGATCGACTTCCGAAGCCAACACACTCTACAAGGAAGGCACCGGCTATCCGGCGCTCACACCTTTCTCGATCGATTACGCATTCGTTCGTGACGAGTGTGGCAAGCAAGGTTCGATTACAAACTTCGGTGTCTGTCCGTCGGGCGGAAACTATGTCGACACCAACAACAATGCCGTCGACTTCTACTTCGTCGACACGAACGGCACGAGCGCAGGCGCAGGACAGCGTCTGGGTGCGCCTGGTCCACAAAACCTGGCGTCGCCAATTCAACGCAATGCCTCATTCGCGTTCCTGATGTTGGATTCGACCGTCGCTGCAGCCAATCCGCCAAATCGCGTTCGAGATTTCACGAGCGATCCGGCGAATAATTCGACCTTCGGAACGCTTGATTTCCGTCGCCGTGTGGTCAATAACACCGGTGGTGCTGTCACGAGGTTGCGTTACCGGATTATCGACGTCACGACCTTCCCTGCACCGTCGGGAATCGCTGACCTGCGTTCACGCACGTCGTCACTGGTTGTGGTTTCGGGAATCAATGATGCAGTGACGTGTCTCGCTTCCAATGGAGTCGCAACGACACCTTGTACAGTCAACGTACAGGGAACGACATTGGAGCAACCACCATCGCAACCGAATGGCGGTGCGTTCAACTCTACGTGGTCGTCAGGAACGGTCACTCTCGGAACACCGCTGGCAAACGGAGCTTCCATCAACATCAGGATGCTCTTCGGCATTCAACAGACCGGCAGCTTCAAGTTCTATCTGAATATCGAAGCATTGCCGTAGTAGTAGTAGCACGAAGAAGCCGTCGGAGTCTCTCCGGCGGCTTCTTGGATACAGTCAGAACCACCTCGCGGTAGCGGGTGGGTGCAAGCGCAGCGCGCCAGTTGCTACCCGAGCCCCTTTCCGATCCGCATCTCGGCGAACTAAGCACCACGGTTGGATACAGTCAGTACCACCTCGCGGTAGCGGGTGGGTGCGAAGCCAACGGACTCGGATCGCAACTGGCGCGCTGCGCTTGCACCCACCCGCTACCGCGAGGTGGTTCTGACTGTGTCCAACTTCGGTGAGATGCGGATCGGGATCGGCACAATGTGTTCTGTGCCGTCGATCGCGCGAACGATCATTTGCCAATTGCCGCTACCGATGCCGGCCGGTAGCTTCATACGGACCTCGCTGAACCATTGTGCTTTTTCATTCGTCTCAGTGACATCCAATTCCACAACCACTCCTAACCGCACCAATAACACCTTCAGGCTATCCGCGCCCGCCACCGGAAACTGACCGTTCATTACAATCAAATCGCCCGGGGCGGCATTGAACCTTTTCGCTCGATCAGGTCCCAGAAACATATCCACCCAAGTCGTCTTCTCGAGTCTGAGAGCCTGCACGTACGGCGGCAAAAGTTTCTCTGACAATTGAAGAGTAACCGGCTCGGACCAACTCGATGAACGTCCGTGGCGCCACGTCCGCACCTGTACCTGCACGTCGCCGGGCGATAGTACAGCTGGAACCTCGACGTGCGGACGCTGTGGGAGCGGAGCATTCACGATGATTTCCCGTCCCGCTTGTTTGAAAGAGACATCGGTTTGTTCGGAATATTTCAGTGGCGCGAGAGTGGAGGCCTGAATGTCGATCCACTGTCCGGGAGCGACGGCTTTGATCCATTCCGGCATCAGCTTGGGTGGCACCGGCTCATTAGTAATTACAAACTCCACCGGGGGCGTGAACTGTCCTTTTCCAAACTTTGGATTGCCGAGGCGGATCGTCAACACACCTTCCGGAAAGTCCTTCGGCACTCCGAACGCGGTCCCATTGGAGGCGCCGCCTCCGCCATAATTAGTCACCGGGCGTCCTTCACTATCCGTTAACTCGATCTTGTCGCTGGTATGATAGTTCTCACATACGATATGGACAGTTGTTCCGGGCGGACCACTCGTAGGGATCACCTGCTTGATGATCGGCGGCGTCCATTCCGTGATTGTGATGGTCACAGGAACGCTACGAAAACCCTTTCGTTCTACAACTATCTGTGCCGGACCAACCACAACTTCCTCCGGTAGGATCACGGTCAGAGTCTGCGGCCCGTTCAGGCTATTGTTTGTGATGCCGACGCCGCCACCAGTGCGCGCCGGTATTTCGATTCCGTTTTGAATGACGAATGGTTTGGCTGACTCGATCAGGTCAGATCCGAGCCGGAAACCCTTGAGCTCGATCAGTGAGTTAACCGAACCCGAATGTGGCCAGTAGTCATTGACGACAGGGGCTTCACGGGTCTGCGCCGCCGCCGTACTCGCCGTCAATAAAGTGCAAGTGAGAAGCAAACGTTTGAGAATCATTGCTGTTCTGGGAACGAACTTAACTGCGGCGCCTAATCAACAGCTTTGACTCCCAACGAGAACGTTGAGTTGCTCAGTACTAATCCTGCATAGCGATTTGGAACTGCTCCAATTTGCCGTTCGACAATTCGTAAGTCCACGCGCGCAATGTCTTGTTCTCGAATCGCACCAGGTAAACTCGCAATGTCATTCCACCACGCAATCCCTGTCGAACCTGGGTGAATTGTTTTGGTGTTCCCAGCGGCGACAAGCCACTCGCGAAGTCCTGCAACGCTTGCTCACTGAAATAGGCGTTCGCGTTATCGCTGAACAGCGAACGATCGATCGTGCCGTGCTGTAGTCCATCAAAGATCTTCTTCGCTTGTTCCAGTTTCGCAGGTGTCGCCGGATCATTCTGGTCAAACAGCAACGGGACAATGCCATGAGCGATATCACCGGCTGCGGAAGAGGCGTCTTGATTCGTTAGCGCCACCACGGAGACTTTGTCATCCGGAAACACAACGCTCTCCGATACAAAACCTGACACTTCACCGCCATGTGAGACCGAGCGATGTCCGGCTTCTGTCCCGAGGCTAACGCCGAGTCCGTAACGAGTGCCTAAACCGTTGTTGAGTTGTGCTTCACGTTCCAACTCTCGATATGAAGCAGGTCGCAGAAGTTTCCGATCCATGATGGAAATATTCCACTTCGCAAGGTCCTCAGCCGTCATCGCCAGCTCGCCGGCAGCGAAGAGCCAGCCCGGTCCCTCCTTGGGCGCCACTCGTAATGGTCCAAGCGCATAACGCATGTACCCGACTGGATCCGTATCGCCGAGTTTCTTTTCATCGATATTAGCGACGCTTGCCATACCAAGCGGAGCGAATACCTTTTCCTTTAGAAATTCGAGGAGCGGTTTGCCACTGACCTTTTCAATTATCACACCGGCAATGACGTAGTTTGTGTTGCTGTACTGCCACTTTGTCCCCGGATCGAAATCCAACGGCTTTCGCGCCCACATGTCGAGAATCTTCGCGGAAGTCACGGGCTGCAGCATCATCGGCATGACGTAGTCCTGTGGCCAGTAATCCTGATAGCCGGACGTGTGCGACAACAATTGCCTGATCGTCACTTCGTTTGCTCGCGTTAGGTCGGGAATAAACTTAGCTACCTTGTCATCGAGCGACA
>Ga0134127_10004177_pt1 | contig 10408 bp, 12 predicted proteins | sample KB31753_FD_96459 | JGI IMG/M metagenome (GOLD analysis project Ga0134127, IMG submission 96459) | Terrestrial soil microbial communities with excess Nitrogen fertilizer from Kellogg Biological Station, Michigan, USA - KB3-175-3 | ecosystem: Environmental > Terrestrial > Soil > Unclassified ...
GCCGTGTTCAGTGGAGGACTCACGAATCAGATCCTGGCTGGCTTGGCTAACGGTAGTATTGCGAGAGATGCGAGATTCAATCAGCCGCTCACGCGACAGATACCACGCCAGGTTCGTTTTGGTTTCCGATTTGTGTTTTAGGTAGATCAAGCATCCACAGATTACGCGGATTTATAACATCTGTGTAATCTGTGGATAAAAAACTCATGGCCTCTCGGCCACACTCTGCTGCGGAAACGTTGAATAAGCTTTTTGATCAACTCAATATCTCTCGCGTCGGGTTGCACCTTCAAACACGTTTCCAACTCATCAGCCGCTTCTTTGTATCGCTTCAGCTGGTTATACAGCAGCGCTAGTTGCCAGTGAGCATCGGGCAACTTTGAGTCAGCCAAGACATCGGCCCGCTTCAGGTAACGCTCTGCCTCAGCGGGTTGACTCGTTTGACGGAGTGCAATGCCCAGCCACAGATTAGCGTTTATCGATTTCTCGTTGAGTAAAACTGCGCGCCTGAAAGACTCGATAGCGGGTTGTAGCTGCTTGAGGTTGTACTGGGCCACGCCCAGCGCAAAAGAACTCGCATATGCTCTGGAATTGATCTGCAAAGCCTTTGTGAGCACCGTAATCGCAGCTTCATACTCCCGATCTTTCACCTGCTCCGTGCCTAACATCTCGAGCGCGTCAAAGTACTGCGGGAAAAGGTCGATGGCGCTCTTCAACGCCACGAAAGCTTCCTGTCGCCTGTTTGATTTCTCCAGCAGATCGGATGCCTTCTGAAATTGTTTACGAGCTGGTTCCGGCACTTCCTGAACAAACACGACGCCGGGTCTTGCTATGCTGCCGGCGTTGTCCCTCGTTCCCAGTACAAAATCGAGTTCCTCAAATGCCGCTCCAAAACCATGCGGCCTCGCGAGATCCACACGCTTGGTTTGGCTTACGTAGTTTGTACCTGACGTTTGCACCCTGACGTGAAAAGTCCCGTCCGACAGTTTGCGAAAAATGAAGAGTCCCGAGCCGTCAGTCTTGACAGTTCGAATGACTGAATCAACTTCGTTCAGCAGTTCGACTCGCAGATCGGCAAGCGGCATCCGCTGATCGTTCGACACGTGACCACTGATGGAGTTGGAATTTGTTTGAAGAGTTACGGGCGACGCGATACTAAGCGGACGCGTTGGCGTAATTGTTGCCGGCAGTAAATTCAGCGTCACCAGTACACTGAGAAATATGTGCGTCGCCATTTCGAATGAAGTCCAAGCAGTCAGTTCAAGCAACAGATAACTCAAACGGGCGTAACCCTACTCGCGTTGTGACGAGGCGGCCTCGATGCGTGACTAAAAGGCAAGTTTCGTAGTTCTACTTCATTCGATTGTATTTCTTCAACGCCGCTACAACGCGGTCGCCGGGCAAGCCGAAGACGCGGATGCCGTCGGCGCCGGTCATCGTCTGTGCCGCCAGCATCGCGTTAACGACCGCTTCTTCGGTCGCGTCGATCGTTGCTCGAAAGAGAGGATCGATTCGATCATTGGGCAGCATGACGAGCGAGGGTGTGCCGTCGGGCTTCGCGGCACCCGCGTTTGCCGTCGAAAACGCAAGAAACAGATCACCGGATGAATTCCCTGCGAAACTACCCAACCGTCCCATCCCAAGACTCACGCGCCTCGCGATGCGCTCGAGTTGATGTGGCAGCAGCGGCGCATTGGTAGCAACGATGACGATGATCGATCCCCGGCCTTCGTGATCAGCGAGGCTGCTCTCGCCACTAACACCTGGACCACGCCCCGTTGCCGAGCATGGCGGAATGCCGATGGTCCAGGGCCTGCTCAACGGTTGCGGCAGCACTGTGCAGGTTCGAAGGTCCGTGATCTCGGAACGAATCGGAACTCCGAGGATTCGCAAGTCCCCACCGTAGTTGCATTGCACCAGCACTCCGACTGTGTACCCACCTTGGTCCACTGACAGCACGCGCGACGAGGTGCCGATGCCGCCCTTGAATCCGTTGCAGCCCATCCCCGTACCGCCGCCCACGGCGCCTTCTTCGACGCGACCGGGTTTAGCACGATCGAGCGCCTCAAATGCGTGGGCCGCCTTCGCGTGCTCGCCGTTCGCATCATTTAGAAAATCAAATGTTTCAGCAACGATGGGATAAGTGAAAACAAACTCGCGGCCGTTCTTTAGTTGCCATTGAATTGCGGCATCGCGCACTGTCCCCACACTGTGCGTCCCGGTCAATAGGATCGGTCCTTCGAGAAAACCGGACTCCTTGATCCAATTGATCCCAGTCATGTCGCCGTTACCGTTCTGGTTGTACGTTGCCGCGAACACGGGATCCCAGTTGCCACGCGGGCGCGGAAGTATCGCCGTAACACCTGTCCGGATCGGTCCCTTGCCGGGCACGAGTTTGCCTTCGCCCTCGATGAGCGTCACGTGTCCGACAGCAACGCCGGGAACGTCCGTAAGCGCATTCATTGGACCTGTCGATCCTGAAAACGGAATTCCTAGTTCCCGGCCGCGCGGCCGGTTCTGCGCCGTAGCTGGGATTGCAGCGGACGCGGCCAAAAACAGTCCGAGTGCGAGTCGTATGGTTAGTGCTTTCGCGCGCCTAGGCGAGAGTTTGCTTTCAATGTTCATCGCTCGTCCCTCCTGAGTTGATGTAGCCACAAAGAAGCACAAAAAGCTCAAAAAATCCACGAACCCATTTTGAGCTTTTTGTGCTTCTTTGTGGCAAGAACCGCTCAATTTGTTTTCGATGTCCTGCGGCGCCATGGCAGGCTCCACAGTCGGCGCCCCGCGAGGATGACAGAGAAAAGTCCGGTCACGCCAATCGCGATCAGCGTCCAGACGAAAAAGAAATGTCCACTGGTATGGGCGAGGCTGCTGGTGACGCCGACACCCTTCCCCCTCATGTGTGCGAGGGGGACGACCAACGAAAAGAGCCCTCCGAGGAAGGTGATGATGTATCCCGATCGCCGTCCAGCAAGCACCAGCGCTCCGTAAAGCCAGAAGACAAAGATGGGCACTGCCGTGAGGTTTGAGAGCTTGCCCGGCTCAAACCCACGGACGATGTCGTCTGCGAGGTGAAACGTAAAGAAGAGAATTGAGAGCACAGACGCGGTGGTTAGCATAACGTTCTGTTTCATTTGATTATCATCCTTGTCAATTTCATCAGCTTGCCTTCCGTTTGCTTGCCGCTACCGGTCGCTCGCGTTCTGCTTGCTCAGGCTCGAATTGCAGAATGTCACCGGGCTGGCACGAGAGCGCCTCGCAGATCGCATCGAGGGTCGAGAAACGAATCGCGCGCGCCTTGCCGGTCTTGAGGATCGAGAGGTTGGCCAGCGCCATTCCGATCTGATCCGCGAGCTCGGTCAGCGTCATCCGGCGATCGTGGAGTATGTCGTCGAGCTTGACGGCGATCGCCATGTCACACCGTCCCTTCGAGGTCTTCGCGCATGAGCGCGCCTGCGGCGAACACGCGGGCCAGCAGGAATGTTAGGAGTACGGCAAGCCAACCGTTAATCGAAAAGCCGGCATCGAGATGGACCGGATGGGCCGGAGTGGAAATGGCTTTGCCGATTGCGCCAATGATGATGCTTAGAATCTGGAGGACGAGCAGCGACCAGGCGATCGCTTGTAAACGGGATGCGTTTGCGATGACGAATGGGTCGCCCCCGCGAACCGTCTCAACGATCGCGAGCAACCGCTTCAGGATGACGTAATTGAGTGGAATCGAAGCGAGACCGAGCACGGCGATCGCGCGGAAGCCCATCACCAGCCGCTCTGCGTCGAGCGAAGGCGAGAGCTTAAAAGCCTTCATGAGCCATTGCTCGTTCGGCATGACAAGCAGGAGAACGAGGATTGCCGCGCCGCCGAGCCAGTTCACGACGATAAGAATCCGCAACAGGACGTACGTGATTGGCAGCGCGGCGGATGACGAGATTGAGTTGGACATGATTCACCACCTTCTGATATATCGATATTCAATAAATCATTTATCGAATATAGTCAAGCTCCTTATCGTATAACGATAAATCACTCCAGAGGTTTCGTGTTATTGTTCCACTCCTGATCCATCATTGCAGTATGCTAGTGTCCGGCTGGTAACACCCGGCAAACCGGATAACGAAACTCCAGACTGAAGCGCGCGTGATTATCACCGAACGGTCGTCCGGCTATCAGTTCTTAGGAAAACCGGGGAGATTTATATGAAGATAGTTCTGTCGCTTTTCTGCGTGACGTTGGCAATGCTGTTTCAGCCAATCGGATTAAAGAATGAGAGCGCATCATCGTTCAGAACTATAAACATCCACGAGACAGAGAATGGTTACAACTATTTCGACTCAATGGCTATTACTTCCAGCCAGGATTTCAAGGCTTTCCTCGAGGAGATATCTCAGCAACTACATTGGAATAATCGACAAGACTTTGTAGACGCTCTGCTTCAGGCAAAGGTCGATTTTGATCACGAAGCATTGGTGTTGCTGCGACATAATGAAGGATCCGCGGGAGTCAGCGTCTCGTTTGAAACTCCTGTCGTGCAGGAGAAGACCCTCGTTTGCGAAATTCGCCGTGAGCTCCGCGGCGCGGGACCCGCCGTTATGGCATATCACTGCTTCGCCTTCGCGGTTTCCAAATCACTCATCAGTAAAGTGCAGTTGAATGCGGTGGCGGTGGGCGGGCTTGGCCCAGAACGCCGTGCGGAAATCGTTCTTCTATCAACCACTGAAAGAGAACCCTTTAGAATGCGACGGGATCCGCCGCCAAAACCCTCACCTTCAGAATGCCCAAAGCTGCTCATCGGCTGCCCAAATGACCTGCTTGAGACGGGGAAAACATATTTGGTGAAAGTGCTTGTCGAAGGCGGCAACCCTAAAGACGAGGCGAACTACCTCGGGAACTTCAACTGGAGTGTGACTGGCGCCCAAATCGTCGGGGGCCAAGGAACACGCGCATTGGCGATTCGCATCAATCAACCGAATAAGATAGTCGAGGTGTGGGTTTCGCTCGGAGGAGTCAATTCCTACTGTGATCCGGTGACTTCCTGCTCATGCGGACCTACAAGATAACGCGATGTTGATTTCCATTGACTGACCACGCCATCACTCTATCCAACCTCCGAATAGTTCCGAATCCCTTCATAAACTATTTTAAATCGGATGTGATGTCTTTTGATTATTGACCACTTCAAAACGTAAGGGTCGCAACGACGGTATGGCCCAAATTTTGAATTGATATTGAAGGAGATCATCATGAAACGTTTTGTCATCATTAGAAGTTTGATTCTCGTTTTTGCCCTGCTGCTGGGAACCATTCCGGTAAGCGCAACTGAGCGTCCATTTGCCTCTAATGGAAATGGCGTCGCAAGCTTCATCACAGATGGCGCCGGCAATGTCGTCGGTGCGAACCTCATGTTATCGGGTAACGGGACTCACCTGGGATTGTTCACCGGTACCGGCAAGATTCAATTCGTGCCTGACGCCAACGACCCGAACATCGTCCATGTGCCCGGCGAAATTACGTATGTAGCTTCCAATGGCGATCGTCTTCCGACAGTTATCGAGAATGGTCGGATGGACCTTCGAACCGGAATCGCGACCGGAGACATGGTGTTCCAAAGCGGCACTGGCCGGTTCGAAGGAGTTAGCGGAAAAGCTGCAATCGTCGTTGAGCAGAACTTCGTCACCGGCGCCTACACGTTCACCATGGTTGGAAACATCAATTACTAATTCAGCCTGACCCACACACTGGTTTTTCAAGTAGGGCTGGTGGCAACACCAGCCCTTAATTCGTCCAGGCTCCTGTCCGTACCTGCGGAACAAAGCGCAACAAGCTACGACATTCACACGAGTCAGGAGCTACTGGGACACAAAGACGTGAAGACGACAATGATCTATACTCACCTACTCAACCATGGTGGACGTAGTGTCAGAAGCTCAGCTGACGTCTTGTAACTGAGAATACAGAGTTAGCGGATATGGCAACCCTCGAAAAAGTATGCAGAGCTTGCGGACGCCCACGGCCTGTCTCAGAAGATTTTTGCCCCTATTGCACGGCGCCGCCACCTCCTGTCCCACCTCGGAAGCGAAGCCCATCCTCTACCGTGGACACCGGTTTAGAAACCAGATGGGGCGGCGGTCCAGAAAATCCGACGGTTGAGGAGATGCGGGCAGCGTTGGCCGAGCTCGACACGCCCGACATGGAACACCCAAACACATGGCTTTCAGATGATGAGGGATGGACCGTGGATGTTTATGAGGGCGGATTGGTGATCTTCAGTCACGAGGACAAGGTTATTTGTGAGCGTCGAGACGTCACGCGTGGCGAGGCGCTTGAGCTTTGGTTGCTTTTACAGCAAGGAAGAAGAGATGAGATTAGACAGAGACTATCCGCCTAACCTACGCTTGCAGCGAACGGCGGGTTGGCAGTCGGGGTTGCAATCAACGCACCCGTTGGCCGCCGATGCTGAGCTTGGACGTTAGGCCCCACGTCATACGACTACGACTGCTCTTCGCGCAGTTCATTGCTTCCTTTGCGTGAGAAACAGTCTCTTTCCTCAAAAACCCCAGAGAGGATTTCAGTACTTTTTGTGCAAGGCCGCGCAACATAGTTTTCTGGATTGCGTACTACTACCCCAAACTGTTCCCCGATTTGTCCGAACACTCAGCGGCGGGCGAGGTTGGACAGGCTAAAAAAATGAACTCCATCGAGGTTGACGGACTTTCGCGCACTTTCAACGACCTGCAAGCCGTGGACAGGATCTCCTTCACGGTCGAAGCTGGCGAGGTATTTGGTTTCCTGGGCCATAACGGGGCGGGCAAAACGACTACGATTCGCATGCTGAGCGGCCAGCTGCGACCGACGGCCGGCAGAGCCCGAGTCGCTGGTTGTGACGTTACGACTGAACAGGGACGCCTCAGGCCTCTGGTGGGAGTCGTTTCCGAAAATCAAAACCTCTACGAACGGATGTCAGGTAGAGAGAATCTGGCTTTTGCCGCGCGACTCTACGGTACGAATCCTGGACGAGTCGACGAGGTGCTTCAACAAGTCGACATGCTCGAACGAGCCGGGGACAACGTTCGGCATTATTCAAACGGCATGAAGCAACGGCTGCTTATCGCTCGCGCACTCCTTCATCGTCCGCAAATAATCTTCCTTGACGAACCGACCAGAGGATTAGATCCGGTAGTCGCGCGCGAGATTCGCCGTCTGGTCATCCAACTCGCAAGTCAGGGCGTGACCGTTTTTCTAACTACTCACTACATGGAAGAGGCAGATGAGCTTTGCCGGCGCGTAGCCTTCCTCAGTGAAGGACGAATTGTCGCCCTCGATACACCCGATAATCTTAAGATGGCCCACGGTCAAAAATCTCTGAAAGCAACACTCAACACTGGTCAAACTCTGACCATTGCTCTGGATGATGAGGCCGCTGGAAAGCATTTGGAAGAACTGGTAAGTGGCGGACATCTTCGAACGTTGCACTCGACCGAGGCAACGCTTGAGGAAGTTTTTATTCAGATAGCCGGAAGGGGATTGTCTGAATGAGCGGGCAAGTTATTGCGGCGATCGCACGGAAAGATCTCACTGATGCGATAAGAAATCGTTACCTTCTTGTTGCGCTGCTGACGCCATTGTCAGTCGCACTCCTCCTTCGCCTGATGTTGCCTGACGTGAACCGTCTTAACAACTTTACGATCGTGGTCCATGATCCGGATCGTTCAACTCTGGTGTCGCAATTACGCGCAGTGCCACAGCTAAAGTTGGTAGACGTGGATTCCGCTGCAACTGCCCGTGATGAAGTAGAAAAGATCAAAGCCGCCGGCGCCCTCGTGATCCCAGCGGGTTTCGATGCTGATGTAGCCGCGGGTAAGCAACCGAAACTCACCGTCTATGTTAACAACAAGAAGAACAGTATCGAGCAAGCCAGTTTCAGAGGTTTGGTGGAACGGCAGGTAAAATCTTTGGATCAACGGCCACCGCCGGCAGAGATAACCTGGATCAATGTTCGCGAAGAGGCCGATTCTCAAACTGGGCGTGGGATTAACCTCAGCCAGATGCTCCTGCCTCTACTGCTGTTGCTGACCTTCGGCATGACCGGGGCGCTGGTTGTGCCATTGCTGCTGGTAGAGGAGAAAGAAAAGCGCACGATGGATTTCTTATTAACCTCGCCGGCAAGGCTATCTGAGGTAATTGTGGGCAAGGCTTTGACGGGCATCGTTTATAGCGTGTTGATTGCCGGAGTGTTGTTGGCTCTCAATCGTCAGTTGATTGGTAACTGGCCACTGACCATGCTGACTATCCTGTTAGGATTACTCCTGATCGTCGCAATGGGTTTGCTAATGGGAAGTATTTTTCAAACCACCATGCAGGTGAACACGTGGGCCAGCCTTGTTCTGCTTGTGCTCATTGCGCCAAGTTTTCCTTTTCCCGGGTCGCCGGCGGTCCTGGAAGCAGCAATGCGTTTCATTCCCACCTACTATTTTATAGAGGCGCTGAAATTGTCGCTGACTGGAACTAATGTTCCACGGCTGTGGGGCCAGTTAACCGTTGTATTGGCCTGTACCCTTGTTGCGTTCTTCGCTGTGATTTGGACAATGCGACGGGCGCAGAATTAGCGGTAAGACAATTTTTTCTTAACGCACACTGTCTCTAAAGTATCCTAAATTATCAACGACGGAATACTGCTCACTGAGTTTGCGAAAGTGGTAGCCGATGGCTGCAAGCGCGATCCCATGGCGAAGCTTGTCACGGTGATCTGCAAGCACACACTTCATGAAGTGCCAGAACTCTGAGCGCGCCCTGTCACGTACACCCAGACGAAGGGCAAGCCGAATGAGGGCAGCGATATCTTGCATCGAAACTTTCGCCCATAACTTCGGAGCGCCGTCGCGGTTCAAATTAGCCAGGAAGTCGAGCGTGCGCTGGTAGTATTCGGCTGGTCTATAGATCGTGCGCAGAATCGACTTGTAGCCCTCGATAAGACGTGCCTCGTCCATTTTAGGAATGAAATTCAACGCACAGTCGGCTTTGTTGTCTTTCGGATCGATCTCCCGTAGCCGCCCTTCTCGTTCAAGCCGCCGCCACAGTTGCGTGCCCGGCAAGGCCACTAACAGGCTGACCATTGCACACGGTACAGCGCTCTCGCGAATGAAATTAATCTGCGCGTCAAAAATTTCTTCCGGGTCGTGATCGAAGCCCACAATGAAACCGGCCATCACCTCCATGCCATGCCTTTGGATGTTCCGGATCGACTCAATCAGGTCGCGCCGTGTGTTCTGTCCTTTCTGCGCCTCTTTCAGACTTTCTACATCCGGCGTCTCGATGCCTACAAACACGCTGTAGAACCCGGCACGCTGCATTCCCAGCAACAACTCCTTGTCATCGGCAAGATTGACGCTCGCTTCAGTGACAAACCCGAACGGGTAGCCGTGTCGTTCAGACCACTCAGCCAGGTCAGGCAGCAATCGCCTAACGTTTTTCTTGTTACCGATGAAATTGTCGTCCACGATAAAGACATTGTCGCGCCATCCGACCTCCCACAGCGCATCCAACTCGGCCAGCATCTGTGCGTTGCTCTTGGTGCGCGGCACGCGACCATAAATCTCAATGATGTCGCAGAACTCGCAATTGAAAGGGCAACCGCGGGAGTACTGTAACGCCATGACGTTGTACAAATTCAGATCGAGAAGATGAAAATCGGGAATGGGCGCGGTGGAGAGCGCCGGTCGATCGATAGCGTTGTAAATGCGTTTGGCTTCGCCACGCGCCAGGTCACACACGAATTCGGGAAGAGTCGCCTCAGCCTCACCAATGAAGACGTAGTCAGCGTCAGCCAGCTCATCCGGGCTGATCGATGCATGTGGTCCACCAACAACAACACGCTTTCCATTCGCCTTGCTTCGTTGAATTACTTCTTCGAGCGAGTCTTTCTGAATGTGCATCGCACTTGCGAAAACGATATCAGCCCATTCGATGTCCGCGTCGGTAAGTGGCCGCACATTCATATCGACGAGTCGCTTTTCCCACGACGCCGGCAGCATTGCGGAAACGGTTATCAGACCCAGAGGCGGAATGAGAGAGCGCTTACGCTCAAAGGAAAGGGCGTGACGGAAACCCCAGTAAGTATCCGGAAACAACGGGTAGACCAGCAGCACTTTCATGGCGGTTCTCCTTCGTTGGGTCGAAGAAAGTAGCGAGGATTCCGGTTGTGAACGTTGTGAACTAGTTTAGCGTGACAGTTACTGTCTGGCTGTTGATTCTAACGGTCTCCTATTCGAACCGCAACACGGTCCGGGGCGTCGCTAGTTCCCCGATACCCGCAGCTGGGGTCATTTTGTGAATCTCACTTATTTGTGGATACGTAGAAATAATCTTGATAGTGGATTCGATAAGAGAAAGCCAACCAGCGACCATTGAAGGA